>Ga0164241_10005664_pt1 | contig 11610 bp, 11 predicted proteins | sample OricomyardsoilBY_FD_108780 | JGI IMG/M metagenome (GOLD analysis project Ga0164241, IMG submission 108780) | Backyard soil microbial communities from Emeryville, California, USA - Original compost - Back yard soil (BY) | ecosystem: Environmental > Terrestrial > Soil > Unclassified | place: USA... | reverse complement strand
TCTCGGCGCGCGTGGCCGAGGACGAGCTGATCGTCCGCTGTCGCGACGACGAGGGCGAGCGCGGGCTGGCGAGGACGGGTCCGTGGGACGTCTGGCGAGTCGACCTCGAGGGACGGCCGCTCGACCTGCCCGACGGCTACGTGCCACCGAAGGAGCTGCCGATCCACGCCGAGCTGATGCGGGCGCGGCCCGACGTCGGCGCGGTGATCCACGCCCACCCCCCCGCGGCGCTGCTCGCCGGCCTCGCCAGGCTGACCCCGCGACCGGTGTTCGGCGCCTACAACATCCCGGCGCTGCGCCTGGCGCTCGACGGCGTGCCGGTCTTCGACAACGCCTCGTTGATCACCAACCGCGAGCTCGCGCACGAGCTGCTCGCGGCGATGGACGAGCGGTCGGTGTGCCTGATGCGCGGACACGGCATCACCGTCGCGGCGGAGACGGTCGAGCAGGCGACGGTGCTTGCCGTCAACCTCGAGGCGCTGCTCTCGGTGACCGTGGACCTCGCCCGCCTCGGGGTCACGCCGCCCGAGCTGACCGAGACCGAGCTCGCCGCGCTGCCCGACCTGGGCCCGTCGTTCAACGACCAGCTCGCCTGGCAGGCGCTCGTTGCCGAGGCCGATGGTGGCTGAGCCCCACCCCCACGCCTACCGTCCCGACCCCGATGGCGTGCATCCACCGCTGCGCCACGCTGCCTATCGCAGCAACGAGCTGCGAGCGCCGCGGCAGCCACTCGTGATCGCCCCGGCGACTCTGGTCGAACTGCACGGCCCGGTCTACGGCGAGGGCCGCGTCGCCGCCGGCGACGCCGACCTGACCCGCCAGCACGACGGCGATCCACTGGGCGAGCGCATCGTCGTCGCCGGCCGCGTACTGGACGGTGACGGCCGGCCACTGCCAAACACGCTGATCGAGGTCTGGCAGGCCAACGCCGCCGGGCGCTATTCCCATGCCGTCGACCGCCACCCGGCGCCGCTGGACCCGAACTTCAGCGGGGCCGGGCGCTGTCTGACCGACGCCGAGGGGCGCTACCGATTCACGACGATCAAGCCCGGCGCCTATCCGTGGGCCAACGGCGACAACGCCTGGCGGCCGGCGCACATCCACTTCTCGCTGTTCGGGCGGGCGTTCGCCCACCGCCTGGTCACGCAGATGTACTTCCCGGGCGATCCGCTTCTCGAGCTGGACCCGATCTTCAACTCCGTGCCCGACCCGGCGGCCCGGCGGCGACTCGTCAGCCGCTTCGACCTCGAGACGACCGAACCGGAGCGGGCACTCGGCTACCGCTTCGACATCGTGCTGCGCAGCCGTGCGGCAACGCCGGTGGAGGACTGACGGTTGCCGGTCAGCACCCCCTCGCAAACCATCGGCCCCTTCTTCGCCGTCGGCCTTGGCGGCAGCTCGCACGGCGAGATCGCCAGCCGCGAGTCGGCCGACGCCGTGGAGATCGCCGGCGTCGTCCGCGACGGCGCCGGCCAGCCGGTTCCAGACGCGCTCGTCGAGCTGTCGCAGGCCGAGGGCTGCGCCCGGGCGGCCACCTCACCCGACGGGAGCTTCAGCTTCGTCACGGTCAAGCCGGCGCCCGTGCCGGGCCTCGACGGGGTGGTGCAGGCCCCTCACATCGCCGTCTCGGTTTTTGCTCGCGGACTGCTCTCGCGGCTGGCGACCAGGGTCTACTTCCCCGACGAGCCGGAGGCCAACGCCGTCGATCCGCTGCTGGGCGAGCTCGACGACAGCGCCAGGCTGGTCGCCAGGCCCACGGGCGACGGACTGCGCTTCGACATCAACCTGCAGGGCGAGCGCGAGACGGTCTTCCTCGATGTCTGAGCCGCTCTTCGACGCCAGTCTCGTGCCTGCCGAGGTCGCCCGGGCAACCGGTGAGCGCGCCTGGGTGGAGGCGATGCTCGAGGTCGAGGTCGCGCTCGTCGCGGTCCAGGCCGAACTTGGCCTGGCCCCCAGCTCCGCCGCCGAGGCGATCGCCCACGCCGCTGAATCGCTGCACCTCGATCCAGCCGTGCTGGGCGAGGAAGCCGGGTTGACCGGCACACCCGCCGATCCACTCGTTCGCGCCCTGCGCTCGGCGGCCGGCGACAAGGCCGTCGCGAGGTGGGTCCACCACGGGGCCACCAGCCAGGACATCGTCGACAGCGCCGCGATGCTGGTCGCGCGGCGCGCGCTCGCTCATATCGAGCCGGCGCTGGCGGCGACGGCGGACTGCTGCGCCGAGTTGGCAGAGCGTTACCGGGAGACGCCGATGCTTGCCCGCACGCTGCTACAGCCCGCCCTGCCGACGACCTTCGGGCTCGTCGCGGCGCGTTGGCTGGTGAGCATCGACGACGCCGGTGAGCGGCTGCATGCCGTCTCGGCCCAGCGGCTGACCGTCCAGCTCGGCGGTCCCGCCGGCACCCTCGCCGCCCTCGGCGGGGACGGCCCGGCGGTCGCGGCGGGGGTCGCGCGGCGCCTCGGCCTGACCGAGCCGATCCTGCCCTGGCACACGCTGCGCGGGCCGGTGCATGCGCTCGCGGGCGCGCTCGACGAAGCGCTCGGCGCGGTGGGCAAGGTGGCCCTCGACGTCGTGCTGCTCTCCCAGGCCGAGGTCGGCGAGGTCGCCGAGTCAAGCGACAACGGACGCGGCGGCTCCTCCTCGCTACCCCACAAGCACAACCCGATCGGCAGCGCACTCGCACTCGGTGGGGTGCGGCGAGCGCATGCCGCCGCCTCGCTGCTCACCGGCACGATGCTGCAGGAGCTCGAGCGCTCGGCGACCGGCGCATGGCACAGCGAGTGGGCTCCGCTGAGCGAGGCCCTGGCGCTGACCGGCGGGGTCGCGACGACGATGACCAGGGTCCTCGACGGCCTGCAAGTGTGCCCCGAGCGAATGTCCGAGAACCTCGCCCGAAGCGGCGTTCCCGAGCTCGACGTCGCACTCGACCCCGCCACCAACCTCGCGGCCGCCAGCACCCTCGTCGATCGTGCCCTCGAGCGCCGCCGATGAGCGCCCGGCTGGCCCACCGCTTCGACGGTCCCGATGACGCCCCCGTCGTCGTCCTCGCCGGCTCGCTGGGGACCACGGCGGCGCTGTGGGACACACAGGTACCGGCGCTCGCCAAGCGCTACCGGGTGCTGCGCTACGACCACCGCGGGCACGGCGCCTCCGAGGCGCCGCCGGGGCCGTACGCGATCGACGAACTGGGCGGCGACGTGCTGGCGCTGCTCGACGAGCACGGCATCGACCGCGTCTCCTTTTGCGGCCTCTCGCTCGGCGGCATGGTCGGCATCTGGCTTGCCGCCGCGGCGCCAGAGCGGATCGAGCGACTGGCTTTGCTCTGCACATCGGCGCGGCTCGGCACGCTCGCCGAGTGGGACGAGCGGATCGCCGCCCTGCGCAGCGGCGGCATCGAGAGCATTGCCGACGCGGTCGTGGCGCGCTGGTTCACCGACGACTTCGCGGCGCGCGAGCCAGAGGCGGTCGGGCACTGGCGAGGCGTGCTCACCGCCACGTCGCTCGAGGGCTACGCCGGCTGCTGCGCGGCGATTCGCGACCTCGACCTGCGCGACCGGCTGGCGACGATCGCGGCGCCGACGCTGGTCGTCGCCGGCTTGCAGGATCGGGCCACACCGGTCGAGCACCAGGCCACGCTCGCCGCCCGCATCGCCGCGGCGCGGCTGATCGTGCTCGACGGGGCCGCCCACCTGGCCGCCGTCGAGCAGGGGCCGGCGGTCGCGAGCGCGCTGCTCGATCACCTCGACGGCGCCACCGACCGGCGCCAGCAGCGCGGCACGGCGGTGCGCCGGGCGGTGCTGGGCGACGACCACGTCGACGTCGCGACAGCCGCGACGACACCCTTCACGGAGGACTTCCAGCGCTACCTGACCGGCGCGGCCTGGGCCGACGTCTGGGACCGCGACGGAATCGACCGGCGGATGCGCAGCGCGATCACGCTCACCGCGCTGCTCGCCGTCAACCGCATGGAGGAGTTCGCCCTGCACGTCCGCGCCGCTCGCCGCAACGGCCTGAGCAGCGAGGAGATCGGCGAGATCGTCCTCAACGCCGCCGTCTACCTCGGCGTGCCGGCCGCCAACGACGGGTTCCGGGTGGCGGCGCGGGCCCTCGCGGAGGAGGCATAGGCGAATGACTAAGGATCTCGGCTCTCATTTGTATTTCCCCTATTCGAGGCCTGAATGGGAGGATGCCAAGATCATTTGGAGCAAAGGAGCGGGACGTTGGCCACACACGTGAGCGCCGAAACCATGGATTTCCTGCGGCGCTACTACGACGCGATCGATCGGCGACGCCCCGAGGAGGCTCTGGCCAGCTTCGCCCCGGAGGCCACCGTGCAGGCTTCCAACGAGCCCGCGCAGCCCTGGATGCAAGGCCTGCAGGCAATGGCAAAGCAGCTCCGCGGGGTGGCCGGGACCCGCCACGCGATCAAGCGCCTGGTCGAGGGCGCCGACGGCGAGGCGGCCTACGAGCTCGACGTCACCTACGTTCTCGAGGGCGGCGAGGAGATCACCCTGGCCGGCGCGGTCTTCTGCGTGATTCGCGACGAACGCTTCCACCACCAGAGCCTCTACGTCGACCTCGCCCCGGTCCGCGACGCGATCGAGCAGGCAGGCTGAGATGGCGAGCATCCGCAAAGGCAAGATCCCCTACGCGCCGAGCGGCACCGGCGACTACACCGAGGAGATCTACTCCCTGAAGGGGTTCTTCGGCGAGTGGGCGCACCTCTATCGCCGCGAGAACCTCGCCCACCCGCTGCGCTGGTCCGACGAGCGCCTGATGTACAGCGGGCTGGACTCCGGCGCGCTGCGCGCCTCCGATGCCACCGACCCGCGCGGCGAGCCGCTGCGGCTGATGGAGGGCGAGGGGCACGCCGTCTCGCTCTCGCAGCGCGCGGCGCCGATGCCGTTCGCCGAGAAGAACGTCGACGCCCACCAGATCCGCTTCTACCACCGTGGCAGCTTCCGGCTCGAGACCGAGCTGGGGCCGCTGGAGGTCGAGGAGGGCGACTTCGTCGTCATCCCGCGCGGCCTGATCTACCGCGAGACGCCGCTGAGCGACGACGGCAGCAACGCGGTCTTCGTCTTCGAGACCACAGCGTCGATCTGCCTGGCCAAGAGCATGTGGGACGGCGTCGGCTACGCCAGCCTCTTCATCGACTACTCGGCGATGGAGGTGCCCGAGCCGGCGGGCGGGGACATCGGCGGCGAGACCGAGGTGCGAGTCCGCTGCGACGGCGAGCTGCACTCGATGGCCTACAGCCACGATCCCTGCCGCGACGTGGTCGGCTGGATCGGCGACCCGCTCCTCTTCAAGATGAGCATCTGGGCGGTTCCCGGCGCTGGCACCAGCCGCGGTCACCTGACTCCACCGGCGGGCTGCATCCTGCTCGGCGAGAACAAGGAGTTCTTCTTCAATGCCCTGGCGATGCAGCCGTTCCCGAACACACCGTCGCCAAACGGCAGCATCGGCGCCCCCTCGCATCTCAACGACTACGACGAGCTCTGGCTCACCCACCGTTCGCGGATCGCCCCCGAGGACCACCTCTGGCTGCTACCACGCACGCTGCCCCACCCCGGCTTCAAGATGCCGACGGTCTATCCGCCCAACCCGGTGCGCGAGATCCGCGAGATGCGCCTCAACTTCGACACGCAGACACCGCTGCGCTGGACGGAGGAGGCGCGCGCGGCGTTGTTCGACGATCCGCTCGTCGCCCAGTACACGAGCTTCATGGGACTGCCGCTGGAGGCCGTGCCGGCGCATCTGCGCGAACGCTCCGGCAGCGAAGAGACATGAGCACAGCGGCCCGCGAGGTGGCGCCGCCGGTCGGGGCGGGCTGGAGCGACGAGGCCGACGCGATCATCACGGGCGACCTTGCCACCGCCCTGGCCTACGTGACACCCGCTCAGGGTGTGGTCGTGACGCCGATCACGACCGCCGGCGTGCGCGACCGCGAGGCCGGCACGGTGACGTTCACGACGTCGCTCGGCTTCGGCAGGAAGCTGGAGCGCATCCGCAGCGCCAACCAGGTGGCACTCGCGTTTCACGCCCGCGAGCACGGCTTCGCCGACGGGCCGGCCTTCGTTCTCGTCCAGGGTCGGGCCACGATCGGCTGGACCGACCTGGCCGCGCAGCGCGCCGCCCTGCTCGAGGGCATGCTGCGCTTCTCCGGCCCACCGAAGTCGGGCCGCTTCTGGAACTGGTGGATGCGCGAGTACTACGTGCAGCGGGTGCCGGTGGCCCTCGCGGTCGAGCGGGTGACGACCTGGCCGGATCCCGCCGGGAGGGAGGCGCCGACGATCCACGGCGCCCCCGTGCCCGTCGTACCGCCCGACGCGCAGACAGTCCCCGCTCGAGGCGCCGAGCCGCGCCTCTCGACCCGCCGCGCCGGGGCGCGCCTGCGCTCACTGCCGCACCTGCTGCTCGGCTGGGTTGGCGCGGACGGCTTCCCGGCCGTCGCCCCGGTGACGATCGAGACGGCTAACCGCGACGGCATGACGCTGCTCGACCCGACCGGGACCGTGCCGCCCGGGGGGCGCCGGGCTGGGCTCGTCGGTCACGGCTTCGGCCCCGCGCTCACGGCACTGCGCGCCCAGCAGCACACCGGCTGGCTCGAAGCTGGCGGCACCGGCATCCGCTACTCGCCCCACACCCAGCATCGCTACCGCACGCCGCACGGCACGACCCCGACTTCACTGATCAACGGCGGCAAGGCCAAGCGGGGCATGCGCCGCGAGCGTCGCGCCGGGACCCTGGCGAGTCAGTGATCGAGGAGCCGCCCGTTCTCGACGGTCTCGAGCGCGAGATCGTCGCGCTCTCCGGTCCGGACATGCCACGGATGGGCTGGGGATCGCACCCCTGCCAGGGCGTCTACTACCGACCGGCCGGGACCCGCCCGAAGGTCGCGTTCATCGCGGCCCACTACAACATCGACTTCTCGGAGCATTACCTGGCCGACCACCTCGCCCGCCGGGGCTTTGGCTTCCTCGGCTGGAACACCCGCTTCCGCGGCATGGAGGCCTTCTTCCTTCTCGACCGCGCCCTGCTGGACATCGGCCTCGGCGTGCGCTGGCTGCGCGAGCAGGGCGTACAGACCGTCGTCCTGCTCGGCAACTCGGGTGGGGGCTCGCTGATCGCCGCCTACCAGGCACAGGCCCAACAGCCGGTCCTCCGCCCCGCCTTTGGGATGCCACTGGCCGAGGGCCTCGACGAGCTGCCCTCCGGCGATCTCTACGTAAGCGTCGCCGCCCATCCAGGCCGGCCGGAGGTGCTGACCAACTGGCTGGATCCCGCGGTCCTCGACGAGAGCGATCCGGTCGCCTCCGACCCGGCGCTCGACATGTACGACGAGGCGAACGGCCCGCCATACGCTCCCGAGTTCGTCGAGCGCTACCGCGCCGCCCAGCGCGCACGCAATCACCGCATCACCGAGTGGGCCAAGGACGAGCTCGAGCGCATGCAGGCCGCCGGCCGCTTCGACCGGCTTTTTACCGTCAACCGCACCTGGGCCGACCTACGTTTCGTCGACGGCTTGCTCGACCCGTCCGACCGCCCGACCCCTGCCTGCTACCTCGGCGATCCAAGCTTCGCCAACCGCGGCGTACTCGGCATCGGCACACTGAACACACTGCGAACCTGGCTCTCGATGTGGAGTCTCGAGGAGTCACAGTGCAATTCCGACGAGCATCTGGCGGCGATCTCCCTGCCCTCACTCGTAGTGCAGCCGACGATGGACACGGGCATCTTTCCCAGCGACGCGCAGGCGATCTGCGACGGCCTCGCGGCGACCGACAAGCAGCTGATCGAACTGGCCGGCGACCACTACTTCCGTGGTGTCGAGGGTGCGCGCGCAGAGGTCGCTGACCTGCTTGCCAGCTGGGTAAACGAGCGCTCCGGCTAACACGCCGGACCTGCCCGAAGGACCAGCTCCCTGCGCTTCTGTGAGCGCATCGCACAGAGCCCTGCCCGCAACTTTGGCAATCGGATGGTTTGAGAACTCCGATCACTCCCGATGGCCGCAGGGGCCCGGGAGAACGACCCAAGGAGGCAGGTTGATATGTGTCGACAGCGACACGCAGACGATGCAGATGCCCGGACGGGCAGAAGGCACGGGACGTTGGGGCGACTCGGCTTCATGGCGGCGATCGCGGCGAGCGCCGCGGCATTGATGGCGCCGGCCGCACAGGCGTCCACGGTGACCGTCGGCAGCGTTCTGCCACCGGGTGCCGTGGCGACGGAGTTCAAAGCCGTGCAGACCCTCTTCAACACGGCGCTGCCAGAGAAAGGCGCCAACCTGACCTCTCCTGTGGACGGCGCGATCGTGCGCTGGCGCATGCAGGACTCCGAAGGCGGTCCCTTCCGCCTGCGCGTACTGCGACCCAACGGCTCGGGCGGCTACTTCGCCGTGAGCACGAGCAACCCGGTGACTCCTTCGGGGCCCGGGGTGCAGATCTTCACGGCGAACCTGCCGGTCAAGGCCGGTGACCTGATCGGAGTCGACCCGACCAACGGCACGGACAAAATCGGCATCGCCGACGTGGCGGGCGCCAGCTATGGGTTCTTCTTCCCGCCGCCCTTCGACGCGTCGACGATTGCCCCAAGCGGCACGGAACCAGGCAAAGAGATCGCCCTGAGCGCCGAAGTCCAGCCCGCTCCGGCGATCGCCTCGATCGCACCGAACTTCGGGCCGGTCGCCGGTGGCACCGCGGTGACGATCACCGGCACGGACCTGGCTTCAGTGAGCGCCGTGAAGTTCGGAACGGTTCCCGCGGCGAGCGTGAAAGTCGAGTCGGAAACCCAGATCACCGCGGTCGCCCCGGCGAGCACGATCGTCGGCGCGGTCGACGTGACTGCTACGACCCTGGCCGGGACCAGCGCCGTAACCAGCAGCGACCGGTTCTTCTATGAAGGCTGCGCCGTCCCCAAGCTGAAGGGCAAGAAGCTCAAGCTTGCCAAGCGCACCCTCTTCCGGGCCGACTGCAAGGTGGGCAAAGTCAAGCGCCGGACCAGCCAGAAAAAGGCCGGCAAGGTGCTCGCCCAGAGCCCCAAGCCCGGCAAGGTCCTGGCCTCCGGGACGAAAGTGAATCTCACGGTAGGGAAGAAGTAGGGCCCATCCAGCCCGCTGTCCTGCGACAGGTACCGGCCGTCACCTTCACCGAGGGCGGCCGGTCCGCGTCTAGCGCGAGACGAAGCCGAAGAGGTGGCCGGCGACGTTGCGGATCTGGATCTCTTCGGAGCCCTCGGTGATCCGGTAGCGACGATGGTGGCGGTAGATGTGCTCGAACTGCTTGTGCCGGGTGTAGCCGATGCCGCCGTGCACCTGCATCGCCCGGTCCGCCGCGTCGCAGACGAGGCGGTTGGCGCGGTAGTTGCACATCGAGACCTTGTCGCTGACGCCACTGACGCGACCCTCGCCGCTGTCCATCTCGTGGGCGGTCTTGCGCACCAGGCCGCGCAGCATCTCGATCTCGGTCGCGAGCTCGACCAGCGGCCACTGGATCGCCTGGCGCTCGGCGAGCGGCTTGCCGAAGGTCTTGCGTGAGCGCGCGTAGGCGACCGACTCGCTCACGCAGTACTCGGCGGCGCCCACCCCCGAGGCCGCCTGGCGGATGCGGTTCTCGTGGACGAAGAGCAGCGCCGTGGCGAGGCCCCTCCCCTCTTCGCCGAGGATCGCGCCGTCGGGCACCCGCACGTCCTTCAACACCACCTCGGCGTGGTCGGTCGGCATGTTGAAGGTCCAGTGCATGTAGGGGACCTCGACGCCGGCAGCGTCCATCGGGACGATGAAAGCGGTGATCCCCTCGCCGGCGCCCGGCTCGCCGGAAGTGCGGGCGAAGACGATCGCGTGACGGGCGAAGCTGGCCCCGCTGATGAAGCGCTTGGCCCCGTTGATCACCCAGTCGCCGCCGTCCCTGGTCGCCGTCGTCTCCAGCCAGGTCGCGTCGCTGCCGTGGCCGGGCTCGGTCAGGCCGAAGGCGAACTCCGCCTCGCCGGCGATCGCGCCTGCCAGGAAGGCGTCCTTCTGCTCGTCGCTGCCGAACTGCTCGAGGATCAGCGGGAAGACGAGGTTGCCGACCACCGAGGACTCCATCTGAAGGTCGTTGTGCAGACCGAGCCCCTTGGCGGCAAGGTGGTCGCGGATCACCGCCATCCCGAGGTTGGTGCCGTCGCGCCCACCCATCCGCTTCGGCAGCGCGTAGCGGAAGAAGCCGGCCGCGTCGGCCCGGCGGCGCATCTCCCCCAGCAGCTCGACCCACTCCCCCGAGTGGACGCCGTCGTTCTCCCAATCGGTGCGCTTCCACTCGCGGCGATGGTCGAAGAACTGCATGTTCTCCGCTTCGAGCGGTTTGATCTCGGCCTCGATGAAGCCATCCAGGTCGGCGATGAAGTCCAAGAGGTCCTGGGGCAACGTGTAGTCCATCGGCCGCTTACCTGCCTTTGTCTTGGGTTCTCGGATCTGAAGGTTCGTCGCCGCGCGCGGGCATCAGCAGGACGCGGTCGGCGTCCTCAGGTTCGACGTAGCGCGGGTTCCAGAGGCTGAGCTTCTCGACGACGTCGCGCCGCGCGATCTCGATCACCTCGTCGAGGCGGTCATCGAGCTCGCCGGCCCGGATCGCCCCGGCCAGCTCGTCGTCGTCGCGAACCCCCAGCTTCGCCAGCCGCTCAGCGTGCCGCTGCGCCCGCTCCGGCCCGAGCACCAGCTCACGCTCGACCGTCGCGGCGACGTTTGCGGCAACGCGCGCCATGAAACTGAGGCGCCCCTCGGTACCGGGCATCACGTCCTGCTCGAGGAAGCCCCGCAGGGCCTCGACCAGCTCCGCTGTCGTCGGCATTCCGCGCGCCATCTCAGCCCCCCTCTCCGCCGAGATACAGCAGGACATCGTACTCCTGCTCCCAGACGCGCCTGCCGATCGCCGCCAGCTCGACCGAGCGGACGTCGCCCGAGAGGTGCCGCGAGGCCTGCACCATGCACCCCACTCCCCACCAGACGCTGCTGTAGAGCTCCCACCAGTGGACAAGCTCGCGGTCGACGGGCCGCCCCGAGACCTTCTCGTAGCCCCGGAACAGGTCGTCGTAGTCGCCGAAGCCGCCGACCGGGCGCTCGACGACCCCGAAGCGCCAGCAGCGTGCGCAGAGGTAGCCGAGGTCCTCCATCGGATCGCCGAGATGGACGAGCTCCCAGTCGAGCACCGCACGGATGCCTTCAGGGTCGACGAGCAGATTGCCGTTGCGGAAATCGCCGTGGACGACCGAGACGGGCTCGGTCGAGGGCCGGTTCTGCTCCAGCCGGCGCATGCCCAACTCGAGGGCCGGGCTGCTCTCCTCGAAGAAGTCGAGCGCGCCGCGCAGCTGCTGGAGAAGGTCCGGCGCCTCCAGTCCCTCCACCTCCTCGGGCGGGATCGCGTGGACCCGGGCGAGGATCTCCCCGCAGCGCTCGGCCAGGCGCGGGCGAACGCCAGCGTAGGCCTCGCCGCTGAGGATGCGGCGCGGAACCGCCTCACCCTCGACGAAGTCCATGACGATGAAGGGGGCGTCGAGCGCTGCCGGGTCCTTGCTTTGCGCAATCACCCTCGGCACCGGCACCCCGGCTCGCCCGGCCGCCTCGATCGCGG
>Ga0164241_10005663_pt1 | contig 11611 bp, 14 predicted proteins | sample OricomyardsoilBY_FD_108780 | JGI IMG/M metagenome (GOLD analysis project Ga0164241, IMG submission 108780) | Backyard soil microbial communities from Emeryville, California, USA - Original compost - Back yard soil (BY) | ecosystem: Environmental > Terrestrial > Soil > Unclassified | place: USA... | reverse complement strand
TACGGCGACCAGTGACGAGCCGACCGCGAACAGGATCGGCATGCGGGTGGAGGCGATCAGCCCCGGCACCACGAGGAAGCCACCGCCGATGCCGAAGAAGCCCGACAGCAAGCCAGTGGCCAAGCCTGCGCCCAGCAGCGCCGGTGCGTTGCCACGGTTCAGTCTTACGTCGGGATCGCCTTGGCGCCCGCGCGTACGGAACATCAGGCCCGCGACGACGAGCATCAGCAGCGCGAACAGCGCGAGCAGCTTCTGCCCGTTCATCGATTTGCCGAGCCACGCGCCGAGCCACGCGCCGACCACGCCGGCGACCGCGAATGTCGCCGCGCAACGCCATTTCACGTTGTGCTTGCGCGCATGGTTGTTCAGCCCCATCAGCGCGTTCAGCGCGACGGCAAGGGCGCTCGTCCCGATGGCTACGTGGGGGTCCTCGACACCGACGATGTAAATCATGAGAGGCACCGCGAGGATCGATCCGCCGCCGCCTACGAGCGCGAGCGTGAATCCCACGGCGCTGCCCGCCGATGCGCCGAGAACGAACTGCAGCGCGGTCACCGGCGGCCCCCCTTGGCGCAGTAGGCGGCGTACAGGGCGTCGAGCACGCCCACGGCAGGTCCCTCGGCGAGCGAGTAGAAGATCGTCTGCGACTCACGTCGCGTGTGTACGAGCGCCATCTCACGCAGCACGGCCAGGTGCTGTGACAGCGCCGACATGCTGAGTCCGGTGATCGGTTGGAGCTCGCTCACCGAACGCTCGCCCTCGACGAGCTGGCAGAGCACGAGCAGGCGAGCTGGATGGGCCAGCGCCTTCAACAACGCGGCCGCCTCGTCGGCGTGACGAGCCATCTGGTCGGGCGATGGAACCGAGCGAACGGACGTTTTCGTGACCAGTTGGTGCGCGCTTCGTCGACGGATGTTTGACCGAGCTTGCAACGATGCTAATTTAGCGAAGTCTAAAGCATATGCAAGGAGCTATTCGATGAGCGCAACGTTGATGTCCCGGGGAGATTTCGCGCGGCCGAGCGGGCGCCGTCGCCGTGCCGCGCCGGCGGCTCCCGCTGAGCCAAGGCGGTGGTGGCAGTGACGGTGGCGTGGCTACAGGCCCTCGCCGGCGGCGTCCTGGTTGGTCTGTCGGCGACGTCGCTGCTCTGGCTCAACGGGCGGATAGCCGGCGTCACCGGCATCCTCGACGGCGTCGTCTTTCCGAAGCCCGCGGATGTGTCCTGGCGCGTGGCGTTCCTCGTAGGGCTCATCGCCGCGGGCGGCCTGTATATGGCCCTCGCTCCGGGGGCGCCGCAGGCCCGGGCCGATTTTCCGCGGGGGGGCCTGGTCGTAGCGGGCTTACTGGTCGGCTTCGGCACGCGCATGGGCAACGGTTGCACCAGCGGTCACGGCGTCTGCGGCCTCGGCCGCCTGTCAAGCCGCTCGCTGACGGCCGTGATGACGTTCATGGCGACCGCGATCGCGACCACGTTCATCGTGCGTAAGCTCTGGAGCTGACCGTGAACAGGCTTAGGCTTGCCGCCCTCGGGTCGGGCGCTCTGTTCGGGCTCGGGCTCGCAATGTCTGGCATGACCGACGCCCGCCGGGTGTTGGGTTTCCTGGACGTCTTCGGTAGCCGTGACCCCACCTTGGTGTTCGTGCTCGGCGGCGCCGTCGCTACGAGCGCCTTGCTGTTCCGCCTCGTACTCCGCCGAAGCAGCCCCGTGCTCGCCGTGACGTTCGAGCTGCCGCAGACCAAACACGTCGATCGCCGGCTGCTTGGTGGCGCAGCGCTGTTCGGTGTCGGCTGGGGGATTGCTGGTTACTGCCCAGGGCCCGTGCTCGCCGGTTTGGGCGCGGGGTCCGTCGAGGCGCTGTGGTTCATTCCGGCAATGCTCGCCGGCATGCTGCTCCACCGTCTGCTCACCCGGCGTGGGGAGGTCAGCAACCTCGGGCAGGAGGGAGCCGCCACCTCGATGCTCCTCGAGGACAGCGGCGATACGTGAGCCACGCCAACGAAAGTCGGTCGAGGTGATATGAGGGCCGTCAGGACCATCCGTGCGCGCACGGTGTATGGTGGCGGTACTGGTGATCTCGTTCAAGACCAGACGACGAGGGTGCGTGTCATGCCCATGCGAAGTGTCCTCAAACCAAGCCTCTTCGTTCTCGCGGCCGCGTCATGGTTCGGTTGCTCTGGCCCGGAATCCGAGGCCGCGAACGCGGGTGGAAGCGCGGCAAGCGCCTCGGGAGGCTCTGGGGCGGCGTCGCCCGCCGCCGGTAGGGGGGCCACGACACAGAGCGGTGGAGCGGCGGGCTCCGGTGGCTCGACGGTCGGAGGCTCGACCGGAGCGACGGGCCCGGGCGAAGGTGGCGCGCGCGCCGGTGGATCCACCTCGGGCGGCGCGACCACCGCTGGCGACACCGCCTGCGCGGGCGGCCTGAAATTCGAGCCGGCCCTGCCCGCGACCTTCACGGAAGAAGTCAACGGCGTGTCGTTCGAGCTGGTGTCAGTGCCAGGCGGCACATTCACTCTAGGCTGCGAAAGCAGCAGTTGCCCGCAATATGCGGAGCCCGTGGCGGGCGTGACGGTCAAAAGCTATCTGATCGGAAAAAACGAGGTGACGACAGCGCTGTGGAACGCCGTGATGGGTGAGAGCTCGTCCGGCTTCGGCTCCCAAACGAGCATCACCTGGTACGACGCCATGAAGTTCGCTTGCCGCTTGAGCCAGCTGACAGGCAAGAACTACCGGATGATGACCGAGGCCGAGTTCGAGTACGCAGCCAAGAACCACGCGAGCAGTTTGGAGGACCTCGGCAGCGGCGAAGAATGGGCGTATAATTCCTGGGAAACCGCGTATTCGTGCGCGCCGGGCGTGACCGATCCCGTAGGGCCGGCCAGCGGCGGCCATACTCAGAAGACGCGCCGCGATGCGCAGGGAACGGCCGACAGCGTCACGGGGCGACTCATTCGGTCCATCGACGGAGTGGGTCCCGCGTTGCGCTTGGTCATCTCGACCGAGGCGGACTTCCCGTCGGACTATGTTCCGCCGTGCAATCTCTGCGCTCCGGCCGTGGGCTCAGAGCCGGAGAATTCCTACCGCGACCCGCGCTGGGTCACGGGTAGCGATGCGCGCTGGACGGGCGGAGGGACCGCGATCGGCAATTTCGAGGTCCGGATTTGGGACGACGGCACGGCGAGACTCAACAGCACGAACGGCCAGTGGTTCACTTCGAACAACATCGCCCTCGTGTTCGTTTCGAGCTCGGGTTCCATCAAGAAATACCCGTATATTTTTCTGGATGAGACACAAGGCTCGCTGCTCTCCGAAGAGAGCTTCGCGAGCGGCGGTTTCATCGGCAGGATCGAGAAGGCGCCCGCCGACAACTACCCCAAACCTGCCGTGTCCGACCTCAAGAGCGGCGCTGAGTTGGCGGCGGCGTCGGGCGGCGATTTCGCGATGATCGACATGGTCAACATCCCGGAATCGGCAAAACAGCAGGATCCGCGCCTGCTCGACGGGGCGGACCAAGGATGGTTCCAGGACAACCGGAGCGCCGGCGGCGTACACCACTACAGAAAAGACGTAGACGCTGACGAATTCCGGTTCACCGTCAATCAGGGCGGGCAACGGATCATGCTCGCCAACGGTAGCTGGTTTACCGTAAACAGCACATTTTTGCGTATCACGCACTCGACCGGATACACGACCGATTACCTGTACGCCGTAGATTCGAGTGGCACCTTCTATCACGACTCGTTCCAGGCCTACGAGCGCGCGGACTTCAGGATGTTCAAAGAGACGGCCAACGGCAGCGAAACCTACGCCGCGACCTGCGGTGACATCTGCAGTGGCGAGATCCCGAAGGGTGAGGATCCGTCGCCCTATGCCAACATGGACAACGGCCATTCGACCTTCGTGCCGGCGCCGTGCCCGACGGCTGGCTGCAATTAGCCCTACTGCGCCCCGCGCTCGCGACCGACGGTCATGCCACGCGGCGGGGCGTCCGATGCCAGATCCCAGCCGGCGCGCCGCCGGGGCGCCCCCAAGCAAACACGTGCCTGCTTCTGCGTGATTCTCGGAGGAGCGCTGCGGCCTCTATCGCTTGACAAGACGGCTACTTCCGAGCACCGTCGGTAGACGACTTGCGATGGCGGCGGAGTCCGCCGACAACCGCGGCCGACTTTGACCGCCAATGACTCCTACGATGCAGCCCAACGGGCGCCGTAGGAGCTTACGTGAGCTCCTCCAGCGCAGAGCCAGGAGACGACGCCACGTGAACCAGCAGCCCACCGATTCCAGCCCCTCCCGCCGCGCTCCGTACGCCACTGTCACAGGCGAGCGCTTGGCAGCCTTCGGCCAATGGATTGTCCTCGGCTTGCTCGTCGGCGTGCTGTGCGGCGCCGCTTCGGCCGTGTTCCTCTGGCTCCTCGAGCTCACGCATCCGATCGCGCTTCGCCATTTGACGGCGATGTCCGTTGCGCTGCCGCGGAAGGACGGCGAGTCATGACCTGGTGGATGTATGCGTTGGCGTCCGCGATGGCTGCGTCGGCGACGGCCATCCTCGCCAAGATCGGCATCAAGGGCGTGCCTTCGAACCTGGCGACGGCGGTGCGAACGGCCGTCGTGCTCGTGTTCGCGTCGGGCATCGTGCTCGCGACACGTGAGTACCTCGCCTGGCGGGATTTGAAGGCACGGTCGGTGCTCTTCCTGGTGCTCTCCGGGATCGGGACCGGAGCCTCATGGCTCGCGTACTTCAAGGCGCTGCAAATGGCGCCCGCGTCCCGAGTCGCCCCCATCGACAAGGTGAGCCTCGCGTTCACCATCATCCTCGCCGCCGTCGTCCTCGGCGAAAGCATCTCTTGGCAGGTCGCGGTCGGCACCGGGCTCATGGTTGCCGGCGCGCTTCTGACGCTCAGCTCGTGAAAGCAGGCGCCCAAACGATGACCTCCAGCATCGCTTCGCCCTCGTCTGGTAGGCTCCGACGCCATGGGCTCACTCACCTTCGGTCTGAACGTGACTTTGGACGGGTGTATCGACCACACTCAAGGGATCGCCGATGACGAGCTGCACGACTACTGGACGCGGCTGATGGATCAGAGCGGGGCGATGCTCTTTGGCCGCAACACCTACGAGCTGATGGAGGGAGCCTGGCCGGCGGTGGCGCGCGACGAAACGGCGCCGCGCGCGATGCGCGAGTGGGCACAGAAGCTGGAGGCCAAGGCGAAGTATGTCGTGTCGAGCTCGCGGAGCGACTTTCCGTGGCAAAACACGATCAAGGTGGAGGGTGACCTGCGCGAGGCCATTGCGGCGCTGAAAGCGAGCACCGAGCAGGGGGTCCTGGTCGGGGCGCCCAAGCTCGCGGCGGCGCTCGAGGAGCTCGGGCTGATCGACGAGTACCGCATCGTCGTTCATCCCGTCATCAGTGGCCGCGGGCCGACGTTGTTTCATGGCCTGTCGAGCGCGCGGCAGCTCGAGCTGCTATCGACGCAGCGATTCGCGTCCGGCGTGCAGGCGCTCCACCTTCGTCGCCAGGTGGGCTAAATGGACGAGCCGAGCACTTCACCGAGGCGGGCGGCTCTCACCACCGTCGTCCCCGAAAGGATTTGGATTTTCGACCGGCCGGTGTGGTTCAGCGGCGTGCGGCAGCGCGTCAACACGACGGTTGTGCGGCTCGACGACGGCAGCTTGGCTCTCCATAGCCCGCCGCCGGTGGGCGATGACCTGGCGGAGCAGCTAGCCGCCCTGGGTCCCGTTCGTTGGCTCGTGGTGCCGAATTGCTTTCATCATCTCGGAACGCCGGCGGCGGCGGCACGGTTTCCAGACGCGCAGGTAGTCGGACCGGCCTCGGCGAAAGGTAGAAACAAGAACCTGAAGCTGGACGCCGACCTCGCCGAGCTCGGCGAATTAATGCCCGAGCTCGAGACGTTGCCGCTCGAAGGAGTGCCGTTTCTCGACGAGACGGTGCTCTACCATCGCCCAACCCAGACCCTGCTCGGCGCCGACCTCGTCCTTTGCCCGAACGCCAAGGATCATTGGAGCCTGCGCTCCGCCGCACGCCTGCTCGGCTTCTACGACCGGGTCCGGGTCCCTTACGACGTCAAAAAGAAGCTCACCGACAAAGCCGCCGCTGCGCGCTCCCTCGGGGCGATGTTGGAACGACCTGCCCGGCGTCTCATCGTCGGGCATGCCGACGTCATCGAAGCCGGCTGTCGCGACCATCTTGCCGAAGCCTGGCGCTTGGAGGGCGTCAGGGTATGAGCGCCCGACATGAGAAAGGCGCTTTCCGGACTGAGCCGGGTCAAAAATCTTCGACGGCCTTGTCGACTCGGGCGCGGGTCGTTCGTCGCTCTGGGTAGAAGTCGAAAGGAACCACTCCGATGTCGAAGCTCCGTGTCAACGCGTTTTCTATTTCAATCGATGGTTACGGTGCCGGCCCCGATCAGGCCTTGAACGAGCCGATGGGGGTCGGGGGAATGGGGCTGCACCAGTGGGTCCTCGGCACGAAGACATTTCGGAAGATGCACGCGGACTTCGCCGCAAGCCTGATTGGAGACGAGCCGGCGCGAGCGGACATCGACGACGATTTTGCGGCGCGTGGCTTCGAGAACGTGGGCGCCTGGATCATGGGGCGCCACATGTTCGGGCCGATGCGCGGGCCTTGGGCGGACGATGGTTGGAAGGGCTGGTGGGGTGAGAACCCGCCCTACCACGTGCCCGTGTTCGTGCTCACCCAGTACGCTCGCCCGCCGATCACGATGCAAGGTGGAACCACCTTTCACTTCGTGACCGAAGGCATCCATGCCGCGCTGCAGCGCGCCAAAGAGGTCGCCGGTGGTAAGGACGTGCGACTCGGCGGCGGGGTGGCGACGGTTCGTCAGTACCTCAGCGCGGGGCTGATTGACGAGCTGCACTTGGTCATATCACCCGTGCTCCTTGGTCGGGGCGAGCACCTGCTGGCCGGCATCGACACGCCGAGCCTCGGCTACCGCTGCACCGAGCACGCCGCGTCCGAGCGGGTGACGCACGTCGTGCTCACCAGGTAGACTCGAAGGACGATGAGCGTCGGATCGTGGATCGCGCAGCCGCTCCGTGGGCGATCGTTCTGTTCGGCGCGAGCCCGTCGGCTACTCCAGCGTGCTTCGCCAGCGATCCGAGGTGGGCGCCGTTTCTCTCTATAGCTCCGGGGGTTTCGCGTGCCGCAACTCGTGGCGATTCAGCTGCACCACTGAGCGCGACGGCGTCGGGCTGAGTTTCTCCGTGCCCCTCTCCGCCAACGGACCCATTCGCCGAATGCTGGTCACGGTCATGACGAGGAACAGCACCACGGCGGTCGCGTTCCCGACTCCACCCCAGGTCCGCCACGTCGGCGCCTGCAGCAGGTCGCCCGCGATCCGTAGGACCAGGGTCACGTGGAGGAGCACGAGGTGCAGGTAGAACCATCGGGTGAAGCGGATCCGGATCCCCAGGACGGCGGGGAAGATGATCGGGGCGTGGGCGAAGATCATGGTCATCACGAAGCCCAGCAGCACCGTGTGCCACGCGGCGTCGTAGGCGAGCCCGTTCGCGAGCACGCGCTGCGTCCAGGCGAGCTCCGCAGCTTGGGCTTGCCAGGGATAGAGCGTCCGGAGCACGCCGCCGAGGGCCAGCCACCCGAACCCGCCGAGCAAAGCCACGGCGACGAAGCGAGGTAGGCCCTCTATTCGGACCGTGCGCCGAGCCGTGTCGAAGATCCCTAGCCAGACTGCCAGCGCGACCAGCCCCGCACCGCTGATCGCAAGCCCCAAGCCCGGCCACCCGAGCCCCAGTAAGAGGCCGGCCCCGTAGATGCCGGTGGCCCCCAGGAAGGTGGGCTGGCGCAAGGGGTGCCCGCGAACAAAGCGACTGAGCTCGAGGCGCTCGCCGACGATGGTCAGGACGAGAAAGGCACCCCACCAGGGCATGAGCCTTGGGAGCTCCCAGCCGCTGAGCCAGAGGAGGTTTCCCACGAGCCAGGCCAGTGCTCCCAGCGCCATGACGAGAGTGAAGGTCACGCGCTGGCGATGCAGGATCACCAGGTAGTCGGCGATCAGGATCGCGCTTGCACCGGTGATCAGCGCCATTCCGATGGTAGCGGGCTGAATCAGCAGGATCAGCCAGGCGCCGGCGGCCGCCGCCAGGGGGCCTAGGAAGCACCACGGCCGCCCGAGGGCCACCGCGCGCTCGAGAGAGATAACGGTGCCGAGGAAGCCGCCGATCATGAGCGCCCCGTGGTGGACGATCAGCGCGCTCAGCGCCTGCCCGACGAAGCCGCTCGGCAGGTTATGCAAGATCCACTGGGGCGGCGACACGCCCATGCGGGACAGACCGCCGAGCAGGCCGCCGAGCAGGAGCGACATGCCGAGAGCGATCAAGAAGAATCGGATCGGTCGCGGCACTTGGCTCATCCTTTCCGGAGAGGGGCGGTGCGCCCGCCGCTCCTGAGCTAGCGCCACGTAAGTCGTCGCAGGTGCTCGAGGCTCATCGAGCTTGGCTTGGGCGATGCCGCCCTCACGCCGACTTCTTTCCGATCCGTACCCGCCAGATCGCCGGTCCCTGCTCCAGGTACTCCCAGGAGAAGGCGTTCGCGTGCTCGGCCGCGAACTGGTAGTAGAGCGGCTTCGGGTCGTGATCGTTGACCAGCTCGAAGGTTTCGCCGTCCGCGAGCTCCTCGTAGGTCTGAAAAATCAACGGATGGCGCTCGCGCGGGATGATCGTGCGGACGTCGATGAGGGTTGTCTGGGCCATGGGTTCGTCTCCTTGCTGAAGGTTGCGTTCGGGAGGCCGCGAGGCACGGCGGCTCTCCGGGTCGTTGCTATCCCCATCCCATCTGTCGCTTCGCCTCGTCGGTCATCATCTGTGGGCTCCAGGGGGGACTCCACACCAGCTCGATCTCCACGTCCGACGTGCTGGGGCATCGCTCCAAGATGCTGCGCCTCGCCTCCTGCTCGATGTGGGCGCTGAGAGGACAGGCGGGGGTGGTCATGGTCATGGTCACGCGCACGCGGCGCGCGTCGATCTCGACGCCGTAGACCAGGCCGAGGTCGACGACATTGAGCCCGACCTCCGGGTCGATGACCTGCTTGAGGGCCTCGCGCACCGCGTGCTCGTCCGGCGGGTCGTGCCCGTCGAGCTGTGCCGCATCGCCCCTGATCGTCGGACGCCGGAACACGAAGCCACGTCCGCGAGCGTCGTCGCAGAAATCGAGAGTGGTGCCTCGCAGAAGCTCCTGGTCGGGCTGGCGACAGACCAGCCTTATCCCGTGAGATTCGGCGAGCAGGTCTTCCGGCTCGGACCCGTCGGACACCAGGCACAAGGAATGGCTCTGCTCTCCTGGCCGGACCTCGATCGCGACGCGAACCGCGGCACGCGCCGGATCGAGCCCCTCAGCGGTGATGGCGCTACGGAGCTCCTCGGCCGCCCGCGCCGTGACCTCAAAGGACATCGGAGCCGTCCTTCGGACCACCGGGTTGGCAGGCTGATAGCCGAGAGACGGTCATGTCGAGCGCGAGTCGCATCGCCGCCGATGCCACTGCAGGATGCGGGCCAAGCGCCGTTCGAGCGCGGCCGAGCCAGCTCGAGCCGGAAACGCTGCTCGTGTCGTCGGCCCGAACCAAGGTTTGCCGTCGAACCTCGGCCGCGATATGTTGCATGTTGCAACGTCGTGAAACATGGCCCGGTCGCCCTCTTGCCTCGTCCCCTTTGAGAAGGGACCCAAGCTCTGCAGCGTCTGCCGCTTGCGCCCGGAGGCGCCGGGGCTTCGCCGTTGCTCCAGGTTGGTCGCCGAGAGCGCGGCGATGAAGGCGCTCATGCTGCGGGCGGCGCCGATCGCCGCCAGCGCCGCGCCGGTCATCATCCGGGGCGAGAGCGGCACCGGCAAAGAGGTCCTTGCTCGAGCGTTGCACGCGAATAGTCAAAGGCGAGACAAGCCGTTCTTGGCCGTCAACGTCGCGGCTCTGCCCGCCGAGCTGCTCGAGTCCGAGCTCTTCGGCCACGTCAAGGGCGCCTTCACGGGAGCGGGGGCTCCCAAGCGCGGGCTGTTCGAGGCAGCCGACGGGGGCACGCTCTTGCTCGATGAGATCGCGGAGATGCCTCTGGCGCTCCAGGCCAAGCTCTTGCGCGCCCTCCAGGACGGCGAGATTCGCCGAGTAGGCGACACGCGTCCGTTCTCGGTCGACGTTCGGATCTTGTGCGCCTCCAACCAGGACCTGCGCGCGTGCGTGGCTGAGAGGCGGTTCCGGGAGGATCTCTACTATCGGCTGCGCGTCTTCACCCTAGCGATCCCGGCCCTGCGCGAGAGGAAGGAGGACATCCTGCCGCTCGCGCGGATGTTTCTCGACCAAGAGGGGCACGCCACCGCTTGCTTCACGGGTCGGGCGAAGAGCGCGCTCGAGAGCTGCCGCTGGCCCGGCAACGTCCGTGAGCTCGCCAACTCGGTCAAGCATGGCGCCGTACTCGCTGGCGACGGGGACGTCGACCTCCAACACCTCCCCGAAGAGGTGACGAGCCCAGGGACCACCGCGCCGTCCTCGACGAGCTTTCGAACGCTGGCGGACATGGAGCGCGAGCACGTCGTGCGAGTGCTGGAGGCATGCGGTGGACGCCAGCTCGATGCGGCGCGGGTGCTTGGCATCAGTCGCACGACGCTCTGGCGGAAGCTGAAGGCGTTTGGAATCGAGGTCGACCCATGATCGGCACGGGACCGCACGGAACATGACCACCAACGCGTCCAACAGGGCGAGCTGCTGACGAACGGCGCGAGCGTGCTGGCGACTCCGGATCGCACGTCGGCGTTCCGCTCGCCATCCTCGCCGAGGCGCGTGAGCGACGTGCTGAGCTCGGGCTGAATTTCAAGCGCGCCGGCCAGCGTCGCTGAAGCTGGGAACGGGATCGCGGCCGGCACCCTACTTGTCGGAATTCCATCGCTGCCGCAGAAGCTCGGCGATTTGAGCGTGAACGCGCGGTCCATCGAAATGCGGAGCAACGCGCACCTCGGGAACTGCGCGCAGGCGAGCCAGCACGGCTTCCGCCTCGCTCCCGACGAGCTGGTCGCAGGTGGCGTAGAGCCCGCCCGCCTTCTCCTCGAGCTCGTTGTGCTCCTCGAGGAACTTCGCGAGGAGCTCGACGCTGGCGTGGGTCGGCGTCGGGACGAGCAGGGTCGCGAGAATGCCGTGATCGCTGCGGAGCTGCGCGGCGACGGGCAACGGGTCGCCGCCGCGGCGGTGCCGAGCGTCGGGGAGCAGGACCTTCTCCTCCATGGCGATGTGGCGCAGCAGTCCGGCGCGGAACTCTTTGTAGGCCTCGCGATCGATGACGTTTGGATCCGCGACGGAGCGGCGTAGGAGCGTATCCAGCCGGGCGTGATCTTGCGCGAGGAACGTATGGATCGACATGCGCGCTGAGCTTACTGCTGCGTGGCCACCGGGCGCGAACCAACGCCAAATTACTAGCGCGTGTCCCTAAATTGAGAGCGCTCGGGCGTGCCCATAAACGTGCCCGTGCCCGACGGTCCGTGAGGAGTCGTTGGGTCCTTTTGTTTGGTAGGCCGAGGTTGGTGGCGCGGGCCCCCTCCGGGCTCGCGCATGGCCCGCGCGCGCCGCGCCCAGCTGGGCG
>Ga0164241_10005662_pt1 | contig 11611 bp, 10 predicted proteins | sample OricomyardsoilBY_FD_108780 | JGI IMG/M metagenome (GOLD analysis project Ga0164241, IMG submission 108780) | Backyard soil microbial communities from Emeryville, California, USA - Original compost - Back yard soil (BY) | ecosystem: Environmental > Terrestrial > Soil > Unclassified | place: USA... | reverse complement strand
GCGACCGCGATCTCGGCGATGCTCGACGGCACCTGCGCGGTGTTGGCGAGCAAAGCCGTGCGCTGCTGGGGCACCAACTCGTCCGGTGAGTTGGGCCAGGGTGACACGGTGCCGTGGAGCGAAACCAAAACGCCCGACCAGCTCGCGGCGGTGTCGCTGGGCGGTTTGGCTCAGGCCGTGGCCGTCGGGGGCGGGCACAGCTGCGCCGTGCTCACGAACGGAACGGTGAGGTGCTGGGGCTACGGGCACTTTGGCCAACTTGGCCTGAGCAGCACGGCCGACATTGGCGACGACGAGCTGCCCAGCGCCTCGGGCAACGCCGGGCTCGTGCCCTTTCCTAGCGGCAGAACGCCCGCCAGCCTGGCGGTGGGGCAAATTCACAGCTGTGCCCGGATGGACAACGGCTTCGTGCAGTGTTGGGGCGACAACAGCGACGGGGCGCTCGGTCTGTTGCACTTCGACAACATCGGCGATGACGAGTCGCCCGCGGCCTGGGGGCAAACGCTGATGGGCAACGCGGTGAGCAGCATCGTCGCCGGCGAATACCATACCTGCGCGCTGTACACGGCCGACGGCGCGTTGCGCTGCTGGGGCTACAACGCGTTCGGTCAACTGGGACAAAGCGACGTCGTTCACAAGAGCGTGCCCAGTCAGCTGGCGGCGGTCGCGTTCGGGGGCGGTCTTACCGCGCAGGTCGTTGCAGGTGGCCTCAACCACACGTGCGCGCGCCTGAGCGATGGGCAGGTCCGCTGCTGGGGCAACAACGACTCGGGTCAGCTCGGCTTTGGCACCGTTTCCAAAGGCGCGGTGCTGTACATCGGTGGCGACGCCGCTCACACCCCGGACAAGCTTGCGTCGATTCGAGTGTTGCCATGAGCATACGGGCTCGCCGCGCTCACCTCGTTTGGCTCGGCCTGGTTGCGGTCAACGCTTCGGTTTCTTGTGGCGGCACGAACGACACGCCGACCGGGCAGGGCCAGGGCAGTAGCGATGCGCTCGCGGGCGCCGGAGGTAATTCGCGAGCCGGGGGCGGAGCCTCGACTCACGCCGGGGACACGGGCACCGCGGGCGACGTCGCAGGCGGCGGCAAAACCAATGGTCCCGGTGGCCACACGAACGGTGGTGACGGCCCCGGCGCCGGTAACGACTCTGGCGCGGGTGGCGATGGAAGCGGTGGCGACGCCAGTGGTGGAGCACCGGACGAATACCCGTTCAGCGGCTGCGTGCTCGCTGGCTCCGACCCCACGCTGCTGGCCGGCGAAGGTGGCGCCCCAACCGACGGCGCTGCCGGCGCAAACCAAGGCCCTGAGGCGCCGCCAGTGGTCGACACCCCCTGCGTTACCTGGGGGGCGCTGGGTTGCAGTTCAGATTTTCGGCAGAGCTTGGTCTGCGACAAAGGCAACTGGGCAAAGCTGAGCGACTGCGATGACGAGCAAAGCTGCGAGCCAGGCTCCGGCGTCTGTGCCGACGTTGCGCCCGAGTGCGCGGGTCACGCCGTCGGCTACACGTTCTGCGTCGCCGACGAGCTTCAGCGCTGCACGACCGATCGCATCACTCTCGAGCACGCGGCCTGCTGTGGAACGTGCGTCAACGGCAGCTGCGAAGCGCCCTACTGCGGCAACGCTAAGGTCGAGCCCAACGAGGCCTGCGACGACGGCAACACCATTGCGGGTGATGGCTGCGAGCCAGACTGCAAGCCGTCACGAGTCGTCGAGCTTTCGGGCGGCGGCGACCACACGTGCGCCCTGCTGCGGGGCGGCGCCGTGCGCTGCTGGGGCGACAACGCTTTTGGTCAGCTCGGTCTGAGTACGAACGCCAATATGGCCGACAAAAAGCCGTATCAGGTGGCTCCGGTCGCGCTCGGGGCTCCGGCCGTCGCGCTGGCTTCGGGCTCACACCACACGTGCGCGCTGCTCAAGAGCGGCAGCGTGCGCTGCTGGGGCAAGAACGATCACGGTCAGCTCGGTCTTGGCCACACCGAAAACATCGGCGACGACGAAGCGGTCGATGCGAGCGCGGCCCAGGTCGAGCTCGGCGCGAAAGCAATCCAGCTTGCAGCCGGCGGCGACGAAACGTGCGCGGTCATGGCCGGCGGTACCGTTCGCTGCTGGGGCCTGAACCAGTACGGTCAGCTCGGGCTCGGTCACACCAAAAACATTGGCGATGACGAGACACCCACGAAGGCGCGTGCCCAGCTGTCACTCACGGGCACGGCCGTCAGCGTAGCGGTGGCCAGCCAGCACGCGTGCGCGCTGCTCGACGACGGCTTGATCAACTGCTGGGGCCACAACGACGTTGGTCAGCTGGGGCTCGGCGACGTCTTCGATGTCGGTGATGACGAGCTGCCGAGTGACGTCGAGCCGGTCGACCTGCGCTCGCTCGAAAATCCGAGCCTGTTTTCGCTGACCGCGGGCGGCCAGCGCGCGTGCGTCGGCATCACTCAAGGCGGAATGCCGGGGTGGATGTACTGCTGGGGCTACAACGGCGACGGTGGCTTGGGCGTTGGGCTGATCGAGAACCGGCCGTACCAAAAGGCCGGCGGATGGGGCCTGTTCTACTGGGGCTCCCCGACCGAACAGATCGTCGCCGGCGGCGGCCAGCAATGCGTTCGGCTCTACAACCACGAGCTGCACTGCTGGGGCTTGAACGCCAAAGGTCAGCTTGGCAGCACGAACCTGGACACTCTGGGCGACAGCGAGAATTGCACCATCTTTCCGCCCGTCCCATTCCCGCACGCGGACGCCGATAGCCTGGCGTACGCCACGACCATGACCGCGGGGGAGAAGCACACCTGCGCCCTTCTCGACACCGGTGAAGTGCGCTGCTGGGGACAAAACGACAAGGGCCAACTCGGTCTCGGCTTCGTGTCGTCTCCACCCACGGACTACTTGGGAGGCGACGCGCAGCACACGCCCGACCTGCTGCCGCCGACTCGAGTGCTGCCGCCTACGCCGTAGGCATGACGTAACGATGACCACATCAAACGCGACCAATGACGGCGGGGCCGGTGGGACGGCTCTGCGCGCTCAATCACGACAACAACCAGTAGGAAAATCGAATCATGACATCAAGAAAGCTAGTTTCATTCGTTTCGGTGCTCGGCGTGCTGGCCGCGGCCGGCTATGCGTCGCCCGCGCACGCTGCGACCACGGAGTACGTTTCGATCATTTTGGATCAAACCGGCAGCATGCTGTCGCCCGCGGGCGCGGTCGTCAACGGGGTGCCGAGCAGCAACCGCTGGCTCGAGTCGATCAAAGCGGCCAAGTCGGCGATCGCTGGCAACTCGAAGGTTACGACGATTGCTTACGGCATTTGGGGTTTCAAACAGAACGATACCCAGAACGGCCCCGCGCAGATCTGGCCGCTCGTCGCGGCTGACTGCGGCGCCGCCACCTTCGAAACCATCACCTCGGCGACCGGCCAAAAGACCTTCTTTTGCGACGCCATCTCTTCCAAGCAGTTCGATGCGGTGACCGCAAAGCTCGACGCGATCGCCAAGGAAACCGCGCAGATCCCCCAAGACGTCTGGCTGACGCCCTTGGCCGACAGCTTGTGCAGCATGATGGAGAACATCAGCAGCAGCGGCGTGACCGCGAAAAAGACCTTCGTCTTCGAATCGGACGCGGGCGAGAACGTCTCCAGCATGACTTGCTTGGGCGTTGGCGACACCAAGGCCCCTGCGGCGTGGACCTACCAGACCACGGCAACCGAAGAGTGGGGTATGGATATCGACAGCTGGCAAGCCAAGGTGACGCGCAAGCTCTATCGCTTCAACCTCGGCCTAACCAACGGTGCCGTTACCAAAGCCGGCGCGCAGGTGCGGCTGCCGTCCTCGGACAAGGCCACCGTCGACGCGGCGCTTGCCGCCTACAACGTTGGCTGGAGCGTGGACATCCACTACGAGCTGTTCCCCCCAGCGCAAATGATGGCCATGTCGCTGGCTGCGCCCTCCGCCTCTGCCAAGCTCGCGCCGCAAGTGATCACCGATCGCAGCTTGACCACCCTGCTGCAGCCCTCGCCGGCCGAGTCCTCGCTGTTCTTCTCCGCGCAGTCCGTGACCGCGGCTCCGCTGACGGCGGGCGCGGGCACGCCGTCGATCGATTTGGGCGAGCTCGGCTTCTTCAAGGCGCTGGGTCGTTCGACGCCGCGCTCGAAGTTCCGCGAAATCGTGACGGATCCAAACGTGGTGTTCGGCGTGACCCACAAGCTGCCCGGTGACGTGGACGACAGCGGCTGCACCGACCAGGCCGACCTGAACATCATCAAGCAGCAAGACGTTTGGCTGCAGCGCGCCGTACAACCCCTGCAAATCGCCATCCGCGCCGACGTGACGCGCGACGGCTGGGTCGACCAAGCCGACAAAGACTTGGTCGTCGCCCACTGGGCTCAAGGCTGCCAAAACCCCGTCCGTCCCCCCGTCCTCTGAGCTTCGACCCGTAAACTGAGGAACCCCCGCGGCTTGCACGGGCTCGCAAGAGCGCCGAGCAAGCCGCGTTCATTTTGTCAGCGTATTGACCTGCGGAAGGACGGCTTCCTAGCGTTTCACGAAGTAGGGCAACGTCCGGGTCATCTTGCTCGTGATGTTGACGTAATCGACGATGTCGGCTTGACCTCGAAAGCGGTCTTCGAGAAGGCTGGCTAGGATGCAAGTGGCGATCAACTCTTGCGCATCGGCATCCGTGTGCCGCGGGTTGCGCATCTCGTAGGGCACTTCGAGCTTGCGGTCGTGAAGGGCTAGGTCGTGCACGTGGAGCACGTCTTGCCCGTCGACCACTCTTTCGACGACCAGGTATGCCAGGGGGCCCTCATCACAGCGATAGGCACGATAGCCTCCCGCGTCGACGACGGGTCGAGATTGGCCCGGTGCAACGAGGTAGTTTAGACTGCTTAGCACGTGCGGAAAGAGGTTGAGAGCCAACAGCTTGCCCCTCGCGACCAACAAAGCACTGCGGATCGCCGCTTGCTGCGCGGTGTTCAAGCGTGAGGTCGTCGAGCACAGCGCACTGTAGAGGGCTAGCGCGGTCGCGGCGTAGGCCCTGTCACTCGGCGGCAGGGTGTCGAGCCCGGCCATGTACGCCTTCAAATCAAACGAGTCGGAAATAGAACGGCGGCACCAATAGCCGTCCAAGAATGGGCTGATCGCCTGCTGCAGGGGGGACGTCGGCTCCGAACGCAGCACAGCCAAGACGGCCGTGTCGATGTCCTGATGACGTGAGCTGCCGACCCAACTTCCCGCTTCCGCAAGGTACTCGCCGTCGATGAAGGCCTCCTGGGCCCAGAGACGCAAGTATTCCACGACCACGGCCACCACACTCGAGCGGTCCTCACGGTCCAGCAAGTCTGGCTTGCCGTCTCGGGCGTGAGCGAATGATTTAACCGTCAGGGTCATGGTGCTGGAGCAGGTGGGGGCCCGCCACCGGGCGGTGAGAAGTCAGTGCCTACGGGCATGCCGGAATGCTCGAAAAGCTCAACCGCATTTTCCAATTGTTGAGGGCTGCGATCGGGATGTCGATGATCGGCTTATGACATTCGAGTAATCTGGAAACCGGCGTCGCTGTACGCACAGCCGACTACGGTTCTTTGGACGGGATTGAAGTTCCCCCGCTCCCGTGGACAGCATGACTATGCCATGCTCTGCTGATTTTTGGATCGCAATTCGAACTCCATGGGGTTGAGGTAGTCCAGGTGAGAGTGGCGGCGCTCGACGTTGCAGAAGTTGTCGATGTAGTCGCGGATGGACAGCTTGGCTTCGTAGCGAGCGGCGTAGTGTTCGCGGTCGACGAGCTCAGCGCGCAGGTGGCGAAGAAGCTTTCGGCAGCGGCGTTGTCCCAGTAGTCGCCTTTTCGACTCATGCTCCGCCGCATGCCATGAGCACGCAGCTTGGCGCGGTAGTCACCGCTCGCCTACGGGCTGCCGCGGTCGGAGTGGTGAAGCAGGCCCGGTGGGGGCTTCCGCGCCTTCAGGGCCGCGTGGAGCGCGTCCAGCGCCAGCGTCGTGTCTTTGTTCGAGCTGGTGGCCCAGCCAACGACGCGTCGCGAGAACAAGTCGAGCATGACCGCGAGGTACAGCCAGCCCTGGTCGGTCGCGATGGCGGTGACGTCGGTCACCCAGGCGTGGTTTGGCGCGGTCTCGGTGAAGTCGCGAGCGAGCAGGTTGGGCGCGATAGGCCCGTTGTGCTTCGAGTCCGTGGTCCGCTTGAAACGGCGCATTCTGCGGCCTTGAAGGCGTTTTCGCGCATCAACCGCTCGACTCGCTTCCTGCCGACGCAGACGCCCCGGGCCTTGAGCTCCTCGTGCACGCGCGGGCTGCCGTAAACTTTGCGGCTGCGCTGGTGCACCGCGGCGACGGTGACCGCAAGCTGTGCGTCGGCCCTCGCTCGGGCAGGCTTCGGCCGCTTCTTCCAGGCGTAGAAGCCGCTGCGCGTGACACCCAGCACGCGACACATCGTGCCCACGGGGAAGGCTACCCCCTGGGCGATGAAAGCGAACTTCACTCGCTCTCCTTCGCGAAGAAGGTGGCCGCAGCTTTTAAAATGTCACGCTCCTGGGCGAGCGCCTATTCGTCCGGCGGCTCATCGCGGCTCATTTGGGGATGATTTCGGGTAGGGGGCAGTCACCTTGAACGGGGTCCCGTCATCGACATATTCGACTGAGAAGATCCGGCTGCGATGCTCTTTCTCTAGGAGGCTCGTAAGCAAGCCGGCTTCGATGGCATCAACGCAGACGAGATTGGATAGAGTGGGCACCAGCTTGTGATAGCGAACGGTCAGCGTGCTCCCAGCCTCGCTCAGGCCGACCACCTTGGCGATATCCTCGTGTGTGCCGGATCGTTGCAGCACGAACAGCACAGGGTCGTTACCGCTGACCGCGTAGGCTCGAAACTCGTCCACGGAGGCGCCCGAGCTGGGGACGAGGCGTGCCCTCAGGCCAAAGAGGTTTTGGTCCAGGACGGGATCACCGGTGCCTCGCCGTGCGGCCAAGTCGAGCTCACGTCGAGCAACGGCGGTTGTTTCAGCGGAGCCATTGCGCGCGTCGGCCACTCGACTCATGGCAAGTGCGTAGCTATATTCGGCATCAGGTTCGGTGCGCCGCGACGGGCGCAGCCTGACCAGGCGTGTCAGCACCTCGGCGGTTGGAAAACACGCACGGGAGGTGGGGGTCCAGAGACCGACGAGAAGCGCGCAGGCAAGATCGAGGCGCATGGGCGTGGCCTCTTCCGCCAGCCACTCGACGATGGTCTCTGCGCACGCCGTCGGATTTTCCTGCAGCAAGAGCCCAACCTTCATCAGATCATCGAAGTCGGGGGACTCAGTCGACGCCCTCTGACAGAACGCGCTCAACGAACGCGTTACATCGGCAGTCGACGCCTTCCTCAGTTGTGCGGGTGAAACTGCGCGCCTTCTGCTGAAATCAAACAGAGCCATGCTAGCTGTCACTCGGGCACCACGCTACCATCGGAACCCTTTTCGAGTGAATCGAGGGCGCCGAAATCGATCGGACATTGGCATTACAACACTCAGTCCAATAGAGGTCGCGCCTTTTCGTCCATGAAAACGAGGGGGGCTCGCTCTTCGTCGGGCTCATTGCCTCGATACGCGAGGGAACACGTCGCGACGGTCGATCATAGCGTCGAGCACGACGTCGTCGACGACGCGGTTCACGTCGGTAACCGATGGGAGAGCGGCACGGGGCGCGTGTGCGTCTGCTCATGCTGAGTGTCGAAGAATTCGATTTCGTCGGCGAACGTCAAGTAGGTGTCCTGGGCGTAGACTTGCAGAACGCTTGCCTCGATGACATCGGGGGCGAATTCCGGAAGCAACGCCGGGTCAAAACACTCGTAGGAGATCCGCAAGGTCCGCTCGCTGAGCTCGAAGCGAGTGATCGCGACCGCGAGCTCCGCGTCGTCACGACGCTGGACGACGTAGACGAGGGCTTGGTCGTGCTCGTCGCGGTAAGCCACGAAGTCGTGCTTCGATGGCTGCCGCAGCTCGGTCCGCCTTCGGCGAACTGCCCACGCCGCTCTGCGCGCTGCCCGCACTGCGCCGAAGTATTCCGAATCGTACCCGCGAAAGCGGCGCACCTCGTGCTCGAATGCCTGCAAGCTGCGCTGCAACGACGCAGTATCGCTGCGGCTCTTCACTTGCCGGTAATAGATGCCGAGCGCGTTTAGACAAGAAGCGCGACAATCGTTCACTTTGGCGGTCCGGACGCCAAGCGTGAGCGCGTCGACCAGCTGAGCCTCATCGAGGTGACGCTCGACGTGCGGAGCCAGCGCGGTCGCGCCGAGGATCGAGTCTACTTTGTACACGAGCTCTTGAACCAATTCGGGCGTCAGAGCGAGAGAAGGAGCCTCGCGCGCAAGTAGCAAGCAGCAGTCGGTGGCAAAGTTCTGCGGGCGAGTCGTGGCGGCCCCACGCCACTGGGTATCGGCGGTCTCGCGCAGACACGTTTCCAGCGCGGAGCGGATAGCTACTAACGAGAATTCTTTCAGCAGGACGTCGAGCACGGCGCTCGTCGCCAGGCTACTGCGGCGAAGCTCGTGGACGTTGCCGGCTTCGGCGGGCCGCGTCCAATGGCTGAGCAAGCGCGCGATCACGAGCTCGCTCGTCTGTTTGAAGTCGGCTTCGTTGTGAGTGGGGGACATCGATTCAGTCTTGAGGGAGGGCGAGTTGGCTCGTCAGGCTCAGAGCCACGTGGGCTGATGGCGTTTGGAGTCTATCCAGAGCTCGCGCTTGGTGAACACCGCCGGCGCGGCGGTCGGAGGCACCACGGGCACGGGCTTTCGCGGCGGAGTAACGTAGTCGCTCGAGATGGCTCGCTGCGAGCGGCCTGAATTTGGCTCGATTGGGACAGCACGGGCTTGAATTTGGCTCGATCTGGTTTTGGGATAGGACGCGTACGTCGAGCTCAAGAGCTCGCGCTGCCGGTCAACGGGACCGCTGAGGCGTAGGCGACCGTCGTCAACTCGCGGAGGAACGGATTCGAGTATACTCGATCTGCTCGTTGTGTGCGCGGTAGCGGTCCTCGCACAGATCGCGCAGCACCGTATACGAAATCAGTTCTCGGGCGAACCGATCGTGGCAGGTCAAAACGCTGATCGCATAAGTGATCCGCAAGGTACCCGCGTCTTCGGTCATGCTTACGACGCGCACCATTTCGCATTGGCTAGCAATGTGTTCGATCGATATGTAGGCGTCCGCACCGGATTCGCAGAAGTAAGCCCGGAATTCCGAGCGATCTGGCCGAGCCTTGGGCAGGTCGTTCTCGGGTATTGGGAGTCCGTACTGGAGGAACGTCTGGGACGTCGTTTGTAACAAGGGGAACAGCGGCAGCAGCGGGCGCAGGCCAGCGCGGATTCGCTCTCGCAAGGCCTCGTCGTGCGTTCCCAAGGCCGCTGAGAATGCCCAGAGCAACGTCTCGACGACCTGCAAGGAACCGGCGTGCTGCGCCAAGAAGGCAAGCAAACGCTCGACGAGAACCGGGACGGATTGGGATTGTCAGGCCAGAATCCAGCCAAGAACAACGCGGCGACATCGTGACCCCTCGGGTCATCCCTGCCTGCCAGCCAGGTTTCCAACATGGCTTGCACCCCTTCCAGCTTCATCAAACGAGCAAGTTGCCCCAGCCCCATGGTCGTTTCGAAGTCGGCGGACGGTAGCGCCGCCTGCGCCTCCAGCTGGCCCAACACGAATGGCATGACCGACCCGGCGGGCAGGCTCACTACCTGCTTCGGCGAGGGATACATCAGCAGCTCGTCGGTGCCGGGAAAGAGCTTGCCGCTCATCGTAGGACTCATTGGGGAAAAACCTTAGTACCGTGCTTCCAGGACCTGCTTGGTGGGAATCGACTGGAAGGCAATCTGGTCAACGCTTCCTCGGTACGAGTCCATGCACAAGTCTCCAAGAATTTTCGCCTGAATTAACCGGGTAGCAAACTCGTCGCTGAACCGTAACGAGCGTCGCTCGTAGGCGATGAGTAGCTTGCGCTCTACCACCTCGAGAGAGTCGACGCGAACCACTTGGCGACCGTTGCTTGGCTGCTCAATGACGTACTTCTCCTCATCGCCCTCACTGAGTTTCCTGCCGAGGAATTCATCGAATGATGGTGGAGGAGTCGACTCGCTTCCCCAGCCCCAGGGATGCTCGACGAATTCCATCGTGTCGAGATCGATGTCGATGACGGGATCGGCCGGGTCTTTGAGGGGCGACCGCTCGTCGTCGTTCGAATACTCATTCAACTTCAACGTGCCGTCTGGGTGCCATTCGCGACGGGGGCCATGGAAACCGCCATATCGGTAGAATGTTTCTTCCAACAACACGCCGGACGGTGTCCAGAGGCGATTGGGGCCATAAAGAAACCCTCCGTCCAACCCGGCAATCTCAACAATGACGCCGGTTTGCGCGTCCTCACCGTAAGCGACGCCCGAATATCTCTGGCCCTTATAAAAGTCGACAGAACCTCCGTAAGGAGTCTCCAGTTCATCCATATCGATTGGGTTCATCGCCGGTTCTCCACCTTAATAGAGCTCGGGTGTGACTTCACGTCGTCCAACCGAGAAGCCGCCCGCCAGTGGGACCGCAAGCCCCCCGGGATTCGCGCGCCCCGAGCCGCAGCGCGCCCTCAAGGGCTGCAGCCGCACGCCAGTGTGGGGCTCTCGGCGGGATAGTCGCAGATCGGCAGATCGAACGAGCCCGAGAACCAATCAGTGTCGGCCGTTCCGACCACGCGCTCTGGGGTGATCTCGCTGATGGTGATGCGGCCGCTGGCCGCCGAGCCCAAGCGGTTGCAGTCGGCCCCCAGCCCTTTCATGCTGTCCACGCCCATCAGCGTGGTTTCGGACGTGTAGGTGGCAGGCGCGAACGGCCCCGCCTCGATGTCTCGAAAGAGCTGAATTTCCAGCAGCGAGCCGCCCACTTTCCCTAGGCCCGCCCGCGCGTAGCCGCACGCCGGATAGTCCGTGAAGCTGAGAAAGAGCCGGTTGCGGCGGTAGCCGTCATCGTCGGTCTGCGGCGCGACCACGGCGTAACCGTCGCTGGGGGTCCACTCCTGGGTGACGAACCTGGCCTTGAGCCCAGCTCCGAGCACGGCGCTCTCGCTCGCCGTTATCGGCACGCTGCCGCACTCCAAGCGCGAGCTCTGCGTGGTATCGGTCGGCCCGCTGCCGTCACCGCCCGTCGTTTGCGCTTCCGGCTCCGACGCCGCGCTTGCATTGCCGCAGCCCACCGCCGCGAGCCCACACCAAAGCGCACCCCACCACCAACTGCGATTCATGGCTCGTATATACATCGGGAAGACGACAATGCTTCCCGGCTTGAGCGCCATCTGACGCCCGGCGCGGCGCGACGGTCGCCGCACGGCGCCGACTCGTCCCTAGCGAGCTGCGAGCCGGGCTGCACGGCGTACTGGATTGCAGGGCGTGGAGGGAAGGGATCGTGCCTGTCGTCCACAACCATCAAGGTGGCGGCAACCAGCTGCTTCTTCTGGTGCCCCCCTAAGGGCCCGCGTAAGAACAAGTTGACCGGTTAAGGCTCCTGCGAGCGTGGACGGACGACGTAGTTCCAGTCGCCGCGAAAGCTGCCGGGGTCGATCTTGAGCGCGCGCATTTCCTGGGC
>Ga0164241_10005661_pt1 | contig 11614 bp, 8 predicted proteins | sample OricomyardsoilBY_FD_108780 | JGI IMG/M metagenome (GOLD analysis project Ga0164241, IMG submission 108780) | Backyard soil microbial communities from Emeryville, California, USA - Original compost - Back yard soil (BY) | ecosystem: Environmental > Terrestrial > Soil > Unclassified | place: USA... | reverse complement strand
GGTGCAGGACATCCTCGACCAGGCGCCGAAGGGCGTCGCGCAGGGCGAGGGGTACGGCGCCAACACGCTGCCGTCCGGTTTCAACGGCGAGTGGAACAAGGCGGTCCAGAGCCTCTACACCGGTAAGAGCGCCAAGGACGTGGCCACCCGGATCGACGGCTGGATGGGGTCGAAGTCGTGAGAGCGCGACTGACCACGATGAGCATGGTCGGTCCCGCCCTGGTGCTGTTCGTCGTCATGCTCGTCGTCCCGGTCTGTCTCTCGGTCTACCTGAGCCTGACCGACTGGAACGGGTACAGCGCGAACCCGGTGGTGGTCGGCCTGCGCAACTACGTCGACCTCGCGCACAGCGAGGAGGCGATCCGGGCCGGGTGGGTCACGCTGGTGATCGCCGCCGCCGGGACCGTCCTGCTGAGCGTGCTCGGTCTCGGCTTCGCCCTGCTGGTGAACGGTGCGTCCCGGCTCAACTCGCTCTTCCGCGTCATCCTGTTCTATCCGCACGTGCTCAGTGCGCTGGTCGTCGGCTTCTTGTGGAGCGCAGTCCTGGGAACGTCGGGGGTCGTGAACGGGTGGCTCACTTCCAAGGGCGCCGAGGTGTTGCCGTTCCTGTCGAATCCGCACTGGGCGCTCGCGAGTCTCATCGGCGTACTGGTCTGGGCCGGGTTCGGCGTGAACGTCGTGCTCTACCTCGCGGGTCTGCAGACGGTGTCGAAGGATCTGCTCGAGTCCGCCCGGATCGACGGTGCGTCGGCGCGACAGACGTTCCGCAACGTCACGCTGCCGGCGCTCGCGCCGGTGGTCACCGTGAACCTGGTGCTGTCGCTGGTGACGCTGCTCAAGACCTACGACCTGGTCGTGTCGCTGACCGGTGGTGGTCCGGCCGGTTCGACGCAGACGGCGGCGTACCTGATTCTGTGGGACTCGTTCCACAACAACGCGCTCGGGTTCGGATCCGCGCAGAGCGTCGTCCTGATGATCGTCACCGCCGGGCTGGCTCTGACGGTCGCACGGCTGCGGTCCAGGGCCGATCAGGGAGTGCGGGGATGAGCGCCCTTCGCATGCCCCGGGTGGCGGCTGTGCAGTTCAGGCCGGTGCGCACCAGAGGTGCCGGACGGATCGCGTTCCTGGTCGTGACGAGCGTGCTGATGCTGGTGCCGATGTACCTGCTCGTGGTCAGCGCGTTCAAGTCGCAGCAGGACATCCTGGCCCACCCCTTCTCGCTGTCGCCGGACCAGCTGACGACCGAGTACCTGCAGAAGGCGTGGACGAACCCGGACTTCAACATCCTCAAGGGGTACGCCGTCACCGCGCTGTTCGTGGTCTCGGTGAACCTGCTGTCGGTCGCGCTGGCCGGACCCGTGTCGTACGTGATCGCCCGCCGCAGCGAACGCCGCTACCGGGTGCTCCTGCTGCTGTTCGTGGCCGGCACGTTCATCCCGAGCCAGGTGCTGGTCATCCCGGTCGTCTACACGCTGAAGTTCCTCGGGCTGATGGGGACCGTCCCGGGCTTCGTGCTGTTCGAGACGACGCTGACGCTGCCGTTCTCGATCTTCCTGTACGCCGGCTACATCATGACGATCCCGGCCAGCCTGGACGAGGCGGCCGCGGTCGACGGCGCCGGGAAGCACCGGATCTTCTGGTCGATCGTGTTCCCGCTGATGAAGCCGGCCGTGGTGACGATGGTCATCCTGAACACCTTCTCGGTGTGGAACGACTTCGTGAACCCGCAGATCATCCTCGGTCCGGGCAGCGGTCTCTACACCGTCACCACCGGCGTGTACGCCGCGGTGAGCCAGTACTCGACCGACTACACGGTCGTCTTCCCGACGCTGCTGCTCGCGGTGGCTCCGTTGCTGGTGGTCTTCGTGCTGCTGCAGCGGCACGTGATCAGCGGCCTGACCGCGGGGGCGACCAAGGGATGACCGAACAGACGACACCGACGGTCCTGGCCGAGACCCCGATCGGCAGCCCGCCCGCCTGGGCGATCATGCAACGCCGCCTGTTCGACGTGATGGACGAGGGCTGGTGGCTCTTCCGCGAACGGTACTGCCTGCCCGACGGCAGTCTGCGCTACGCCGGCCCGGTGCAGAGCCGCGACGGTGCGGACGACTTCTACGAGGCGTTCGTGAACTGGCCGGTGCTCTACCAGCTCGGCGGTGCGGACGACCTGATCGACGTCGCCAAGTGGCACTGGGAAGGCGTCACCCGCCAGCTGACCGACCTGGGCTTCCTGGTCGACGAGTTCGAGCGCGGCTACGACTGGTTCCACATCGGCGAGTCGATGATCTTCTTCTACGCCCTGTGTGCCGCCGATCCGGGTGACGAGGTGTTCCGCGAGCGCGCCTACCGGTTCGCGGAGCTCTACCTGCCCGGCTCACCGGCGGGCAACTACGACCCGGCGACGCGCACGATCCGCGCACCGCACAACGGCGGCGGCGGTCCGCGCTGGGGGATCAACGACGAGTGGCGCACGTACGGCGCCGATCTGACCAATATGCGCATCTTCGGGCTGCCGCTGTCCGGCGTACCGGGGATCGCGAGCTGGGACGACCTGAAGGATCCGGCGAACGCGGACCTGATGGGCGCGGAGATGATTCGGCGCCAGGGGGCCGGTGACACCGCGGTCAACCTGGCCGCCACCACTCTGACCGCGAACGCCTGGCTCTACGACCACAACGACCGGTTCGCCGCGTGGACGCTGGAGTACCTCGACGCGTGGCAGGAGCGAGCCGCGGCGAACGGCGGGCTCGTCCCGGACAACGTCGGCCCCGGCGGCATCGTCGGTGAGCTGCACGACGGTCGCTGGTACGGCGGCAACTACGGCTGGAACTGGCCACACGGTGTGTACAGCGTCGGATCGGCCGCGTGCATCGCGGCACTGAACGGCGTCGTGCTGACCGGCGACTCAGGCCGGCTCGATCTCGCGCGGCAACTGCTGGACCACCTGTACGAGCGCGGCATCACCGGCGCCGTCGACGAGACCGAGCTGAGCATCCGGGACCGCTGGCAGGCCGAGCTCGGCGAGGACTGCGCCAACCCGACGCTGCTGATCCCGAACCGGCACGGCGACGACGGCTGGTTCGACTACCAGCCGCCGCAGCTGGGACTGCCGATGTGGTTGTGGCAGGCCGGCTTCGAATCCACGGACCGCGATCGGCTGCGGCAGCTGCGGGAGCGCAGCGGCTACGACTGGCGGACCGTCCGCGACTTCCGGAACAAGGAGGACGCCGGGCACGAGGCGCCGTGGCTCGCCTATCTCGCCGGTGACAACCCGGGCTACCCCGAGGCCATGCTCGGCGTCGCGCTCTCCCAGGTGCAGCGGCGGATGGACCTGATGGCCGTCGACACCACCGACCCGGCCGAGATGAACATCCACCACTGGCAACGCCACAACCCGGTCGCGACCGAGGCCCTGCTGCAGCTCACCACCGGTACGCCGCAGCTCCTCTACAACGGAGGTCTGCTGCCACTGCGGGTGCTGTACCTCGACCCGGACCGTGGCCGGCCCGGCCTCCCGGCGGATGTCGCCGCGCTGGTCGACACGGTCGAGTCGGACCGGACCGGACTGCAGCTGGTGAACCTGTCCGCGACCCAGACCCGGCGCGTGATCGTCCAGGCCGGCAGCTTCGGCACCGACCGGATCGACGAGGCGACCGTGACGACGGCGACCGGTGACTACCCCGGCCCGTCCCCGGCGTACACCTCGACGCCGCCGGCGCCGGGCACCCGCACGGTCGTTGTCGGCGGCAACAGACTCGAAGTGACCATGCCGCCGGGCCGGACCATCCGGCTCGATCTCCGGCTGACCCGCAACACCTATCGCGCCGGCCATCTGGCGCTTGACTGAGGAGACATATGAGCAGCACGGAACAAGCCCCGGTGGCCCCCGTCTGGGACCTGCCGGTGCGCGGCGACACCCCGCCGGCACCGGATCCCGTACTGGTGTCGCGGCTGGCCGAGATCGGGTCGGCCACCGCCTGTGCCCGGTTGCACGGCCAGGGCATCCGCCGGACCTTCGTCGACGGTCCGACCAGCATGTTCCCCGGCAAGAAGGTGGTCGGCCGGGCGCTGACCCTGCAGTTCATGCCGCAGCGCGAGGACATCGCCGACGGCCAGACGCAGGAGTACATCGAGCGCAGTACGGCGCTGTGGGCCGTGCTCGACGAGGTCCAGCCCGGCGACGTCCTGGTGGTCCAGGCCTACGGCAGCCACACCACCGGCTGTTTCGGCGACATGCTGGTCCGCTACTTCAAGCTCCGCGGCGGCGCCGGCATCGTGGTCGACGGCCGGATCCGCGACGTGCCCCGGGTGTCGGAGCTCGACGTCCCGATCTGGTCCACCGGAGCCACTCCGCACTACGCGTCCCAGTCCGAACTGTTCCCGTGGGCGTACAACGTCCCGGTGGCGGTCGGCGGCGTCCTCACGCTGCCCGGTGACCTGGTGCTCGCCGACGACGACGGCGCGGTCGTCGTACCCCGGCGCCGCGCGGAGGCGGTCGTCGAGGCTGCCGCCGAGCACGACGCGTGGGAGAAGTTCAGCCGGCGCCGCATCGACGAGGGCGCCCCTCTGCGCGACTACTACCCCCTGACCGAGAAGACCCGCCTCGAGTACGAGCGCTGGCGCAGCCAGAACGGCAACGGCGCCGCCGGCGACTGACCCTCCGAGAGAGGACCCCGCCCACCATGTCCAACAGAACCAGGCGTACGGCGCTCAGCGTCGGCGCCGGGGTGGTCGCGGCCGCCCTGGTGACCGCCGCGGCCGTCCAACTCAACGCCCAGCCCGCCGGTGCGGCCAGGTGCGACAGCTTCTACGTCGCACCCGACGGCAACGATGCCGCCAAGGGCACCGAGAAGAGCCCGTGGAAGACGATCACCCGGGCTCGTGACGAGATCCGGAACCAGCACCTCAACGACCGGATGAACTGTGACATCACCGTCAACCTGAAGGCGGGCCAGTACCCGGTCACGTCCACGATCGGCTTCGACCAGCGCGACTCCGGCCAGAACGGGCACCGGGTGATCTACCGCAGTGTCGACGGCCCGGGCAAGGCGACGCTGCAGGGTGCCGAGGAGATCGGCGGCTGGACGCCGTACCAGGACGGCATCTACAAGGCCAAGGTGGACGCGTCCAAGCCGTTCTACACGCTGTTCGAGGACGGCAAGCGCGCGACGAACGCCCGCTACCCGAACCGGCAGGCCGACGACGAGTGGGCGCCGTACCTGACGTCGATCCTCTACGAAGAGGACAAGATGGACGTCCACAACTGGCTCTGGGGCAAGCCGGGCGACTGGGACCCGACCTGGGACATGAGCCAGGCGTCGGTGACGATCTGGTCGGGCGGCTCGTGGTCGTGGTTCACCGACACGATCCCGCTGCTCGACACCAACTTCAAGAAGACCCAGACCACGCTGAAGTACTGGACCCGCTACGCGATGGTGAACAGCCGCGGCGGCTCCCGGTACTTCTTCCAGAACTCGCTGAGCTTCCTGGACCAGCCGGGGGAGTACTACCTCGACGCCAAGGCCGGTGAGGTCTACTACAAGCCGCGCGGCGGCACGATGGACGGCATCAAGGTGCTCCGCCCGACCGTGAAGACGGTGCTGAACCTTGCCGGTGCGTCGGCGCAGGACCGCGTGCACGACGTGACGTTGGACGGGCTCGGGGTGCAGTACTCCGACTTCGTCAGCTGGTACCGCAACGGCTGGGTGGCCGGCGGCGACGCGGGTGTCGAGCACAAGTACCCCGAGTACGACCGGCAGATCGAGCTGCCGCGGAACCGGTTCGGTGCGATCACGCTGACCAACACGAGCAACATCGACCTGTCCCGGCTGCACCTGTCCGACACCGGCTTCACGGGCGTCTACCTGTTGTTCGCCAACGATCACACGAAGATCACCGACAGCCTGCTGGAGAACATCGGTGCCGACGGCATCAAGGTCGAGGGCGGCTGGCCGGGTGAAGGCGACCTGAGCAACCACCACACGATCTCGAACACCTTCATCGACCACATCGGCGAACTGGTGCCGGGCGACGCGGCCGGCATCGAGCTGATGGACACCGGCAACAACACCGTCTCCAACATCGAGGTGAAGCACAGCGCCCGCTACGGCATCAGCCTGGAGTCGCGGCCGGAGGTCACCGACGGCGACCAGTACGCGTCCGGCAACAGCTTCAAGTACATCAAGCTCGACCAGATGGGTCTGGACAGCGGCGACATGGGCGCGTTCTACACCTACGGCGTGGACAACCAGGAGCCGCACCCGGTGCAGAACACGGTCGACCAACTGGTGATCGGTGACGTGCTCCCGGATCCGTCGATGCCGGACGCGGGTGGCACACGTGGTGTGCACATGGACGCCGGTGGCTGCGGGTTCGCCTTCAGCAACGTCCAGGTCGGCAAGGTGACCGACCAGAAGTATCAGTCGTACCAGTGCAACGAGGTGACGAACGCCGACTGGGTCGACGGTTTCGACACCTCGAAGATGGAGTACGACAAGATCGGCGTTCTGCCCACCTTCCCGTACGACGTGTCGGGCCGGTGAGGGTGATGCGACGAGGATTCACTGCCGGAGTGCTGGCCGGGCTCGCCCTTCCGGCGCTCGTCTTCGGTGGCGGGGTGGCGGCGCGAGCCGCCGCCCCGGCGGCCGGGCAGGGCAAGTGCGACGCATTCTGGGTTTCGCCGACCGGCGACGACGCTGCCGCGGGAACCGAGCGCAAGCCGTGGCGGACGATCGAGCATGCTCGCGACACCATCCGGGTCCGTGGGCTGAACCAACGGATGTCCTGTGACCTGGTGGTCAACCTGAAGGCCGGCGCCTACCAGGTGGCCAAGACGATCGGCTTCGACGACCGCGACTCCGGGTCGAACGGGCACAAGGTCGTCTACCGGAGCGTGGACGGTCCGGGGAAGGCCGAGCTCGAGGCCGCGCAGGAGGTCACCGGCTGGACGCCGTACCGGGACGGAATCTTCAAGGCCAAGGTCGACATCGACCAGCCGTTCTACACCTTGTACGTCGACGGCGAGCGGGCCACCACGGCCCGGTACCCGAACCGGCAGTCCGACGACGCATGGGCGCCGTACCTGAAGTCGGTCCTGATCGAGCCGGAGAAGGAGGCCTTGCGCGACCAGGTCGGCTACACCGAGGGCGACTGGAACGAGACCTGGAACCTGAACAGCTACACCGACTGGCCGGCGCAGCTGATGATCTGGTCGGGCGGGTCCTGGAGCTGGTTCACCGACACGGTCCCGATCAAGAACGCGGACTGGAAGGACAACAAGGTCATCCTGGACTACTGGACCCGGTACGCGATGATGAACTCCCGGTCCGGGTCGCGGTACTTCGTCCAGAACTCGCTGGATCTGCTCGACGCCGAGGACGAGTACTACCTCGACTGGGCGAACAAGGAGCTGTACTACAAGCCTCGCGGCGCCACGATGGACGGCAAGCGGGTCCTGCGCCCCACGCAGACCCAGGTGCTGTCGCTGGCCGGGGTCTCGCCCACGCGCCGGCTGCACGACATCGCGTTCGACGGACTCGGGATCGCGGCGACCGACTTCATGCAGTGGTACCGCTCGGGCTGGATCAGCGCCGGGGACTCCGGTCAGAAACACAAGTACCCGTAGTACGACCGCCAGATCGAGATGACCCGCAACCGGTTCGGCGCGGTCACCCTGACCAACACCCGCAACATCGACCTGACCGGGTTGCACGTGCGCGACACCGGCTACCACGGTGTCTACCTGCTGTCGGCCAACGACCACGTGAGGATCGCCGACAGTCTGCTGGAGAACATCGGTGGTGACGGCGTCAAGGTCGAAGGCCCGTACCCGGGTGAGGGCGACGTCGCTCACGAGAACACGTTCACCAACCTCTACATCGATCACGTCGGCGAGTTGGTGCCTGGTGACGCGGCCGGGATCGAGCTGATGGACACCGGCAACAACGAGATCTCGCACGTTGTCGTGAAGCACAGTGCCCGGTACGGCATCAGCCTGGAGTCGCGTCCGGAGGTGACCGACGGCGAGCAGTACGCGTCCGGCAACAACTTCTCCTACATCCGGCTGGAGGAGACCGGCCTGGACAGCGGTGACATGGGCGCGTTCTACACCTATGGCGTCGACAACCAGGAACCGCATCCTGTGCAGAACACGGTCAAGCAGATGGTCATCACCGACGTGATTCCGGACGCGTCGATGCCGGACAGCGGCACCCGGGGCGTGCACATGGACGCCGGCGGTTGCGGCTTCAGCTTCAGCGACATCGAGGTCGGGCAGGTGACCGACGACAAGTACCAGTCGTACCAGTGCAACGAGGTGTCGAACGCGAACTGGGCGGCAGGCTTCGACGCCGGCCGGATGGAGTACGACAAGATCGGCGTCCTCCCCGGCTTCCCGTACGACGTGAAGGGGCGGTGAGCGAGATGCGACTGGTCGGCGGTGTGGTCATAGGTGTCGCGCTTGCTGTCGTAGGCGCGGGTTCGGCGCTTGGTGCGGGTCCGAAGGACGCTGCCGAGTGTGAGTCGTTCTGGGTGTCGCCGACCGGGAACGATGCCGGTCCGGGGACGCAGCGCAAGCCCTGGAAGACGGTCGAGCATGCTCGCGACACTCTGCGGTTCACGAAGCCTGCGTGTGCGCCGGTGGTGAACCTGAAGGCAGGGACCTATCCGGTCGACAAGACGATCAGCTTCGACGATCGCGACTCCGGGGTGACGTATCGGAGTGCGGACGGGCCGGGGAAGGCCGTGTTCGAGGCGGCGCGGGAGGTGACCGGGTGGACGCCGTACCAGGACGGGATCTTCAAGGCGCCGGTCGACATCGACCAGCCGTTCTACAGCTTGTACGCCGAGGGGCCGAACTCGATTGGGGGGCGGGCCACGACCGCGCGGTACCCGAACCGGCAGTCCGACGACGAGTGGGCGCCGTACCTGCGGTCGATCCTGTTCGACCCGACCAAGGAGGCGGTGCGCGACCAGCTCGGATTCAACGCCGGTGACATCGACCCGTCCTGGGACCTGCGTCTCGGTACGTCGTGGCCGGCGCAGGTGACGGTGTGGTCGGGCGGGTCGTGGTCGTGGTTCACCGACACGATCCCGATGCTCGACATCAACTTCACCAAGAAGCGGACCACGCTGGTCTACCCGGCGCGCTACGGGTTCATCAACTCCGGCGGCGGTTCGCGGTACTTCGTGCAGAACTCGTTGAGCCTGCTCGACCAGGCCGGTGAGTACTACCTGGACTACCCCGCGAAGACGCTGTACTACAAGCCGGCCGGCGGCACGATGGACGGCGTCCACGTGATGCGCCCGACGCAGACACAGGTGTTCTCGATCGCCGGCGCGTCCGCGAACCGGCGGGTGGAGAACCTGACCCTCGACGGACTGACGATCCAGCACACCGACTTCATGGAGTGGTACCGGTACGGCTGGAACCAGACCGGCGACTCCGGGTTCAAGCGCAAGTACCCGAAGTACGACACCCAGATCGAGCTGCCGCGGAACCGGTGGGGCGCGATCACGCTGACCAACACCCGCGGGGTCAAGCTGACCCGGCTGCATCTGCGGCAGACGGGATTCACCGCGATCGAGTTGCTGTTCGCGAACGAGAAGACCACGGTGTCGGACAGTCTGCTCGAGCACCTCGGCAACGACGGCATCAAGGTCGAGGGCGGTTACCCGGGTGAGGGCGACGTTGCCCACGGCAACACCTTCACGAACAACTACATCCATCACCTCGGCGAGCTCGTCCCGGGCGACTCGGCCGGCGTCGAGATCATGAACAGCGGCGAGAACGAGATCAGCCACACCGTCGTCGAGCACGGCGCCCGGTACGGCATCAGCATCGAGTCGCGGCCGGAGATCCCGAACGCGGACAACTACACCGGCGGCAACACCGTCCACCACGTGCGGCTGTCGCACCTGGCCAAGGACAGCGGCGACACCGGTCCGTTCTACGCGTACGGCGTCCGCAACGAGCCGCCGTACACCCCGGACGCGGCCGTGTCCCAGCTGATCATCGACGACGCGAACGCCGATCCGTCGATGCCGGACAGCAAGCCCTACGGCGTGCACATGGACTTCGGCGGCTGTGGTTTCGCGTTCTCCGACGTGAAGGTGACCAACACCGAGAGCGACCCGTACCACGGGCCGTCCGCGGGACCGTGCGACACCTTCGCCAACGTCAACTGGGAGTCCGGGTTCGACGACTCCCGGATGCAGTACGACCAGATCGGCGTACTGCCGTCCTTCCCCTACGAGAAGCCCTGAGGTTCATGGACAAGGAACGGTTTGCGGGCAAGGTCGCGCTGATCACCGGAGCTGCCTCCGGGATCGGCGCGGCCACCGCCCGCCGGATCGCCGCCGAGGGCGGCACAGTGCTGGTGTGCGACCGAGACGGTACGGCGGCCGCCGCGTTGGGGAAGGAGCTGGGTGGCAGCGGATATGAGCTCGATGTCACCGACCGCGAAGGCACCGCCGAGCTCGTCGCCTCGCTGGATGCCGTCCACGTCCTCGTCAGTGCGGCCGGCGTCGACGTGTGCGACACCGTGCCGAACACGTCACCGCAGGAGTGGCAGACGATTCTCGACGTCGACCTGACCGGTGTCTACAACTCCTGCCGGGCCGTGCTGCCCCGGTTCGTCGAGCAGGGCGGCGGCGCGATCGTGACGATCTCGTCGGCGATCGGCACGGTGGGGGAGCGGAACCGGTCGGCGTACTGCGCGGCGAAGGCCGGCGTGGAGAACCTGACCCGGGCCATGGCCCTCGACCACGGCCGGGCCGGTGTGCGGGCGAACTGTGTCGCACCGGGCCTGATCGACACGCCCCTGATCCGCAACGGCAAGGTCGGTGGCGAGGACGATCCGGGCGCGATGCAGGCGATGGTCGACCGGCACCACGCGCTCGGCCGGATCGGGCAACCGTCCGAGGTTGCCGCGGCGATCGCGTTCCTGGCCAGCGACGACGCGTCGTTCATCACCGGTGCCGTTCTGCCGGTCGACGCGGGATGGACTGCCCAATGAGCATTCTGGACGGGTACCGCGTGCTCGACCTGTCGGTGGCGATGGCTGGACCGCTGGCCGCGATGCGGCTCGGCGACCTGGGTGCCGACGTGGTCAAGGTCGAGCCGACCACCGGTGAATGGCAGCGGCACACGGCCGCCGGCGGTGCCACCGGGCACGAGGTGAACGCGTCGTTCCTGTCGCTGAACCGGAACAAGCGCAGTCTCGCGGTCGACCTCAAGTCGGTCGAAGGACGCGAGCTGCTCTACGAGCTGGTGAAGTCGGCCGACGTGTTCCTGCAGAACTACCGCCCCGGAGTCGCCGCGCGGCTCGGCGTGGACTACGAGACCCTGCGCGCACTCAAGCCCGACCTGGTCTACGTCTCGATCTCCGGGTACGGCGAAACCGGTCCGTACGCCGAATGGCCGGGGCAGGACCTGCTGGTCCAGGCGATGAGCGGTGCGTTGTTCAGTGCCGGTCGTCCGGGTGAACCACCGGTCGCCGCGCCGTACTTCCTTGCTGACGCGGTCACGGCGTACAGCGCCTTCGAGGGTGTCCTGGCGGCGCTGCTGCATCGTGAGCGCACCGGCGAGGGACAGCTCATCCGGGTCAACATGCTC
>Ga0164241_10005660_pt1 | contig 11616 bp, 12 predicted proteins | sample OricomyardsoilBY_FD_108780 | JGI IMG/M metagenome (GOLD analysis project Ga0164241, IMG submission 108780) | Backyard soil microbial communities from Emeryville, California, USA - Original compost - Back yard soil (BY) | ecosystem: Environmental > Terrestrial > Soil > Unclassified | place: USA... | reverse complement strand
GTCTTGTGGATCAGCCGGTTGACGTCGTGCGTGACCCGGTCCGCCGCGCGCTCGGCGTTGTCGACATCACGGTTGTACTGCTCACGCAGATGGATGTCGCTGTAGTTCGCCACCAGGTTCTCGAACGCGCGCGATGCTTCGACGATGCGATCGGCGTGTTGGTTGAACATCTCGAAAAAATTGCCCTCTCGGGGCAGCAGCTTGCCAAACATGGCGACGGTCCTTAGTAGATTTTCGTGACGACGTGATGACGTCGCCGAAAGTGGCGCGAGTTTAACGGGCGGCACCGGGTTATCCCCGACCGCACGGTCAGAGTTGTTCGATGGCCTGCCCCGCGACCTGCGCCAGCTGATCGGCCGACACGCGCTGCGGCGCGATTTGCGCCAGCGGCACCAGCACGAAGGCACGTTCGGCCATGCGCGGATGCGGCAGCGTCAGTTGCGCGGTGGCCATGGTCGTCCGGCCGTGGTCGAGCAGATCGAGATCCAGCGTGCGCGGGGCGTTCCGGTAGGGTCGCTGGCGGCCTGCCTCATGCTCGAGGCGCTGGAGCTGGCCCAGCAGTTCGAGCGGCGCGAGCGCGGTCTCCAGCGCCACCACGGCGTTGATGAAATCGGGCCCCCGGGCGTCGACCGGTGCCGTGCGGTAGAGCGACGAGCGCGCTGTCACGCGGGTGTCGGGCAGCGCATCGAGCGCCGCCATGGCCTGGCGCACCGTGGTCGGTGCATCGCCGAGGTTGGCGCCGATGGCGACATGGGCGAGCACCCGCGCCGAAGAAGTCATTCGCCGTCCGGCGCGCCGCCCGACGCACCGCCGCCACCCGTGCGCGGCTTGCGGCGCCGACGGCGCTTGCGCGGGGCACCGGTCTCGCCAGACGCCTCGACCACGATTTCTTCCTGCGGCGCTTCATCGTCGGTGCCCGATGCCGCCGCATCGGCCGCCTCGCGCGGTGCGCGCGCGGCCTTGGCCGGCGCGCGCACGTGCACGCGGCCCTTGCCCTTTTGCTCCTCGCGCACCTGCTCGAGCAGGTCCTGCTTGCGCAGGTCGTCGCCAGTGCTGAACTCCTGCCACCACTCGGCAATCGCCTCGCTGACCTCGCCGCAGTCGGCGCGCAGGCGCATGAAGTCGAAGGCGGCGCGAAAGCGCGCCTGGTCGACCAGGCTGTAGGGCGTCGAGCCGGAGCGCTTGTCGAAGCGCGGCTGCATCATCCAGATCTCGCGCATGTCGGCGGCCAGCTTGCCGCGGCCCGAGACATCGCCGATGCGCGCGTTGAAGACGTCGTCGATGGCGTCCTGCAGCGCCGGGAACGGCGGCTGCCCGCGCTGGCCGTGACGGCCTTCCATGCGCTGGGCCCAGCCGTCGCGCACGTCGTTCCACAGCACGCAGGCCAGCAGGAAGCTCGGCGCCACCGGCTTGCCCTCGGCCACGCGGCGGTCGGTGTCGACCAGCGCCGCCTTGACGAAAGGCTGGTCGGCGCGTTCCACCACCACGTCGAGCAGGGGGTAGATGCCGGTGGCCAGCCCCAGCAGGCGCAGCTGGGCGATGGTCGCCACCGCGTGGCCGGTCTGCAGCAGCTTGAGCATCTCGTCGAACATCCGGCTTTGCGGCACGTCGGCCAGCAGCTTGCTCGACTCGATCAGCGGGGCGGCGGTCTTCGGTTCGATCTTGAAGCCCAGCGCCGCCAGCTTGGCCGAGAAGCGGATGGCGCGCACGATGCGCACCGGATCTTCGCGGTAGCGCGTGACCGGGTCGCCGATCATGCGCAGCACCAGCTTCTGGGCATCGCGAATGCCGTTGTGGTAGTCGACCACCACCTCGTTGGCGGGGTCGTAATACATCGCGTTGACGGTGAAGTCCCGCCGCGCGGCGTCTTCCTCCTGCGGGCCCCAGACGTTGTCGCGCAGCACCCGGCCGCTGGCGTCCACCGCGTGGTGCATGGCCGCCAGCTCGCCCTTGCTGGTGCGTTCGTTGCCCTTGACCTGTTCGGCCGCGGCGTTGTCCAGGTAGGCGCGGAAGGTCGATACCTCGATCACCTCATGGTCGCGCCCGCGCCCGTACACCACGTGCACGATGCGAAAGCGCCGCCCGATGATGAAGGCGCGGCGAAACAGCCCCTTGACCTGTTCCGGCGTGGCGTTGGTGGCCACGTCGAAGTCCTTCGGACGCAGGCCCAGCAGCAGGTCGCGCACCGCGCCGCCGACCACATAGGCCTCGAAGCCGGCCTTCTGCAGCGTAGTGACCACGTTGCGTGCGCGTTCGTCGACCAATGCCGGATTGATGCCGTGGACGCTCGCGGGCACCTCCTGGCGTTTGCCGAACCGGCTCTTGCCGCGCGCGCTCCCGGCGGACTTGCCGAGCAGTTTGTCGATGAAATTCTTGATCATTGGCGTTGTTCGCGGGACCTTCCCGCGGTTTCGTTGCGAGCGCCGCAGCGCTCATTGGCATCCCTTCGCCCTGGAGGACTTCGGTGCAAACCCCCTTCGGGACGGCCGGGCGGGGGCTCATTCATTTTCGAGCATCGAGCGGATCAGCGGGATGGTGATGGCGCGCTGTGTCTGCAAGGCGTACTGGTCGAGCTGGGCCAGCAACTCCATCAGGCTGCCCAGGTCGCGGCTGAAGCGGCGCAGCATGTAGTCGATGACGTCGTCGCCGAGCATCACGCCGCGCGCGTCGGCCGCCTGGCGCAACACCGCCCAGCGCTGGCTCTCGCTGAGCACCTGCAAGTGGAACACATGGCCCCAGCCCAGGCGCGTGCGCAGGTCTTCGCGCAGCGGCAGGTCGGCCGGCGGCAGTGCGCCGGCCGCCACCACGCCGCGCTGCAAGGTCTGCGCATTGACGAACCAGTTGAAGGCAACATGCTGCTGCTCGGCGCTGAAGCGGTCGACGTCGTCGAACATCACCGCGCCCCACCCCTCGTCGAAAGCCGGCGGCGCCAGCAGGCCCGGATGCAACCAGCCGACCGTCGTGCCCTGCTCGCGCAAGGCGGCGCGCACGGCCTGGAGCAGGTGCGTCTTGCCGCTGCCGCTCTCGCCCCACAGGTAGGTCGGCACCGGCGAATGCAGATGCGCCGCACCGGCGCCGCCAAGCCATACCTGGAGGTGTCGAAGGGCCGGCTCGTTCGATCCGGCGAAGAAGCCATCGAGCGTCGGACCCGTGGTCAAGCCGATGTCGAGCGCAAGCTGCTTCATTTGAGCGAGGGTTCCTGGGTGGGTCGCACAGACCCTTAAAATCGTTGCGAATTCTATCGGCCCCGGCCCCTCCGGTCGGCCGAGGCCTCTTTCCAGCGGCCATCTGCGCCCTCCACACACCCTCAGCCTCGCCATGACCTCCGCCTCCTCCACTCCGCTCAGCTACAAAGATGCCGGCGTCGACATCGTCGCGGGCGATGCCCTCGTCGACCGCATCAAGCCTCTCGCGAAAAAGACGATGCGCGAAGGCGTGCTGGCCGGCATCGGCGGCTTCGGCGCCCTGTTCGAGGTGCCCAAGCGCTACAAGGAACCGGTGCTGGTGTCGGGCACCGACGGCGTCGGCACCAAGCTCAAGCTGGCGTTCGAGTGGAACATGCACGACACGGTCGGCATCGACCTGGTCGCCATGAGCGTCAACGACGTGCTGGTGCAAGGCGCCGAGCCGCTGTTCTTCCTCGACTACTTCGCCTGCGGCAAGCTCGACGTCGACACTGCGGCGGCGGTGGTCGGCGGCATTGCACGCGGCTGCGAACTGAGCGGTTGTGCCCTCATCGGCGGCGAAACCGCCGAAATGCCGGGTATGTACCCGGCCGGCGAATACGACCTGGCCGGCTTCGCCGTCGGCGCCGTCGAGAAGTCCAGGATCCTCACCGGTGCCAGCGTCAAGCCGGGCGACACGGTGCTCGGCCTGGCCTCGGCCGGAGTGCATTCCAACGGCTTCTCGCTGGTGCGCAAGGTGATCGAGCGGGCCCAGCAAGATGGCGGCGAGCTGCCCGCCACGCTCGACGGCCAGCCGTTCCGCAACGCCGTGATGGCGCCCACGCACCTGTACGTCAAGCCGGTCCTCGAGGCGCTGGCCAGGCACCCGATCAAGGCGCTGGCCCACATCACCGGCGGCGGCCTGCTGGAGAACATCCCGCGCGTGCTGCCCGAAGGCACCGCCGCCCACCTGGCCAAGGGCAGCTGGCCGCAGAGCGAGCTGTTCGCCTGGCTGCAGAAGGTGGCCGGCATCGACGACATCGAGATGAACCGCACCTTCAACAACGGCATCGGCATGGTGCTGGTGATCGACCCGGCCGAAGCCGAGGCCTGCGCCCGGACCCTGCGTGCCGCCGGCGAGACGGTCTATCGCATCGGCGCCATCGCGCCACGCGGCGCGGGCGATGCCGTGGTGGTGGCCTGACGCCGCCGGCGCGATGGACCTGAGCGATCCCGCCCAGCGCCCCTCCGGCGAGATGCCGGTGCGCGATGCCGCGGCCGGCGACCCGGCCCCGCCGGCACCGGCGGCGATGGCGCCCGGGACTTCGCTGCCGCCGCAAACCCACGTCGCGGCACGGCTCACGGTCACGGCGAGTTACCTGCTGATGGCCGCCACCTTGCTGCTGGCGCTGTTCAGTCACCTGCTGGTCGGCCTGCTGTGCGTTTGCGTGGGTTTTCTTGCCACGCGCTGGCTGGCGCGCGGGCTGACGACACTGAGCGCATGGTGCGGCACAACGCGCCTGGGCGGCCCGATCGATGTCGTCGCGGTCGCCGCGATCGTGATCGGCCCGGTGACGCTGGTCGTGCTGGGCCTGTCGCAGGCGCGCGAGTACTTTGTCGACGCGCCGCAGCAGTACCGCGAATTGCTGGACTACACCGCGCGCACGATCTTCGAGTTCCGCCAGAAGCTGCCGGCCGAACTGGCGGCCTACCTGCCGGCCGCCACCGACGACCTGCAGCGCATGGTCGCGCACTACCTGCGCACGCAGGCCGGCTCGGTGGCGCTGGCCGGACGCGCCTGGCTGAACGCCCTGCTGTTCGCCTATGTCGGCCTGATCATCGGCGGCCTGGCCGCGGTGGCACCACGCCCGAGCCTGCGCCTGCCGCTGGCTGCACTGATGCACCGGCGCATCGGGCTCTTCGGCCAGGCGTTCAGCCAGATCGTGGCGGCGCAGTTCTGGATCGCGGCCTTCAACACACTGCTGACCGCCATTTTCCTGCTGGTCCTGCTGCCGCTGTGGAGCCAGAAACTGCCGTACACGCCGGCCCTGATCACGCTGACCTTCGTTGCCGGCCTGATCCCGATCGTCGGCAACCTGGTGTGCAACGCGGTCATCACGCTGGTGGGCCTGTCGGTCTCGCCCCTCACGGCCGCGGCCTGCCTGATCTTCCTGATCCTGATCCACAAGGCCGAGTACGTCATCAACGCCAAGGTGGTCGGCCGACGCACGCACATGGCGGTGTGGGAATTGCTGGCGGTGATGTTCGTGGCCGAGGCGATCTTCGGGCCGGCCGGGCTGGTCGCCGCGCCGCTCTACTACGCCTACGCCAAGAAAGAGCTGCAGGCCGCGCGCCTGGTCTGACGCAACCGGCGCGCCCAGCGCCGGGCCTCAGATGCCGCGCTCGACCATGTCGAGCAGGCGTTGTCCGAGGGCGGCAGCGGCATCGCCGCGGGTGGCCTGCAACGGGCCGTCGAGCAACAGCAGCGCCATCCCGTGCACCGCCGACCAGGCCAGGTATTCCGCGCCCGGCCGGCGCGCCGGCGGCAAGACGCCGGCCTCCACCAGCCGGTCCAGCTCGGCGCCGAGCAATTCGAACGGATTGGCGCCGCCGACGGCCGGCGCCTGGGCGAGCCCCGGTGCCGAGGCACCCGGTTCGTCCGGCGTGAACGCGGCAAAGGCGGTGCGGAACAAGCCGGTCTCGGCCAGCGCGAAGCGCAGGTAGCCGCGGCCGACCGCGCGCACGCAGCCGCGCGCATGCGCCACCACTTGGTGCGGTGTCGGCGCCGGCGGCAGCGGCGCCAGGGCGGCAATTTCCTGCGTCATGGCCTGCGCCACGCCGGCCAGTGCCGCCGCACGCACCGCCGCGAACAAGGCCGCGTGGCTGGCGAAATGCCGGTACGCCGCGTTGGGCACCACGCCGGCGCGGCGCGTTGCCTCGCGCAACACCACCGCCTGCGGGCCACCGCCGCGCGCCAGGTCGACGCCGGCTTCGAGCAAGGCGCGCCGCAGATCGCCATGGCGATAGCTGGCGCGAGCACCGAGCGCCGGCGCGGGCGCAACGTCCGCCGGGCTGGCCGCACGCGGGCTGGCCGGCGCCGGGCGGAGCGCGGCCACGAGTGTCTTCTGGCGTGCTGTTCGAGGTGTTTTGGTTTTCATGTGGACAGCGTCGATTGTGCTTGCTAGTATTTGTGGACAGCGTACACAATTTCGGTCCGCTGCACACCATGTCCATCCACAACCGGCCCGTGCGCGGGCCACAGGAGAGTCCATGTCGCCCGTCAACGCCTATCTCACTTTCAACGGCAATGCTGCCGAAGCCATGCGGACCTACGAGCGCGTGCTCAAGGCCAAGATGCAGGCCCTGATGACCTTCGCCGAAGCACCCGACATGGGCATGGCGCCGCCCGAGGGCTGCGCCGAACTGGCGCCCGGCAGCGAAAACCGCGTGATGCACGCCTGCCTGGTGTTCGAGGGCGGCGGCATGATCATGGCCTCCGACACCATGGTCGGCCAGCCCTACGAAGGCATGAAGGGCTTCGGCGTGGCGCTGTCCTGCGCCAGCAACGACGACGCCAGGCGCGTGTTCGACACATTCGCCGACGGCGGCCAGGTGCAGATGCCGATGCAACCGACCTTCTGGGCCGAGCAGTTCGGCATGGTCACCGACCGCTTCGGCGTGCCGTGGCTGATCAATGGCGTGGCGAAAGCGATGCCCGCCGTTTGACCGCCCTCACTGCGTGTGGGCGGTCCATACCCCCCACTGGGGGGGCGCACCCAGCGGCCGGGCGACGCCCGTTCCCCGGGTGCCCTGGTTCGCCCCGGGCTGCTTCGCGGGCTTTGGGGAGTGTTCAGATGCGAGCTTCGAATAGCTTCGTAACGCTGCTGGTGTGGAGAAATCAATGACAACGCCTCCCGAGGAACGCCGGCGCTGGCTGGCGCTGCTGGTGCTGTGCCTGGGCGAACTGATGATCGTGCTGGACACCACGGTGGTCACCGTCGCCCTGCCTTCGGTCCAGCGCGACCTGGGTTTCACCGAAACCGCGCTGGTATGGGTCGTCAACGCCTACATGCTGACCTTCGGCGGCTGCCTGCTGCTCGGCGGCCGGCTGGGCGACCTGTACGGGGCGCGCCGCGCCTTCCTGGCCGGCGTGGCGCTGTTCACGCTGGCGTCGCTGGCCTGCGGGCTGGCGCAGACGCAGGCGCTGCTCGTTGGCGCACGTGCGTTGCAGGGCGTGGCCGGCGCGGTGGTCTCGGCCGTCGCCTTGTCGCTGATCGTCAACCTGTTCGAGCGCGAAGACGAACGGGCGCGCGCCATGGGCGTCTACGGCTTCGTCTGCGCCGGTGGCGGCAGCCTGGGCGTGCTGCTCGGCGGCCTGCTGACGCACACGCTGAGCTGGCACTGGGTGTTTCTCATCAACCTGCCGATCGGCATTGCGGTATACGCCCTGAGCCTGCGGCTGGTCGACAACGCGCCGGGCAGCGGCGGCGCACGCCTGGACGTCGGTGGCGCGCTGACCATCACGCTGGCACTGATGCTCGCCGTCTACGCCGTGGTCGACGGCAACAGCGCCGGCTGGCTGTCGGCGCAGACGCTCACGCTGTTCGCCGCGGCCGCCGCGCTGCTGGCGCTGTTCCTGCGCATCGAGGCGCGCAGCCCCGCGCCGCTGGTGCCGCTCGGTCTGCTGCGCCTGCGCCAGCTGGCCACCGCCAATGTCGTGGGCGTGCTGTGGTCGGCGGCGATGTTCGCGTGGTTCTTCATCACCGCGCTGTACCTGCAGCAACTGTTGCACTACAGCCCGCTGCAGGTCGGGCTGGCCTTCCTGCCGGCCAACCTGCTGATGGCGTGGTTCTCGCTGGGCCTGTCGGCGCGGCTGGTGATGTGGCGCGGCCGGCGCTGGCCGGTGGTCGCCGGCCTGCTGCTCACCGGTGCCGGGCTGGCCTGCTTCGCGCTGGCGCCACTGGGCGGCAGCTATGCGCTGCACGTATTGCCGGGCATGCTGCTGCTCGGCCTGGGTACCGGGATGGCGCTCAACCCGCTGCTGCTCGCGGCCATGAGCGACGTCGGCCCGCGCGATGCCGGACTGGCTTCGGGCGTGGTCAACACCTCGTTCATGATGGGCGGCGCGCTCGGGCTGGCGGTGCTGGCCAGCCTGGCCGGCGCGCGCACCGCGAGCTACGTGGGCAGCGCCGACGCCGCGCTGCATGCCGGCTACACGTTGGCCTTTGCCGCTGGCGCCGCGTTCGCCTGGGTCGGCGCCGCGCTGGCCGGACTGGGCCTGCGCGCCAACCCGTCGGTGTCGGAACAGGAGCCGGCACCGGCGCCGTCGTCAATGTCCTGAATTGATCGATTCACGGCCTTCGGCAGCGTGGACCTCGACCCAGGCGCTGGGCAGAATAAGGCCACTTCGCAACTTCCAGCCGCTGCCGAAACCATGAAATCCTGTCTCATCCTGATCGACGCCCAGGAATCGTTCCGCCATCGCCCGTTCTTTCGCGACGACGAGGTACCGGCCTGGCTGGCCGCGCAGAACCAACTGGTCGAAGGCTTCACCGCCGCCGGCCTGCCGATCGTGCGGGTGTTTCACGTCGACGGGCCGCAAGTCGCCGGCAACCCGTTCGCGCTGGCTTCGGGCCATGTCCGGCCGTTCGACGGGCTGAGCGCGTTCGACGCGGCGCTGACCGTGCACAAGCAGCGCCACAGCGCGCTGGTCGGCACCGGGCTCGACGTATGGCTCACGCGCCAGGGCATCGGCCGCATCGTCGTCAGCGGCATCCGCACCGAGCAATGCTGCGAGACCACTGCGCGCCATGCCAGCGACATGGGCTGGCAGGTGCTGTTCGCGCTGGACGCAACGTTGACCTGGGCCATGCAGACGCCGGCCGGCCAGGCCTTGAGCGCGGCGCAGATCCGCGAACGCACGGCGACCGTGCTGGAAGGCCGCTTTGCCAGCGTCTGCAGCGGCGCGCAGGCGCTCGAACTGGTGCAGGCCCCGCAGGCCGCCTGAGGGCGCGCGCCGATGCCCGACAGCGTGCCGATCCGCGTCGCCTTCGTGCTGCTCGAGCACAGCCTGGTGCTCGACTGGGCCGGCCCGGCGGAGGCCCTGCGCATTGCCAACCAGTTGCTCGTTGCCGGCGGGCAGGCGGCGCGCTTCGCCATCGAGTTCGTCGGCCCGCAGCCGGCAACCACGACGTCGGTCGGCGTGCAGGTCACCGGCCTGGCGCCCTTGCCGACCGACTGGTGCGGGCCGGCGTGGATCGTCCTGCTCGGCCAGCCCGGGCGCACGATCGATGTCGCCAGTGCGGCGTCGCAAACCGTGCTGCGCTGGCTCGCAGCGCAGCGCCTGGAGGCCGGCCGCCTCGAACTGATGACCATCTGCGCCGGCACGCTGCTGGCCGCCCACGCCGGCTTGCTGCCCGGACGCCGCGCCACCACGCACCACCACCATCTCGACGAGCTGCGCGAGGTCGCGCCACGTTGCGACGTGGTCGGCAACCGGGTGTTCGTGCTCGATCCGCCGCTCTACAGCAGTGCCGGCGTCACCACCGGCATCGACCTGGTACTGCACCGCATCGCCCAGACGTGCGGCGAGCCGCTGGCGGCGCAAGTGGCGCAGTCGATGGTGGTGGCGCTGCGGCGCGGCCCGCACGATCCGGAACTATCGCCCTTCCTGGCCTACCGCAACCACCTGCACCCGGCGCTGCACCGCGTGCAGGACGCCATCAGCAGGCGGCCTTCGCTCGAATGGGACGTACCGCGCATGGCGGCGGTGGCGCACACCTCGCCGCGCCACCTGACGCGCCTGTTCGTCGACCATGCCGGCGTGGCGCCGCTGGGCTACCTGCGGCGCATCCGGCTGGCCAGCGCGCAACTGGCGCTGGCCTCGGGCGCCAACGTGACACAGGCGGCCGAAAGCTCGGGCTTCGGCTCCGACACCCAGTTGCGCCGCGCCTGGCGGCAGTTCGGCCTGGCCGGCTCGCCCTCGGCCGGGCGCCACGCCGCTGCCTGAGCGGGTTCTCAGGCCGCCGGGTCGAGGTAGCCGCAGAAGCGAAGCAGGTGGCCGTCGGGTTCGCGAATCGCGAACTCGCGCAGGCCCCAGGGCTGCGACGTCGGCGGCTCGACGATGGCCACGCCGCGCTGCCGGTACGCGCGAAACAGGCCGTCGACGTCGTGCCCGACATGGATCACGATCTCACCGCGCCACGGCGCTGCATCGCGCGGCGCGCTCTGCCACAGGCGGATGTAGACCGGGTCGCCGTAGCTGCGGTCGCCCTTCTTGACGCGGGCGTAGCTGGGCGGCTCGCCGGCGATGAAGTCCAGCTCGAAACCCAGCACGTCGCGAAAGTAGCGCGCCGCGCGCGTTACGTCGGCCACCGGCAGCACCGGCTGGATGCCATGGAACTGGTGCGCCGTGCCGAGGTCCGGATGGCCGGCGCCGGCCGTGCCGCTCATCGTTTCTCGGCGCGGCGCAGCGAGGCGCAGCGCTCGGTGATGGCGTCGAGGTCCAGCGCTTCGTCGGCGTTGGCCAGGTACGTCTCGAGATCGGCGACCGCCTGGCTGGCGTGGCCTTGCTCGGCGTGGGCCAGGCCGCGGTCGCGGTACTCGCTCCAGGTCTGCGGCAACAGCACCACCAGCCGGTTCTGTACCGCGATCAGGCGCTGCCAGTCTTCCTGCGTGCGGTGCACTTCCTTCAGGTTGCGCAGCATGCGCGCGATGATCTCGCGCGGCGTCGCCGCCTGCAGGTACAGCCCCAGCGGCACGTCGAATTCGCCGACCAGGCCGTTGCCGCGCTTGTACGGCTCCAGCCGCTCGCTCAGTTCCTCGCGCGAGACCGAGCGGCCGGTGAACGGGTCGATCACCACCTGCCCCTTGGGCAGGCTGACCTTGAGCATGAAATGGCCCGGGAAATTGACGCCGCAGGCGTGCAGCGACAGGCCTTGCGCCAGTTCGAGCCACAGCACCGCCAGCGAGATCGGGATGCCGCGCCGTGTGCGCAGCACCGCGTTGAGGTAGCTGTTGTCGGGGTCGTAATAGTCGTTGACGTTGCCGCCGAAGCACAGGTCGTTGAAGAAGAACTGGTTGAGCACGCGCAGCCGCTGCAGCGGCGCGGCGTCGGCCGGCAGCCTGCGCTTGAGGCGCGCCAGCAACTGGTCGACATCGCCCAGCACCTGCTGGACATCGACATCGGGGTATTCGTCCTGCGCCAGGCTGGCGGCCGCTTCGAGCAGCGGAAAGTGTTCGTCGCTGTGGACGAGCACGCCGAAGTATTCAAGGGCGGTGGGCGCGGAAATGCTCAGGGACATGTGGCTTTGTAAGTGAGGCCCCGGGGGGCGTCAAGGCGGGACGCGCCTGGAACGTATTCCTACCGGCGCACAAATGTGCGCAACCTGACGCCGGTGGCCGCCAGCACGCCGAAATACACCACCGCGGCGGCCGCCAGCATGGCCGCCAG
>Ga0164241_10005659_pt1 | contig 11616 bp, 9 predicted proteins | sample OricomyardsoilBY_FD_108780 | JGI IMG/M metagenome (GOLD analysis project Ga0164241, IMG submission 108780) | Backyard soil microbial communities from Emeryville, California, USA - Original compost - Back yard soil (BY) | ecosystem: Environmental > Terrestrial > Soil > Unclassified | place: USA... | reverse complement strand
TGAACTTCTTTGCGCATGTTACACCGGAAAAAGCCGAGTTAGCCGGGCCGTTGCAAAAAGCGGAATTAACGGAAGCCGCGCTATCAAAGCGTTTGGGAATGCCGGTAGAAAAAATTGACATCCGGATCATGCGTTTGGGCGGCGGTTTTGGCCGTAAATCGTATGCGCATTATTTAATTGAAGCCGCACTCGTTTCGCAAAAGATGAATGCACCGGTGAAACTGATCTATACAAGGGAAGATGACATGACCTCCGGCATATACCGCCCGATGTATATGGCAACTTATCGTGCCGCGCTGGATGCAAACAATAACCTGACTGCTTTTCATGTAAAGGCAGGCGGTATTCCTGAAAGCCCGTTAGAAGCAAACAGCTTCCCGGCAGGCACCGTTGATAATTACCTCGCAGAAACCTTCACGATCAATTCTAATATTACCCAGGGTTCTTACCGTGCACCGAGGTTTAATTTTATAGCGGCTGCAGAGCAATCTTTTATAGATGAACTGGCAGAGGCTGCCGGCAAAGACCCGGTTGAATTCCGCCTTCAGTTGTTAGACCGTGCCATAAAAAACCCGGTTGGTAAAGAAAATAATTATGATGCCAATCGTTATGCAGGCGTGTTGAAGCTTGTACGCGAAAAAGCAAATTGGGGCGCTACGCAGCCAGGCACTTACCGTGGCGTTGCCGCTTTTTTCTGCATGAATTCGTATGCGGCGCAGGTAATTGATGTACGACTTGAAAATGGCAACCTGGCAATACCAAGGGTGTGTTGCGCGGTTGATTGTGGTGTTGTTGTAAATCCTGATGCTGCAACCAACCTTTCGGAAGGTTGCATTGTTGATGGCATTGGCAATGCGCTGTTTGGCGCCATGACATTTAAAGAAGGCGTTCCCGATAAAAATAATTTCGGCACGTATCGCATGATCCGCCATCAGGAGGCACCGAAAACAATTGATGTTCATTTTGTGCAGAATGATATTGATCCGACAGGAATGGGTGAGCCGCCATTTCCACCCGCTTTTGCGGCCCTGGCAAATGCATTGTACAAAGCAACGGGTAAGCGGTTTTATGATCAGCCTTTTATTGAACAATTCAATCAATTATAGATGGTGTTTGAATGAATTGAAATTTAAGCTATCATGAATTATTGCAGGCCAAAACTTCTCCCCCTGGTATATAATTTTTCATACCGGCCGCGAACCTTGCCGATATACGCGGCGTTTCTGTATAAATAAACTCCATTCAGTCAATTTGTTTGTTAAACATTTTCTTAATGAAGCAAGCAAGCCGTTTGCATTTAAATTTGCAAAAAATGTTTATTGAATGATATACCTGAAACAAGCTACTTTTTTTGTATGTGTTGCTTTTATAATAAGCGCCTGCAACAATAAACCGGCAGCAACGGAAACTACCGCCGCAAAAAATTTTACCAGCAAAAACACAGACTCTTTTAATGTGGCATTTGACAGTGTACTGCTGAACTACGACAGTTTGCGCAATGCTTTTATAAACTGGGATACTGTTGCCGCTGATAAGTATGCTTCTCTTTTACAAATGGCTTTAATAAGCGTTCCGTATGAGCAGCTAAAAGATGAAGCGGCTGCCTCAAAAGCTGTTACCCTGGCGCAAAACGCGGCAACCGGTTTGGAAACATTGATCACCATTGATCCGATAGATAATAAACGCCGTTTTTTCTATACCGTTTCCGAAGGCATATATCATCTTATTAAAACCACAGGCTACGATAAAACTGTAATTTATCATAAAAAATGCCCGATGGCTTTTAGCGGCGACCAGGCCGGCTGGTGGCTATCCCCAACAGCAACAATTGACAATCCTTATTTAGGCAAGTACCATCCCAAATATAAAAATGCAATGCTTGAATGCGGCAGTGTGGAAGACACCATCAATAATATGCAATGAGGTATGTGTGCTGGCTTTTCATCTTTATAATTTTTATACAGGCTTTACCGCTTGCGGCACAACAAAAATTCACCTGGAAAGGTTATGTAAAAGATTCTTTAAGCGGCGAAACTTTAATAAATGCCAGCGTGCTGGTAAACAACGAAACACGCGGCCTTACCACCAACCAGTACGGTTATTTTTCGCTCACTTTACCTGCCGGTAGTCATAAACTTATATTCTCTTATGTTGGCTATGTGCAGAAGATCTTTCCAATAGATCTTAATAAAGATATCAATGAAGATGTATTGTTATTACCTGCTTCGGCACGCATGGAGGATGTTGTGGTTACCGCATCGCAAAAGCGCCTGAATAATGTAAAGAGCGCACAAATGGGGCAGGTTGATCTTAACATCAACACGGCAAAATCGCTGCCTTCATTCATGGGCGAAACAGATATTTTAAAAACACTGCAATTGCTGCCCGGCGTTCGCAATGCCGGTGAGGGCAACAGCGGCTTTTATGTACGCGGCGGCGGGCCTGATCAAAACCTTATTTTATTGGATGAAGCCGTAGTGTATAACAGCGGGCACCTGTTCGGTTTTTTTTCTGTATTTAATTCTGATGCTGTAAAAAACCTCACACTTATAAAAGGTGGCATGCCCCCACAATACGGCGGGCGCTTGTCTTCTGTAATTGATATCGCCATGAAGGAAGGCAATATCAATAAAACGCAGGTAGATGCAGGCATTGGTTTAATCGCTTCAAGGTTTTCCATACAAGGGCCCATTGTAAAAAATAAAGCTTCGTATATTATTTCTGCAAGAAGAACCTATGTTGATCTTTTAATAAAACCCTTTGTTAGTAAAAACAGTAGTTTTTATGGTTCAGGTTATTATTTCTATGATCTGAATGCAAAAATGAATTACCGGGTTTCCAATAATGACCACCTGTATTTAAGCGGTTATTTTGGAAGGGATAAATTTGATTTTAATAATAAGCGGCGTTCATTCAGCACCAGTATTCCATGGGGGAATTCCACAGCCACTTTTCGCTGGAACCATAGCTTTAGTAAAAAATTATTCTCTAATGTTTCGCTGATCTATAATGATTACAAATTTGAGTTTTTAGGCAGGCAGGATAATTTTAATATCGGGCTTTCCTCAGGCATAAAAGACTGGAATGCAAAAGTTGATTTTGATTACTTTGCTTCCACCTCGCACAAAGTAAAATTTGGTGCTCAATATACCTATCATACCTTCTTTCCCAGTGTTGCAAGCGGCAGCCAGGATTCTGTTGTTTTCAGCCCGGCGAATACACAGAAAAAATATGCTAATGAATATGGTGTGTATGTCCAGGATGACTGGGATGTAACCAAACGCATCAAAATAAATTATGGCATCCGGTACAGCGCATTTCAGCAGGTGGGCCCTTATACGGCATATACAACGGATGCCAATGGCAATAAACTGGATAGTACGATGTACCACGGCGGGCAAACTGTAAAAACTTATGGCGGTTTTGAGCCCCGCGTTACTATTCGCTATGCATTTGATAATAACAGTTCTATAAAAGCTTCAGCCACAAGAAACCTTCAGTATATACATTTGGTAAGCAGTGCCGGGACTACCCTGCCTACAGATATTTGGGTGCCTTCCACCTATCGCGTAAAACCCCAGGATGGCATTTTATATGCTGCCGGTTATTTCAGAAATTTCTCCAATAACATGTTTGAAACTTCGATTGAGCTGTATTATAAAACGATGAAGAACCAGATAGAATATGCAGAAGGTTATACCCCATCATTAACCGACCCCGAAGAGAGCTTTACATTTGGAAAGGGTTGGAGTTATGGCAGCGAATTGTTCATCAACAAAGTAAAAGGAAGGCTTACCGGCTGGGTTGGCTATACATTATCATGGACATGGAGAAAGTTTCCCGGTTTGAACGAAGGCAATAAATATCCAAACAAATACGACCGCCGGCATGATCTTTCTGTGGTGGGCATTTATGAATTAACGCCCAAATGGAAGCTGTCATCAACCTTTGTATTTGGTACAGGAAATGCCATCTCTTTGCCTGAGCGTTTTTATTTTATCGATGGCACGCTTACGCAGGAATACAGCAATATAAATGCATACCGCATGAAGCCTTATAACCGGCTGGATATTGCGGCTACCTATACGCCCAAACATAAAAAGCCCAGGAAATATTCTGATAGCTGGGTATTCAGTATTTATAATGTGTACAGCCGTCAGAATCCTTACTTCTATTATTTTGACCAGGAAGGCAATGTTGCCAACGGCTCATTGCAGGTTACAGCCAAACAGGTTTCATTATTCCCCATAATACCATCAGTTACCTGGAATGTGCATTTTTGATGTGAGATTATAATTTTTAAAATTAATTATTGCAGTGATAATAATGATGCAGATAATACCTGTATAGAGCAACCTTAGAAATTTTAATAAAATTAGTTGTAATACAGCATTGCATTAAATTACGTGAAGTTTTTATTTAAGTATCAATTATTAATCAGCCGGGAATATTCAGTGCATAATGAATGCTTCTTTCAGATAAATTTGCAAACACTCAACCCGCATTAATCTTTGTTTTAATTTTTAAAAAGATCATTAAAGTATAGTATGCAAACAAAAACTTTAAAAATACATAATAGCGATAATGTTGCCGTAGCATTAACTGTTTTGTATAAAGGAGAAGAAATTGGTGCGAAAGATTTTACGGCTGTTACTTTACAGGAAAACATTCCTGCCAAACACAAATTTGCCCTGAAAGATTTTGAGGTCGGCGATACAATAATCATGTACGGTGTACTGGTGGGTGAAGCAACAAAATTTATTCCTGAAGGTGGCTTGATATCTACACAAAATATTAAACATGCCTCTAATAATTTCAGCTTAAAAGAAAGGCATACCAACTGGCATAAGCCAGATACCAGTTCTTTCAAAAACAAAACCTTCAATGGCTATTATCGCGCAGATGGTTCTGTAGGCACAAGAAATTACTGGCTGGTGATCCCGCTGGTTTTTTGTGAGAATAAGAATGTGGAAGTAATGCAGGAAGCGTTTATGAAGGCATTGGGTTATGCGCCAAAGGAATCGCGGTATGAGACAATGGTGCAACGCATGATACGCGAGTATGAAACCGGCAATACAGAATATGATATGATGTTTGCAGATGAAGATGAATTTGTACTGGAAAACAAAAAAATATTTCCCAATATTGATGGTATAAAATTTTTAAAACATACGCTTGGTTGCGGTGGCACCAGGGACGATGCAAGGGCTTTGTGTGGTTTGCTCGCAGGCTATATAACACATTCCAATGTGGCCGGAGCCACAGTATTAAGTTTAGGTTGTCAGAATGCACAGGTGGCTACATTAAAAGAAGAAATTGAAAAGCGTGATACGAATTTTTCCAAGCCATTGATCTTGCTTGAACAGCAAAAGATAGGCAACGAAAACGTATTGCTTACCGAGGCCATCAGGCAAACCTTTGCTGGTTTGGTGCAAGCGAATCACCTGGAACGCAAACCGGCGCCGATAAGCAAATTATGCATTGGGCTGGAGTGCGGCGGCTCAGACGGCTTCTCCGGCATCTCTGCCAACCCTGCCATCGGTTATACTTCTGATATATTGGTGGCCTTGGGTGGTACTGTTGTGTTATCAGAATTTCCGGAACTCTGTGGCGTTGAACAGGAGTTAAGCGACCGCTGTGTGGATGATACAACAGCTGAAAAGTTTATGCAACTGATGACCACTTATAACAAGCGCGCCATGGAAGTAGGTTCAGGCTTTTATGCAAACCCTTCACCGGGGAATATAAAAGATGGCTTAATAACAGATGCTATAAAATCTGCCGGTGCAGCAAAAAAAGGTGGTACCTCTCCGGTTATGGATGTACTGGATTATCCTGAAAAAGTTACAAAACCCGGGTTGAATTTGTTGTGTACGCCCGGCAGCGATATTGAGTCAACGACTGCCGAAGTGGGTTCCGGAGCAAACATTGTTTTATTTACAACGGGCCTGGGTACACCAACGGGCAACCCGATAACACCGGTGCTGAAGCTATCTACCAGCACTGCTTTATATACTAAAATGAAAGACATTATTGATATTGATACGGGTTCTATCATTGAAGGCAATGAAACGATTGAAGCGGCCGGCGAAAGAGTATTGAATTATATAATTGATGTTGCCAACGGGGATATACCAGCAAAAGCAGAAGCAACACTGCATGATGATTTCATACCCTGGAAAAGAGGGATCTCTTTGTAGATAAAATTCAAATTAAAAACGATAGCCAATGAAACTATTTAAAACATCGGCAGGCATACTGCTTGAAAAAGACCAGGAGATTTTTGTATTGCAGGGTGATTTTGATGAACTGGTAAACCAGGATAACCTGCATGAATTCTTATTAACGCAGTTAAACAATAAAATAAATGTTGACTGGAATGATATTAAAATTTTTGCACCGATAAGCCACCAGGAAGTTTGGGCTGCAGGTGTAACCTATTTGCGCAGCCGCGATGCCAGGATGGAAGAAAGCAAAGACGCAGGTGGCGCCGATTTTTACAGCAAAGTGTATAACGCAGAACGGCCTGAGTTATTTTTTAAATCTTCACCGCAACGTGTGGCAGCGCATAACGAAGAAGTTTTTATTCGTAAAGATTCCAAATGGAATGTGCCCGAACCTGAACTTGCTTTATTCATTAATGCAAAGGGAAAGATACAGGCATATACCATCGGCAATGATATGAGTTCAAGGGATATTGAAGGAGAGAACCCTTTGTATCTGCCACAGGCAAAAGTGTATGAACGCAGTGCTGCATTAGGGCCGTGTTTATACATTCCGGAAAGTGAAATTTCTTTGGATACAACCATCAGCATAATTATCAAAAGAAATGAGCAGGAAGTTTTCAGCGGTTCCATACAATTGAACAGGATGAAAAGAAATTTTCCTGAACTGGCTGATTATTTATGTAAAGAAATGGTATTTGAGCATGGCTGTTTTTTAATGACGGGAACCGGTATAGTACCCGGTAATGATTTCACTTTGCAATCGGGCGATGAAGTATCGATAGGGATTGAAAATATAGGCTTGCTAACCAATATTGTTGCATACAGGATGTAAACTCCATTACAACATTATATCTTCTTATCTTTTGCCGGTATTTTTAAATCTTCAATAAACGACCAAAAATGGCGCTTGCATCTTCACCTGTAAAAATATCTGCAGAACAGGGGAAAAAGAACTACCTGTTCCCTTTAATACTTGTGACAAGCTTGTTCTTTTTATGGGGACTTGCATACGGCCTTTTAGATGTGCTGAATAAGCATTTCCAGGAGCTGTTGAACATTACAAAACAAGGTCAACCTTATTGCAGGCAGCATACTTTGGCGCTTATCAATATTGTATTATGTGCGGTTGTGGTTGGCGGCAAAGGCATGCTATCTGTATATTCATTAATGGCGATTTTCTTTTTCGAAAGTATTATGTTCCCCGCCATTTTTGCATTGGGTATAAAAAATCTTGGGCATAACACGAAGAAAAGCGCATCATTTATTATCATGTCTATTGCCGGTGGCGCTTTTATGCCCTATTTATGGGTTTGCTTTCTGAAAAAGAAACCGCCAATGCCTATATAGTTCCTTTATTTTGCTTTGTAATTGTAGCATGGTATGGATGGAAAGGGTACAGATCCAATCATGCATAGTGAACAAATTGAATACATGCAACTTGAATTAAAAAACATTATTCCAACGCCTTTAAAATACAGATTCCTGCAGCGTAATTCCGATGTATGGAATAAAGCATTGCAGTTTAACAACGGCGAATATGTAAAGATCAAAGCGCCGAGCGGTACAGGCAAAACAACATTCGTTCATATTATCTATAAGCTGCGTAAAGATTACGAAGGCAATGTTTTTTACGATAATAAAAATATTGCTTTAATAAAGGCAGATGAACTTGCATTGCTGCGGCAGCAAAATATCAGCATTATTTTCCAGGACCTGCGTTTATTTCCTAATCTTACCGCAAAAGAAAATATAGAACTGAACCGCGTGCTGCAACAACCTTTATACGAAAGCAATGTTATTGATGCAATGGCTGAACAACTCGGCATTGCTTCTGTATTAAATCAAAAAGCATCTTTATGCAGTTATGGCGAGCAGCAACGCATTGCCATCATCCGTGCATTAATGCAGCCTTTTAACTGGTTGTTAATGGATGAACCATTCAGCCATTTAGATAAGAATAATATTGATAAAGCTTCTGCGTTAATTGAATCTGAATGTAAAAAACGTAATGCGGGTTTTATATTAACGGACCTGGAAGATGATGACCATTTTAATTATACAAAGTTTTTGAACTTATAATGCTCGATCAGCTATTAAAAAAATTGATTCGCACCGGTACAGGCCGCAGCCGCAATACAATGGCGTTGGCCGGGTTGTTTATTGCGATGCTTTTAATGTTGTCTGCAGTACAAGTGCAATCCAACTACCAGCAGATACTTTACAGTAAAACCAGCGAGGACAGTATTGCAGATTTTTTAGTGATCAATAAAATCATTACCAATAAAAATGTTGGAGAAGCAACATTAAGTGCAGCCGAAATAAATGATCTTAAACAACAACCTTTTGTCGAAAGAATAGGTACACTTACACCCAGCAATTTTCGTGTGGGCGTGCAAAGCGTGAGCAAACAAATACCTTTTTACAGCGATTTCTTTTTTGAAAGTGTGCCTGATGAGTTTTTAGATGTGAACACACCAGACTGGCAATGGAATGCAACCAGCACATTCATTCCGATGATCATTCCCAACATGTTCCTGGACATGTATAATTTTGGCTTCGCACAATCGCAACATTTGCCGCAACTTTCGCAGGATCTTATAAAAAACCTTCCGGTGCAGATAAATATTCAAACACCGGCCGGTGTTGTAAATTATTATGGCAAAGTAGTTGGCTTCAGTGACCGCATTTCATCTGTGCTGGTGCCGCAGCCGTTTATGGATTGGGCGAATAACAAATTTGGAACAGGTACAGCCAACCAGCCTTCACGTGTTATTATTCAAACAAATAATGCATCCGCCACTGCGCTGGCAGGTTATCTTTCCAAACATGGCCTTTCCACTACTACAGAAAAAACAAGGTTTGAAAAATACCGTGGCATCATTAACGCCGTTGTTGCAACATCATGGGTTACAGGTGGCCTGATGTTGTTGTTTGCATTGCTGGTATTTACCTTGTTTATACAGCTTGCCATTGCATCAGCCAGGGAAGAAATTGCTTTGCTTATAACATTAGGCGCTGCGCCAAAACAGTTGCAGCAATTTTTACGCAAACAATTTTTGCCTGCCAATATTATTACGGTGATGATTGCCCTTGTTATTGTTTTTATATTGCAATTGATCCTGCAAAAAGCATTGGCACTGCAACATATTTTTGTGAATGCCTGGCTTTCTTATTACACATTAGCTGCTGCCGTTATAATAATGCTGTTGTTGATGTTTGTGAACAACAGCGCTATAAAAAAATATATACGCCAAAATACCTGACGGCCAGCCGTATTTTATTTACCATGCAACCAGGCATACATAATAAAATGCAAAAAATAATTTCATAATTTAAATTTATAGCAGTAAAAATTGAGAAATTAAGATCCCGGGGTTCTCTATTGAACCTAATAATTAACATTTTGCCATCATCACTTTATTCCTTTAGCGATGCTTCTAATACAAAGCCTTGAGCATGGATCAGAAGCAGTGTTATTTAGATATCGCTTTCGCTTACGCATTTTAGCTAAAAACACCTCCTTTCCAAAAAACCAATCTTCCGCTTACTTTTGCAGACTAATTTTTATACATGCCGCAACAACTGAGCAAAGAACAACTGATCGATATAGCTAAACAATTCGGCACGCCGGTTTATATCTATCATGCAGAAAGAATAGAAGAACAATTGAATGAACTGCAATCTGCTTTTAAAGATTGCAAGGCCAGGTTTTTTTATGCCGCCAAGGCATTGACCAATATCAATATTTTAAAGCTAATGCATCACATTGGTGCGGGCATTGACTGTGTTAGCATTCATGAAGTGAAACTGGCATTAAAAGCCGGTTTCACGCCCGATAAAATTTTATTTACGCCTAATTGTGTTGACTTTGAGGAAATAGAAGCCGGCAAGAACCTGGAGGTGCACCTGAACATAGATAGTATCTCCATGCTGGAACGTTTCGGCAATAAATATGGCGACACCTATCCTGTTTGCATCCGCCTTAACCCGCACATCATGGCAGGTGGCAATTTTAAAATATCAACCGGGCATGTGGACAGCAAGTTTGGTATTTCCATTCACCAGGTGCGGCATATTGAACGCATCATCAAATCAACCAAACTAAAAGTAAACGGCCTGCACATGCATACCGGCAGCGAAATAAAAGACACCAGTGTGTTTATTGCCGGTCTTGATATTATGTTTGAAATGGTACAGCATTTCCCCGACATAGAATTTATTGACCTGGGCAGCGGTTTTAAAGTGCCTTATTATGAGGATGATGTGCGTACAGATATTTACGACCTGGGTAAACAATTGGCCAAAGCTTTTGCAAAATTTGAAAAAGAAAATAAACGCAAACTGGAAATATGGTTTGAGCCCGGTAAATACCTGGTAAGCGAAGCCGGCTATTTTGTAGTGAAGGCAAATGTGGTAAAACAAACAACTGCCACGGTTTTTGCAGGCGTAAACAGCGGGTTCAACCATTTAATAAGGCCGATGTTTTACGAAGCCTATCACCGCATAGAAAATATAAGCAACCCGCATGGTGCTGAAAGAATTTATACCGTTGTGGGGCATATTTGTGAAACAGATACGTTTGCGTGGGACAGGAAGCTGAACGAAGTGCGTGAAGGCGATTACCTTGTTTTCTACAATGCCGGCGCTTATGGTTTTGAAATGAGCAGTAACTTTAATTCCCGGTTGAAGCCCGCAGAAGTGTTGGTGAAAGATGGCAAAGCGCAATTGATAAGAAAACGGGATGAATTTGAAGACCTGTTGCGCAACCAGGTGGAGGTGTTGTAAAGATTGTGAGTGGTGAATGGTGAATCAATGTCGTTTAGTTAAGGGTTCGTCATTTCGACGACAGGAGAATTGCGAAGCAATCATTGAGGCAATTGAAAATAATTATGAATGAAATAAATCTCTCGAAATACTAAACTGTAAAAAATTCAAGAGACCTCTCCTATCGTCGAGGTGACGCTCCGTAGAACGCATTACTATTTGCGAGGTGACGGCTTAACTAAACGACATTGAATGGTGAGTAGTGAATGTTTGTGCGTTGATTATTTTTAAACAAATTAAAATTCCCCTTTAGGGGACAGGGGTATGATAGAAGTAAAAAACTTAAAAAAGAGCTTTGGCGATAAGGTGATACTGGAAGATATAAGCGGTGTGCTGGAAACAGGCAAATGCAACCTTATTATCGGTTCAAGCGGAAGCGGCAAAACTGTTTTTACCAAATGTATCGTTGGTTTATTCAGGCCGGACAGGGGTGAAATTTTATACGATGGTAAGAATATGCTTGAAATGGACCGTGAAGAGCGCACAGCGTTGAGGCAGCAAATAGGCATGTTGTTCCAGGGTTCTGCCTTATTTGATTCGATGACAGTGGAACAGAACATTATTT
>Ga0164241_10005658_pt1 | contig 11616 bp, 12 predicted proteins | sample OricomyardsoilBY_FD_108780 | JGI IMG/M metagenome (GOLD analysis project Ga0164241, IMG submission 108780) | Backyard soil microbial communities from Emeryville, California, USA - Original compost - Back yard soil (BY) | ecosystem: Environmental > Terrestrial > Soil > Unclassified | place: USA... | reverse complement strand
GGCTGGACCTTCGAGTTCGATCGCGGTGACGACGGCAACCAGTTCAAGCTCGACGAGACGATGCGGGCCGACGCCCTGCTGATCGGCCGGCGCACCTATGAGAGCTTCGCCGGCGCCTGGCCACAGCGCGAGGGCGAGTTCGCCGACAAGTTCAACTCGATGCCGAAGTTCGTCGTCTCGACGACGCTCGAGGATCCGCGGTGGAGCAACACGACGGTCCTCGATGGCGGCGACGCGACCGCCGCGGTGCGCAGGCTCAAGGAGCAGTTCGACGGTGAGCTGCAGGTGCCTGGCAGCCACCAGCTCGTCCAGGAGCTGATCGAGAGCGACCTCGTCGACCAGATCAACCTGATGGTCTTTCCGGTGATCCTCGGGACGGGCAAGAGGGCCTTCGAGGAAACGCCCGAGCGACGCAACCTGCGGCTCAGGGAGTCGAAGGTCGTCGGCGATGGCATCGCCGTGCTGATCTACGAGCGGGCCGCCTGATCTAAGCCCTAGCCGGGCGACCCTAGCGGTGCGCTTTGCGAGGCTTTGGCCTGAGCTTGAGGTCGACTTTGCTGCCGACCGTCAGGGTCGCCCCCGCTGCGGGGTTCGACGACTTGACGACGAGGACCCGTCGACCTTTGCCTTTCAGTCGTTTCGGCTTGCGAACCTCGCCAACCTTGCAGCCGGCCGCCTTGATCGCTCTCTTCGCCGCCCTCAGCTTCTTACCCACCACGTCGGGGACGACGCATGCCGGGGGCGGCACTTTTTTCGCATGCGTGTATGAGATCGCCGCCGAGCAGGCCGAGGTGTTGCCAGCCGCGTCGGTGGCGGTCGCCGAGAAGGCGGCGGTGACGCCTTCCGCAACTTGGACGGGGATACCGGGTGAGCCAAGTTCGGCCGCGCTTCTGGTGGCGATGGGCGCGCCGGCGCAGCTTGGGCCCGCATAGACGCGCACTGTCGATTTCGCCTCGGCGGCGCCACGTATCCGCGGTCTGCCGCTCGAGCCCGGCGAGGCCGGATCGGTGCTCGTCAGCTGCGGCGCCGACGGTGGCACGATGTCTTCCTGCTCGAGCCAGATGCCTCCCAGTCCGCCGATCTCGTCTTCGACGTCTTCGCAAAAGGCGATGTGTCCCGAGAGGGGTGTCGCATGCATATCGGTCCATTCCCCAGCGATCGCCCCCGCCCCGGCAAGCCCCTCGGTGAACGGCTCTCCGAAGAGCGGGCTCACGCCTCCGGTACTCCCTGAAGACGAGAGCTCCAGGACCGACGGATCCGTGGAGACATCGCATTCCCTCCCTTCAGACGTCAGCGTCCCGCCCGCTTTGCCCGTCAGGGTGAGCGCGCCGGTCGTCTGGTCGAAGCTCCCCGTGACAGTTCCGATCTCGAATTCGACGCTGACGTCGGCATCGATGGGGGCGGTGATGTGCGTCACGAACTCGGGAACCCCCAGGGCACCCGCCGTGATCGAGCCGCTGCCGGGATCGATCTGGGCCGCGAGTGGCGCTCTGTTGGGCGCCTTGAACAGTGCATCCTCATCGTTGATGACGGAGAGCTGAACCCCGACGTTGGCGCGGCCTTCGGTGAACGTCATCGAGAGGGGTTCGGCACTCGCCGTCGAGGCGCAGACGCCCAGCGCCAAGAGCGACACAAGCACGATCATCCTCAACCCGGTTTCCCCTGAGACCATCGGTGTCCTTTCGCTGTCCCTTGCTCGCGTGGCACGGCGACCCGTGGGTTCACACCGACTCCCTGGCGTGGCCGCCGCTACACTGTAGCAGCTAAGGAATACAGTGAAACAAAAGACGAAACCCTCCGGGGGACAGGCAAAGAAACGGCGACGGCTGTCGCCCGAGGCGATCACCGAGGCGGCGATCCGGTTGGCCGACGCCGAGGGCCTCGAGGCGGTCTCGATCAGGCGCGTCGCGGCCGAGCTCGACGGGCGGGCGATGAGCCTCTACGACCATTTCGCCAGTAAGAGCGAGCTGCTCGCCTCGATGACCGACGAGGTGGTGGGGGAGATGCTGGTCTCCCAACCCCTGCCGGAGGCCTGGCGTGAGGCGGTCGCGGTCTCCGCCCGGACGATGTACGCCGCTTATGCCTCTCACCCTTGGGCGATCTTTGCCGCCGCCGAGCGGCTCGGCCCGGGACCCAACGGCGTCAAGCTCGCCAAGCAGATGGCGGGGGCGCTCGCGACGCTGCCGCTCGAGCACGGCGATGTCTGGCAGGTGCAGGGAATCGTCAACGACTACGTCATCGGCTACTCGTTTCGAACCGTTGCCACCGTGAACCCGGAGGACATGGAGGCGGCGATCGCCGCCAGCGACAAAGTCGAGTTCCCCGAGCTGGCCGCCCTACCCGACAACCTTCGCAACCGCTCCTCGATCGACCGCTTCGAACTCGGCCTGCAGACCGTGCTCGACGGCATCGAACGACGTTTTCTCGATCAGCCTGGCTAGATTAAGCCGGCCTTGCCTTCCAGGAAGCCGCGAAGCGTCGTTCATCGATGAGCACTCGGATCGTCTGGCGCGGTCTGTTGGTGCTGCTGCTGGACGCGCTCTCCCTGCTGCTGCTCTCCGAGCTGCTCGTCGGCTTCGTCCTCGACGGTGCCCTGGCCGCGCTCGGGGCGGCCGCGGTCATTGGCGTTCTCAACGCGCTGATCTGGCCGGTCCTGGCGCGGATCGCGCTGCCGCTGACGGTCCTCACCCTGGGCGGCGCGGCGCTGCTCCTCAACGGCATCCTGGTCACCTTCGCCATCGACCTGCTGCCCGGCGCGCACCTCGACGGAGTGTTCGAGGGGATCGTCGTCACGGTCGCGATGACGGCGCTCACCACGGGCTTCTACTCGCTGCTGGCGATCGACGAAGACGACGCCTGGTACCGCAACGTCGTCGGCCGGCAGATGCGGCGGCGGGGGCAGCGGGTGGAGAGCGAGGTGCCCGGCGTCCTCTTCCTCGAGATCGACGGGCTCGCCCACGATGTCCTACACCGGGCGCTGGCCGCCGGCGACGCGCCCAACCTCGCCGCCTGGTTGCGCAGTGGCTCCCACCGGCTGAGCAGGTGGGAGACCGACTGGTCCTCGCAGACCGGCGCCTGCCAGGCGGGCCTGCTGCACGGCTCCAACGAGGACATGCCGGCCTTCCGCTGGTGGGAGAAGGAGCGCGGCGCGGCGATCGTCACCAACCACCCGCGCGATGCCGAAGAGCTGGAGCGGCGGCACTCCGACGGGCGCGGGCTGCTGCACGCCGGCGGTGCCAGCCGCGCCAACATCCTCTCCGGCGATGCGCCGCACTCGATGCTGACGATGAGCACGGTGCTGCATCGCCGGCGGCCGATCGGGGTCGACTACGCGGCTTACTTCGCCCGGCCCTACGCGGTCGCCCGCACGCTCGTGCTCGCTCTCGCCGACATCGCCCGCGAGCGCCGGGCGGCGCGCCGGCAGGTTCGCGACGACGTCCGCCCGCGGATCGCTCGCTCACGCTCCTACGCCGCCGTGCGCGCCTGGGGCACGGTGGTGCAGCGGGATCTCCAGGTCGCCAGCGTCGTCGGCGACGTGCTCGCCGGTCGCCCGCTCGTCTACACGACCTTCCTCGCCTACGACGAGGTCGCCCACCACTCCGGGATCGAACGCGACGACGCCCTCGCCGTGCTGCGCGACCTCGACCGCCAGATCGCCCGGATCGCCCTCGCCTGCGACGACGCGCCGCGCCCCTACCGGCTGGTCGTCCTCTCCGACCACGGCCAGTCGCAGGGAGAAACCTTCCGCGATCGCTACGGGGAAACGCTCGAGGACCTGGTGAGCTCGGCCAGTGACCCGGAGAGCACGATCGCCGCCGAGGAGGGCGAGGACGACGCGCTCGCCTATCTCAGCGCCGGTCTCACCGAGGTGGCGCGCGACGACACGATCGCGGCGCGCACGGTTCGCACGGCGACCCGTGGCCAGCGCGACGACGGCGTGGTGACGCTGGACGCCGGCGTTCGCGAGGAGGTCGAGCAGGCGCACGGGGGTCAGGTACCGGAGCTCTCGGTGATGGCCTCGGGCTGTCTCGGCCTGATCAGCTTCCCCCGCGAGCCCGGCCGGGTCTCCCTGGAGCGGCTCGAGGCGCTCTACCCGCGCCTGCTCCCGGCACTGCGCGATCACCCTGGGATCGGCTTCGTCCTGGTCCGCTCAGAGCGCCGCGGGGCGATCGCGATCGGGGCCGGCGGGACCAACTTCCTCGACGAGGATCGGGTCGAGGGCGAGGACCCACTGGAGCCGTTCGGCCCGTACGCCGCCGACCACCTGCGGCGCACTGACGGCTTCCCCCACTGCGCCGACCTGATGGTCAACAGCACCTACTGGCCCGAGTTCGGTGAGGTCGCCGCCTTCGAGGAGCTGGTCGGCTCGCATGGCGGCATGGGTGGGACCCAGGCACACCCCTTCGTGCTGCATCCGGCCGAGCTCGCCTGGCCGGAAGAGGACGTCGTCGGCGCCGAGCAGGTCCACCGGATCTTCCGGGACTGGCTCGACGGCCTCGGGCACGAGGGTTACGCCAGCGAGGTCGCCTCGCCCGGCGCCAGCACCCGCAGCTCCGACTGAGGCGCCAGCTCATCCATCCAGCGGGCGAGCTCGCGCGGGGGCGAGCGCAGCGGCTCGGGGCGCAGCCGCGCCAGGCCGAGCGGGTAGAGCGTTCCCCAGTGGATCGGCACCACCACCCGCGGCGAGAGCAAGGCCGCCGCCCGCGCCGCCCGCTCGGGGTCGAGGTGGCCGGCGCCGATGTTCGTCCCCCATCCCCAGATCGGCAGCAGGGCGAGGTCGAGCTCGCCGCCGCCGATCCTCTCCATGCCCTCGAAGAGGTCGGTGTCGCCGGCGAAGTAGATGTGCCTCCCTCCGCTCAGCTCGAAGCCGACCGCCCGCGAGGCCCGCTCGAGGCGCCGCCCGCTGGGCGGGTGGTTCGCCTCGGTGGCGGTGACGCGGACGCCGCCGACGCTGGCGGAGTCGCCGGGGGCGAGCTCGCGGACGTCGACGAAGCCGAGCCGAGCGAGGAAGTCCCCCGCCCCCGGCGCGGCGAACACCGGCACCTTCCGGCTCAGTCGGCGCAGCGAGGGCACGTCGGCATGGTCGTGGTGCAGGTGGGAGATCAGCATCGCGTCGACGCCCTCCGCCAGTCGCGGGTCGGGAGGCGCCCCGTGGCGGCGCAGCGGGCCGATCCGCTGCCGCAGCACCGGATCGGTGAGCAGGCGGACGCCGTCCATCTCGACCAGGACGGTCGCGTGGCCGACGTAGGTGACCCGAGCCGCCGCGGTCACCGCGCTGCTCCGCGGCTGTGTCGGGGGCGCCGCGTATCGTGCGGCGCTGCGATGAGCCCAAGGCGCGCGATCCGAGGACGGCTGTGGCGCCCCGGCGGCGAGAGCGCCCCTCCCGAAGAAGAAGTCATCGAGATCGACCCTGCCGAGTTGAGCGGGATGTTCTCCGCGCCGGCCTGGCTGCGCGACCTCGGCTTCAGCGCCTGGCTGCTCGTCGGGGTGGGCGCGGCGTTGGTCGGAGTCATCTTCCTGCTGGCGGAGACGCAGACGATCGTGATGCCGGTGGTGACGGCGGCGATCGTCACCTCGGTCACCGTGCCAATGGTCGATTGGCTGAAGCGCCACGGGCTGCCGAGGGCGGCCGGCGCGGGGCTCGTCTTCCTCGGCATCGTCCTGATCGGCATTGGTGTCGGTGTCATCGTCATGAACGGCATCGCCAGCCAGGCTGACAGCCTCAGCCAGAGGCTCCACGCCGGGGCGGACGAGATCCAGTCCTGGCTTCAGGACCTGGGCGTCGGTTCCTCCACTGCCGCTGACGCGAACCAGCACGCCAGCGCTTCGATCAGCGCCGGCTTCAGAGCTCTTACCGATGGCCTGCTCGGCGGCGTCGACGTGCTCGCCGGGCTCGCCGTCTTCCTCTCCTTCGCCGCGATCAGCCTCTTCTTCATGCTCAAGGACGCGCCGACGATCGGCAGGTTCGTCGAGCGCCACCTTGGCATGCCGGTCCCGCTCGCCCGCACCGTGATGGGGCAGGTGTCCCGCTCCCTGCGCGGCTACTTCGGCGGGGTCACGATCGTTGCCGCCTGGAGCGCGCTGCTGGTCGGCGCCGGGGCGCTGCTGCTCGGCGTGCCGCTGCCGGGGACGATTGCCGTCGTCACCTTCCTCGGTGGCTACGTGCCCTACCTCGGCGCCTGGGTGGCGGGAGCCTTCGCGGTCCTGATCGCGCTGGGCGGCCAGGGGACCGAGGCGGCCCTGGCGATCGCCGTCATCGTCCTGCTCGCCAACGGCGTGCTCCAGCAGCTGGTCCAGCCGATCGCCTACGGCGCCGCCCTCGACCTCCACCCCCTGGCGGTCTTGATCGCCACGATCGCCGGCGGCTGCCTCTTCGGCACCATCGGCCTCGTCCTCGCCGCTCCGCTCCTCTCCGCGGCGGTGAGGATCTTCGCCGAGCTCAGCGCTTCCCGCTCCTCGGCAGAGCAAGCCGAGCCCCCGCCGACCAGAATGGCCTGAAGGTTTGCTCAACAAAGATTGGAGAAAGCGAAATGCTGCGACAAATTGAGGAGATGCCGCCGGGGACCTTGGGCTTCGAGGCGCACGGAGAGGTCGAGGACGACGACTGGGAGGACGTCGTCGAGCCCGCTCTCCGCCAGGAGCTGGCGAGCGGTCGTGAGCTGCGCGTCCTCTACCTGCTCGGGCCGACCGCCGAGGAGGTCGACGGGGACGCGATCGAGGCGGGCGCGGGCTTTCGCGCCCGTCACGCGACGTCGTTCGAGCGGGTCGCCGTGGTGAGTGATGAGGACTGGCTGCGTCCGGCCCTGACGGCTCTGTCTTTCCTGCTGCCCGGTAAGGCGAAGAGCTTTCGCGTCGCCGATCTGGAGAGCGCGAAGGCGTGGCTTGCCGAGTAGTAGTCGAGGTGACATAGAGGGGGGATCCGGCAGCCCACGGCTGGCCTTCCTGCTGGCGATGGCGATGTTCGTGCTCGTCGTCGACACCTCGTTGATGAACGTCTCGATCTCCGCCGTCGTCGGGGATCTCGACACCACCGTCAGTGGCGTCCAGTCCGCGATAGCGCTCGAGGCCCTGGTCTCAGCCGCGTTCATCCTGATCAGCAGCAAGGTCGGCGACCTGATCGGACGCAAGCGCGCCTTCGTGCTGGGTCTGCTGGGCTACGCGACCGGCGCCCTGGCGATGACGCTGGCCCAGGGCCTCGGCGCGATCATCGTCTTCTGGGCGATCATCGGCGGTCTCGGCGCTTCGCTGCTGTTGCCCGCGATGCAGTCGCTGATTCGCGGCAACTTCGAGGGCACTGCCCGGACGAAGGCGTACGCGCTGGTCGGCGCCTCGGCCGCTGTCGCCGCCGCGGTCGGGCCGCTGCTCGGCGGCTTCGTGACCACCTTCCTCTCCTGGCGCGTCGGCTTCCTGCTCGAGCTCGTCGTGATCGCGGTCGTGCTGCTCAACGTCAAGCTGATCCGCGACGTGCCGTACACGGGCTCTCGGCACATCGACGCGACCGGCGCCTTCCTCTCCGTCCTGGGCATGGGCGGCGTCGTCCTCGGCATCCTGGTCTGGCAGGAGGGAGGGGAGTTCGTCGGCCTGACGATCGGGGTCGGCGCCCTGGCGCTGGCGGCGCTGTCCCGCTGGCTCGTCCGGCGCCACCGCGAGGGCAAAGTGACCTTGCTCGATCCGGATCTGTTCAGGCTGCCGCACTTCAGGATCGGGATCTCCCAGCAGACGCTTCAAAACATCACTTTGGGTGGGGCGATGATCGCGCTGCCGATCTTCCTGCAGATCTCGCTCGAGTACGACGCGATGCAGACCGGCCTGACCCTCGCGCCGCTCTCGCTGACGATGTTCGGCGCGGCGATGCTGGCGGGACGGAGAGCGGGAGACCGGCGCCCGGCCGCCATCATCAGGCTGGGATTCGCGCTGAGCACGATCGGCATGGCGCTGCTGGTTCCGCTCGTGCCCGAGGTGGACTCCGGCTGGTACCTCGTCATCCCCCTGGCGATCGCCGGGGCCGGGCTGGGCCTGCTGGTCTCCCAGCTCAACAACTACACGCTGGCCCCGATCGACGAGGAGCGGATCAGCGAGGCGGCCGGGGTGAACTCCGCGGCGGGGTCCTTCGGACTGTCTTTCGGCTTGGCGATGGCCGGCGGGATCCTGCTGGCGGTCCTCTCGCTCAGCTTCACCAACATGACCGAGGCGAGCAGCGTGATCCCATCCGCCCAGCAGCGGCAGATCGCCGACAAGCTGGACGAAGACGCCGAAGTCGTCAGCAACACCCAGCTCGAGCGGCTGCTTGCCGAGGAGCCGCCGGCGGTCCGCGACGAGATCCTCCGCATCAACACCGACGCGACGAATCGCTCCCTTCAGGTGGCCCTGCTCGTCCCGATCCTCGCCGGACTCTTCGGGCTGTTCAACGCCTTCCGGATGATGCGCCTACCGGAGGTGGCGCCATCGGCTTCAGTCGAGGTCGCGACCCTGTGAGCCGATCTTGCGCTTAGCGGGGCGATCACTCCCCCTGGCGGCGCTGCCGGCGGGAGCTGAGCCGCTCCCGGGCCGAGGGGGACTCGGATTTCTGGGCGATGTACTGCTGTGCGACCGAGGCCAGCAGCGCGACGAACACGCCGATGCCGGTGAGGATGTAGAAGATCGTGAAGATCTGAGCGCCGGCCGTGGTTGGAGCGAAGTCTCCGAACCCAACCGTGGTCAGGGTGACGACCGAGAAGTAGAGCGACTCGACGATCGTCCAGTCTTCGACCCGCCAGTAGAAGATCGTCCCGGAGACGACCAAGGCGCCGGCGACGACGGGCAGCGCCTTGGTCTCGGGATCGCGCCAGACGGCGGCTATCGCACGCGCGAGCTTGTGGAATGCAAGGGCTAGCGGGAGCACATAAGCCTCCTATATCTGCGTCGCCTCTCGCCGGTTAGCCCGCGTCGGCGAATTCCTTCTCGGCCTTCTCGAGTTCCCGCTTGAATTCGTCGCGGTCGACCTCGATTTCCTTCTCGATCGCCTTTTCGGCCCGGCTGAGCGCCTTGTCGAGCTGCTCTTCGAGGCGCGACTCCCCGATCACGAGCAGCGTTGCCTCGCCCGCGTCGATCAGCTCGCCGAGCTCCTTGGCGTCGCCTCTCGCGATGCCTTTCCTGAAGTGCCCGCCGAGGCCGCCGATCACACCGCCGACCAACGCCGCGGGGACGACAGCCGGTGCCGCCAGGACGCCGATCGCGGCGCCCACGGCGATTCCGCCCCAGGCGCCGTGCTGGGTCGGCTTCTCATGCTTCCTGACGTGAACCTTGCCGTCGTCGTCCTTGGTGACCAATGCGACGTCGTAGGTGCCGACCAGCTTGGCCGCGTGCAGCTCGAGCAGGCCCTCGTAGTCCGCCTCAGCATCAGCGGGATTGGAATAGGTGGCAGCGTAGATAAATACTGGCTTGTCGCTCATCTCGATTCGCCTTTCTGTTTCAACGGTCTTCGACGGGCTCGCCGTAGACGATCAGGCCGTGCAGGACGATCACGCAGAGGGCGAAGATCCCAAGTGACCAGAACGGGTAAGACCCGGCGACGGCGAGCAGCGATCCGATCGCGCCCAGCGAAGCGGCGACGATCCCGATCACGCGGCCGTAGGTGTTGCCGCTGAGCAGCGAGAAGCCACCGGTCAGCTCGATGACGCCGAGCAGCACCGTGATCCAGCCCCAGGTGTTGAGACCGGAGAAGACGTAGTGGTTGCCGGCGTCGGTGAAGAAATGGGCGTCGCTGATCGCGGCGATCCCGTAGATCAGGTTCAGTGTGCCGGCGATCAACAGCAGGATCGCGGCGAACGCTGCTCGGCCTTGTCCTCTTACTTCCATCTCAAATCCCTCCGTATCGACTGGTTGCTGGTTGAACGGCGATTCCAGTCGAGGCTCGCAGCGGCACGGACGGGCCGCGAGGGCATGCGCACCTCAACCGGGGTGGTGCCTGCCCCCACTCTGTCAGACGCCGGTCCGCGCGACGATCGTCCCGGCGTCGACCGCCTCGCGCATGACCGCGTAGTCGCGCTCGTTCTGGTCGGCGTAGGACTCGGCGAACTCGGCCATCGCGCGGTCGAAGCGGTCGCCGCGGCCGAGGTAGCTCGCGATCGGCACGGCGTCGCCGGAACGGGCGTGGGCGCGGGCCAGCGTCTGGCCGCAGATCCTCGCGTACTCGGCGAGCGCCTTCACGTTCATCAGCTCGACCAGCGCCGACCCCTTCGCGTCCCAGAGCTGGCGGACGTAGTAGTCGCGCTGTTTCCCGTCCGGGCCGTCGGTGCGCACCCAGCCGAGCATGACGTCGTTGGCGGCCTGGGTGAGGCGCTGCCCCTCGACCACGCGCTGTCCGTGGTTTTCGAACTCGCTCTTGCCGAGGAACGGCTCGAGCACCGAGGCCTCAGCCTCCTTGAGCTGTAGGAAGAGCGGGTCGTCGGGGCCTCTGCGGCCGATCAGCAAGGCGATCCAGGCGCGCGTGCCGACGCTGCCGACGCCGACGACCTTACGGGCGGAGTCGACGTAGCGGTAGCGCTCCAGCAGGCGCTGGCGGTCGTCGGCCAGCGAGCCGCGATAGGCCCGGAACGTCATATGGATCGCCTCGTCGAGCGCCGCGTACTCGTCGGGCTTGAACAGGTCGCGGGTGGCGACGACGACCGGCGGATCGCTGCGGATGCGCAGCTTCCCGTCGACCACCTCGGTCAGCTTGCCGAAGGCGCGCAGACTGTCCTTCGAGCGCGCCTTGGCGATGTTCTTCTCGACCCGTTTCATCTGCTTCGCCGAGGCGGCGTCGGCGAACTGCTCGACCAGCTCGTCGACCGAGATGCGGGTGTACCAGAGGTCGAGATCGGTGATCGCGGCATAACCGTGCATCGCTTCGCGGTAGGCGCGGGCAGCGGTGGCATTGATCTCGGCGCGCTGGGCGGCGTTGAAACCGCGGTCGCGCCCGGCCACGGCGAAGCTGGCGACGAGGCGCTTGACGTCCCACTCGAACGGTCCCGGCAGCGTCTCGTCGAAGTCGTTGACGTCGAAGACGAGCGTCCGGTCGGGCGCCGCGTAGGCGCCGAAGTTGGAGAGGTGCGCGTCGCCGCAGAGCTGCGTGTGCAGGCTGGTTCGCGGCCCGCCCGCCAGGTCCGACGCCATCAGGTAAGCGGCGCCGCGGTAGAAGGTGAAGGCGGAGACGAGCATGCGGCCGTAGCGAATCGGGACCAGCTCGGGGACGCGCGTCGCCGCCTGCTGCTCCAACAGCTCGACCGGGCTGGACCGGTCCGCCGCTGGGCTCCAGCTGCCGTGGGCGCTGCGCGGCACCTCGGCACGGGCGGCTCGCCCGCGCGCGACGCGCTCCGCGACGTCGGGATGCTCCACCGGCGCCTTTTTCTTCGTCTTGCTCACCAGGTCAGCTCGATCTCCAGCTCGCGCTCGTCGCTCTCTACCTCGAGCTCGATCTTCAGCTCGACCTCGTCGGGCACGTTGACGGTGAAGTGGGTGCCACCGCGGTCGAATTCGATCTCGTTGTGGCGGGCGAGCATGTCGGCGAGTTTGTGAAGCCGCGCGGCGACCTCCTCGCGACTGAGGCGCTCCTTCTGCTCTACGGAAAAGATGTCCATCAGGGCTCCTTCGTTGTGG
>Ga0164241_10005657_pt1 | contig 11618 bp, 8 predicted proteins | sample OricomyardsoilBY_FD_108780 | JGI IMG/M metagenome (GOLD analysis project Ga0164241, IMG submission 108780) | Backyard soil microbial communities from Emeryville, California, USA - Original compost - Back yard soil (BY) | ecosystem: Environmental > Terrestrial > Soil > Unclassified | place: USA... | reverse complement strand
TTAAACTTGATGCCCAAAAATATATTTTACTTGACAAACAAATGTCCCGGCCAGCCTTTTATTCCGACGAATTGTCTGTTACTCAAAAATACAATGGATTCTATCCTGTGGAAGCCAGGGATATGGAAAAATTTATAGCGGTATTGCGGGAAATATCTCAAACATTATCTTCAAAAAATATTACGGAAAAAGCTAAACAATACCAGGTGGGTTGTGATGAATTTGAAGGGCATGTTGTTCATCTTGCCTCGGGAAACAGACTAAATTACGTACTTATCTCCAACTGTGATAAGATGAACGTGACCATGCATCTTTGTGATGCGAAGTTGAGCAATGAGAATAATGCCTATTTTATTAATACCTGGATTAGTTACATCAAAAGCAATGTGTCAAAGAATCGTTGATCTGCTTTTTTTATTCTTTATAAGCCATTATAGAAATTTTCCGTCTTATCCACTTTTAGATCTCGTAAAATGGGGGATTTAGGACTGATAGTAATACTGAAATAACGGTTAATGCCTAAAGGGGCGGCGTTAACCGACATCTGCCAGCAATGGAGATCCCTTGAAAGCGAGAAAGAAAGTGGGTTTAACTGCCCAAGTTCAAGATTATAAAATCCGGTTATTGCCATTTGCCATTTAGGAGTAACGTTTAATGTTCCGCTGAAGTTTAAACTTTGTGTCGAACTGCTTTCAAAGCCAACACCCTGATGAAACTGGTTATAAAAAATAAGCGAATAGCTAAGGTTGATAGACCACGGTATATTAAAATCAGCAAACTGTCCGGGATTGTTTCGTATGTAATTTGCCTGGGCGTTATATAAATCCTGGTCATATTCCGGGTTCATAGGTAAGTTGTCGCCAGGTTTGATTCCGGCTTTTTCACCTGTTTTTTTATCTCCACCTTTAAAAGAACTTGATAAAGAGATCTGTGCATTAGTTAAACGGCCCAAAGAAATTGGGTGTGTTTTCCAGACCAGGATATTGGTATCTATTCCTACAGAATTTGCTTCATAGGGATCAAAAACTGCACTGGCCGTAATATTTACTTTATTAAAAAGATTGTTGGACGCACTGGTCGTGAAATTAGAAAAATGCCTGAAATCTACAGGGAAAAGATTATAGGATCCGTGGATACTTAAGGCATCGAGTAATGACACTTTTTTGGTGGCATCCTTTCCCGTGTCGCCTTTGTTGCGCACTTTCATCGAAACATTATTTTCTATGCCAAAATCGAAACCGCCAAACCTTCCGTTAGAATAGGGGCCGTTTAAATTATACCCGGATTGAAAGTAAGGTAATGTTGCCATGTGCCCTGCTGTATCTATCTGGGTAGTATAGTAATTTTGGCCGTTCATATTAGGTTGGTATCTTATTGCGAATGTCGGTGTAAGTACATGTCTCACTGCCAGTATTTTTGCATCCTTTCTTCTCGCAGACAACATCCCATAAATTTTGGTAGAGGCACTTAGTCCAAAAGCCATCTGTCTTGCTGTATAAAAGCCTTTTTCAACTTCAGTTAGTAGCGTGTCGTTGACATCGTCCCAATGTTGAGTAACCTTTTTTTGATACCAGGTTTCATCATAACTCACAGAAGGGGACAACTGGAAAATGCCCATTTGAGGAAGCGATAAACTTATTGGAACAGAATGGTGCGCACCCCACTGCAAGGTGTCTTGTATTTGCTGTGAAATACTTTTGTTCTTTACGGTATCGTAAAAAGAGAAACGGTTCAAAGCGCTTAAATTATATCCGATGCCCAGGTTCTCATACCATTTGAGAGAACCAACAGCCTCTTTTCTTCTAAAGGGATAAATGGTATTCATTGTAAAACCCAAAGTCGGCAAGCTGATGTTGATTAATTTAGTGTTAGTGTTCTGATCGTGATTGGCAGCCAGGGTCAGATTAAAAGGCGAGCCCTGCCATGTTTTTGAATAATTGATAGAAGAACTCATCTGGTTTTGAAAGTTCAATGTGGGATTATTGGCTACCTGTGCATTGTAGCTGCTGCTTCCCGCATTTACATATCCGGAAAATGTAACCCCCGGTCTTGCTTTGGTGTCAGCGCTGTGGTTCCAGGAAATATGATATGATTTGTTTTTTTGGTAATCAGGGTCTCCCTTAAAATTTATGTTGAAGTTTTGCATATCAAATGACAGGTTACCGGCATAATGATATTTTTTAGAGTAACGTGGATTTAGTTTCAAACTCCAGCCCCCATAAGAGTAAATACTGGTCTGGAGAATAAAATCCCAATAATCATTAAATACTTTGTAAAATCCAAGTCCTTCAAGCCCTACACCCTTCTGTTGGTTGGTGGTGAAAGTAGGTGGCAGCAATCCGGAGTGTCTTCCTTGTGCCAAAGGGAAAATGCCAAACGGAAAGTAAATAGGTATCGGCACACCTTCAAACTCAGGATGCACAGGCCCGGAAATCGCTATTTTTTTATTAATAAACTCTATTTTATTACTGATAAAGGCAAAGTGCGGTGTGTCAAGATCACAGGTTGTGAACCTTCCGCGCAACGCAAAAAATACTTCGGGGCTTACTCTTTTTATTTCATTGGCATAAACATACATTTCTCCCTGTTGGGTATAGGTGCTTTTGGTAATGCCTTTTCCACTTTTCATGTTGAATTTAATTGAATCAAACTGAGAAATGAAATCTGCTTGTTTAAAGGTGGGGAAAGCAATTACTTTGCCAGTGCTATCCCGTTTAAGAGCAGCAACAATATTGCCGGTAGTCTGGTCAAAAGAAATAATAGGACCGGTAATATTATTATCCTGGTATTTAACAGTCACTTTCGTACCATACATCGTTACTTTTTTGCCGGTGACATCTATCACCATCGAATCTTCAGCGGTATAAGCTACCGGATCGCTAATGGCGTTCCCGGATATTTTATATTGTATAGTGTCCGCCGGTTTTTGGATAATCGAGGTGTCTTTTTCCAAAAGTGTATCTGGCTTGGCAGGAACGATCGTGTCGTTAATTGGACGTTTTTCAGATGGCAAAGTATCAATTATAAAATTTCGCTTTTTTGCAACAGAAAAATGATTTTTCTTTGATTGAATTGTTTCGGAAGAATGATTTACAAAAACATTCCTCACCTTGTAAAGGTTATCATTTAAAAGATTCTTGCCATTACTGGAAACTGTGGATAGCATCAATAGAGCAAGGGCAGCTATAAAAGCAATTGGCACTAATGATTTTGAGCTAAATTTGTTTCTGTTTTGCATAGCAGGAAGGCAACAAAAATAGAGATAATACATTTAAACATACGTGAAGATTATTAAAGTATTTTATTGACCCATTTTAAAAATTAAGTTTATTAATGTTTGCATTTAAAAAAATCAATCGGTTTTCATTTCTATTCCTTTCTTTTATTCTGTTCGTGACCTTGTTGTTAGTTTTTAATCCCAGGGTTTTTTCACAGGCGCCTAAAAAAATAAAGACAATCATTATCGATCCCGGCCATGGTGGAAAAGATAACGGTGGAGTAGGAGAGTATGAAGGGACATTGGGCTCAAAGGAAAAAAATATAGTGCTTGCTATTTCAATGAAACTGGTAGCTGATTTGCAAAAGGCGATGCCAGATGTAAATATTATTCCTACCCGGACTACGGATGTCTTCATGTCGGTACACGAGAAGGCGCAGTTTGCCAATGATCATCATGGCGATCTTTTTGTATGCATACATGCAGATGCAGTGGATCTTAAAACAAGCTACAGAATCATCGGCCATCGTAAGGAGACCTACTACACGCATAAATATCAAGGTACCGGAAAAAATAGGAAAAAAGTATCTGTAAAACATACCCGCACGGTACCTATAAAACAATATTATAAAATACCGACTACAAGGAAAGGGACCAGTACATTGATCCTGGCAGCCCGCCAGGCAAGCGACAAAGTGAAGGCTTTAGAAGATGGCGATCTCGGGTTTAATACCGAAGATAATGATAGCACCGTTGATGTTAATTATGATAGCCCCGAATATAAAGCAAGTGCGCTCTTGTATTCACAAAATTATTTCAAAAAAAGCTATCAGCTTGCTTCCCTGGTGCAGACGGAAATAGCGAAAACAGGTAGAAACGACCTCGGGGTATGGCAGCGCGAAAGGGGATTATGGGTTTTGCACGCCACGCAGATGCCGGCCATCCTGATCGAAACTGGGTTTGTAGCAAATTATGATGATGAGCGTTATTTGAATAGTGAGAAAGGCCAGGACGAAATAGCTTTGGCCATTGCCAACGCCCTTGTCGCTTATAAAAAGCAAGTGGAATTACCTAAATCTGCGGCAACCGTTACAACTCAGAATACTTCTCAATAATATTTATTTTCATAATTCAGAAATTCAAGTATTCTTTCTGTTTACTTTTCGTTATAATCGTCGCTAGTTACAACCAAGTTGAAGTTTTACTATTTTCGCATAATAGAAAATAATAGGAAACTATGTCCTTTAAAGATTTTTTTTCCTGTGACCAAATAAAACCAAATGAAAATAAATAACGAAACAAAGATTGGTCTAATGGCCGTAATTGGTATCGCTATTCTTGTAATAGGATTTAATTTTTTGAAGGGAAAAGGTATTTTTAAAAAGGAAGATAAAATCTACGCTGTATTTGACGATGCCCAGGGCCTTGTAAGATCGAATCCTGTTATGATTAGTGGTGTGCAGGTGGGAAGAATAGAAAATCTGGATGGCGGCAAGGATATGAGAAAGATTTTAGTGACTGTTTCGTTGAAAAAAGATGTGAATATTCCATCCAATTCGCTCGCTGTTATTAATCCGAACCTGTTGGGAAGTCCTACTTTGGAGATCCAGTTGGGCAATGCAGATACTTATCTTAAAAAAGGGGATACACTACTCACATCAATGAACGGAGGAGCCTTTGACCAGGCAATGAAACTAATCAACCCTGTACTTTATGAAGTGAGAAACGCTGTGAAATCATTAGATTCTGTTCTGACGACGATCACCGGTGTTTTTGACCAGACCACTAAAGATAATATCAAAGGTATGATTAGTAATATCAGATTGGCAAGCGCTTCTTTTGTTGTCACCACTTCCTCATTACAAAAGATGATGGATTCTCAAAACAGCGAACTGGCCCATTCTCTTAAAAATGTAAATTCCTTTACCTCCAGCCTGAGCGCTAATAATGGAAAGTTAGATAGCATTATGGAGAGTACCAGGGTATTTACTCAAAAATTATCGGATATAGACCTTGCAAAAACACTTGATACATTAAATGTTGCGATCAATAATTTTAAAACAGCTGCTGAGAAAATAAACAGCAAAGATGGATCTGTAGGTTTGTTGCTAAATGATAAAATGTTATACAATAATCTTACGGCCACTTCCAATAAATTAAATATTCTTCTCGATGATATACGGGTTCATCCGAGAAGATACGTAAACGTTTCTGTGTTTGGCAAAAAAGATAAAGGCAACTATCTTTCAGCACCATTAGTTGACGATACTTCAAAAGCGGTTAAACAATAGCATGGCCCATTTGGTAAAATACCTGTGCCTGGTTTTCTTTTTGTTAACCGGCTATATTTCATACGCGCAGGTTGTCGCTCGTCCGGGTGCCCCAAATGACTCCATACCAGGCGTTGCAAAAGATACCACATCACTTCCCCCAAAAGATTCCATTACCGAATTTCAGATTGTCAGCGGTCCGAGCATGCGCGCAATCAAGATTGATTCTGTGACTACGTTACAAACAATTGCAGGAGGCGCAGTGATCAGGCAGGGTTCTGTATTATTCCGTAGCGACAGCGCCGTTATAAATCCCACAACCCATGTGATGGAAGCGTTTGGGAATATTGACATCAACCAGGCCGACACTGTACATACCTACGGCCAGTATCTCAAATACCTGAGCATTGAAAAAATGGCTTACCTGAAAAATAAAGTGAAGCTGGTGAACAAGAGTGGTAGTCTTTATACGGATGACCTTGACTATAATCTTGGTACAGGAATCGGCAATTATCACAATGGGGGGAAAGTGAAAGAAGGAAAGACGACGATTACAAGCCTTGAAGGAACCTATTATAATGATACAAAAGACATTTATTTTAAAAAAAATGTAAAGCTGGATGATCCCAAAAAACAGATTCGCACCGATTCGCTTGCTTACAACATGCAAACACATCAATCAAGCTTTATCAGCCCAACGACTATTAAAACGCCGGATGTAGAAATTAATACAACCCAGGGTAATTATGACTTGAATACCGGCAATGCGTTTTTTACAAGCCGTACTAATGTGAAAGACAGCAGTGGCCGTTTGTACTCCGCAAATTCTATGGCGTTGGAGAGCAAATCAGGCAACGCTCAGCTTGAGGGTAACGCCGTTATTATTGATTCTGCAGGCGGTTTTAATATTATTGCCAACCAGATATTTATTAATAAAAATAACAACTCGTTTTTGGCCACGCGAAAGCCCGTCTTAATGATAAAGCAAAAAGATGACAGCACCTATATAGCGGCTGATACGATCTATTCAGGCTTTAATTCGTTTATCAAAAATGAAAATGAAATTTTAAAAAAGGACAGCGTTGCCAATTTTAATCCGGAAGAAAATAAAAAAGTGGAGGAAACGATTCTCAAAGATTCAACTATAGTGCCAAAGCATATTGTAGCCAATGAAGACAGCACACGAAACGCTCTTGTAATCGATTCGTCGAAAATCCCAACACATGTTGATTTGCCGAAAAAAGATACTGTCCTGAAAGAAATAGCTCCTCTAAAAGAAATGGATTCTTCTCGCTTAATTGAAAAGGTACCGGCAAAAGATACATCGTTGAAAAAAATCCATCATCTAAAAGTCGAAACAGGATTGGTAAATGATTCTTTGCAAAAGCACGAAACCCCGAATGCCGATAAGAATGTTGCTTTGTTGATCACTGATTCCGTAGGAAGAGAAAGTTATTTAAAACAAGAGAATATTGATTCTGCGACTGCGATAAAAGATGGAAATATTTCAGATAGCTTGAAATCTGGTATGGACAGCACTGAGTTCCTGTCCAAAAAAAACACGGTCAATAAATCAGACACGGCCATACGATACTTTCTTGCATTCCATCATGTAAAAATTTTCAACGATTCTTTACAGGCAGTTTGTGATAGCATGTTTATTTCATCCAAAGATTCTGCGTTCCGGTTATATTATTCACCCGTGGCCTGGAGCGGTAATACGCAAATTTCCGGCGATACGCTTTTTCTATATACAAAAAACAAACAACCATCAAGGATGTACGCTTTTGAACAGAGCCTGATAGTGAACAAAACAAGAGAAGGTTTTTTTAACCAGATGTCGGGCAAAACGATCAATGCCTATTTCAATAGCGGTAAACTGGATTACGTGCGTGTAAAAGGAACGCAGTCGGAAAGTATTTATTACATGCAATCTGAGGACAGCAGTTACCTTGGAATGAACCGAACGCGGGCAGATGTGATAGATATTTATTTTAAAAATGGTGAATTAAATAAGGTCGTCTATATAAATAAGATTGATGGAACCATGTACCCCATGAACAAAATTCCTGAAGATCAGAAAACATTAAAAACATTTCAATGGCTTGATAGCAGAAGGCCCAAAAATAAGGCAGAACTGTTTGAGTAGCGTGATATAACGACTTGTATATGGGAAGTGTGTTAGACTAACAGTTGCCCGTAAACGAATATTAAAGAGGTATTTCTTTTTATCTGAAAATATTTCTTAAACCCCTGGCTCATCTGCGCCGTCCACAGTTTCGGTTGTTTCTTCGATCACCTTTAAATTGGGGAAAAAAGAAACCGCTAATAATAGCACACAACTCACCATTAATAAATACAAGCCATATTGCTTTTGAGGACAAAACGCGCGATAGCAGGAAGTGTATAAAATGTAGGCACGAATCAGGTAACCCAAATTGAAAGCTGCTATAAAAATAAGGGTCCTTTTAGCCCAAACCTTCTTTGACAAGATTAACAATGCTGAAACGACTGCAAAAAAAATAAATACTTTTGCCGGCTTCCCGTAAATGTCTTTTTCAGAAAAAAATCCATTAAAAGATTTATGAAGATCCGGATAAAAAGCCCACGGCAGAAAACAGCTTATCACAAGGAGAATACAGGCAAGTAGTCCGATTTGTTTATAATATTTCATAGCGCAATAAAGGGGTTTATCAAATGGCTGCAATGATACTCTTTTTTCAATTCAGTTAAAAACTGAAAATTCGTGTTACTTGTCGCTTTACTGTAAAAAGCATTTAACCGCGCCGGATATTGAAATAGCTCTCTGTGTATCTTTTTCTTATTTGGCCTTTTGCCTTCTTTGCATCAATTCGCGCCAGGTGGTTAATATGAAGCCATTATCTTGCAGGAATTTCTTAAATCCCGGATCTAACATCGCCAGCATATCTGCTTCACGAATATCCCCGCTGTCTGAAATTTTTGAAAATACTTCTGTCGGATCGGTGCAATGCATGATGACCATCGCTACGCCGGGCTTCATTTTCTGCAAAGTTTCTTCGTATAGTGCCACCCGCCATTTGCACAAACTGGCATCATCGGTTTTCATTCCGGCGGGCACTTTCCAATCGTAACTGTAATTGTGTAAATCATCTAATACCGGCAAACCCGCGTCCCATATCATTTTGCCAATCTGCCGAAATTGTAAGACCATATTATCTGGAAACTTCATTTCATCCTGAATGAGCGCGTCATTTCCGCCGGGAAACATTACCGGTATTTGTTTTTCTATGCCCAGGCGAATGTATTTCATCATAAAATAGTTGTTGGCAAACAAAGTTCCCATGTGCGAATCGAGATGGGTAGGGTGGAAGCCCATCTTTTCTGCGCGGCTTAATTGTTCGCGGATTTCTTTATCCACTTCATCTGCCGATGCATGCTTTACTACATCGGGAACATCACGCCACAAGCTTCCGGTAGAATCTACCAAACCCGGTACAGCCGCGGCTCCGGCCACTGGCCCCCAGCGGTAATCTTTCCATTCTGAAGTCAGCGTCAAATGCAATCCTGCGTCTGTTCCCGGATGTTTTTCTATATATCTTACCATTTGTGGAACCCATGGGCATGGCATCATCACGCTGGTGGAATTGGCCACACCTTTTTCAAAAACTTTTTCGACAGCCCGGTTGGTACTATACGACATGCCTGCATCGTCGATGTGAAGAATAATCACCCGTGCGTTTTTTGGAAATCCTAATTTTTCAGCATAAGTGCTGTCCTGCGCTGCTGCTGAAAAAAAGATCATTAAGGAACACAGAAAAATAGTTAGATATTTCATTAAATGATTTTTTTGCGAAAAGTATGGAATCTTTAAAAACTATTTTCAATTTTTTTGTGGTTGCCTGGCGCTGAAATAGCAAACGAAACGGAAGCCCGTGGATTGCAGTAAACTAACAAAAAATCAATATTTGCAATCAACGGTTCCAGTTATGCCCGAACACGATGTAATATCCCCAACTACCTGTGCCTTTTGCAACATCAATTCCCGCTCTTAGTTTGAAAATCCTCGCCAGTAAATACCTGAATCCCGTACCTACGCTGTAAACAGTCTGTCCATCGTCAAAACTTTCTCCTTTCTGGGTTGCATGGCCCAGTCCTCCGAATCCTAAAATACTCCAGCGGCTATTGATGTCGAATCTTTGTTCTGTTTCAATAATTGATGTGCTGGTACCCTGGTAACGTTCTATGGGTATTCCGCGCATACTAATATAAGGAACAAGATAAAAAGGAGGATCGTTGAATACGTGTTGGAACTCTCCTTTTATGCCGCATATCCAATTATATTTTATCGGTATAAACCAGTTTACAGATGCGTTCAGGCGCTGATAACTATAATCACTTCCGGTCCAGTTGTCATCCATTTTGTATTCGATCACCGTTCTCATGCCTTTGTCGGCAGTAAAAATGGAATTTCTTGTATCCAGATCGGCAAAGAGGCCAAGTGTGGCCGTTTTGCTGTCTAAATCTATCGGCTTTACAAATGGAGGAAGGTCGCCACTGAAATTACCTGCAACCTTTGTGGGAGCAATCGCATACGACAGTCCGAGATAGATTTCCTTTTCTTTAAATATTTTTTTAGAAGCGGATGCAAAAACAGGGAGTGCCTTAATATTAAAAGGAAACTTTTTTTCTCCTAAATCCTGGAAAGTGTGATAAAAATCCATGTTGATATCAGCATACCCCAAAAAGGCGCGGTATTTGATCCCAACCTTTGGAAAACTTCCCATTCTAAAAGCTCCTGCCATCCAGGTGCCGTTTACGGTATATCCTCCCAAAAAAGCGGTGATGTCAGGCGGCACATATCCTTTTATATTCTCTACGTTTTTTTTAGGCGTGATAAATAACGGGGCGAGCAGAACTCCGAAACCTCCCAATGCTCTTTCGGTGATAATTATCGGAATTGGAACAAACCCATGGGCATCAATTAAAAACCTGCTAAAGTCCAGCTTGCCATCGAGGGTATCTTTCATGATGGCTTTTCTTTCGTCCTTAGGTAGTTTTGGTTTATCCTGCGCAAATGACGAAAAACTTTGCAATAAAAAAATTACTATCGCTATTCCTATGAGTTTTTTTGTGAAGGCTGCTTTAATCATAAAATGATTTGAAAATTCTGACCGGAAATAAATTGTTCAAAAGTTCAATTGAAGATAAAGGAAAAATAATTTTAAAAATTCATGAACTTATTTAACGCCTGACGGCAAACTAAAATTCCTGTTATCTGCCCCGTCGGCAGGTTGTTTTTTTTGTCCCCAATAAAATCATTTTTTCGTGTCGGTTTCCCTAACAAGAGAAGTATCTTTTTTTACCCTGAAAGTAAAATGTTTTTGGGAAAGAAAGCTGAAAGTGACAATTATAACGGTGGCGAATATTTTAGCAATGGTGGGAAAAAAATGCAGGTATTGTACCATTACATTTATAATCGAATAGTTCAAAAAAAGATTGGCACCTACAATCATCATATAGCGTATCAATTGCACTCGCCCACGCAAGTAAGAATCGTTGAATACAATGTATTTCGACATTAAAAATCCCAACGGAAAGGTGATACAAAAAGAAAAGCACAACGCAGCGTTGTAGGGTTTTAGTGCTATAAAACCAAGGTGTAAAATTTGTTTATCAAAAATAAAGTTGAAGCTGATGTAAAAAAGAAAAATATCCAGGAGCATATTACTGCCGCCGCAGGCCGCGTAACGAAACGTCTGAAGCGGCATTATTTTTTTAAAAGGAGGATAAAAGAAATCAATAAAAGCAATTATATTTTTTCTCATTTCCTCTTTTGTAATTTGGTGGAAAGTCAATATTGCCCGGAAGAGTGGGGAAAACGCTGCATCTCTTTCTTAGTTGATGACGTAACGAAGCCCAATGCCCAACGGAAGGTAGGAACCTGTGTGCGGAGCTAAGTAGAAAAATGGATCAAATCCCAAACTTACATCGATGGGCACATCCGGAAATTTATAATCGATGCCGCCTGTTAATCGAAGCGCGAAAGAAACACTGTTATCATGTTCATCTGCAAACCCTGCGCCACCAAATCCTAACATACCACCGCCACCAACAAAATACTGTAACCCCGGGGCGTTATTGATAGGGGC
>Ga0164241_10005656_pt1 | contig 11619 bp, 8 predicted proteins | sample OricomyardsoilBY_FD_108780 | JGI IMG/M metagenome (GOLD analysis project Ga0164241, IMG submission 108780) | Backyard soil microbial communities from Emeryville, California, USA - Original compost - Back yard soil (BY) | ecosystem: Environmental > Terrestrial > Soil > Unclassified | place: USA... | reverse complement strand
TCGATGTTCTCGAGCACCGCGTCGGTGATCTCGGCCGCCTTCATCCACGGGCGCTCGCTGAAGTCGACGCGGTCCGACGGGACCTCGATGTAGCGCTCCAGCTCGGCCGAGAACGGCTGCGAGTTGTTGCCGTTGAAGAAGTAGGTGACGTGCCCGAACTTCTGCGTCTCGCTCACCGCCAGCTGCTTCAGGCCCTGGCGCGCGAGCAGCTCACCGAGGGTGTGCTCGATGGTCGGCGGCTTCACCAGGAAGTGGCGCGGCAGCTTCAGGTCGCCGTCGTACTGCATCATGCCGGCGAAGCGCACCGCCGGAACCCGCTCGCGCTCGAACGGAAACGGCTCTCCGGCGGGCGTCTCGAAGGCGCGCGTGAGCTCGATGGCGCGGTCGCCGCGGAAGTTGAAGAGCACCACCGCGGCGCCATCGTCGATGGTCGTGGGCGTGACGGTGAAGGCCGGCAGGTTCTGATCGATGATGCCCGGCTGCTCCTCGCGATACGTGCGCACCGCCTCGGAGGCCGACGCGAAGCGCCGCGCGTCGCCCAGCACATGGGCCCGCCAGCCGCGCTCGACGATGCGCCAGTCGGCGTCATAGCGGTCCATCGTCACGCGCATGCGCCCGCCGCCCGAGGCGACCGCGACGTCGTGGCCCTGCGCCTGCCATGCGCTGATGCGGCGCTCGAGCGGCTCGAGGTAGGCGAGCGCCGAGGTCTCGCCGACGTCGCGCCCGTCGAGCAGGAGGTGCAGGCGGATGTGCGCGACACCGTCGGCCAGCGCGCGCTCGATGAGCGCGTAGGCGTGGTCGATGTGCGAGTGCACGTTGCCGTCGGACCACAGCCCGATGAGGTGCAATACTTGGGATCCCAACGAATCGCCGAGCAGCCAGCGCCAGGTGTCGCCGAAGATCGCCCCGCTGCGGATGGCGTTGCCGACCAGCTTCGCGCCCTGGTCGAAGATGCGGCCAGCGCCGAGCGCGTTGTGGCCGACCTCGGAGTTGCCGATGTCGTCGGCCGCGGGCAGCCCGACCGCCGGCCCGTGCGCGAGCAGCGGACCGAAGACCGGCACCTCGACGAGCGCGTCGAGGGTCGGCGTGCGCGCGAGGTGCCAGGCGTTGCCCGCGTCGGGCTTACCGAGCCCGACCCCGTCGAGCACCACCAGGCACACGGGGCCAAGTGGCCTCGGGAAGTCGGGGTGCGGTCGCAGCGTGAAGTCTTCGGCGTCGCTCATCGGAACCTCGGCCGCGCACCATACACACGACGGCGCGCGGCGCGAAGTCCCCGAGGCGGTCAGCGGTTCGCGATCAGATCCGCGTGGAAGCGGAAGGTGTAGTCGACCTGGCACGACTGCCACGCCGGCATCATCGAGGTCGGGTGGATGCCGAACGTGTTGATGCCATTGATCTCGCCGCTGTTGTTGTCGAGGAAGACGAACGAGCCGTCCTTCTTCTCCTCGCTGTGCGCCTGCCAGTCGGCGAACGCGTTGGACTGGTAGTGGTAGAGATAGCCGTCCGGGTAGCAGGTGTTGATCACCTCGATGTCGCCGGCGGCGCCGCCCTGCGGCACATAGTTGGGATCCCAATGAACATCGCCGTAGATCCACGGCGTCCAGTCGGCCGCGCCCTCGAACTTCACGCGCATGCGCTCGAGGCGCAGGTCCTGGCCGACGCCGATGATGGTGGCGTGCGGGCCGGCGTTGCGTGAGAGGTTGGCGAGGAAGGCGTACGCCTCGCGCGTGTCGCTGACGCCGAGCGAGGTGACGGGCTCCAGGTACTTCACGACGTACGACTTGGTCGCGCCGGTGGACGAGGTGACCGTGAAGGTGCCGTCGAGGCGCGCGCCGAAGCTGATGTACATCGCGTCGTAGACGGTGTCGGCGCTCGTGAACGCGGCGGCGTAGTCGTTCCACGGGTCGGCGGCGACCTTGGTGTGCTCCCACACGATGCTGACCGGCACACCGACGAGGTCATCGATGGTGCTGTCGGCGAACCAGTCATCGGGGCACGCGAAGGTGGCGCCCCGGTTGCTGCCGTCGGTGGTGTGCGCCTCGAACGAGCCGGCCGTGTCAGTGACGGTGTTCACGGGCGAGCCCCACGTGAAGACGACGCTGCCACCGCTGCACGCGCTGACGGCGGTGTCGCTCGGGCTCGTCTCGGCGACGGTCGTGTCGACGGGCTCGCTGCTGTCGGCGGGCGTGCTCGAGTCCTCGACGGTCGTGGCGCTCGAGTCCTCGCTGGTGGCCGTGTCGGCGCTCGAGTCGGGTGCGCTCGAGTCGGGCGCGCTCGAGTCGGGCGAGGACGTGGTGTCCGCGCCGCTCGAGGTGGTCGGATCGGCGTCGATGCTCGGGTGTGACGTGTTGTCGTCGCAGGCTGTGAGCAACAGGCCGATGGCCAGACGAGTCGCGATAGTCGTACGCATGCTTCTTCCTCCGTGGCTTGACCCCAGGTGCATGGAGTCAGTGAGCGGCGCACCGTAAACCATTGTCGGGAAAGATGTTTCCTGTACCGAGCGGTTAGCTCGATATTCCGTGCGGGGAGGTGGACGTGGACGTCGACGAGCGAGGGTCGCCGGTCGCGGGTCGCGGTCTCAGTTGTCGAGGATGCACTGGCCGGGCTGCGGTGGGCTCGTGCAGTCCTCGACGCCGCACGGGCAGATGACCGCGCCGGAGCAGCGCTGCCCGCTGTCGCAGTCGTCGTCGCCATAGCAGTCGCTGCCGAACGTCACCGCCGGCACACACACGCTCGAGAAGTCGGCGCGGCAGCCGTTGCGCTGCGTCGGCGACACGCAGCGGAGCCCGGGCTCGCAGCCGCGCAGGCTCGAGCAGCACTCGCCGAGCGCCGCGCGTGGGGCGCAGCGGCCGGGCACGTCGGGCGCGACGCAGGTGCGGTCGGCTGGGCACACGCGCAGCCCGTCGCAGTACATGCCGGCGCCGCACTCCTCGGTGTTCCAGCAGAGCTTGTTGCCGTCCTCGTCGACCGCCTCGAGCTGGCAGCGGCCGCCGATGGGGCAGGTCGACTGGGTCGTGCACGGCGACAGGATGCACTCGGTGTCGTGCGCGCAGACCGAGTCGCTGCCGCAGTCGAGATCGGTGTCGCAGAACGTCGGCTCGAGGCACACGCCCATGTGGTTCCAGCGGCACTTGCCGTTGCAGCCGCAGATCATCGTCTGCTGGCAGGTCTTGCCGGCGGGGCAGTCGTAGAGGTTCCAGCACGACTCGCCGAGCTCGGGCTTGGGCAGGCACACCGCGCCCTCGCCGATGGGACACGTGAGCGACGCGTCGCTGTTGCGGCACTCGAGCCCGGGCTCGCAGTCGTTGTGCGCGTCGCAGCAGTTGCGCAGCTCGACCGGCATGCGGCACTGGCCGGGCACGTTCGGTCGGTCGCAGCCATCGGCGTCGACGCACACCTCCTCGGCGCCGCAGCGCAGCCCGCCGGTGCAGTCCGAGGTCTGCCAGCAGGCACCGTTGACGCGATCGACGTCGGTCACGCACACGTGCTGCGGGTAGAGGCTCGTCTCGTCGAGCGTCGCCACCGGTAGATCGTCGACGCACACGAGCGCGTCGGGCGCGATGCAGCGCATACCGACCGGGCACGTGCCGCTGTCGCAGGCGATGACGTCGGTCGTGCACTTGCCGATCTTCTCGACGCACTCGGGGCCGCCGTCGCAGCCGCACAAGCTCGCGCCCTTGCACGTCCGGCCGAGCCCGCAGTGCGCGTCGACCCAGCACTCGTCGCGGCTCGGCGCGCGGTTCGGCGCCTTCACGCAGCCCTTGCCGTCCACGCAGATCTTGCCGTCCCCGCAGCTCGTGTCGTCCGTGCAGCACACGTCGGCCGCGACGCCACAGCGCCCCGGCGTGGACGGCACCACGCAGCTCGCGTCGCTCGAGTGTCCCGGAGCGCATGTGCACAAGCTCTCGCCGAGGCACGTCTCGCCGCCTTGGCAGTCGTCGTCGCCCCAGCACGCGCCGCTGGCCGCGTGCGCGAGGCAGCGCCCGGCGCGGCACACGCCCGCGCCGCACTCGGCATCGGACGAGCAGCAGATGCCGGCCGCGCCGCAGTGCCCGATGACCGCGGTGCAGCTCGTGTCGCCGCACGCGCACGCCACCGCGCCGTCGCACGACTCGCCGCTCTGGCACTGGTCGTCGCGCCAACACGTCCCCGCGTCGCTCGGCGCGCGGCACTGACCGGCGATGCACGCCGCGCCGCCGCTGCAGTCGCCGTCGCCGTTGCAGCAGCCCGTCGGGTAGTGGCAGGTGCCGGGAGTGGCCGTGCAGCTCGCGAGCTCGGCGCCGCAGCCGCAGCGCGTCGCGCCCTCGCAGGTCGCGCCGCTCGGGCACTCGCCGTCGTAGTAGCACTGATCGCCGGTTGTCTTCGGCAAGCAGGCGCCGCTGACACACTCGAGGCCGACACCGCAGTTGCCGAGCGGGCAGCACGACACGGTCGTGGCGCTGGTGTCGGGCACGCTCGTGTCCGTCGGCGGCGCGGTGGTGTCGGGCGCGCTCGTGTCGGCCGCGTCGCCGCCACCGCCGCACGCAGCCAGCACGAACATCATCACCACCACGCTGCGCATCGCGACCATGGCTCGCTCCAGAGGCATCGGACGCGGCTGTCTAGCGACTTTCGCGCCTGGAGCCAACGATGTTCGCGATCGCGAACAGGCCAGCGCGTGACGCGGCGGAAGCTGCTAGGGTCGCGGCGATGCGCAAGAAGCGAGTCGGCCACCGCGAAGAACACCTCTCCCAGCGCGCCGGCTGGCTGCGCGCGATGGTGCTCGGCGCCAACGACGGCATCGTGTCGACCGCGTGCCTCTTGCTCGGCATCGCCGCCGCGCAGAGCGAGCGCGAGCCGCTGCTCATCGCCGGCCTGGCCGGGCTCGTCGCGGGCGCGCTGTCGATGGCCGTCGGCGAGCTCGTGTCGGTCGGCTCGCAGAAGGACGCCGAGGAGAGCGACATCGCCAAGGAGAAGCGTGAGCTCGAGCTGATGCCCGCGCGTGAGCTCGAGGAGCTGGTGCAGATCTACGTGGCGCGCGGCCTGACACCCGAGCTGGCGCGCCAGGTCGCGACCGCGCTCAGCGCGACCGACCCGCTGAAGGTACACCTGGCCGAGGAGCTCGGCATCACCGACACGAACCGCGCGCGCCCGCTGCAGGCCGCGTCGAGCTCGGCGGTCGCGTTCTCGGTGGGCGCGGGCCTGCCGGTCCTCGCCGTCGCGCTGGCCCCCGCGGCGGCGCGTGTGGGCTTGGTGATCGCCGTGTCGCTCGGCGCGCTCGCGAGCCTCGGCTGGCTCGGGGCCTGGCTCGGCGGCGCGCCGATCGTGCGCCCCATGCTGCGTGTCGTCGTCGGTGGCGCGGCCGCGATGGCGCTGACCATGGGCGTCGGCGCGCTCGTCGGACAGAGCCTCGGCTAGCCGCGCAGGCGGTCCTGGCCGGGCAGCGAGCTGGCCGTCACGAGCTGCGCGCTCTCGAGCGACACGCCCATCACCGCGTCGGCGGTGACGCGCGAGCCGGTCGCTTGGCCGACCGACTCGACCCGCTTGAGCCCGCCCTGATCGAGCACCACCCGCACGCGCTCCATCCAGCTCGACGCGTCCTTGCGCCCCTCGCCGCGCGTGATCTTCAGGATGACGTTGACGTGGTAGACGCGCGCGCAGGTCACCGCCACCACCGAGCGGTTCGTGGGGTGCACGATCTTCCGGACCTCGACAGGCTCGTCCATACGCTGCCGGAAGCGCGCGAAGTTGAAGCGGATGATGTCGTTGAGGCCCTCGACACCCTCGAGCGCTTGCTGCAGTCCCTCGCTGTCGAGCACGACCTCCTTCACGTAGCGCACGACCACCTCGGGTCGGCCGTGCGAGGCGACCTCGGAGGGGTGGTCCATGTGGCGCAGCTCGAGGATCGCCGGGTCGATACGGTCGACGTCGACCACCCGCACGGCCTCGCGGCACTGGCCGATCACGTCGTCGCCATCGGGGCTCTGGATGGCCGTCACGTAGTCCGGAACCCAGCGCGAGAAGCGGCGTCCGAGGTAGCGCTTGCCCCAGTCCTTGAGGCGATCCTTGATGATGTAGCTCGCCACCAGCACGGCGATGAACGTGCCCGACCAGGTGCCCAGCGACGACTGCGCCCACAGCGACACGAGCGCCGCGAACAGCATCGCGATGGCCGCCGCCACGCCAGCGATGATGTCCTTCTGCAGGACGCCGCCCTCCTCCTTGCGCAGGTCGAGGTACAGCACCGAGCTCACGATGCGCTTGAGGATGCGCACGCGCCGCGGCAGGTCCTCGTTGCTCGCGCCCGGCACCGCGTAGCTCGGGTAGCCGTGCGAGCGGCGATACTTGTAGGCCGCGATGGCGATGTCGGCGAGGCGCTCGCGGATGGGCGCCAGCGGCGAGTCCTCGGCGCGGCGCAGGCGCTCGTCGCAGGCGCCGACCAGACCAGTCGTGGTGTCCTCGATGTAGACCGCGACGTACTCGTCGACCGCCGACCAGGTCTCGCGCACCACCTGCGGCACGATGGCGTGCTCGCAGCGATTGCCCACGCTGCGAAAGCGCGCGAGCGCGCTCTCGAGGTGCTCGATGAAGGTCGTCAGGTGGCGCGCGATCTCCTGCTCGCGCATCGCCGCGCCCTCGACGTCGACCTCGAGCGCGATGAACTTCTGCTGGAGCATTCGACCTTCGTCGCGCACCGCGGATCGGTAGATGCTCGCCAGCAGCTTGAGCGAGCGCACGAGCCCGTCCATCGCGCCGCGCCTCAGCGAGGTGTCACCGCCGAGCAGCCGATCGAGCTCGGCGCGCACCGGCGAGAACCAGCGCTCGCCGTGGCCCGCTTTGGCCAGCGCCTCGAGCGCGACGGTCGGCGTCTTGAGGCGCACGAACGTCTGCGTGTCCTCGAAGAACGCGGCGATGCCGTACGACTGCCCGGTCACGCCCAGCGTACGCGGCACGAACATGTGCGTCTCGACCAGGTAGTGCTGGCGCTTCACGCCCGGCTCGACCAGGTAGCTGAGCTTGAGCTCGAGCTGGTTCGCGTCGTGGGCCTCTAAGCGCGGGTCGATCATGGACGGGAGAACCTATTCGATCGCGCGCTCTCTCGCTACTTTTGCGGGGCGCGCGGCGACTTCGGGAGCGAGCGCAGGAGCAGCCGCGCGGCGTCCGCGACCGCGGTGATGTGACGCCGCGCCGCGGCCCGCTCGATGCCGCCCGCCAGCCAGTCGCCCGCGCGCTCGCCGAAGCCTACACAGTCGAGCGCGGCCAGGAGGCGCGCACGCTTGATCTCGACGCGCGCGAACAGCGCCGCCCCACCCTCGTCGACGCCCCACGGCTCGATCAGCCCGGCGTCGAGCCACGCGTCGATGCGCTCCTCGGCGACCGCGACGCGATCGGCCAGCGCCTCGCGGCCGATCACCGCGATGACGCGCGGCTTGTCGTTGGTCGCGAGCTTGCCCAGCAGGTGCGCGATGTCCTTGGTCGCATAGCCCGCCGCGACGAACGTCGCCGCGCGCTCGACGAGGTCACGCGCGCCGAGGTCGTAGTAGACCGCGCGCGCCGTGCGCGGCAGCCGCGGCCCACGCGCCACTGGCACGAGCAGGCGCAGCTTCACGAGCCGCTTGGTGAGGTCGGGCTCGGCGGTGAGGTCACGGTCGAGCGCCGCGCGCGTGGTCACCCGGCGCGCGCTCATTGGTCCTCGCCCGAGGATCCCTTCGAGGGCGCGAGCAGCGGTGTGTCGGTCGGCACGAGCAGCAGGTCGCGCGGGCGCTCGTGTCGCTCGGTCTTGGCCTCGGGCTTCGCGTCCTTCGCCTCGGGCTTCGCGTCCTTGACCTCGGGCTTCGCGTCCTTCGCCTCGGGCTTCACGTCCTTCGCCTCGGCCTTCGCGTCCTTGACCTCGGCCTTCGCGTCCGCCTTCGCCTCGGGCTTGGGCTCGCTCTTGGGGTCGACCTCGGCCTCGGCCTCGGTGCGCTTCTTCGGCTTGCGCCGCCGGTCACCGACCGCGCCCGCGTCGGCCGCGACGTCCGCTGGCAGCGACGGCACGATGCCCTCGTTCGGGCGCGCCGTGTTGGTCGGGCGATCGACGATGACGATGTCGGGGAACGCGAGCAGGAACTGCGTGAACGTGCGGAAGCCGAGCGCGTACTCGTCGAAGCTCGGCGCGACCGCCAGCATGGTGTCCTTGAGGCGCGACAGCGGCACCGCCCCTCCCCGCTTCTGCGCGGCCGCCTCGACCATCGTGCGCATCAAGACGCTGCGCGCCTCGGCCTGCGACTTGGCCGTGAGCGACGGCTGCCGCGCCACCGCGACGCGCTCCGCGGGCGCGTCCTCGGCGTCGTTGCCGTGCTCGATGATGCGCACCACGCCGCCGTCCAGCACCGCCACGCGGTGGTCGTAGTTTGCGAGGAAGCGCGTGAACGACGACGCGCCGTAGTTGCGCTCCGAGAACGTCGAGTCCTGCTTGCGCATCCGGTCCTTCAGGACCGACGCGTGGAACTCCGTGCCGTGCTCTTCGACGACCCGCTCGATGGCGAGCGCGAGGCGCGCCTCGCCCTCCTCGACCGAGAAGCCCACGACGCGCTGCCCGACGAGCGTCTCGTAGAAGACGAACTCGTGGCACTGCTTGACGAGGATGGGGCTCGCCGCCGACTTCGCCGACACGCCGATGATGCGGCGGCCGTGGTCGCGTAGCCGGTTGGCGAGCACCGAGAAGTCGCTGTCGCCCGACACGATGCAGAACGTGTCGATCTGAGGTCGCGTGAAGAGGATCTCCATGGCGTCGACGCAGATGGCGGTGTCGGTGCGGTTCTTGTCGGTCTGCCCGTAGCTCGGCAGGAAGACCATCTGCACGCCCTCTTCGAGGAACTGGCGCTGCTGGCGCCGATAGCGCCCCCAGTCCGCGTACGCGCGCAGCGTCATGACCTCGCCACGCTCAGCGAGGAAGCGCACCACCGAGCTCACGTCGAGGTCGCCTTGGATCCCCAGCAGGATGTTCTCGACGTCGAAGAAGAGCGCGATCCCGCCGAGATCGTCGGCCTGCGTGGTCTCGCTCGACGTGGACAGGCCTTTGGGGTCGGTGCGGCGCATCACGCGGCAACTTATGTCCGATCACCACCCTGGGGCAACCCGCGCAGCACGCGCCGCAGCACCTTGCCGCTCGGCCCGAGCGGTAGCTCGGCACAGCGGCGCCACACGCGCGGCACCTTGTATGTGACTAGCCGTTCACAAATGAAGGGCTCGATCTCGCGCGGGTCGGCCAGCGTCGTGACCACATGGGCCACCAGCTCCTCGCCGCTGAACGGGTGCGGCCGACCGACCACCGCGACCGCCTGGACCGCGGGGTGAGCGGCGATCGCCGCCTCGACCTCGGCGGGGTGAACGGTGTAGCCGCCGACCAGCACGACGTCCTTCAGGCGATCCATGATGACCAGCCGCCCGGACGCGTCGAGCCGACCGACGTCTCCCGTCGCGAGCCAGTCCCTCCTATCGATGGGCGTGAGCACCCCGCCTTCTTCGTAGCCGCGCATGAGGTTGTCGCCCCGCACCAGCACCTCGCCGCTCGCCGCCAGCGCCAGCTCGACGCCCGGCAGCGCGCGCCCCACCGTGCCCATCCCCCGCCTGGCCGGCGGCGCGTCGAGCGTCGCGAACGACGCCTCCGATAGTCCATAACCTTGACGAACCTCGCAGCCGAGCCGCGCCTCCGCCGCCCGGTACAGCGCGTCGGGCAGCGGCGCGCCGGCCGACAGGCACCAGCGGAGCGCCGTCGGCGCGCCCGGCAGCGCCACCCACGCGGCCAGCATCGTCGGCACGACCGGCACCCAGGTGACGCGGTGCTCGGCGAGCAGCGCCAGGCTCGCCCGCGCCGAGAACCGCTCGGCGATGACCACCGTCGCGCCACACAAGAGCGGCGCCAAGAGCGCCATGCGGCAGCCGTACGAGTGCGCCAGCGGCAGCACCGCCAGCACCACATCGGCGGGCGTCAGCGCCAGCACGCGCGCGACCGCGGCGGTGTGGCGCGCGAGGCTGTCGTGGCCGATGACCACCCCACGGGCCGCGCCGGTCGTGCCCGACGTCGACAAGACGAGCGCCACGTCACCGTCGATCGGGGCATCAATCGGGCCGCCCGACTGCAGCGCGCGCGGGTCGACCACCTCGGCGCGCTGCGCCGCGGGCGTGTCGACGTGCAGCGGCACGACCGCGCGCCCCGCATAGAGCGCGCCCAGGAACGCCACCGCCAGGTCGATGGACCCCGGCGCCGCGAGCGTCACGCGCGCGAGCCGTCGGTCGAGGATGACGCGCGCCGCGACGCGCGCTCGGAGGTCCAGCTCGGCCAGGGTCAGCTGCTCGTCGCCGCCACGCAGCGCGAGCCGTCCCGGGTTCGCCCGCGCGAGCTCATGCAGGGCCGTCGCAATCGTCACGCGGCCATGGTAAGCGACGCGCGTGACGCTGGGATACGCCTATCTGCACGGCTATGGGTCCAGTCCGACCTCGAAGAAGGGCATGCTGCTGCGCGAGGTCTTCACGCGGCACGGCCAGGTGCTGCACCTGCCCGACCTGAACCGCCCGTCGTCCACGAACGTGACGCTCGGCGGCCAGCTGCTCGCGGTCGACGAGCTCGCGCGCGCCCACCCCGAGATCACGCGCTGGTCGTTCATCGGCAGCTCGATGGGCGGCTGGACCGCCGCGCGCTGGGCCTCGCTGCACCCGCGCCGCATGCACCACCTGTTGCTCTTGTGCCCCGGCTTCGAGCTGCTCACGCGCTGGCGCACACTGGTCGAGGACGGCGACGCGCACCCCGCGGTGCCGAGCGTGCCCTGCCCCACCGTCATCGTGCACGGCAAGCACGACGTGACCGTGCCCATCGCCGTCTCGCGGCGCTACGCCGAGGCGCACCCGGGGCACGTACGCCTGGTCGAGGTCGACGACGATCACCTCCTCATGAAGAGCACGGCCCTCATCGAGCAGCTCGCGGTCGAACACCTGCTGTGATCGATCGCGGGTCGTCTCCACCGCCCACCTCGATCCGCCTGCTGAAGCTCGGCATCGCGCTCGTGTCGCTCGGCGTCGTGGCGCTGGCAGTCGCCTCGCAGCTCGTGCCCGATCTGGCGACGCTCGGCCTGTTCCCGTCGGTGTCGTTCGTCTTGATCGCCACGCTCGCGACGCGCCTCGTGCTGTGGCTGCGCTATCGTCCGACGCCGCCCGTGCCGGACGCCGAGCTGCCGCGGCTGACCGTCATCATCCCGGCCTACAACGAAGGGCGCGGCGTCATCGCCACCATCGCGAGCGTGCTCGCATCCAGCTATCCCCACGAGCGCCTGCACGTCATCGCCGTCAACGACGGCAGCAAGGACGACACCGGCCCGGCGCTCGACGCCGCGCTCGCGGACACGGCGATGCACGGCGGCCGCCTCACGGTGCTGCACCTGCCCGTGAACCGTGGCAAGCGCGGCGCGCTCTACGAAGGGTTCAAGCACGCCATCGCCGACCAGAGCACGGTCGTCGCGACCATCGACTCCGACTCGGTCGTCGAGCCCGAGACGCTGCGCCACCTCGTCGCGCCGTTCGCCGATCCCGCGGTCGGCGGCGTCGCGGGCAAGGTGCTGGTCCTCAATCGCACCACCAACGTGCTCACGCGCATGCTGCACG
>Ga0164241_10005655_pt1 | contig 11620 bp, 12 predicted proteins | sample OricomyardsoilBY_FD_108780 | JGI IMG/M metagenome (GOLD analysis project Ga0164241, IMG submission 108780) | Backyard soil microbial communities from Emeryville, California, USA - Original compost - Back yard soil (BY) | ecosystem: Environmental > Terrestrial > Soil > Unclassified | place: USA... | reverse complement strand
CGCCGGCGAGGTCGCAGCCGAGCTCGTCGGCGCGGGCGATCGCCTCGTCGCCGACGCGGCCGGCGAGGATGTCGGAGAGGAAGTCCGCGACCGCGCTGGCCGACGCCCGGTGCGGCGCGCGCACGCGCTCGACCTCGAGCGTCACGAGCGTCGTGACGAGCCGCAGCATCGCCGAGCCCGGCGCCGTCCGCATCCGCAGGCGCAGCACGCCGACGCTCTCGTCGCCGAGCCGCAGCTCGATCGTCTCGATGCCGTCGCCGCCGGCCAGCAGCGCCTGCTCCTCCGACGGCGAGCGGGCCGCGACGGCCAGCACGTGGCTGGTCTTGTCGACCAGCACCAGGCTCGCGTCGAGCGCACGCGCGGCGGCGCGCACCACCTCCGGCAACCCGGCGCCGGACTCCACGGCGTCGGTCAGAGCTTCGATCGCACCAAGGTCGGGCGGGGCCGCCGTGCTGTCAGCCGGCTGGACCATGACCGCTAATCCTAGGCGGAACCGGCGTTCCGCTCAGGCTCCCTATCCGGTGATGCGGTCCCAGAACCAGACGATGGCGAGCCCGCCCCCGACGCCGAGCACCAGGAAGGCCGCCAGCGCGTACAGCGAGAGGAACGTCGCGGCGAGCCGCTCCCAGATGCGCGAGTACGCCGTCCACGCGGGAACGAGGATCAGCGCCGTGTAGGCGAAGAGGGCGAAGACGCCGCAGCACGCGGCGACGAGATAGGTGACCGAGGTGTTGCTCACGTCTGGGCCTCGCGGCCATTGTGACGCATGAAGTCGAGGATCAGGGCGACCATCGCGCAGATCCCGAAGATCGCGGCCGCGAGCCCGAAGCCGGCGAGCACGTCGGAGAGGTAGTGCGCACGCAGGTAGAGGCGGGTCGCGCCCACGATCGCGGTGAGGACCACGGCGGCCGTGACGAGCGCGGCGCTGCGCGCCCGGCCGGCGCGCCAGGTCAGCGCGAGCGCGACCGCCACCCACGCCGACGCGTACGCCGCGTGCGCGCTCGGGAAGCTCGAGCCGTCGGTGTCGACCAGCGACCCGAGCGGGCGCGGCCGGTCCATCGCGCCCTTGGTGACGTGCACCGCGAGGATCGTCAGCAGCAGGCCGGCGACGAGCACGCCCGCCTCGAGCCCGCGGCGCCGGGCCAGCAGGTAGCTCGCGGCCACGCCCACCATCGGAGCGATCACGCTGATGCTGCCCAGCCAGGTCACGACCTTCGCGACGTCGACGACCGCCGCGCTGCGCAGGTCGTCGGCCCAGCCGAGCACGCGCGCGTCGCCGGTGGTCAGCACGACGTCGTGCAGCACGATGATGTAGCCGGCGAACGCGAAGCTCCCGACCGCGACGGCGGCGAGCAGCGTCGTCAGCTCGAGCCCGAGGTCGCCGGGCGTGAGGCGGTTGTAGGCGAACCGCGCCGGGCCGGACAGCAGCCGCCCCACCGGCACCAGCCAGTGGCGCCACAGCCAGCGCACGACCCGCGCGAGCGGGCGCAGCAGCGGCCGCTCGCCCTGGGTCTCCAGCCACGCCGCGATCTGGCGCCGGTTCTCCTCCTCGCGCAGCTGGCGGTAGATCACGATCGCCGCGACCACCACGGTGACCGTGCCGCCGAGGGCGAACGCGCCCTTGTGCGCGATGTCGACGACCTTGTCGAAGCTGTGCCAGAAGATGTAGCCGATCAGCACGAACGTGGTCGACCACGCGCCGGCCGCGATCACGTCGACGGGGAAGAAGCGCCGGAACGGCATCCGCGTCGAGCCCGCCAGGAACGGCGCGAGCGGGCGGACGAGGCCGAGGAAGCGGCCGATCAGGATCGTCGCGACGCCGCGGCGCTCGAAGAACCCCTCGACCTGCCCGAGGCGCTCCTCGGTGATCTTCACCTTCGCCCCGTGCTTGACCAGGAACGCGCGGCCGAGCCGGCGGCCGAGGACGTAGGAGGTGACGTCGCCCGCGACGGCGCACGCCCACACGATCGCCAGCAGCGGGATCACGTCGATCTTGCCCTGCCCGGCGACGAGCCCGCCGAACAGCACGGTGAACTCGCCCGGCGCGACGAAGCCGAGGAACGCCCCGGTCTCCGCGAACGCCATCGCCCCGACGAGCAGGTAGGTCCAGGCGCCGAGGCTGCCGCCGAGGTCCTCGAGCGCCGTCTCGAGGTTCGGGATGTGGACGAGCCCCGTGCCGTAGACCGCGAGCCCGGCGACGAGCAGGATCACGATGCCCTTGCTCTCGGTCTCGAGCTTGCGCCAGCGCCAGATCAGGTAGGCGAGCGCAACGGCGGCGAAGGCCAGCGGCATCGGCTTCATGCGGTGACTCCGGTCAGCGGGACGGTGGCGATCGGCTTGGGGTCGCGCTGCGCGAGCGCGGCGGCGGCGCGCTCGGCGCCCTCCGGGTCGGCGAACAGGCCGAGCACGGTCGGCCCGGAGCCGGAGACGAGCGCGCGGTCGGCGCCGGCCCCGCGGACGGCGTCGAGCGCCTCGTCGATCGCCTGGCAGAGCGCGCGGGCGGCGGGCTCGAGGTCGTTGACGATCAGGTCGGCGGCGAGGCCGAACGGGCCGGCGCCGAGGCCGGCGCGGACCGCGGCGTGGCGCGCGGCGAGGTCGTCCGCGTCGCGTGCGAGCCCCTGGCGGTCGGCCTCCCGGAACACGTCGCCGGTCGCCAGCGCGTGGCGCGACGGCAGCACGAGGACGCCGAACGCCGGAGACGGGCCGAGGCGCTCGAGGCGCTCGCCGGCGCCGGTCGCGAGCACCCGGCCGGGCCGGACCTGCGCGGGGACGTCGGCGCCGAGGCCCTCGGCGAGCCGGTGCAGGAGCACGTCGTCGTCGACGTCCGCGGCGCGCGCGGCGAGGCGCAGCGCGGCGCCCGCGTCGGCCGAGCCGCCGGCCATGCCGGCCGCGACGGGGATCCGCTTGGCGATCGTCAGCCGCAGCGGCGCGCCGCCGGCGGCGGCCCGGAACGCGGCGAGCGCGTCGGCGGCGAGGTTCGGGCCCTCGACCCCGGGACAGACGACCTCGTCGGCGGCAGCGGGCTCCATGGCGACATAGTCGCCGAACGCGAGGGGCTGCATCACCGAAACGAGGTCGTGACGTCCGTCAGCTGAACGTCTCGGGCCCAGGAAGAGGCAGAGGTTGATCTTCGCGGGGGCGAGCTCGGGCGTCACGCGCGCAGCCTCTCGGCGAGCTCGCGCAGCTCCTCGGGCGCGAGCCGCTCGGCGCGCGCGTCAGCCGGCTGGCCCATCGCCTCGAGCGCCGCGCGGGCGCGGTCGCGGACCTCGGGGACCGTGTGCAGGGCGAGCGCGAGCGAGCGCGGGAGCGCCTTGCGCCGGTGCGCGAACGCGGCCTGCACGACCGCGCGGACCTCGGGCGGCGCGGCGGGCGCGCGGCGCTCGAGCACGACGAGCACGGAGTCGACGTTGGGGACCGGGAAGAACACACTGCGCGAGACGCCGCGCAGGACCTTCACCTCGCAGGCGAGCTGGGCGAGCACGCTCGGGATCCCGTAGGCCGACGTGCCGGGTCCGGCAGCGAGCCGCTCCCCGACCTCCTTCTGCACCATCGCGACCCACGTCGTCGCCCGCGGCAGCTCCTCGATCGTGCGCAGGATCGCGCCGGCGGCGATCCCGTACGGCAGGTTCGCGACGATCTTGGTCGGCGGCGGGTCGAGCGCGTCGAGCGCGAGCGTCATCGCGTCGCCGAAGTGCAGCGTCGCGCGATCGCCGAACGGGTCGAGCGCGTCGCGCAGCGGCTCCTCGAGCGAGCGGTCGAGCTCGATCACCTGCGTGTGGCGGGCGGTCGCCGCGAGGTGCTCGGAGAGCACGCCGAGGCCGCCGCCGATCTCGAGCACGACGTCCTCGGGGCCCAGCGCCGCGGCGCGCGCGATCACGCCGAGGATGTTCGAGTCGATCAGGAAGTTCTGGCCGAGCTCGCGGTTGGGGCGGACGCCGAACTGGCGCAGGCGGCGCAGGCTCGGCTGCGTCGGCAGCTCGCCGTCCACGCTCACCACCCGAAGAGCCGCGCGGCGTTGGCCTCGACCAGCGCGTCGAGCTCCTCGTAGGCGATGCCGCGGACCTCGGCGACGAACCGCGCGGTGTGCGCGACGAACGCGGGCTGGTTGCGCTCCTTGCGGACGGCCTGGGGCGAGAGGTACGGCGCGTCGGTCTCGACGAGCAGCCGCTCGGCCGGGACCTGCGCGGCCGCCGCGGCGAGCGCGGCGTTCTTCGGGTAGGTGACGTTGCCGGCGAACGAGAACCACCAGCGGTCGTGCGCGAGGCACTCGGCGAGGAGGTCCGGCATCGAGAAGCAGTGCAGGATCACGTCGAGCTCGCCGGCCTGCTCGACGAGCGTCGCGAGCGTGTCGTCCTCGGCGGCGCGCGTGTGGATGATCAGCGGCTTGCCGGTCTCGCGGGCGAGCGCGATCTGGGCCTCGAACGCGCGCTGCTGGTCGGCACGCGGGGCGCGGTCGCGGAAGTAGTCCAGGCCGGTCTCGCCGATCGCCAGGCAGCGCGGGTGCCGCGCCAGCTCGCGGAGGTCGGCGAGGTCGGCGGCGGAGAAGCCGTCGGCGATGTTCGGGTGGCGGCCGACCGCGGCGTAGACGACGCCCGGGAAGGCGTCCGCGGACGCGAGCGCCGCGCGGCAGGTCTCGGCGTCCATCCCGACGGTGAGCAGGCGCGTGACCCCCGCCGCCCCGGCGGCCGCCACCAGCTCGGCGTCCGGCGGCTCGCAGGACGAGAGGTGGGTGTGGGAGTCGATCACTCCGTCTTGCGCGGGAAGAGCGGCTCGACCTTGTCGACCTTCGTCAGCCGCTGCGCGCCGTAGGCGGCGTGCTCGTAGGCGAGGTCCGGACCGCCGAGCGCGGCCTGGAGCTTGGCCGTGACGTCGGGCATGTACGGCACGAGCAGGAGCGTGACGACGCGCAGGCCCTCGATCACCGACGCGAGCGCGCGGTCGAGCTCGGGCGCCTTCGCCTCGTCCTTGGCGAGCTGCCACGGCGCCGTCTCGGCGACGTAGGCGTTGAGGCGGCGGACGCGCTGCCAGATCGCGTCGAGCGCGCCCGAGACCTCGGCGCGGTCGAGCAGCGCCGCGACCTCCTCGCCGAGGCCCGCGAAGGCCTCGACCAGCGCGGGGTCGAGCGCGACGTCGGGCACCACGCCGTCGCGGTAGCGGGCGAGCATGTTCGTCGTGCGGCTCGCGAGGTTGCCGAACTCGTTGGCGAGCTCGGACTCGTAGCGCTGCTCGAACTGGAGCGTCGAGACGCTGCCGTCCTGGCCGAAGCTGACGTCGCGGAAGCAGTAGAAGCGCAGCGCGTCGGAGCCGAAGCGGTCGATGACCACGTTCGGGTCGAGCACGTTGCCGAGCGACTTCGACATCTTCTCGCCGTCGAGCAGCAGGTAGCCGTGGACGAAGACGTGCTCCGGCAGCGGCAGGCCGGCGGCCATCAGCATCGCCGGCCAGAACACGCAGTGGAACTTGAGGATGTCTTTGCCGATGATGTGGAACGTCGCCGGCCAGAAGCGCTCGCGCAGGTCCTCGCCGGGCTTCGCGTAGGACAGCGCCGTGTAGTAGTTCAGGAGCGCGTCGAACCACACGTAGAACACGTGCTCGGAGTCCCACGGGACGGTGACGCCCCAGGTGAGCTGCGAGCGGCTGAGCGAGACATCCTGCAGGCCGCCGCTGATGAACGAGCGCGCCTCGTTGTACCGGTGGCGCGGCATCACGAAGTCGGGCTGGTCGGCGTAGAGCCGCTCGAGCTGCTCCTGGAACTTCGAGAGCGCGAAGAACCAGTTCTCCTCCTCCTCGCGCGTGAGCTCGATGTGGTGGATCGGGCAGCGGTTGCCGTCCTCGATCTCGTTCTCCGTCTTGAAGTCGGCGCAGCGGGGGCAGTACCAGCCCTCGTACTTGCCCTTGTAGACGTAGCCGTTGTCGTGGACCCGCTGCAGGACCTCCTGGACGGCCTTGCCGTGCTCCGGGTCGGTCGTGCGGATGAAGAAGTCGTTGGACGCGTCGATCCGCGGCATCAGGTCGCGGAACCGCTGGGAGTTCTGGTCGGCGAGCTCCTGCGGCGTCGTGCCGAGCTTCTCCGCCGCGAGGGCGACCGGCTCGCCGAACTCGTCGGTCCCCGTCAGGAAGAACACGTCCTCCCCGCGCTGTCGCTGGTGCCGGGCGAGGATGTCCGCGGCGATCGCCGAGTACGCGTGCCCCAAATGAGGCGCCGCGTTCACGTAGAAGATCGGCGTGGTGACGTAGAAGGACACGGGCGCCGCAGGCTACCGGCGCGGGTCGGGAGGCGAACGAGGACCGCGCCCGCCGGCACGGCGCCGGCGATCAGCGCGAGCCCGAGCCAGGCCGCGAGCGAGATCGGCGCGCGGGCGGGCGACGCCGAGCGAGCGGGCTCCCCGGCGGGTCGAGCGGCGGGGCTCCGCTCCGGCACCGGCGCCGGGCGCGACACAGGAAGCCGCGGGCTCCTCGCCGGCGACGGCGCCGGGCGCGACACAGGAAGCCGCGGGCTCCTCGCCGACACCGGCGCCGGGCGCGGCGTGCTCGCCGGCGGGCGCGGGCGGCGGCGCGGCGGCTCCGGCCGCGGCGCGGGGCCGAGCGGGGGCGGCGGCGCGGGCGCGAAGAGCGTGAGCGGGTCGACGTAGCGGGCGAGCGCGTGGCCGCGGTCCTCCACGCGCGCGCCGAGCTTCAGGACCCCGCCCTCTCCCACCCGCGCGACGAGCTGGCCGCGGCGGACGCGATCGCCGCGGGCGAGGTGCGGGCCGCGCGGCGCGCCCGCACTCGCGGCGCAGGCGCCACACGCCGCGGACGGGCTGCGCCCCGCCCCGGGCGCGGCGCCTCCGCTCCCTCGCCCCAGCGGCGCGAGCCCCTGGTATGTGGCGCGGAGCCGGCCGCAGGTGACGCTGAGCGTCGGACCCGCCGCGCCGACCGAGCCCGCGAAGGCGACGCGGCCCGCGCACGCCGCGCGGACGGGCGTGCCCGGACGGGCCGCGAGGGCGACGCCGCGGTGGCGGCCGCGCGCGAACGGGTGCGCCGAGGAGGCCGTGAACGGACGGACGACCGCGCCCGGGACGGGGCGCAGCCAGCCGCCGGCGGGCTGCACGACCGAGCCCCGCGCCGCTGCCGCGGAGAGCGTCGCCAGGAGGAGGGCGAGGGCGGCGGCGCGGGGCATGGGGCGACGCTACGGGGGAGGCCCGGAGGTCTCCCGCGAAGCGCGCGGGTTGTCACCGAGTCGTGGGGAAGGGACCGGAGAGGGCGGCGGGGAAGCGCGCGGATCGGGGGAGGGATCCCGTGCGGGGCGGTGACGCCGGGGGTGGATGTACCTTATAGTCGTCATGCAGACTATGAGTATTGATTCATGAAGGAGGAAGCCGTGCGTCCCGCTCGTTCGCCGCTCCATGCGGCTTTCGGCATCGCCATGCGGGAGCGCCGTACCGCGCTCAAGCTGAGTCAGGACAAGCTGGCCGAGATGGCCGAGCTCGATGCCACTTACCTGTCGGGCATCGAGCACGGGTACCGGAACCCCGGCCTGCTCAACGTCCTGACCCTGGCGGATTGCCTCGAGATCCCCGCGAGCCAGCTGGTCCGGCGCGCCGAGGAGATCCTGCGCGAGGGAGGTGTCAGCCCTCCGTAAGCGCGGCGTACAGCTCGTTCGCCCGCGCGCCCGGCACGAGGCCGGCGACGATCGTGGCCGCGGCCCGCGGCTTCGCGCCGGCCTCGACGAGCCGCCGGACCGCGTCGACGGCCTCGGCCGGCGCCCCCACGGCGCCCGGCGCCGCGCCGCCGATCACGAGCACCACCTCGCCCCGAGGATCGTCCTCGGCGTACCGCGCGGCGACCGTCGCCGCGCTGCCGCGGACGACCTCCTCGTGCAGCTTGGTCAGCTCGCGGCAGACGGCGACCGGCCGCTCGGGATCCATCTCAGCGAGCACCGCGAGCGACGCGCCCACGCGCTTGGGCGACTCGAACGCCACGAGCGTGTCCTCGGACCCGAACGCCGCCCGCAGGTCCGACGCCTTGCGCGGCAGGAACCCCGCGAAGCGCCACCGGTCCGCGGGCAGCGCGCTCGCCACCAGCGCCGCGAGCGCCGCGCTCGGCCCCGGCAGCACCTCGACCGCGAGCCCCGCGGCGACGCAGCCCTGCACGAGCAGGAACCCGGGATCGCTGACGAGCGGCATCCCCGCGTCGCTGACGAGCGCGACGACCTCCCCCGCGCGCATCCGCTCCACGAGCTCGCCGGACCGCGAGCGCTCGTTGTGCTCGTGGTAGCTGACGAGCTTCGCGCTCACGCCGTAGCGGTCGAGCAGCACGCGCGTGCGGCGCGTGTCCTCGCACGCGACCACGTCGGCCTCGCGCAGCGACGAGAGCACGCGCAGCGTGATGTCCTCGAGGTTCCCGATCGGCGTCGGGCAGACGACGAGCCGGCCGCTCTCAGACACGCGCCGCCGCCTCCCAGGCCAGGATCGCGGCGCCGAGCATCCCCGACTCCTCGCCGAAGCGCGACGGCAGCACGCGCACGTGCGACGCCATCGGCGGCAGCGCCCGCGCCGCGAGCTCCTCGCGCGCCGGGTCGAGCAGCAGGTCGCCGGCGCGGCCGACGCCGCCGCCGATCACCACCACCTCGGGATCGAAGACGTTGACGAGCCCGGAGAGCCCGACCCCGAGCCAGCGGCCGACGACCGCGACCGCGCGCCGCGCCGCCTCGTCGCCGTCGTGCGCCAGCTCGGTCACCAGCGCACCGGTGACCGGGCGTCCCGCGGCCACGAGCCGGCCGAGCGCCGATCCCGGCTCCTCGTGGCCGAGCCGCTCGCCCTCGCGCGCCAGCGCGGTCCCGGAGCACAGCGCCTCGAGGCAGCCGCGGTTCGGGCAGTTCCCCGGGCACGGCGGCCCGTCGGCCTGGACGACGATGTGCCCCAGCTCCCCCGCCGCGCCGCGCGAGCCGTGCAGCAGCGCGCCGTCGACGATCGCGGCGCCGCCGATGCCCGTGCCCAGCGTGAGCATCAGCGCGTGCCGCGAGCCCGCGGCGACGCCCGCGCGGTGCTCGGCGACGAGCGCGACGTTGGCGTCGTTGTCCACGGCGACCGGCACGCCGAGGCGCTCGGACATCAGGTCGCGCACGGGGACGCCCTCGAGGTCGAGGTGGTTGGTCCACAGCGCGCCGCCGCGGGCGACGTCCATCAGCGACGGGATCCCGAGCCCGACCGCGGCGATCCCGCCCTCGACCGCGCCGCCGAGCTCCTCGACGACCTCGGCGATCGTGTCGAGGACGCCGCTCTCGGGGGTCGGCCGGAACGCGCGATGACGCACGACGAGGTCGCCGTCGACCACGCCACCGAGGAGCTTGGTGCCCCCCAGGTCCATCCCGATCACGCATCCGGGCGGCATCGCGGCCACCCTACCCTCCTTCGCCGTGGATCCGGAACTCCCGTCCGAACCCCGCCGCCCCGCCTCCGAGCCCGCCCCGCGGTACACGAAGTACCGGGCGCGGCCGCGCTGGCTGCCGGGCCGCGGCCGCGACGCCGAGAGCGGCCTCGACGAGCTGCGCCGCGACCTGCGCCCCGGCTCCGCCCCGCGGCCGGGCGCACGCCCCGCTCCCGGCCCCGCCCCCGGTCCGGCGGAGCCCTCCCCCCGCCGCCGCCCACGCACCAGCCCCGAGGCGCCGCCCGACCGGGTCCGCAAGCCCGGCCTCCTCGCGCGCCGCGGCCGCAAGCCGATCACCTTCGGCCGCGTCGTCCGCTGGCTCGTCGCGTTCGTCGTCGGCTGGATCGTCCTCTCGCTCGCCCTGTTCCTGGTCAGCGCCCAGATCCAGCAGGGCAAGACCGCCGACGCCGCCGACCAGGCCCTCGCCGGCGGCTTCCCGCTGACCAGCAAGAGCACGATCCTCGTCCTCGGCTCCGACGCGCGCCCGAAGGGCTCCAAGGAGCCGGGCGCGCAGAAGATCGGCGCCCCCAGCCGCTCGGACTCGATCCTCCTTATCCGCACCGGCGGCGGCGCCTCCGCGCGCCTCTCGATCCCGCGCGACACGGTCGTCGACATCCCCGGCCACGGCCCGGACAAGATCAACGCGGCCTACGCGATCGGCGGCGCCGCGCTCGCGATCAAGACGATCGAGCAGTACCTCGGCATCGAGATCAACCACCTCGTCGAGGTCAACTTCGACAACTTCCCCGACCTGATCGACGCGATGGGCGGCATCGACTACAAGGGCGGCTGCGTCGTCTCGAAGATCAACGGCGGCTTCAAGAACGGCGGCTTCACGCTGCGCCTGAAGTCCGGCAAGACGCACATCGACGGCAAGCAGGCGCTCGCCCTCGCCCGGACCCGGAAGAACGAGTGCAACGTGCGCGAGAACGACCTCACGCGGGCGCGGCGCCAGCAGAAGATCTTCTCGGCGATGAAGAGCCGGCTGTTCTCGCCGAAGACGTTCTTCCGGCTGCCGTTCGTCAGCTGGCAGGCGCCGAAGGCGCTGCGCTCGGACATGAGCGGCCCGTCGCTGCTCGGCCTGTTCGCCTCGCTGAGCGTCTCCGGGACCCCGGCGACGCGCGTCCTCAAGCCCAGCGGCGCGACCCAGACCGCGGGCGGCGGCGCCGGCCTGACGGTCTCCGACGACGAGAAGCGCGCCGAGGTCCGGCGCTTCCTCGGGAAGTAGCTAGGCCGACTTCTTCTTCTTGTCGGACGACGAGGACGAGGACGACGAGGAGGTCGACGCGGGCTTCTTGTCCGCGTCCTTCTTCTTCTCCTTGGCCTTCGCCTCGGTCTTGTCGGCACCGTCGGACGCGGACTTCTCCATCTCCCGCGCGCGGCGCTTCGTGCCGTAGTCGGTGTTGTAGAAACCCGACCCCTTGAAGTGGATCGACGGGGCGTGCAGGACGCGGACGACGGACTGCCCGGTCTCGGGATCCTTCACCCACGGATCTTCGGCCATGGGCTGCATGACCTCGAAGGTCGTGCCGTCCTCGCGCCGGTACTCGTAGATGGGCATCGCGCCTCAGTGTATTTCCCGGCTCGGCTACCCTCCGCGGCCCGTGCCCGATGACGTCGCCACCATGGACAAGATCGTCGCCCTCTGCAAGCGCAGGGGCTTCGTGTTCCCCTCCTCCGAGATCTACGGAGGCCTCGGGTCGACGTACGACTACGGGCACTACGGCGTCCTGCTCAAGACGAACGTCAAGAACGAGTGGTGGCGCGCGATGCTCACCGAGCGCGACGACATCGTCGCGCTCGACTCCGCGATCCTCCAGCACCCGCGGGTCTGGGAGGCCAGCGGCCACCTCGCCGGCTTCACCGATCCACTCGTCGACTGCCGCGCCTGCAAGCAGCGCTTCCGGGCCGACCACGTCGACCGCGAGGAGATGTGCCCGGCCAAGGCGCAGCTGCCGAAGACCGAGGACCGCCGCCACGACTTCACCGAGGTCCGGCAGTTCAACCTGATGTTCGAGACGACGGTCGGCCCCGTGAAGGAGACCGGCTCGGTCGCCTACCTGCGGCCCGAGACGGCGCAGGGCATCTTCATCAACTTCAAGAACGTCCTGCAGTTCTCGCGGCGCAAGCCGCCGTTCGGCATCGCCCAGGTCGGCAAGTCGTTCCGCAACGAGATCACGCCGGGCAACTTCATCTTCCGCACGCGCGAGTT
>Ga0164241_10005654_pt1 | contig 11620 bp, 7 predicted proteins | sample OricomyardsoilBY_FD_108780 | JGI IMG/M metagenome (GOLD analysis project Ga0164241, IMG submission 108780) | Backyard soil microbial communities from Emeryville, California, USA - Original compost - Back yard soil (BY) | ecosystem: Environmental > Terrestrial > Soil > Unclassified | place: USA... | reverse complement strand
GGAGTACTTGCGCTCTGGCTGGGCAATGACCTTGATCTTCATGGTCGATGGGGCAAGAGCGGAGATCTCCTTCTGCATGCGCTCGGGCAGGCCCTGTCGGGCAGCGGCGTTTCGGTTCCCGCGTTGGCGCTCCGTGCCGAGCTCGCGCGGCTCGGGCCCATGCTCGAGCTACCGCTTGCGGAGCTCGCCATCAGCGTCCGCACCCAGGCGGTACTGACCTTGATGGTGCCTCCACCGGAACGGCGCGGCACGATGCTCGTGGCCGAAGCAGAGTGGGCCCTCCCATTTCCGCTCGAAGGCGCGCTCACGTTGAACGACGTTTTCGGTAGCCTCGTGACCGAGCTGCTTCGTGTCTGCGAAGGCGCGACTCCACTCGACACGCTGAACGTCATGGACGCTTGAGATCCCGAAATCGCGGGCGGCCCGCGGCGAGGAGGCGCTAACGAAGCGGCCGGGCTGGCCACCTGTCTCGATGCATCCCATGGCCGGGCCGAAGTGCGTGCGGCGCTCGGGACCCGGGCACGGTCGTGTACGATGGCGGCCGCTTGGACCCGTTGCAGATTCGGACGTTGTTAGCCACCGTGGGCGCCCTCGTGCTTGCCCCGGCGGGCTGCCGCATCCGCAGCACGGAGGAGAGTAACCGCCCGAGCCCGGCGCGGCCGTCAGCGCAGCCCGCCCTCAGTATGCCGACGGCCCCGCCAGTCGGTGGCGTGACGAGCAAGGACGCTCCAGCCTCGGTGCCGAGCCACGCACCGGCTCCGAGCCACGCGCCGACGGGGCGCGACACGCTGGCCTTGGTCGCCGTCGCCGGCATCGGCACGAGGCCGACCGAAGTCGAAAGCGTCACCGCAGCGCTCGAGGCGACCCGTCACGCGCTGGAGGCGGGAGCCACCTGCCTGGACGCTGCAGTGGTCGGGGTCGCGGCGCTGGAAGATGATCCGGCTCTCAACGCAGGCACCGGAGCGGCGTTGCGGCTCGACGGTAGCGCGGAGCTCGACGCTGCCGTGATGAGCTCGAACGGCAAGTTCGGCGCCGTCGGCGGACTCACCAGCGTGCGCCACCCCGCCGAGGTCGCGCGCGCCGTCGCGGACACCCCGCATCATGTGCTGGCTGGCGTGGGCGCGGTGCGCTTTGCGCGCGCGCTCGGGATCGAGTCGTTCGATGTGCGCACCGAAGCTTCCCTCCACCGCTACAAGACGTTGCTCGCCGAGCTGCAAACGCACCTCACGATTGTACCCCGCCCCGACGTCGTGGCCTGGGCCGACACGGGCGCAGGCGGAGCGGCTCCGGTGTGGCAGCGCTACCTGCCGCATCCAGCGCCCGCTCCGCGCGTCACGCCGCCGTCGTCGGCGGGCGCGCCGGATGCCGCCGCCTCGTCAACGGGCTCCGCAATACCCGTGCCCACGCCCTCGCTCTCGGCGGCGCCGTTCCTCGAGGCACCGGCGACGGCTGCGCCGCGACCCACCGCGCCCGCGCTGCCCACGCTGCCCACGGCAACGGCCCCGAGCGTCACGCCGTTCCCCTCGTCCCCCGCGACCGTAGGGGGTGACACGGTGGCAGTGCTCGTGCGCTGCCCGGGCGGGGAGTTCGCAGGCGCCGCGAGCAGCGGGGGGCCCTGGCTCAGCTTGCCGGGGCGCCTCGGCGACGTGCCCGTATTGGGCGCCGCGCTGTACGTCGGACCGGCCGGGGCCGTGTTCGTGACCGGCTCGGGCGAGCGGATCCTCGAGCGACTACTGGCGCGCGCGGTCTACGAAAAGCTCCGCGAGGGCTCCGTCAAAGACGCTCTCGAGACGGCGCTGGCGGCGGCCCCGCCCGGCGAGCTCGCCGTGACCATTTTGGACGGTCACGGCGTGAGCGTCGCTCCCGAGACCGCGAGCGCCTGGGCCATACGCGACCCGGAGCTTCACACGAGCAAGGACGCTTCGCCATGAGCGTCACGCTGCTGCTCGTCTTGGTCGTGATCTCGAGCTTCGTGATCGGCCGCTTCGTCGCGCACGCGGCATCGCGCTACGTCGTGCTGTCCGGCGCCGAGTACATGCTCGTGGGCGTCTTGATCGGTCCTCACGTGGGCCTCGGCTTGCTGCACGAATCGACGCTCGACTACGTACGCCCGCTGATCTCGCTCTTGCTGGGGCTCAGCGGCTTCCTCGTCGGCCTGCACGGGCGCGAGGCGATCAAGACGCCGCGACTGGCGATTCTGGGCTTCGGCTCGGCGCTCGGTGCCGTCGTACTCGTGGGCGCAGGCCTTTTACCGCTGCTCGTGACGCTGGTCCCGGTCACGCCGCACGCGGGGGAGCTCCTCGTTCAGCATGAGCTCTTTCGCAGCCACGGCTGGTTGCTCGAAATCTACGTCACGACCGAGCACCTGTGGTTGGCCCTGTGTTTGGGAGCTGCCGCAGCCGTCACCTCGAGCGTGCTCATCGAGGGACTGAAGCGCGTCCACGGCGCGTCGGGGCCCGTGACGGATCTCCTCCAGGCCGCCTCGCGCGCGAGTCAGCTCACGGCGGTCATCGTGCTCGGCTTGCTGCTCGCGACTAAGCGCGCCGCCGAGCATGGAGAAGGCCTGTCGCTGACCGTCTCACAGTGGGAGCTCTCGGCCGTGGTGGGCAGCGTCGTGTGCGGCCTGCTCTTCGGTTGGTTCATCGGCAAGGACAGTGACCCGAGCCGAATTTTTCTCGCCAGCGTCGGGCTCGTCACGTTCGCCGCGGGCGCGGGTGACGTCCTCGCGGTCTCGCCGCTCTTCGTCAACCTGCTGGCGGGTCTCACCGTCGCGCTGACCTCGGCGCACGCCGAGCCGCTGCGGCGGGAGATCGATCGCTTGCAGCACGTGCTCTTCGTTTTGACCATGATCTTCGTCGGGGCGTTGTGGTCTCCGGTGCAGGGACTATTGTGGGTTTTTCCACTGGCGTACGTGGTCGTGCGTCTCCTCGCGCGCAGGCTCGCGGCCGGTTTTTTTTCGCGGCTGCTGCTGTCCGAGCCCGTCCCGCGCCTGGGCAACGCCTTTCTCGGCCAAGGCACGCTTCCCACGGTGATCGCCGTGGACTTCTCGATGCGCTTTCCGCAGTGGGAATCGCTGGTGCTGACGACGGTGCTACTCGGCACGCTGCTCTCGGAGCTCTTCAGCCAGCACCTGACGCGGCGCGTCCTTTCGGACGCGGGCGAGCTCGGCACTGACGTGAACCTCGCGCCGGAGGCCGCCGCCGGCTTCCCACCACCCGCTGCCGCGCTGCCCACTGACGAGCACGGGGAGGCGTCGTCATGAGGCGGCTCGCCGTCCTGCTCGTCCTCTTGGGGGTCATGTTCGCGCTGCAGCTCCTGCGCGCAGCGCCCGTTCCCGGTGCACGCGACCCGATGACGCTGGCGGCGATCGGGTTCGTGCTCTTGGCGTCGTTCACGCTGGCCGAGCTCGGGAGCTCGCTGACCTTGCCCCGCGTCACGGGCTACATCCTCGCGGGGATAGCGCTCGGCCCCTCCGTCGCGAACGTGCTCTCCGGCCGCGTCGTGCAGGAGATGCGGATGTTCAACGCCCTGGCGCTCGGCCTGATCGCGACGAGCGCCGGCCTCGAGCTCGACGTGCGCGAGATCTCTCGCGTCTTGCGCACGTTGCTGGGCACGATCGCCGTCAAGACCGTGCTCGGCGTGCCGCTCGTAGCAGGCACGTTCGTGGCCATCGCGCTCACGCTCCCTTCGCTCGGCTTCGGCGGGCACCTGGAGGTGTACGCGGTCGGTCTCGTGCTCGGAGTGCTCTCGATTGGCACCTCGCCATCCATCACGGTCGCCGTCAAGACCGAGAGCCGCAGCCGCGGCCGCCTCACGGACTTGGTACTCGGCGCGGCGGTGCTCAAAGACCTCGTCGTGGTGATTGGCTTGGCCGTCGTCGTCGCCGTCGCGAGGAGCTGGCTCGCCCCCGGCGGGACGGGGGGAGAGTCGGTGTTGCTCTTGGTGGGCAAAGAGCTCGGCGGCTCGCTGCTCGCGGGCGGCGCGCTCGGCGTACTCCTCATCATTTACATTCGCTTCGTCAAGGCCGAGATGCTGCTGTTCGTCGCGGCCATGATTCTGGTCGTGTCGGAGGTGGGGCGCAGCCTGCACCTCGAAATTTTGCTGGTGTTCATCGCAGCGGGCTTCGTCGTAAGAAACTTCAGTCGCTACGAGCACGAGCTCACGCCGGCGGTGCAGATGGTGTCGCTGCCGGTGTTCATCGTCTTCTTCACGATCGCGGGTGCGAGCATCGATCTACGCTCGACACTCGGTATCCTGCCGGTGGCCATGGCGCTCGCGGTCGTGCGCGCAGCGACGCATCGGGTCGCCTCACGGGTGGGTGGTCGTTTCGGCCGGGAGCGAGCCTTGATCCGCGAGCGCGCCTGGCTCGGCTATCTGCCGCAGGCGGGCGTCACACTCGGGCTGGTCGGGCTCGCGGCGCAGCAGTTGCCCATGCTCGCGACGCCGATCAAGACGCTCGGCATGGCGGGGGTCGCCATCAATCTCTTGCTCGGCCCCGTGACGCTCAAGCGCGTGCTCAAACAAGCGGGCGAGACCCACGACGGGCAGGCCGAGCCCGCGCCCTCGGGCAGCGGCGCGGGCGGCTCGCCCGCCGGGCCCCCAGAGGAGCTGGAACGCAGCACGCAAGCGCCACCCGTCGTGTCCGGTGAGCTGCGCGAGCTGTCGGCCATCGCGAGCGAGCTCGAGAGCAAGCATTTGCGTGAGCTCGTGACGCGCCTCCACGCCGAGCTCACCGAGCGCATCGAGCAGTTCCGGCGCAGCGAGCTCGAGCCGTGGGTGGACACGGTGGGCGGCCCGCTCGAACGGGTGCTGAGCGAGCTCGAGAGCGACGACGACATCGCCGACGCCCTGCACGCCTGGTGCGAGGTGCCGCGAGCCGAGGACCTGCCGCGTCGCGCGGCGGCCTGTCACCAGCTCTTCAGCGATCTGCAGGCCGTCTTGCGCGGCGTCGAAACGCGCACGACGGTGCCGCTCGAAACCACCAACCGCAAAGTGCTGGCACAAGACCCGCTTCGCGTGCGGATGCGCAAGCGAAGTCGGAGCCTCGGGCGCATCTTCCACTTCGGTCCCGCGTGGCGCCGCGTCCCGAGCCGCCTCGTCGCCCGCCTCACGCTCGAGGCCCGCCTGGCCGGCCTCGCCCTCTCGACGCTGTCTGCCTGGAGCGAGGCGCAGGCGCTCCTGCTCACCGAGCTCGAGCGCGCCCGCGAAAGCGCCGCTGGGCGCGAGGAAACCCGGCACCTCGTGAGCTCGAGCCTGTCGCGCTTTCTGCTCAACTTCGAGCGCTATTCGCGCGCCTACGTGCTCTCCGGGTTCGAGGAGCTCGCGCGCTCGCTCGCCGTGGCCGGGGGCCCCTCGCTTCCGGCGTCGCACATTCGGCTGTCACGGCAGGAGCCGACCATTCATCGCCGCCTCTCGCGCCTGCGCGCCGACCCGGCAGCTTGGAAGCCCGTGCTCGAGGGCAAGCAGGCGGAGCTCAAGGCCAAGCTCGAGATCGAGCGCCTGGTAGCGCGTATTCGGCGCGCGCTCGACGCTACCGTCCTCACGCCGGCTCAGTCGTCGTTGAACGTGGCTCACTCGGTACTGTCGTCCGTCCGCGAACGGCTGAGCGAGCTCGGCGCCGAGGTCGCGCTCGCCCAAGAGCTCGACGAGAGCGAGCGGGCCCTCTTGGCGGAGCGCGCACGTGCGACGTTCCCGGCCGAGGCCCAGCGCAAGCTGGCGCTCGCGGCGACGCGCTTCCGCTCCGCCGCCACGGTCGGCAGCGTCGCGCGCGAGATCCGCACGAGCATCGAGACCCTGCCTGCGACCGTGCTCGTACCACAAGCGCGCAGCGTCGAGGCTGAGCCGAGTCCGGCGACCTACGCGGTCGAACCCGTCGAATTACGGGCTCGCGTCGAGGAGGTACTGATCGAGACGCTCTTCCCTGCTCTCGATGAGCAGCTGCGTCAGGTGTTTGCGGAGATGGCCGTGACGGGGACGCGCATCCGCGAGGCCGTGGAAATCTGCGAGCACGTGCTCGACGCGCCGGTGCGCGGTGCCGGGGGCGAAGCGCGGGCCGGCGTGCAGCGTGCCTTCGAGCGAGCGCTCAGCCGGCTCGACGAGCAACTTCGGACGCTCCAGCAGGGCCAACAGAGCGTCAGCGGCGGCGTGCGCGAGCGCGCCGCCACCGCCTTCCGGGAGATCACCGCCGTTTTCCAGACACGCGCGCCAGGCGGACAGACGGCCGAGCAGCGCGGCCTCGTGAGCCGCGTGCAACGCTGGCTTTGGCGGCCGCGGACACCGCTCGCCCGTCACTTTGCCCTCGCGAAGGCGAGCTGGACACGCGTGCTCGGCAGCGACCTCACGAAGGACGTGCGCCTGCGCTACCAGCGTGAGGGCGTCGACGCGACGGCGCTCTCCACGCACCTTGCGCGCTTCGCCGACGTCTCGCACGTCCCCCGCGACTACGCCCGGCTGTGGCGCGCCGAACCGGTGCGCAAGCACGGCATGTTCACGGCCAACCGCGAGACGCTCCAAGAGCTCTTGACGAGCGAGCGCAAGAGTCTGCAAGGGCGCCGGGGCTCGGCGCTACTCGTGGGTCGCTCCGGATCGGGCAGGACCTCGCTCCTCAACCTGTGCGAGGTGGAGCTCAGCGCCCCGCGGGTTCTCCGCCCCGAGCCCATCGAAGGCCGGCGCAGCGTCGGCGTCGTGCGCGCGCTCGCGATCGAGCTCGGCCTCGGCGACCGGCTCGCCGACTTGACCGGGGCGCTGCTCGAGACGCGCACGACCGTGCTGCTCGACGACCTCGAGCACTGGTTCACGCCGGATGCGGCCGGCATCGCCGAGCTCGCGCGCTTTCTCGAGTTGGTCGTCGCGACCGACAGCCAGGTGTTCTGGCTCGTGGCCACGGAGCAAGCGAGCCTCGCCTTGCTCGAGGAAGCGCTGCCCGTCCGACCGGCGTTCTCGCGCGTGATTGCTATCACTCCCCTAACGGTCGACAAGCTCGGGAGCTTCTTGGAAGCACGTCACGAATTGAGCCAGCGCCCCCTCGTCTACCCGAAGACGGTCTTCAGCAAATTGCTCGGTCGGTTCGGGCTGGGGGACGCGCGTGGCGTGTTTCTTCGGATGCTCGCTCGCTCCACCGAAGGCAACTTGAGTGCGGCCGTGCTCTCCTGGCTCCGATCTGCTCGCGTCGACGCGGACGGCTCCGTCGCACTCCAGCTGCACCTCGATCTGCGCATCGGCGTGGCGATGCTCTCGCATCTGCCGCCACGCCAGCTCGCGCTCTTGGCTCACATCACGCGGTTCGGGCCCTTCGACGAGGCCGAGCTCGCACGCTACCTGGAGGTCCCCGACGCCGAGGTCGGACGCGACGTGCACTTCTTCCTCTCGGCCGGCGTGCTCGCGCGTGACCCCCAGGCGGAGTCGCGCCTCACGCTCGTGCCACGCCTCAAACCCATCGTGCTAGGAGCACTGCGTGACGTCGGCCTCCTTCGCTAAGGTGGGATTCGGCCCGGCGGCGCTGCTGCTCGTCGGCTGCGCCTCACGCGGCGTCAGACCCGGTGCGCCGAGCGCTGCCCCCGGGTTCACGGCGCTCCTGAACGAGGGGCAGGCGCTCGGCACCTTGTTCGGGCCGACGCGCCTTCTGTTCGTCGCGATCGTCATCGCCGTCACGTTCGCGCTCAACACGCTGGTTCAAGCACTGGTAAAGCTCGGCTGGCGCCTAGGCTTCGACAGCGAACGCCGTTGGGCGCGGACCTCGGGCTTGTTGCGCTTGCTGTTCGCGCTGCTCGCCGTGCTGACGGTGTTGCGCAGCGCCTTCGGCGTGGCGCCCGCGCTGACCGGGGTGTTCGTGATGGCCGCGCTGCTCGGCGTGCTACTGCTTTCGGGGTTCGTCCCGAACGCCGTCGCCGGTATCGGCATCATGCTCCGGCGCCGCATCCGGCTCGGCGACCGCGTGCGAGTCGGCGAGTACGAGGGCGTCGTGCGCGAACTCGGCATCGGCCAGCTCTACTTGCGCGGAGCGGACGGCTCCACCGTGCTCGTGCCCAATCGGCTCCTCGGAGAGCTACCGGTCGTGATCGAGCGCGCGCGCAACAGCGTGCCGGTTCGCGTGCGTCTCGAGCTCGAGCAACGCGCCGACCCGCGCCTGTTGGAGCGGCTGCTGCAGGTCGCGATGCTCTCGCCGTACCGCGCTCCGGAAAGTCTGGTCGACGTCGTGCGGAGCTCCGACAACGAACGCCAGCTCACGATCGAGATCCAGGTGTGGGCCGCACGCGCTCAGCGCGACGCTCGGCTGCAGCTCGAGTCCGCGCTCAGACGCTTGCTGGAATGATCGACGATTTTAGCCCATGCGTTGGGGCGAGAAACGGCCGAGCGTGCGCGCCGGAGGTTCGTCGAGTCCGAGGCATATGAAGTGGTGCACACAACTGCACTCACCTTGGCGACTGGGCGCACCCCGCTGCCCCATTGAGGCGATCGGCGGCGAGTGAGCCTCGCGTTTCGGTACTCGGGGTCGCGCTCCTGGCGCGGCGTTTGCAACGGTGGCCGCGTGCACATTTCGTGGCGCCTTCGCAAGACGGACCTCCCTGAAGCCGTGCGTGCGTCGTGGGAGCGAATCAGGCCCGGACTCGGAACCGGCTGGCTCCTCGTCAGGGAGACCGCACGCGAGTTTTCGAAGGACCACGGCGAGAGGCTGGCCGCGGCGCTCGCGTTCTACACGCTGTTATCCATCGCCCCGCTCGCCATCGTGGCGGTTGTGATCGCTGGGCTGTTCCTGGGCGAGGGTGCCGCGCGGCAGGAGATGAGTCGAGCCCTCACGGACACGATGGGTACGGACGCCGCGGCAACCGTGAGCGTTTGGGTCGACGAGGCTCGCGCTTCGGGCGCCGTCGCCGGCGTCATCGGCTTCGCCCTCCTGCTGTTTGGAGCTTCGCGCCTGGCGGCCCAGCTTCGCGAAGCGCTCAATCAGGTTTGGAACGTCGACGTCGCCGAGCAAGAAGGCTTGCGGCAGAACGTGCGCGACTACGTCAAGCGGCGCCTGTTCGCCTTCGCGATGGTGCTCGCTTCGGGACCGGTGCTACTGGCCATATTTGCTTCCCGCGCCGGCCTCGAGGCCGTCGGCGGCTGGGTCGGGCCGATCGTCCCGGCTGCCTTTGGCGTGCTGCAGGCGCTCCTCTCCTTGGTACTCGTTTTTTTGCTGACGGCGGTGGTTTTCAAGGTCGTGCCGGACACGCGCATCGGCTGGCGCTCGACGTGGATCGGCGCGGCGCTCACGTCGGTGTTGTTCAACGTGGGCAACTATCTCATCGGCATCTACCTCGGCCGTGCGGGCCTGACTCAGACCTACGGCGCCGCCGCTTCCGTCGTGGTCGTACTGCTTTGGCTGTACTTCTCGGCCCAGCTCTTCCTGCTGGGCGCGGAGTTCACGCAGGTTTACTGTGCACGCTTCGGCAGGGGACTTTCGCTCAAAGAGCAGTCTCTCTCGGCTCACGAGGCCTAAGCCGTCGGCGGCCCCGCCGGGGGGTCTATCGAGAGATTTTTCTCCGGGAGCAGGTCGTGTACGGTTGTCCGATGCGAAGTCGCTCCAAAATGCGTTTCTCCACGTCGAGTCCTCTCTTCGGTTGCACATTGCTGGTCGCCATGGTCGCGCTTGCGGCGGCGTGTTCCGGTGCCAGTAACTCCGACGACGACGACGACGATTCGGGGGGCGAGAGCGGTGAGTCGAGCACCGGCGGCAGCTCGGGTAAGGGCGGCAGTTCCTCCGGCGGCAAGGGCGGCAGCTCCTCCGGCGGCACCGGCGCGCTGAGCTCGGGTGGCTCGTCGAGTGGCAGCTCCGGCTCGGGTGGGTCCGGCGGGTCGAGCGGCGGCGCGTTTCTCCAGCAGTGTCGGGACGTCTGCGACAGGGCGAGCGTCTGCCCCGATTACGACGCCATGGGGTGCCTGAACGGTTGCGACCAGTTCAATTCGCTCGTGACCTCCAACGTGTGCAAAGCTGAAATCCAAGCGCTCTACGACTGCGGTAGCAGCGAGTCGGACCTCTGCGGCGACAGCTCCTGTTCCACCGAGACGTCGGACCTCTACTACTGCCTCCTCGACTACTGCACGGCGAACCCCAACGCGTCTCTTTGTCAGGCCTCACAATAATCTCGGTCAATTGCGTGCGACGGCAGGTGACGCTCCTCACCTGCCGTCGTCGGCGGCCGCGCTCGTCAGAACACGTATGGCGTGAAGGGCGCGCCGCTGCCGGGCTGAAGGACTGAGCTCAGTACGCGGCGCTGAGCCGACAGATGCCGTCGATGCAAGCGCTCACGGCTTGCGGGGCGCAATCGGCATCCGTCGTGCAGGGCTCGAGGCAGCGAGTGACGTCGTCGGCCGGAGCACAGACGAGGTCATCACGACAGACGGTGGGGCCGCCCGAGCCCCCGCAGAAGCCGGCCTCGTCGCCGCAAGTGCCGAACTTCGAGCCGCAACCATCTCGTTCCGCGAGCTGCTGGTCGTAGGCGAAACGGTTCGCGTAGCGGCAGACGATGCCAGAATCACCGGCATCGGCGGGCAGCACGAGGCCTGGGTCCCAGGTTGGCTCCTCGCCGGGGCACGCGACCTGACCAACGTCGATCGGTAGGGCGGCGGGGGCGGGCGCGCCGCGCAGCGTGAAGGCGAAGTCGTACATGCACCAACCGCACGAGGCGACCGCGCACTTCGGATTGACGAGCAGCAGCTCGAGCGAACCGTCGTCGCGGACGCGGCCTTCTCCCTTCCACGGCACGGAGCAGCCGCCGTTCACGTTCAGCAGGCGCAGCGTGAGCAGGCCGTCACTCGCCCGTTCCCATTCGACACACCGAAGGCCGTCGTACTCCGACGCGCTGACGAGTCCCTCCTGACTCCGCCCGCTCTCCACCGCCTGCTCCTTTTTGCAGGCGCTCGCGTCGAACGCGACGAGAGAGCCGCCCTTATCCGGGTTGCCGGTCTCGGTCCCCCCGGCACAAGCCGCCACCGGACCGAGCACCCCGACGCCCGTGAGCGCCCACCGACGAAAGTCTTTCACTTCGAAGCTCCTTGTGTAAGCGGGAAAATCTGAAAATTGATTTGAATCACCCGCTCGGGACGCGGGTCTTGCTCGGCAAGCGCGAGGAGCTCGCGGCGAAACGCGCGGACGCGCTCCTTCAGGTCCTCGACCGCCGACGCGGCGACGCACAGCGTGAGCGTGGAGATGTCCCGTTCCTCGCGCGAAAGCTCATCCAACGCGCGAACGGCGCGCTCGAGCATGGTGCGGTGGTAGTTCACGACGTGATGGCCGAGCGGGCCGCTACCCGTCGTCACGGTGGCCTGTGCCTGCTGGAGACGCCCGCCCTCCCCGCGCACGAGCAACCCGAGCTCCAAGAGCAGCGCGAGTGCTTCCGCCGCCTGCTCGCGCGAGATGGGCGGCAAGAGCTGCGCCGCGAGCCATTTCGGATCCTCTCGAAAGTCCCGACTCGCCACGAGCTCGCGAATCACCGGCACGTACCAGCTCGAGTGGTACGCGGCCTGCGCGGCATCGAGCTTGTGCGCGGCGCGAAAGCCGCGAAAACGCGCCATGCGCGCGTAGCAGCGATTCTTCTCGTCGATCGTCGACGCCCGTCCGAACGACACGAGCTCGCAGAAG
>Ga0164241_10005653_pt1 | contig 11622 bp, 8 predicted proteins | sample OricomyardsoilBY_FD_108780 | JGI IMG/M metagenome (GOLD analysis project Ga0164241, IMG submission 108780) | Backyard soil microbial communities from Emeryville, California, USA - Original compost - Back yard soil (BY) | ecosystem: Environmental > Terrestrial > Soil > Unclassified | place: USA... | reverse complement strand
GTGTCGCCGGACGCCGGCCGCACCAAGCTCGCCGAGAAGTGGGCCGACGACCTCGGCGGCGTGCCGATCGCGTTCATCCACAAGACGCGGGATCCGTTGAAGCCCAACGATGTCGTGGCCAAGCGGGTGGTCGGCGAGGTCCGCGGCAGGCTGTGCGTGGTGATCGACGACATGATCGACACCGGCGGCACCATCGCGAAGGCGGTGGACCAGCTGGTCGACGAGGGCGCGGGCGACGTGGTCGTCGCCGCGTCGCACGGCGTGCTGTCCGGGCCCGCGACCAAGCGGCTGTCCGAGTGCGGCGCGCGCGAGGTCGTGCTCACCAACACGCTGCCGATCCCCGACCACAAGCGGTTCGGCAAGCTGACGGTGCTCTCGATCGCGCCGCTGCTGGCCCGCGCGATCCAGGAGGTCTTCGAGGACGGGTCGGTGACCAGTCTCTTCGACGGCAACGCCTGAGCCCCCGATGCGGTCGCCGGAAACGGCAACGTAAACTACCTGGGTTGCCTCGGCGAGGGCAGGCCTCACACCTGTCGTGATCGACGCGGCGGCGTTATCGCCGCGCGTGTATCCCGTCGCCGCTGGTCGCCGCCGCCCGAGAACTTTTCAGCTTGTAGCAAGGAGAGCACCACCGTGTCCGAGGTCCGTCTCGCCGCTGAGCCCCGTACCGAATTCGGTAAGGGCGCCGCGCGCCGCACCCGCCGCGACGGCAAGATTCCCGCGGTGCTGTACGGCCACGGTTCCGACCCGAAGCACCTGGCCCTGCCGTCCATCGAGTTCGCCCGCGTCGTCCGTGAGCACGGCCAGAACGCCGTCCTCACGCTCGAGTTCAGCGGCGCCAGCGAGCTCGCGCTGACCAAGACGGTCACCACCCACCCGATCAAGAACTACATCGAGCACGTCGACTTGCTCCTCGTCCAGCGCGGCGAGAAGGTCACCGTCGAGGTGCCGCTGGTTCTGACCGGCGAGGCGCAGCCCGGCACCCTGGTCACCCAGGACGCCACGACGCTGCAGGTGGCGGTCGAGGCGCTGCACATCCCCGAGCAGTTCGAGGTGTCCGTCGCCGGCGCCAAGGCCGGCACGCAGATCCTGGCGTCGGACGTCGAGCTGACCGAGGGCGCCGAGCTGGTCACCGACCCCGACACGCTGGTCATCGCGATCAACGTCGCGCCGACCGCCGAGGACATGGAGGCCGGCGTCGAGGCGCCGGAGGCCGCCGAGGCAGCGGAGGAGACGCCGGCCGACGAGGAGTCGACCGAGGCCGCGGCCGACGAGGCCACCGAGGACTGAGTCATTGTCCGGGCGGTCCCCACAGGGGGCCGCCCGGACGCTTTTTTCCGGACGTTTCGAGGACGCCGAGATGCCGACGGAGCCACCAGACTCCCCCGACGACGCGCCGATGCTCGTCGTCGGTCTCGGCAACCCGGGGCCGCGTTATGTCGGCAACCGGCACAACATCGGTTTTCTGGTCGCCGACGAGCTGGCGGACCGGATTGGTGGCAGGTTCAAGTCGCACAAGGCGGGTGCCGACGTGCTCGAGGGCAGGCTCGGCGGCCGGCGGTTGACGCTGGCGAAGCCGCGGTCCTACATGAACCTGTCGGGCGGGCCGGTCGTCGGCACCGCCCGGTTCTACAAGGTGCCGGTCGAGCGCCTGGTCGTTGTGCACGATGAGCTGGACCTGCCGTTCGGCAGCGTCCGGCTCAAGCTGGGCGGCGGCGAGAACGGCCACAACGGACTGAGATCGATCACGAAGTCGCTCGGGACCAGGGACTATCTGCGGGTACGGTTCGGCATAGGTCGCCCTCCGGGGCGGATGGACCCGGCCGACTTCGTGCTCCGGGACTTCTCCGCGACGGAGCGAAAGGATCTCGCGCTCGACATCGACCACTGCGCCGACGCGACCGAGGCCTTGGTGGCCAAGGGTTTGGAAGCGGCGCAGAACTTATTCCATACCCGCTGACCGGGAGGCGGTCGGAACATGCAGCAACAGGACGACGTGCCGCTGACGCCAATGGTGGTGGACTGCGTCACGTTCGACCGGGCGCCGCTTGGTCGCCGCGGCTACAACGAGGACCAGGTCGACGACTTCCTGGACCGCGTGCACGCCACCTTGACCGGTGCGGACAACCTGCGCGCGCGGGAAGTGCGCGAGGTGATCTTCGACAGCGCCCCGCTGATCCGCCGCGGCTACCACGAGGAGCAGGTCGACGACTTCCTCGACCTCGTGGTCGAGGAGTTCGACCGCCGCGAGCGGACGGGTTCGGACGAGACACCACAGTCGCCACCGGCGGGCTTCACCCGGCCACCGGGCGCCGCGGCCGGTCAGCCGGCGCCCAGCGCCAACGGCGGACCTGGTCCCAACGGCGGGCCAGGTGCCAACGGCGGTCCGGCACAGACCGGCCCCCACGGCAGTCCCGCACCGGCGGGCGCCCCCGGCGGTTCCCCGCCGTCCGGCCCGCACGGCGGCCCGGGGCAGGCCGGCGCCCACGGCTCGGGGCAGACCGGGCCGCTCGGCAGTCCGGTGCAGTCCGGCGCCCACAGCGGCGCCCCGCACGGCGGTCCCGCACAGCCCGGTGGCCCTGGGCAGACCGGCGGCCCGGCACAAGCAGGCCCGCACGGCACTCCGGCACAGACCGGCGCCGACGGTGGTCGCGCGCAGTCCGGCCCAGCGGGTCCGGGACAAACGGGTCCGGCTCAGCGCCGCGGCCCCTCCGCGCTGCACGGCAACGGGACACCGTCCGCGCGCCGTCCGCAGCCCACGCCGCCGCAGCAGCCACAGCCGGCCCAGTCGGCGCAGTCGTCCGCAGAGGAGGCGGCCCGCTCGGCGGCCGCGCTCCGCGCGCACGAGGAGCCGCCGGACGTCAACGGCGCCGCGATCGCCGACACGTCCGGCCGCACCGAGTCCCTGCCGAAGCGCAAGCCGGGCGCCACCGAGCGCCCGGTGGACCCGCCGCCCGCGGCGATCAGGCGGAACCCCGTCATCGAGACGCCGCTGGACGACCCGGAGGACGAGGACGGCCACTCGGTACCCACGTCGCTGCGCGCCCCGTCGGAGGGCCCGTCGATGGGCTCGCGCCTGACGACCGACGAGCCGGTGGACGCCGACATCGTCGAGATCGTCGACGACGTCGAGCCGGTCGACGTCGCGGGCGAGCCGGTGGACGCCGAGATCGTGGAAGACGCCGAGCTGGTCGAGGACGAGCCGCCGGCCGTCCCGACGGGCTTCGAGCGCCCGGCACCACCTCCCGGCGGGTTCGGGCGGACGGACACGCCAACCCGACCGCATCCCACCGGTTTCGAGCGGCCGGGCCCGACGCCGCCGCAGGGCGGGCCTCGCCCGCCCGGTGGTTTCCCGCGCCCCGACTCCCCGACCCGGCCGTACCAGCCGGGCGCCGGACCGCAGCAGGGCGCCCCGCACGGCGGCCGACCCGACGCGGCACGGTTCGGCGACCGGCCGCCGATGCCGCCCGCCGGCCCCGCGCAGCCCCACATGCGACCGGTCCGGCACCTGATCACGCCGGACAACGCTCGCCCGGGCGGCCAGCCCGGCACACCGGGCTACGCGGCCCGCCACGTCGACCCCCGCCACCCGTCGCCACCGATGTGGGTGGACTCCCCGGCGAGTCCGGACGCACCCGAGCACCCGGCTCCTGATCGCCCAGCCGCCAACTCCGGCCAGACGACCGCACCGGAACACCCGGCACCCGGTGGCCACCCGGCGCCCGGCGACAGCCGGACAGGCACGCCCGGCTACCCGGCCCCGGGCAGGCCCACCATGCCCGACAGCCCGGTCGGCTCCGGCCAGACGGCCGCACCGGAACGCCCGGCGCCCGGTGACAACCGGACAACCACCGCCGGCCACCCAAAGGCCACACCGGACCGCACCGGCAAACCCGGCCGCCCACCCGGCGGTCCCGGCCAGACAGCCACACCGGGGCGCCCGGGCACCGGCCGGACCACGACGCCCAACCGGCCCGGTGAGGCGACCACCCCGGCCACGCCCCCCGTCGAAGCTCCGGCCGAGGACGGCCCCCAGGAGACCGGCGAGCTGGACGAGAACGGGCAGCCTGTCGAGGAACCTGTCGGCGTCCGGTCCACGGTCGACATCTGGCGGGGCTCAGACGTCCTCACGCTGCCGCTGCCGCCCGCGCCACCCGGCGAGCGCGGCTACCGCCCGGGTGACGTCGAGAAGCTGGTCAAGGTGCTCGCCGAGGCGATCATGAACGCCGACGACGGGCCGCGGCCCGACGACATCGCCGGGCTCAAGCTCTCCCGGACCTTCTTCATCGGGCAGGGCTACCACATCGGCGCCGTGGAGGCGCTGCGGCTGGCCTGGGTCAACGAGCTGCGCCGCAGGGAGCTTTAGGACTCCTTGAGCCGGTCGGCGAGCTGATCTCCGGCCGCCGCCCGGCGCAGCTTGCCCGACGGGGTCTTCGGCAGCGTCCCCGGCGCCAGCACCTCGACCGCCACCGGGCGGGCGTTCACCGCCTCGAACACGCGCGCGCCGATCTCCTTGCGCAGCACCTTGACCGCCGCCGGGTCGCTGGCCTGACGGGACTCCACCACGACCGCGAACCGCTCGCGGCGCGTGCCGGCGTCCAGGCGGACGGCCACCGCGTTGCCTGCCCGCACACCATCCACAGTGGACGCCGCGCGCTCGATGTCCGTCGGGTAGATGTTGCGGCCCGCGAGGATGATCACGTCCTTCGCCCGGCCGCAGATCACGATCTCACCGTCCACTATGTACCCGAGGTCGCCCGTCGCGAGCCAGCCGTCGGCGTCCTGGGTCGCCAGCGGGCCGTCGACCGTCAGGTAGCCGGGGGTCACCGCCGCGCCGCGGATGTGGATCTCGCCCACCTCGCGCTCGCTCCGCACGTCACCCGAAGCAGGGTCGACGATGCGGGCCTCGAAGCTCGGCAACGGCTTGCCCAGCAACGCGAACGACCGCACCGACTCCGCCGTCGGGGAGACCGGCTCCGCCCGCCGGCCCGACTCCAGCGCGTCGGCGTCGATGTAGTCCAGCCGCAGCCCCGTGAACACGGGCGGGAACGAGATCGCGAGGGTGCCCTCGGCCATCCCGTAGGCCGGGAAAACGCATTCCGGGTGCAGCCCGAACCGGGCGCCGTTCTCGGTGAACGCCTTCACGGCCTTCTCGTCGATCGGCTCCGCGCCGTTGAGCGCCAGCCGCATGGATGACAGGTCGTACTCGTCGTCGGAGTCCACACCGGACAGACGGCGGCCGAGCAGCGCGTACGCGAAGTTCGGCGCGGCCGTGATCGTGGCGCGATACTTCGAGATGAGTTCCGCCCACAGCAGCGGGCCGGTGAGGAAGTCGACGGGCGTGACCTTGACCAGCTCGATGCCCATCGTCATCGGCGTGGTGTAGAAGCCGACCATGCCCATGTCGTGGAACATCGGCAGCCACGACACCATGATGTCCGTCCCGGGGTCGAGCTGCGCCCCGGTCGCCATGTCCGTGATGTTCGACAGCAGGTTCCCGTGTGTGATCCGCACCGCCTTCGGATCCGCCGTGGACCCGGACGTCAGCTGCAGCAGCGCGGGCGCGGACTCGTCCACCGCGACCACCTCGGCCAGCGGCGTGCCGCCCGCCAGGTCGGTCACCAGCCGGTAGCCGATGCCGTGCTCGTCGAGGACCGGGGCGAGCTGGTCGAACGGCGCGCCCAGCAGCACGAGCTTCGAGCCGATCATGTTCAGCACCCGCAGCGTGTCCTCGGCCCATACCGCGAGGTCGGACCGCGGGGTCGGCTGGTGCAGCATCGTGACGCTGCCGCCGGCGAGCCACACGGCCTGCACGGCCGGCCCGATCTCGGACGGCTCGGCGGCGAGCACGGCGACGGCGTCGTGCCGCGCCAGCCCACCCGTGACGAGCGAACCGGCGATCGCGCGCGCCTGCTCGTGCACCTGCGCCCACGTGGTGCGTACGGCCTCACGGGGTTCGCCCGTGGTGACCCCCCGAAGCTGACCGCCCGACTTGGCAGTGGCGACCAGCGTGTCGACAAAACGGCTCATGCGCCAACTCTAGAGGTGCCTACTCGGCAAGGTCCGCTATGTCCAGCCAACGCTGCTCCACGGTCGACTTCTCGACGACCACCTCACGCAGCTCCGCGTCCAGTGCCAGCAGCTTCTCCGCGTCGGTGGCGGCCGCGGCCAGCGCCGTGTGCAGCTGCGACTCCCGCGAGGTCAGCGCATCGAGGCGGCGCTCCAGCCTGGCCAGCTCCTTGCGCGCGGCCCGCTGCTCGGCCGCCGACGACACCGTGGGCCGGGCCGGGGCGGGCGCAGCGGGCGCCCGCACGATCGTGTCGCGCCGGTCGAGGTACTCCTCGATGCCGCCGGGCAGGTGGGTGACCCCGCCGTCACCGAGCAGCGCGTACACCGCGTCGCACACCCGCTCGACGAGGTACCGGTCGTGCGAGACGACGACGAGCGTGCCCGGCCAGCCGTCGAGCAGATCCTCCAGCTGTTGCAGCGTGTCGATGTCCAGGTCGTTCGTCGGCTCGTCGAGCAGCAGCACGTTGGGCTCGGCCATCAGCAGCCGGGCCAGCTGCAACCGCCGCCGCTCGCCGCCGGACAGGTCCGCGACCGGCGTCCACTGGCGCGCGGCCGGGAACCCGAACCGCTCGGCCAGCTGCGACGCCGACATCTCCTGCTTCCCGAGCGTCACGCGCCGGGCGATCTCCTCGACCGCCTCGAGCACGCGCAGCGTGCCGGGCAGGTCGTGCAGCTCCTGGCTGAGATACGCGAGCCGGACGGTCTGGCCCTGCACCCGCTTGCTGGAGTCCGGTTCGAGCGCGCCCGCGAGCAGCCGCAGCACGGTCGTCTTGCCCGACCCGTTGACGCCGACGAGCCCGATCCGGTCCCCCGGCCCGAGCCGCCAGGTCAGCCCGTCCACGAGCGTGCGCGACCCGAGTTTCACCGACGCGTCCTCCAGCTCCAGGACGGTGCGGCCCAGCCTGCGCTTCGCGAAGGCCAGCAGTTCCACCGAGTCGCGCGGCGGCGGCACGTCGGAGATCAGCGCCTCGGCCGCCTCGATGCGGTAGCGCGGCTTCGACGTCCGGGCGGGCGGGCCGCGGCGCAGCCAGGCCAGCTCCTTGCGCGCGAGGTTGCGCCGCTTCTCCTCCAGCGTCGCCGCGAGCCGGGCCCGCTCGGCACGGGCGAAGACCCAGTCGGCGTAGCCACCCTCGTACTGCTCGACCCCGCCGCCGACGACCTCCCAGGTGGACGTGGCGACGGTGTCGAGGAACCAGCGGTCGTGGGTGACGACGACGAGTGCGGTGCCGCGGGCCAGCAGGTGACCGGCGAGCCAGCGGACGCCCTCCACGTCGAGGTGGTTGGTCGGCTCGTCGAGGATCAGCAGGTCCAGCTCCTGGACGAGCGCGGCGGCCAGCGCCACCCGGCGCCGCTCGCCGCCGGACATCGTGGCCACCGGCGAGTCGACGCCCAGGGCCGTGATGCCGAGCCCCTCGAGGATGCCGCGGGCACGCGGGTCCGCGGCCCACTCGTGCTCGGCGGTGATGCCGAGCGGATCGAGCACGGCGTGGCGCACGGTCGAGCCCTCGGGCAGCTCGGTGCGCTGCGTGACCACGGCCTGGCGCAGGCCGCGGCCGCGGCTGACCCGCCCGTCGTCCGGCGGCACGAGGCCGGCCAGCACCTCCAGCAGCGTGGTCTTGCCGCCACCGTTGAGCCCGACCACGCCGATGCGGTCGCCCGCGCCGACGCCGAGGGATACCTTGTCCAGCAACGGTTTCATGCCGTAGCTCTTGGAGACGGCTTCGAGATTTATGAGATTAGGCATGAACCTGCGGCGGGGTAGGACGGGACTCGTCGTCGGCGATCACCCTGGCACCGGGGACCGGGCCGTGCACCACGCGGACCGTGCGGCACACACCCGCGCCGGACAGCTCGGCGGCGACCCGCACGGCGTCCTCGGCACTCGCGCACAGGAACGCGCACGTCGGGCCGGAGCCGGACACCGTGCCGGCGAGCGCGCCCGCGTCGACGCCGGCCCGCAGCGTCCGGCGCAGGCCGGGACGCAGCGACACGGCCGCGGCCTGCAGGTCGTTGCCCAGCAACAGAGCCAGCTGGCGCGGGTCACCCGCCGCGAGCGCCTCGAGGACCGGCTCGACCTCGCCGACGCGCGGCGGATCACCGCTGTCGCGCAGGCGGTCCAGCTCCGCGTAGACCTTGGGCGTGGCCAGGCCGCCGCGGGCGAACGCCACCACCCAGTGGAACGTGTGCCGGGTCAGCACCGGGACGATCTGCTCGCCGCGGCCGGTGCCGAGCGCGGTGCCGCCGTGCAGCATGAACGGCACGTCGCTGCCGAGCGCGGCGGCCACGTGCGCGAGCTCGTCGCGGCCCATCTCCAGCTTCCAGAGGTTCGCGAGCCCGACGAGGGTCGCCGCCGCGTCCGCGCTGCCGCCCGCCATGCCGCCGGACACCGGGATGTTCTTGCGGATCATGACCCGGACCTTGGGGTCCTCGGCGCCCTTGCCGGCGTGCCGGGCGAGCTCCTCGACCGCGCGCCAGGCGAGGTTCGCGCCGTCGGTGGGTACCGTCGACGCGCCCTCGCCGCGCACCTCGACGCCCGGCTCGTCCGCGATCGCGACCGTGACCTCGTCGGTCAGCGACAGCGACTGGAAGACGGTGGCCAGCTCGTGGAAGCCGTCCTTGCGCACGGCGCCGACCGCGAGGTGCAGGTTCACCTTGGACGGCACCCGGACGGTCACCGGGCGGGGCACGACAGCGAGCACGTAGTCAAGCCTACGGGCACCCGAGTCCCGGCCGGCCGCTGGTCAAACCCCGCGTACTCGCGCAGGTCAGGCCGCCACTCCGCGCGGGCCGCAGGGCAGCTCGCGCACCGCGCCGCCGTGCTCGGTGAGCCAGCCCAGTGCGGCGCCGGTCCGCTCGCCGGACAGGCCGAGCCGGAAGCGCGCGACCGGTGTCTCGCCGATGCGGGTGACGCCGCCGCCGATCACCGAGATCGCCGTGCCGAAGCGGGCCGCCGCCTCGGGCAGCAGCGAGCCGATCGCGGCGAAGCCGATGAGCACGACGTCGGCCACGCCCGGGTAGTCGGTGCGTGCGGCCGGGTCGATGGCCGGCAGCACGGCCTGGGCGACCACGCTGTCCGGGTCGGCCACCAGCTCGAGCAGCCGGCCGCTCTCCAGCAGGCGGCCGTGGTCGAGCACGGCGACGTCGTCGGCGATGCGGCGCACCACGCTGGCGTCCTGGGTGGCGACGAGCACCGTGGTGCCCAGCTCCGCACGGGCGCGGTCGAACACGGCGAGCACGCCCGCGGCGCCGTCCTCGTCGAGCCCGGCGGTCGGGTCGTCGGCGAGGACCACGGCCGGGTCACCGACCAGTGCCCTGGCCACGGCCACGCGCTGGCGCTGGCCGGCCGAGAGGTCCTGGGGGTAGGTCGCGGCCTGGCCGGTGAGGCCGATGAGGTCCAGCACCCTGCCGACCCGTTCGCGGCGCGTCGGCCCGTCCATTCCCGCCTGCTCGAGCGGCAGCGCCACGTTGCCCGCGGCGGTGCGCTGGCCGAGCAGCGAGTCGCCGGTGGGCACGACGCCGATCCGCGAGCGGGCGATGCGCAGCGTGCGGTCGTCCAGCGAGCCGGTGTTGAGCCCGTCGAGGCGGAACACGCCGCTGTCCGGGCGCTCGCGCAGCGACAGCACGCGGGCGAGGGTGGACTTCCCGGCTCCCGCGGGCCCGACGACGCCGGCGATGACGCCGGCCGGGACGTCGAGGGTGACGTCGTCGAGGGCCACGACCGAGCCGGACGTACTTCGGAAGATCTTGCTGAGGTTCTCGAGGGTGATCACGATGTGCTCCAGTTTCAGGCGCATGGGCCGCCCCCGCCGACTTTGCGGTTGCGGTGTTGAGTGGTGAAATTCGGGGCGTCAGCTGGCAGAACTTCAGCGACGACAACCCGTGACCGTGCGCCTGCACTGGTCGATGACCCGCCTGGTGGTCAGCATGACCATCGTTCTCATCCTCCATCGTTCCTGGCGGAAGCACCTGCCCACGGTGGGTGGTTGCTGCGGCGTCCTGGAGCCAGGTCTCTCAGCCGCTCGGGATGGATACGTATGTAGTGAACCCGATGGCGACGCGGCCGTGCAAGTGCGCGCCAGCCAGAGTCGGTCAGTTATCTGCCAAATCACAGACGGCGGCGAACTCGGCCACGCCGAGTTGCTCACCGCGCGTGGCCGGGTCGATACCGGCCTTGGTGAGCAGCTGGCCGGCCCGCTCGGCCGAGCCCGCCCACCCGGCGAGCGCCGCGCGCAGCGTCTTGCGCCGCTGCGCGAACGCGGCGTCGACAAGCCGGAAGACGTCCTGCCGGTTCGACCCGGGCTCGTCACGGCGCACGAGCCGGACGAGGGCGGAGTCGACGTTGGGGACCGGCCAGAACACGCTGCGCGGCACCGTGGCCGTCTTCTTGGCGCTGGCGAACCAGGCGATCTTGACGCTCGGGATGCCGTAGACCTTGGAGCCGGGCGGCGCGGCCATCCGGTCGGCGACCTCGGCCTGGACCATGACGAGCACGGTCTTCAGGGTGGGCAGCTCGGCGAGCAGGTGCAGCACGACCGGGACGGAGACGTTGTAGGGCAGGTTGGCGACCAGGGCGGTGGGCTGGGTCGGGAACCGTGCCCGCTCGATCGTGACCGCGTCGCCCTCGATGACGTGCAGCCTTTCTTGCAGCTCCGGCGCCCGCTCGGCGACGGTCTGCGTCAGCCGGCCGGCGAGCACGGGGTCGACCTCGACGGCGTGCACGGCCTGGCAGGCGGGCAGCAGGCCGAGTGTGAGCGAGCCGAGCCCGGGCCCGAGCGCGACCACGATGTCGTCCTTTGTCAGGCCGGCGGCGGCCACGATGCGGCGGACGGTATTGGGATCGTGGACGAAGTTCTGGCCGAGCTTCTTGGTGGGCCGGATGCCCAGCTCGGCGGCCAGGCGCCGGATGTCGGCGGGGCCGAGCAGGGCACTACTCACCCGGCGAGCCTAGAGCGCGCCGCGCGGTCGAGCCCGGTCGCCCTGACGAGAACGGCGAACCCGTCGCCGGTACCGGGCCAGTGCCGCCGAACCGCGTCGATGCCCGCCCGCCGCACCACCCCACGCAGCACGACGACGACGAGGATGACGTCGTCAGCCGCGCCCAACAGCGGGATGAAGTCGGGATGAGGTCGGGGATGAGGAGATCGAGCCAGAAGGTCCCAGTCATCGCCACGCCTCCCGAACCGCCGTAACCGCGATCGAAAGCGGAACGCACCCAGCCAGCAAAAACGGTGCAAACAAAGCGAAACCGACGCCGACAGCCCCTAGGTAGCCCCCACCCTCTCCGGGGGCACCCCTCAGCGCCAGTCTATCGGTGACCACCGACAATCTGGCCGACCAAGATCCACATGTGGACAACCGGGCGGGTTGTGGACAAACGACGACGGCCCGGGCTGAACGCCCGGGCCGTCGTCGCAGAAAGGAAACCTACTGGGGCAGGCCCAGCTTGGCGGAGCACGCAGGCCATGCGCCGTAACCGCCGCGGGAGTCGCGAACCTTGGTGGCGATCGCGATCTGCTGTTCGCGGCTCGCCTCGTGGGGGAAGGCCGCGTACTG
>Ga0164241_10005652_pt1 | contig 11625 bp, 10 predicted proteins | sample OricomyardsoilBY_FD_108780 | JGI IMG/M metagenome (GOLD analysis project Ga0164241, IMG submission 108780) | Backyard soil microbial communities from Emeryville, California, USA - Original compost - Back yard soil (BY) | ecosystem: Environmental > Terrestrial > Soil > Unclassified | place: USA... | reverse complement strand
TCAATCATCTTTGAATATTGTGTAAGCCTTCCATGTTCTGTTTCGCAATTCAGATAAGGGATATTCCTTTCCCCGCAGTACACACTAAGAGATCCGTCTTTTTTTGCCTTCTCATTATCCTGTAATATTACATTAAAGCCACTCTTTACAAGTTTTTCAAAAAAGTGGTTTTCAGTTGTGAGAAATAAGTCGTCAGGGTCCTGCTCTGGTACTACACGAATAGCCTGCGCATCTTTTTCTCTTTCCATTCCCGGTAAATAACTATTGATTGAAAACTTATCGTTGGTATTATTATGTAATGAAATAATACAATCCGGAGCTTCGGGCAATAAGTTTAAAATGCGGGCAGCAAATTTTTTGATTTCTTCAATCGCTTTTGGGCTACTCTTACCAAATACTGCCAGTGTCTGCAGGATACCTGCTTCTGAAAAAATCCGGTTAGGATCGAAGGTGTAAAATTGTGCATTGAGTTTAAAACGGATATTACGTTTATTGTTGTTATCTATCCGCACTAATAACCCACCTTCCTTCTCCAGTAATTTTTGAGTAGCCGTTACAGCAGTAATCTCATCATCGTGTAATGCTATAAAGAAAGGTTTTTTATTTTCTCCATATTGGTACAGGCGTATTCGTACCATGTTATCGCCAAGTTTGTGAAAGATGGTAGTAATTAATGGCTTTTTAATCCCTTTATTATTTGTCTGTGCAAAAGCATTTATGCAAATACAATTAATAATATAGAAAATTAATATTCTCTTCATTTCATCTCAAAAATATCAGTTTAGAAGATTGAACAGAAAGTTCCTGCTCGGAAAATTATTATGTTTGCCATTAAATGGAAAAAAAGAAGACGCCTAAGAGTATTGCCGGTAAAGTTTTGCGCGGTATAAATATTTTACTTGTACTGATCACTTTTCCTGTCGCATTAGTCCCAATATTAAACCCATCTACGTTTTGGTTTGTTGCTGTTCTTGGTATTTTGTTTCCTTATTTATTAGCAGCCAATCTTTTATTTATTATTTATTGGTCTATCCGTAAATCCCGTTGGTTTTTAATATCGCTTATTACATTAATGATTAACGCACAGCAGGTATTTGCACTTGTTGGATTTTCATTTTTTAAAACAAATAATCTGGATGAAAAATCTCCGGGAACGCTGAGGGTATTATCCTGGAATGTGTCCCGCTGGGACGAAACAAATAAAGATAGCCGCGGCGGAGTTAGCTACAGGCCTTTAATGATGGATGCCATCAAAACATTAGCCCCGGATGTTCTTTGCCTGCAGGAATTTTTTGAACCGCGTACAAGCGACAAGTTCGATAAGAATATTATTGCTTTAGAAAAGATGGGATATACCTATCATTATTTTTATCCTGTCAGTATCATTGTGTCGGGGGAGTATAGTTTTGGGATGACAATTTTTTCGCGGATGCCTATTATAGATTCTGGTAAAGTGAGCTTTGGTAGCACGCCTCACTCAGAAGGTTTGATTTATGCTGATATCCAAACAGGAATGAAAGTAGTGCGGGTATACTCAGTGCATATGGAATCTTTCAGAATGGGAAAGGATAGTTATACCGGCAACTTCAATGGCAATTTTTTACAACAATCTTCTGCAATAGGCTCCTCGATTAAAAGCGCGTATACATATAGAACCACACAGGCAGATATTGTACGTACAGAAATCAGTAAAAGCCCTCATCCGGCAATTGTGGCTGGCAATCTTGGAGATGTTCCTAACTCTTATGCCTACTTTACTGTAAAGAGAGATATGCAGGATGCCTTTCTAAAAAGAAAAGCTGGTTTTGGAAAAACGTTTTTATATTATTTACCAACCTTGCGGGTAGATTATATTTTGTGTGATAAGCGTTTAGGTATTGATAAGTTTGATATGCCTGAAATGGTATATTCAGACCATTACCCATTAGTGGCAGATATAGTGATTTCGGAAACCCCGTAGCCTTAATCGTAGATTTACTATAAAAAATGCTTAGAAAAAAATAGTTGCATATCAAGAAAAGTACTACATTAGTGCAAAATTAAAACCTTCCAGTTACAGATATACTTGTAACGCTCGGTCATACCTCTGAATAACCTCATCTACGATTTCTTGTTTTTTCAACATCCTTGAGTAAAATCTATTAAGCTAATTAGCTCCAATTCCGTGATTACATCTGTAAATAGTTTGTAATTATACAAATATGTAGTTATGCGAAGGAGCATTTTGAGCATTAATGGTAATAGGTCAATGAATTTTTTGTTGGAGACGGTACTATCGTCTAAATATGACTTTGTATCGGTGCAGGATGTATATGATGGGGTTGACAGGTTGAGAAAAAAAGATATTCAACTTGTGATAGCCGACCTTGATTACCACACAGAAGAAATTTGGGATTTTATTGAACATATCCAAACAAGCAGTTTGTACCCTGAAATGAAATTTATAATGCTTGCTAGTGATAAGGGTGACCAGTATAGCAGATCCCTGGATGCGGATTTTGTTTTTTTCAGCAAACCGTTTAGTCCATTGGAATTGCTTTCCCGGGTTGATGAGCTGATTTATGAAAAATCGATTAAAGCGAATTAATCTGAGCCAAATTAACTATTAGTATTATGACAAATGCCTACCCACTAACTGTAAACACAAGCCGTCAATTAAGAAAAGTTGATGATTTTTCTGCCATTGCTAATGAGCAGAAGCTTTCTTTTTTATATATCGGAGGAAAAGTACCCGGTTATATCAGCGCTCACTTTGTGACAGGTATCCTTGCAAATAATTACAGCGAAGCAAAAGCTTTTTTTATTGAGTATGGTAAAACAACTTTACCTGATGTTATTTTTATTGATGAGACACTAATAGAAAAAGACCTTGCAGATTTTTGTGCGTTTTTAAAAGCAAAAAACCTTTTTAAAGATATCGTCATCTTATACAATGATCAGAAACTGGATGCCTCCAGGATTTTGTCTCTTAAAAAAAATGAATTGGTAGATGACGCCATGAATTTTAGTTCATCTATTAATTATTTTAATAAGATTTCATTTCTCAAAAAAATGAAGAACAGATCTGATAATCTTTCAGCGAAGCTGAGAGTACACAGATTTGATAATAAAGCAGCAGGTATGTCTGTAAAAAGGGGCATTGATATTTCCTTGGCTTTATTAGCTCTTATTGTATTGTCGCCGGTGTTTTTATTAATTGGGTTAGTGATAAGGATTGAATCCAGAGGGCCGGTATTTTATGCAGCTAAGCGTGCGGGTAAAGGGTTTAAAGTTTTCAAGTTCTATAAGTTCAGAACAATGGTGGAAGGCGCAGATAAAAAGATTGTAGAACTGGAACACCTCAATCAATATGCAGATAGCGGATGCGGAGCTAAATTTTTAAAATTAAAAGATGACCCACGTGTTACAAGAGTGGGTAAAATATTACGGAAGACAAGCCTTGATGAATTGCCACAATTTATTAATGTATTAGCAGGTGATATGTCAATAGTTGGCAACAGGCCACTTCCTTTATATGAAGCTTCTACTTTAACCACTAATGATTTTGTAGAAAGGTTTGTAGCTCCTGCAGGTATTACCGGTTTATGGCAGATTAAAAAAAGAGATGTGGACATGACCATTGAAGAGAGAATGAAACTGGATATCCACTATGCCCGCAAGGCAAACCCAATCCTCGACTTGTGGATAATGGCAAAAACTCCCACAGCATTGTTTCAGAAAACCAGTGCCTGATTTTGGGGGCAAAGCATTGCATTTGCCATTATTCGATTGTACCTTTAAAAACTAATTATGCAAACCGTCAATTTTCCATTGATCTCGGTTGTTACTCTTACATGGAATACAACTGAAATTACCTGCGATTTTCTTCGTTCAATAAAAGAGAATTGTTCTTACCCAAACCTTGAAGTTATCATTGTTGATAACGGCTCAAAGGAAAATCCTACAAGTGTTTTTCATGCTATTTATCCCCAGGCAAAAGTGATTTTGAATGGGAAAAATCTTGGCTTTACCGGAGGAAATAATGTAGGTATTAAAGCAGCAAAAGGCGATTACCTTTTTATTGTAAATAATGATACAGAATTTACACCTCATCTTTTAGAAGGTTTATTAGAAATATTTGATCAGTATCCTGACGCAGGAATTGTGAGCCCTAAATTTCATTACTTCTTTCATAAAGGAACTATTGAGTATGCCGGTTACAATACAGTTAATGTATTTACAGGTAGAAATGGGATGGTAGGATGCCGTGAAATAGATAACGGCCAATATAATGATGTTAAGGTTACTAACTATGCGCACGGTGGTGGCATGATGGTTTCAAGAGAAGTGATTGAAAATGTTGGCCCTCTGCCAGAAGAGTTTTTTATTTATTACGAAGAGTTTGACTGGTGCGAGCAAATTAAAAGAAAAGGATATAAAGTATATTATCAACCAAAATCGTTGATATATCATAAAGAATCGATGACCACAGGAAAGTCGAGCCCGTTCAAAACTTTCTATCATACTAAGAACAGAATTCTTTTTATGAAAAGAAATATGAGCTTTGCCAACTTCTTTATCTTCCTGGGCTATTTTGTTTGCTTTACTATTCCTAAAAACACCGCAACGTTTGCTATGAAAGGCCAGAAGCAACATTTAAAATCTTTTTGGAAAGGGATTATGTGGCACTTCAATAAAAAAATCACTTTCAATTAAGTATTATGTGTGGTATAGCCGGTTTTATAGATTATACTAATACTACCAGTAATGATATACTGGTCAAAATGACCGATGCCTTATCGCACAGAGGGCCTGATGATGCTGGCTATGAAATTTTCAATAGTTCAACTGCATCAATCGGATTTGGCCAACGCCGGCTTTCTATATTGGACCTCTCTGCCTCAGGGCATCAGCCGATGCATTTTGAACATCTTGTTATCAACTTCAACGGGGAAGTATATAATTTCAAAGAAATACGAAAAGAACTTGAGGCAGCAGGATATACATTCAATTCATGGTCGGATACTGAAGTAATTATTAAAGGCTATCATTGCTGGGGTATTGATGTGGTGCAGAAATTTGTCGGGATGTTTGCAATAGCTATTTATGATAAGCAAGCAGAAAAAGTTGTTATTATAAGAGATAGGGCTGGCATAAAACCTTTATACTATTTTACTGATGATAATGTGTTGTTATTCGGATCCGAATTAAAATCTCTTTATCAGCATGCATCTTTTAAAAAAGAAATTGATATCAACAGTCTTGCACTGTTTCTTCAGTATAGTTATATACCAGCTCCTTATAGCATATTTAAGAATACGTTTAAGTTATTGCCCGGCCATATCCTCGAAATAGATTTAAAAACAAAGCAACAGCAGTTAAAAAAATATTGGGACGTATTTGATTATTATAATAAACCCAAGATTACATTAACTGATGAGGAAGCTATTAGCCAGACAGAAGAATTGATGAAGTCTGCCTGCGAATATAGAATGGTAGCAGATGTACCTGTTGGGGTTTTCTTAAGCGGTGGGTATGACAGTTCAAGTGTAGCAGCATTATTACAAAAAGGCCGCACGGAAAAACTTAAAACATTTACAATCGGTTTTCATGAAAGTGAATTCAATGAAGCGCATGAAGCGAAAAAAATAGCAGATTATCTCGGTACAGATCATACAGAATGGTATGTTACTGCAAAAGAAGCAGGTGCTGTGTTATCACACTTGCCTGACATATATGACGAACCTTTTGCTGATAATTCTACTGTTCCAACAGCGTTGGTTAGCCAATTGGCAAGAAAGCAGGTGAAGGTAGCCTTAAGCGCAGATGGTGGAGATGAAATTTTTGGCGGTTATAATAAGTTTAACCTGGCTGAAAAGTTCACAACAAAAATTCCTCCCGTTTTACAGTCTGTATTAAGTGGAGGAATGTCGCTCATCAATCCTGCATACATACCTTATTTTAATTCGAAATATAATTTTACTACGCGGTATGAGAAGATGAAGTTAATCTGGAAAAAACAGGATCCGGTAGCTGCTGTTAAATACATAAGTCAATACATTACCGAATCGGAAACTGAATCTTTATTAGGCAACTCATTTGAAAAATATCATACATCTTTTGAATATGGAGATAAGCTGTTAAAAAATGATGGAATTACAAACAGGTTGCTGGCAGTTGATTATAAAACTTTTTTAGTAGATAATAATCTTGTAAAAGTTGACCGTGCTACTATGTCTGTTGGTTTGGAAGGGCGGGAGCCTTTACTGGATCATCGGTTAATCGAATTTCTTGCATTACTTCCTTCATCATTTAAAATACGTGATGGCGTAAATAAATGGTTACTGAAACAAATTGTTCATCGCTATATACCCAAAGAGCTGATGGAGCGCCCTAAAAAGCCCTTCATTGCACCATTGATGATCTGGTTCCGCGAAGAATTGCAGGAACAACTAAAATATTATTTGAGTGAAAAAAGCCTGGCTACAACTAAAGTATTTGATGTAAAAGAAGTGTCAGCTTTATTGAATAATTACCTGGCAGGAAAAAAAGTGAATTACCAGAAGTTATGGCAGATCCTTGTGTTTCAACTTTGGTATGACAAATGGATGGAGAAATTGTAATGGTCAGGATATTTTATCAACAAATTTTATTAAATGCCAGAGCTGTCGATAATAATTCCTTGCTTTAATCACGGAAAAATGATTGAGGAAGCACTTAATAGTGTTTTTCAGCAATCATACAACAACTATGAAATCATAGTTATAAATGATGGCTCAACGGATGGCTATACAAATGAAAAACTTTCTGAATTAGAAAAAAAAGGTGTGTTTGTTTTACATCAGCCTAACCAAGGGCTTGCTGCTGCAAGGAATAACGGTATTAAACTGGCCAAAGGAGAATATATTCTTCCCCTGGACAGTGACAATCGTTTGAAAAAAGATTGTATTTCAATTTTTTTAGATGCATTAAAGAAGAGTGATGCAGATATTATATATGGTGATGCTGAGTTTTTCGGTGATAAAGAAGGTAAATGGGAAAGCGGAAAATTTAATATTAAGAAGTTAATGGCAAATAACTACATAGATGCTTGCTCCATTTATCGTAAGAAAGTATGGTCATCTATTGGAGGCTATGATCCCAATATGCCTGTTATGGGATATGAAGATTGGGATTTTTGGTTAAATGCAGCATTTAAAAAGTTTAAGTTTAAGTATTTCGAAAAAATATTTTTTGATTATCGTAGCTCTTCCGAATCTATGATTAAAACGATTTCGGAAGAAAATAGAAAAAAAGTATTTGCATATGTGATGAATAAATATTCGTCAGAATATTATCAGATGTTTTATAAATATTATCGTTTTTATGAGCATTATTTTGAACAAAAAAGTTTTAAGACATCAGCAAAACTGTTTCTCAGCTCACTTAATTTAGTTAAACCTGAATTATAATGGCTTTAGTAACTGTCATAATACCTAATTATAATCACGGAAAATTTCTGCAAAAAAGAATTGAAACAGTTCTTGGGCAGTCATTTAAAGATTTTGAAGTTATAATTATGGATGATACATCTACAGATAATAGTGTAGATATCATAAACCAATATTCTTCGAACCCACATGTCAAAAATATTCTGATTAATAATACAAATAGCGGAAACACATTTCTTCAATGGGAAAAGGGTATAAAAGCGGCTACCGGAAAATATATATGGATTGCTGAAAGCGATGATTATGCCGAAAGTACTTTCCTGGAGAAATTAGTTCCTGTGTTGGAGTCAAATAATAATATCGGTATTGCTTATTCTCAATCCTGGAAAGTTGACAAAGATGGTAATATTCAAAACTCTTTACTTCAGCATACTGCTGGTTTAAGTACTCAACACTGGGAAAAGAGTTATTTAGCGCCCGGCCAGAAGGAGGTTGAAGAATATCTGCTTTTTATAAATAGCATACCTAATGCAAGTGCTGTTCTTTTTAAAAAGAGTATTTATGAAAAAGCAGGTGGTATTGAGCCGGAAATAAAGAAGTGCAGCGATTGGCTTTTATGGATGAAAATGTTATTGCATTCAGATGTTTATTTTTATGCGGAACATTTAAATTATTTTCGTTTTCACCCCAATAGCGTGATAGCCTCAACAGAGCAGTCCAGAGATTATTTTGATAGCAAGATGAGAAAGAGTTTTCAGCACTATTTAGAATTATGCGAACCGGCAGATGAAATTAAACTTATAAAAAAGAAAAATAAAGCATTACTAAGAAGAGATACATATCAGTTATCGAAGTGGTTAGTAAAGAAAAAACTAAAATCGCTGGTCGGAAGTTGAGGGGGTAGCTATGACAAGCGATTAATATTTATTATAATTACAGACTTTTGACATAACAAATTACAATCATGAAACAAAGCGTACTTGTAACCGGCGGTGCTGGTTTTATCGGCTCACATGTTGCGAAACATTGCCTTGAGATGGGATTTGAAGTTGTTGTATTAGATGACTTAAGCGGAGGATTTGAAGATCATATTCCTGAAGGAGTTTCGTTTGTTCAGGGCAGCATTACAGATCATGTACTTGTTACAGATTTGTTCAATCAATATCGTTTTGAATATGTTTATCACCTTGCTGCTTATGCAGCAGAAGGGCTTTCCCATTTCATCCGTCGCTATAATTATAATACAAATCTTGTTGGAAGTATCAATCTTATCAATGAGTCGGTAAAGCATAAAGTAAAATGTTTTGTCTTCACATCTTCCATAGCCGTATATGGTAAAGGGCAATTACCAATGACAGAAGCAATGACTCCGGAGCCGGAAGATCCTTATGGCGTTTCTAAGTATGCTGTTGAACTGGATTTACGCGCTGCACACGAAATGTTCGGATTAAATTATGTTGTTTTCAGGCCACATAATGTGTATGGTGAAAATCAGAATATCGGCGATAAATACAGGAATGTAATTGGCATTTTCATGAACCAGATAATGCAGGGAAAGAAGCTGACGATTTTTGGAGATGGCACGCAAACAAGAGCATTTAGTTATATCGATGATGTTGCAATTCCCATTGCGAAAAGTGTAACTATTGATGCGGCTTATAACCAGGTGTTTAATATAGGTGCGGACAAACCTTATACAGTAAATGATCTTGCAACAGTAGTTTGTAAAGAATTTGGTGTAGCACCCGATATTAATTATCTCTCTGCCAGAAACGAAGTTTTGCATGCATACTCCGATCATACCAAAGCGCATAGTGTGTTTGGTGACCCGACTGGTATCAGCCTTGATGAAGGCATAAGCCGGATGGCAAACTGGGCTAAAAGAGTAGGTGCCAGACAAGGTCAGGAGTTTGATAATATCGAGATCGCTGAAAAATTACCTGATGGTTGGGGGATTAAAAAGACGGTTGCTCAATAAGATATTAGCTTAACTAATGGCAAAGAAAATCAGGGTATTGGAATGTATAAGGCAAGGCCAGATCGGAGGTGGGGAGTCACATTTGCTGAGCCTTGTTCAAAATCTTGACAAAGCTAAATTTGAACCCATAGTCCTTTCATTTACAGAAGGGCCAATGGTAGAGAAGCTTAGAGAGATGGGAATTGATTGCCATGTTATTTATACTACCAAACCTTTTGATATCAGTAAGTGGAAAGCTGTAAAGAAATTTATTAAAGAAAAAAAGCCTGATATTATTCATGCGCATGGTACAAGGGCTAACTCAAATGTACTCAGGCCAGCTAAGTCACTAAAAATTCCTGTTATTTATACAGTACATGGTTGGTCATTTCACCAGGACCAGAAACCATGGGTGAAAAAAATGCGCATAATGGGGGAATCATATCTTACCTCCAACTCTGATTTGAATATATCGGTATCTGCTTCCAATCAGCAATCAGGCAAAGAAGTAATAAGGTCTTTCAATTCTGTTGTTAGTAATAATGGAATTGATCCTCTTCATTTTAATGCTGATACTATATCAAAAGATATCCGAAAGGAATTGGGCATAGCAAACGATGATATTGTTGTTTTATTTATTGCCAGATTTACATCACACAAGCAACCGCTTCCGCTTATTCATGCTTTTGCAAAAGCATTAAAAAAGGAACCCCGCCTTAAATTACTTATGGTAGGAGATGGTGATGATAAAGAAAAAGCAAAACAAATTGTTAGTGATTATAAACTGGAAGAAAGAATAGTATTACAACCATTTCGTAGTGATGTAAAAGATATTCTTGCTGCCGGAGATATTTTTGTTTTGCCTTCTTTATGGGAAGGCCTTCCTATTGGTTTGCTCGAGGCAATGGCCATGGGCAAAGCCATTGTGGCAACAAATGTGGATGGCACAAAAGAAGTAATTCAGAATAATATTAATGGTCTTTTAATAGAGACATCCTCATTGATAGATAACCTTGCTGATGCTATTGTTAAACTAAGTAAAGATGCTGAGTTGCGAAATAGTTTCGGAAGTAAAGCCAAAGAAAGAATCAATGAAACTTATAATGCTGTGAATATGACAAGAGAAATCGAAAGTATTTACAGCGATTTTTTTTACCGTACCAATAAACCCACGCATGGAATTTAACAGAATAGCCGATATCAAAAGGCTCAACTTTATTATTAAAGCATTGAAGGATAAAATGCCTGAAGGCGCTGAAGTATTAGATGTGGGTTGTGGTAATGGTGTTATTTCCCGAAGCCTTGGAGCGCATGGCTTTCGTGTAAAGGGTATTGATGTAAGTGAAAAAACAATAACTAAAGCACGTTCTTTAAATACGTATTCAAATGTAAAATTTGAAGTTGTCAGCGCAGAACAATTAGTAGCAGATGGACAAAAGTACCATGCTGTTATTTGTAGTGAAGTGCTGGAGCATCTTACTGACCCGGGCCGTTTACTTAAAGTATTGGAACAAGTAGTTCATGATGATGGGATATTAATCGTTACCGTTCCGAATGGTAAAGGTGCAAGAGAACGATTTGTAACTAAACCAGTACAAAACATGCAAAAGAAAAATAACATTGCATGGAGAACGATAAAAAAAATAAAAGGATGGTTAGGTTATAAAGGCACTACAGCGCAATCAGATGCTGATGATCTTACACATATTCAATTCTTCACAAAATCTTCTCTCGATCAATTAGCAAATACAAATAATTTTCACATCTTACGATATGGCAAAACAAATTTTATAGAAGATGTATTTCCGTTTTCTTTATTGACGAAACGATTAAAATTTTTGCAGAAATGGGATTGTGCAGTGGCAGAATGGTTGCCTTATGGATTTACTGGTGGGTTTTTGACAATCTGGACAAAGAAGCCAACGCAATGATACTGAGAGGCTTTTCTTTATCGTATTTTTCCCATCCCACTTTTTTATAATTTAATAGCGAAATAGCTTTTGAAACTAAAAAAAATGTCTATTTTGCAGAGACTTTTCTGTCTCGAATAAGCCTAATCTCCTTGATTTAAAACCTTCGGATTTTTTCCCTCCAATTTCCTTTGTGCGATTTTTATTTCTGATTGCAGTTTTGCCAATCGGGAATGTTAATTCACATTGACCATCATTGATGAAATTTTTTTTAGCTAACAGTACGCTAATTATGAAAACTATTATGAGAAGACTATTTACCTGCCTGGCAGTGTTGCTGCTTGTGAAT
>Ga0164241_10005651_pt1 | contig 11627 bp, 13 predicted proteins | sample OricomyardsoilBY_FD_108780 | JGI IMG/M metagenome (GOLD analysis project Ga0164241, IMG submission 108780) | Backyard soil microbial communities from Emeryville, California, USA - Original compost - Back yard soil (BY) | ecosystem: Environmental > Terrestrial > Soil > Unclassified | place: USA... | reverse complement strand
TCTTCCACGGCGCCGGGCTCTCGGACCTCCTGCGCGCCGCGCGTCACCGCGTCGACGGTTGCACCCTGTTCGGCTGCCGCGTCGACGACCCCGAGCGCTACGGCGTCGCCGAGCTCGACGCGCAAGGCCGCGTGCTCGCCATCGAGGAGAAGCCCAAAGCTCCCAAATCGCAAATCGCCATCACGGGCCTCTATTTCTACGACTCGGAGGTGTGCGACATCGCGCGCAGCCTGAAGCCGTCGGCGCGTGGCGAGCTCGAGATCACGGATCTGAACAACGTGTACGTGAAGAAGCACCGCGCTCACCTCGAGATGCTCTGGCGCGGCATGACCTGGCTCGACACCGGCACCCCGGGCAGCCTGCTCGAAGCCGGGCAATTCGTGGAAGTGCTGCAGACGCGCCAGGGCACGCACATCGCCTGCTTGGAGGAGATCGCGTACCGCATGAAGTACATCGACGCGGCGGGTCTCGAGCGCTCCGCCGCGACCTACGGCAAAAGCCAGTACGGCAAATACCTCCACGCCCTGCTCAAAGAGCCGATCTAGCCCGCTCAGGAACCCTTGGAAGTCACCGATCTCCCGCTCGCGGGGCTCAAGCTCATCAAACCGAAGGTCTGGCGCGATCGCCGCGGCTTCTTCATCGAGACCTACCACGAGGCTCGCTACCGCGAGCACGGCATCGACTGCAGCTTCGTGCAGGACAACCATTCCCGTTCGACGCGCGGGACGCTGCGCGGCCTTCACTACCAATCGGCGCCCGGCCAGGCCAGGCTCGTGCGCGTGACGACCGGCAGCATCTTCGACGTCGCCGTCGACATTCGTCCCGACTCCCCAACGTTCGGCAAGTGGCACGGCACCTACGTGAACGCCGACGAGCACGCGCAGTTCTTCATGCCGGCAGGCTTCGCTCACGGCTTCTGCGTCGTGAGCGACGTGGCCGACGTCGTCTACAAAACCTCGAGCTTTTACGACCCGCAGACGGAGGCCGGCATTCGCTGGAACGACCCCGACCTCGGCATCGTCTGGCCGCTCGGCGAGCCGCTGCTTTCGCCGCGCGACGAAGGCACCGAGAGCTTCGCGGCATTCGCCGCGCGGGTGGGCCGCCGATGAGCGCCGCGAGCTTTGCACGCGAGCCCGCGTCCCTGCTCGTCACGGGCGGCTCCGGGTTCATCGGGTCCGCGTTCATTCGCTACTTGCTCGGCCCCGCGAACTTCGGGGGCCGCGTGCTGAACCTCGACCTGCTCACCTACGCCGGCAACCCCGAAAACCTCGCGAGCGTCGCGAGCGACGCGCGCTACCGCTTCGAGCGTGGTGACATCGCCGATCCCGAGCTCGTCGCGCGTCTCGTCCGCGAGCACGGCGTCGACGCCATCGTGCACTTCGCCGCGGAGTCGCACGTCGATCGCAGCATCGTGACGCCGGGCGCGTTCATCCAAACCAACGTGATTGGCACCTTCCAGCTGCTGGAGGTGGTGCGCAAGGCGCCGCATGTTCATTTCCATCACGTCTCGACCGACGAGGTGTTCGGCTCGCTCGGCGCGACGGGCGCGTTCCGCGAGGACAGCCCCTACTCGCCGAATTCCCCGTATTCGGCCTCGAAAGCCGGCTCCGACCACCTGGTGCGCGCGTACGCGCACACCTACGGCATCTCGGTCACCCTCTCGAACTGCAGCAACAACTACGGGCCGTACCAGTTTCCCGAGAAGCTCATCCCGGTCATGATCCTGAACCTCGTGGAGGGCAAGCCGTTGCCTGTCTACGGGGACGGCCTGAACGTGCGCGACTGGCTCTACGTCGACGACCACGCGGAGGCCATCTGGCGCATCGTTCGCCGCGGGCGTGGCGGCGAGACGTACAACGTCGGCGGCGAGGGCGAGCGCACGAACCTCGAAATCATCCGCCTGCTGATCGAGCACGTGGCCGCCGCGACAGGCAAAGCCCAAGGGGAGCTCGAAAAGCTCATCACGTTCGTGAAGGACCGGCCGGGCCACGACCGGCGCTACGCCATCGACTTCTCGAAGATCACGCGCGAGCTCGGCTGGAAGCCCGAGCACGATCTCGGCCGCGGGCTCGGCGACACCGTGCGCTGGTACCTCGAAAATCCCGCATGGATCGAGCACGTCCGCAGCGGTGCCTACCGCGAGTGGATGGCGACGAACTACGACGGGCGCTGACCCCGAGGCTTCCCCGGCCGGTCGGCGACACCCACGTCGCCGACCACGCTGGTCACTGCCGGGAGCTCAGGGAGGCGGGCCGCGGCGGCCGTCGCGCTGCTCGCGTTCGACGACCTCACGGTCGGCGTCGACCATGATGCGGACGAGGTCGCGGAACGTCGTCTTGGGCGTCCAGCCGAGCTCGGTCTTGGCGCGCGTCGGATCGCCGATCAAGAGGTCTACCTCGCTCGGGCGGAGGTGCCGCTCGTCGAGCTTCACGTACTTCTTCCAGTCGAGCTCGAGGTAGTTGAACGTCTCGTCCAAGAACTCGCGCACGCTGTGCGTCTCGCCGGTGGCGATCACGTAGTCGTCGGGCTTGTCCACCTGCAGCATGCGCCACATGGCGTCCACGTAGTCCTTCGCGTAGCCCCAATCGCGCTTCGCATCCAGGTTGCCGAGCGCGAGCGACGACTGCAGGCCGAGCTTGATACGCGTCGCGGCGAGCGTGATTTTCCGCGTCACGAAGCTCTCGCCGCGGCGCGGCGACTCGTGGTTGAAGAGGATGCCGTTCACCGCGTGCATGCCGTACGCTTCGCGGTAGTTGAGCGTCGTGTAGAAGGCGAAGGCCTTGGCGTTGGCGTAGGGGCTGCGCGGGTGGAACGGCGTCTTCTCGCTCTGCGGGACCTCGCGGACCTTGCCGTAGAGCTCGGACGACGAAGCCTGGTAAAAGCGCGTCTTCGTGAGACCCGCGGTGCGCAGGGCCTCGAGCACGCGCAGGCAGCCGAGGCCGGTGCACTCCGCCGTGTACTCGGGCATGTCGAAGCTCACGCGCACGTGGCTTTGCGCGGCGAGGTTATAGACCTCGTCCGGGCGCACCTTGCGCACGACCTCGACGAGGCTCGACACGTCGTTCAGGTCCCCGTAGTGCAGCGCGAAATTGTCGCCGCGCGGCAGGTGATCGATGCGCCAGGTGTTGAAGGTGGAAGAACGACGCACCAGGCCGTGGACGGCGTAGCCCTTCTCGAGCAAAAGTTCGGCGAGGTACGAGCCGTCTTGACCGGTGATACCGGTGATGAGCGCGCTTTTCATGGTGGTATTTCCCCTGGAAGCTCCCCGGGGTCGCACCACGTAACATGTTGGCGCGCTTCGGGCGAGTCCCCTAGTTTCACGCCGCGAGGCGCGCGAGAAAGGCTTCGAGCGCCGCGCCGAACGGCCGAGGGGCGCGGCCCAGCGCCGTTTCGACACGGCGGGTATCGAGCACCGAATACGGGGGGCGCGCCGCGGGACGCGGGAATTCCGCCGTGGTGACCGGCGTCACCCGCTCGGCACGCACGGGACGTCCCAGGCGCACGAGGGTCGCAACGACCGCCTCGGCCAGACCGTGCCAGGTTGTCTCACCGGCGTTCGCGAAGTGATAGACGCCCGCGCGCGCCGCACTGCTGCCCTCGCCGACGCCGATGAGCTCGAGGGCTGCCTCGGCGAGATCGCCCGCGTACGTGGGGCGCCCGTGCTGATCGGCGACGACGCGGAGCTCCTCGCGCTCGAGGCAGAGTCGCGCGATCGTGCGGGGAAAGCTCGCGCCGTTTTCGCCGAACAGCCAGGAGGCACGCACGACGGTCGCGAACTGGCGCGCCCCCGGCACGCCGAGCACGCGCCCTTCGCCGGCGAGCTTGGTGCGGCCGTACGCGCTCGTGGGGCCAGTCGGCGCGTCTTCGGCGTAGGGCTCGCGCGCGTCGCCCGCGAAGACGTAATCCGTCGAGAAATGGAGGAAGCGCGCGCCCACGTCGGCCGCGGCGCGCGCGAGCTGCTCGGGGCCGAGCGCGTTCGCGGCGAAGGCTTCGGCTTCGTGCGTCTCGGCGTCGTCGACGCGGGTGTAGGCGGCCGCGTTCACGACGTGCGTCGGGCGCTCGGCGCGCGCGAAGTCGAGCACGCGCCGCGCGTCCGTGATGTCGAGCTCGCGCCCGCTCCGCACGGCCGGGACGCCGAGCGCGTCGAGCCGCTCGCCGAGCGCGGAGCCCAACATGCCCGCTGCGCCGGCGAGCCACACCTTCACAGCGTCGCCACCCCGCGCCGCGGCTTGCCGCGCGGAAAAGCCGCATCGAGCTCGGCGATTTCCGCCGCCGAGAGCTCGAGCCCGAGAGCGCCCGCGTTTTCGCGCACGTGCTCCGCGTTCGACGACTTCGGGATCGCGAACCACCCCGGGCGCCGCGTCAAGAACGCGAGCGCGACCTGACGCAGGCTGACGTGACGGAGCGCGGCGACGCGGGCAATGGCAGCCGCACCGCTGCGCGGCGGAAACGCAGCGCGTCCGAACGGCGTGTAGCCGACGACGGCGATGCCGTTCGCTTCGCAAAACGGCGCGACCTCGTGCTCGATGCCGCGCTCGGCCAAGTGAAAGAGGACCTGATTGCAGGCGATGCGGCCCGGGCCCGTGATCGCGAGCGCCGCCTCGAGCTCCTGCTTGTCGAAGTTCGAGACGCCATAGCTGCGGATTTTGCCCTGCTCGACCAGCTTTTCGAACGCGCCCAACGTGTCCGCAAGCGGGTGCGACCCCGGCCAGTGCAAGAGGAAGCAATCGAGCCAATCGGTCCGCAGGCGCCGCAGGCTCGCTTCGCAGGCCTTCAGCGTGCCTTTCGCCGAGGCGTTCGTCGGCATCACCTTGCTCACGAGGAAGAGCTCGTCGCGCCGACCCGCGATGGCCTCGCCGACGAGCTCCTCGACGTCACCCGAGCCGTAGAGCTCCGCGGTATCCACGTGCGTCAGCCCTGCGTCGAGCCCGGCTCGGAGCGCCGCGATCGCGCTCGCGCGCGAGTCGTCCTCCATCTGCCAGGTCCCGAGCCCGATCTTCGGCACCAAAACCCCGCTCGGCCCGAACGCGTGCTTCGTCACGCCCCGAGCTTACCCGCGGAGCGGCCGAATGCCGCGGCTTTCGCGGTGGGGCAGCGTGGCTCACCCGAAGCGAGTGTGGTACCGGCTAGCGGCCCATGGGAGCCCGCACCACCGCCCGCGAAGCCGCGCTGCAGATGCTGTTCGCGATCGAAGCGACCGAAACGGACCAGGAACAGGCCATGGGCGACTTCTGGCGCGAGCTCCCCGGCGACGCCGAGGGCCGTCCGTACGCCGACGAGGCCGTGCGGGGCGTGCGCGCGTCGCTCGTGGATCTCGACGCGCGCATCGTGAAGGCCAGCAAGAACTGGCGCCTCGAGCGCATGACGCGAGTCGATCGCAACCTGCTCCGGCTCGGGGCCTGGGAGCTCGTGCAGAAGGCCGACGTGCCGCGCGCCGTCATTCTCGACGAGGCCGTCGAGCTCGCCAAGCGCTTCGGCACGGAGGAGAGCGGGGCGTTCGTGAACGGTGTGCTCGATCGCATCGCCGACGACTGCGGCCGGCAAGACGAGCCCAAAGTTCCCGCCGCGCGCAGCGAGCCCTGAGCGATGGATCTGCGCTTCATCGCCCCGAGCCTGCGCAAGCTCGACCTCTCCGGCACGGAGGTGCTCGTCGCGTCGCTCGTTCCCGGGGAACGGCCGCCGCGCGGGGTCGCGGGGCTCTGCGACTGGCGCCTGGGCGGCCGCGTTTCGCGCCTGATCAGCGCCGGCTTCGCGACGGGCGCGCTCGGGGAGGTGCTCTTGCTCTCGGGACGGCCGAAGCTCCCGTTCGACAAGCTGTTGCTCTTCGGCGTCGGCGCGCGCGAGGATTTCTCGGAGCTCGTCTTCCGCGCCGTGATCGAACGTGTGCTCGCGACGCTCGAGGGCCTGCGCGCGCGCACGGCCGTGGTCGAGCTGCCCGGGCGGCATTTCGACGGCATTTCTCCCGAGCGCGCCGCGGACATTTTGCTCGAAATTTCCGGGGCGCGCAGCGAGCACGACGTGTGGACGCTCGTGGAGTCGAGCGAGGCGCAACGCACGATCACCCAGCAGACGATCCTCGAGCGCCGCCGCGTGCGCCAGCCGTGACGATCGACGCGCTCTTCCGCGAAGTATTTCCCGCCGGCGTCCAGGTCGCGTGGGGGGAAATCGGCGATGCAACGGCCGAGCTCCTGCCCGACGAGGCGCCGCTCGTCGCACGAGCCGTCAGCAAGCGCCAGCGGGAGTTCGCGCGTGGCCGCTGCTGCGCGCGCCGTGCCCTCGCGGGGCTCGGCTTCGACCGCGTGAGCGTGCTCGTCGGCGAGAACCGCGAGCCGCTTTGGCCCGAAGGCGTCGTCGGCAGCATCACGCACGACAACACGCTGTGCGTGGTCGCCGTGGGGCACGCTGCGGAGTACGCGGGCCTCGGCGTCGACCTCGAGCCCGAGGGCGCGCTCAGCCCCGAGATCGCCGAGCGCATCTGGTCGCCCGCGGAAGCCGAGCGCGCCGAGGACGTCGCCACCTTCACGGCCGGCTCCGCCGCGCGGCTCGTGTTTTCGGCCAAAGAAGCCTTCTACAAGTGCCAGTTCCCGCTCACGCGCACGTACCTCGGCTTCCACGACGTCGAGGTGGCCCTGGGCCTGGAGACGTTCGCGCTGACCCTCAAGACGGCCGCTGGACCGTGGCCGAGCGGCATGCGTTTCGACGGCGTGTGGCGCCGTGCCGGCGGCGAAATCCTGACCGCGGTCGTGCTCGGCCGCTGACGGCGGGTTGCCGCCGACCGCGCAGCGTCAGCGCACGACGTCTTTGTGCTTGGGCGCGGCGCCGCCCGCGTTCGCCACCGACGGACTCGCCTCGCTCGGCGGCACGTAGGTGTATCCGGGACGGCCTTCCGGATCCTTCAGGACGCGGACGCCACCCATGATGATGTTGCCGTTACTGTAACGGTCGTACTCGATGACGAGCCCGGGGTAATAGTCGCGCGCGACGAGCGACGCCGGATTCGGCTGCGGCACCTGCTCGATGCGCTCCGGCGGCCCCAGGTATTGCTGAATGGCCTTTGGCACCATGCCGAGCCGCAGGTCCGGCGGAATGCCGCCGTTGAAGAACCCGAACTCGACCGCTTCTCCGTTGCCGTCGACGCCGGCGGGGCGGCCGGCGCGCTGCACGTGGATCCAGCTCGTCGTGCCGCCTTGAAGGTGGAAATCGACGCCGCGCGAGACGTAGCGGCAGACCTCGTCCGTGAGCACCTCGCAACGCTTCTCCATCAGCCGCTCGATCGTGCTGACGGTGGCACCGAGGCGAATCGCACCGACGCCCTGGCCGGCGTCGATCGACAACATGGGACCCGAGGGCGGCGCCCACTTTTTGCGGCGCAGCGCTTCCCGCGCATCTTTCTCGATGGCGCCCGCGGCGACGGCCGCCGCGATTTGATCCTCCACGGGTTTGCGCGGCGCGGGCTTCGTGCACCCGACCGCGGCCAAGAAGGAGAAGCTATAAACGATCGCTCGCGAGCGCATTTGACCTCCAGGACGCGCGAGTGTCATGTAGCACGACCCTCGTCCGCCGTGCTCGATCTCGAACGCCGCCGCTTTCTCTTCGTCACCGGTAAAGGCGGTGTCGGTAAGACCACCGTCTGCGTGGCCCTGGCAACCGCGTTGGCGGCGCAGGGGAAACGCGTGCTCGTCGCCGTGACAGGGGCGAAGGAACGCGTGTCCGAGCTCGTCGGCTCGGCGCCGCTCGGTACGGAAATCCAGGAGCTTTCGCCGCGACTTTACGGCGTCGTCTTGCGGTCGGAGGTGGCGCTCCGCGAGTACGGCCAGCTGAAGCTCAAGAGCCGCGTGCTCGTCGATGCCCTCTTCGACAACCGCTACGTGCAAGGCTTTTTCGCCGGCGCGCCCGGGTTGAAGGAGTGGTCGCTGCTCGGCAAGGCCTGGTACCACTCGATCGAGACCGTCGACGGCGCGCCGCGCTTCGACGTCGTGCTCTTCGACGCGCCGGCCACCGGGCACGGCCTCGACATGCTGCGCGTGCCGAAGGTCATCGTCGAGCTTGCCCCGCCGGGCCTGCTCCGCACGGACGCCGAGCGTGCCTGGAGCACGTTCCAGGATCCGAGCCAGTCGGGCGTCGTCGTCGTGACGCTGCCTGAAGAGCTGCCCGTCAACGAAACGGAAGAGCTCGTGCAGGCGCTCCGGACGGATCTGCGCCTGCCGATCGCGGCGCTCGTCGTGAATGCCGTGCAGCCGGAGCTGTTCGCGCCGGACACCCGCGCGGCCCTCAAGGCGCTCGTCGGCAAGCTCGCAGAGCCCAAGACCCCCGGGGAAGCGGCGCTGGCCGCCGGCGTGCGCCGCGCCGTGCGTGAATCGATCCAGTCCGACTGTCGCGCGCGCCTCCACCACCTCGGCTTGAAGGAGCTCGAGCTGCCCCGGCTCATCGGCAACGCTTCCTCGCGCGAGGCGATGCGCACGCTCTCGGCGCGCTTCCGCTGATTGCCCTTCGCGCCGGTCCTGCTTGACGCGCGCGGGCGTTTGCCCGAGCGATGCGGTGCTTCATTTCCATGTCCACGGCGATCGCGGTCGAAAATCTCGAAAAAACCTACGCGCGCCGCAAGCGGCGGGACGGGTTCTGGGCGGGCCTGCGCTCGTACTTCTCGTGGGAAACGGAGCTCGTCACGGCGGTGAGCGACCTCTCCTTTCGCATCGAGCGAGGGGAAAGCGTCGGGCTCATCGGTGAGAACGGCGCCGGCAAGTCGACGACGGTCAAGATGCTGACGGGCATTTTGGTGCCGACGGGGGGGCGGGTCGAAACGTTGGGTGTCGTGCCGCACGAGCAGCGGCGCCGCCTGTCGCAGAGCATCGGCGTCGTCTTCGGACAGAAGCCGCAGATCCTCTGGGACATTCCCGCTCGCGACAGCTTTCGGCTGCTCAAGGCCATGTACCGGGTGCCGGACGACGTCTTTCGGTTCACCTACGACGAGGCCGTCGAGCGCCTCGAGCTCGCTCCGTTCCTGGACACGCCGGTGCGCCTGCTCTCGCTCGGCCAACGCATGCGCTGCGATCTGGCGGCGGCCCTCTTGCACGCGCCGGCCGTGGCGTTCCTCGACGAGCCGACCATCGGCCTCGACGTGCTCGTGAAGGAGCGGGTGCGCGAGCATTTGGTCGAAATGCGGCGCCGCTTCGGTACGACCATCGTGCTCACGACCCACGATTTGAAGGACATCAGCGCGACCTGCGAGCGCCTGCTCGTGCTCGACCGCGGCAAGCTCCTCTACGACGGCAGCCGTCAGGGCTTCGAGGCCCGCTACGCCGAGGGCCGTACCCTCGACGTGACGCTCGAATCGGACGCCGACGCGCCCGTGCGCGAGCTCCTCGCGCGCGACGTCGAAGGCGAAGAGCTCACCTTCGACTGGAGCGTGCCTCGGCGGCTGCGCGTCGAGTGCGCCCGGGCCGCGAGCGCGCCGCGCGTCACGGCGAGTGTCTTGAAGCACCTCGCCGTCGCCGATCTGAGCGTCCACGGCGCCGAGCTCGACGCGATCGTCACCCGTCTCTACCGGGTCGGTAAGGCCGCTCCGTGACCACGCTGAAGGCGCCCTCGGCGCGCCAGCTCCTGCACGGCTTCGTCGTGCTCGCGCAAAAGACGGCGCAGACCAAGCTCACCTATCGCCTCTCCACCGTGCTCACGCTGCTCGCGAGCGTCACGGCCTACTGCGTCTTTTTGCTCGTGTGGCTCGAGGTCTACCGCAGAAATCCCCATCCGGGCCCGGTCACGCGCAGCGAGATGCTCTCCTACCTCGTCGTCGCGTTCCTCGTGAACTCGCTGCTCGTCATGAGCTTCGAGGTGCGCTTTCTGCAGCGCGTGCGCATGGGCCTCGTCGCGGGCGACCTTCTACGGCCGCTCGGCTTCATGCTCTTCCAGCTGGCGCAAGCGACGGGCGATTTGCTCGTGAACGCGCTCTACGCGGCGCCCATCTACGCCGTCGGCTACTGGTTCGTCGGTCCGGCCCTGCTCCCGGCGTCGGCGCTCTCGGCCCTGCTCGCCGTCCTCAGCGTCGGGCTCGGCTTCTTGATCGCGTTCGGCGTCAGCTACGTGATCGTGCAAGCGTCGTTCGTCCTGCAGTCCGGTTACGGCATCTTCTTCTTGCGCGCGTCGCTCCACCAGGTGTTCTCGGGGCTCTCGGCGCCGCTCGTGATGTTCCCGCCTTCGCTGCGCGCCCTTGCCCGCGTCTTGCCTTTCCACCACGAGATCGAAACCCCCGCGCGCCTCTGGCTCGGTCTCGTCCCCGCGCAGGAGATCCCGCGTGTCCTTGCCGAGCAGGCGGCCTGGGCCTTCGGCCTCGTCGCCGCGGGCGAGCTCATCTTCTCGGCCGTCATGCGCCGCCACCAGCTCCAGGGCGGGTAACCGTGCGTTTTTACTGGGTATTGTATCGAACGGCGCTCAAGTCGATCGCCGAATACCGCGTGGACTTCGCGGTCGGGGTCATCACGGCCGTTGCGATGCAGCTCGCCGCGCTCGCCTTCTACTGGGTCGTCTTCACGCGCGCGCCCGCGCTCGGCGGCTGGTCGTCGATGCAGATGCTCTTCCTCTTCGGCCTCACGGCGCTCGTGCTCGGCTTCGCCGAAGCGACGCTCAACGGCATCTGGTGGCTTCCCTACTACATCATCGACGGCCAGCTCGATCGCCTGCTCGTCTATCCGGTGAACAGCCTCGTCTTCGTGCTGCTCTCGCGCCCCGAGCTCCACGCGCTCGGCAACATGACGGCGGGCGCCATCGCGATCGCCGTGGCGTGGCCTTCGGTTTCGCCGCCGCTCTTCGCGCTCGCCCTCTTGCCCGTCTGGGTCGCGTGTGGCGCCGTCATCTACACGGGCATCCTCGTCCTCGTCGGTGCGCTCACCTTCCGCATCGTCGGCCCCTGGTCAGCGCACCTCTTCGCGGTCCACCAACTCCTCAACGCCTCCCGCTACCCGCTCTCCATCTACCCGCGCTGGCTCCGCACCCTTCTTCTCTACGCTCTCCCCTTCGGCGCCGCGATCTACGTTCCCGCAGATTTCCTGCGCGGCCACGCTTCGCTACTCGGCGCCCTCGTCCTTCCGCCGCTCGCCGCCCTCGGTACCGCCTTCGCGGCCAAGCTCTCCTGGAACGCCGCGCTCAAGGGCTACCAAAGCACGGGCAGCTGATCAGCCCCGCCGCTCGTCCGACCCCTCGCGCCGACGTTCCGCGCAGCGCACCCGGTCGGCGAAGCTCGACCCCCCGAACCGCACTTGAGCGACGCTCTCACCAGCGCGCCGCGACTCACTTCACGCTGCTCGCGCTCCCCGGTGAGCGTTCGTCGACGTGGGCCAGCGGTGGGTTCGACGCCGCGCGAGTTACTCACGAGCGTTCGCGGCTGGTGGTTCGACGATGAACGAGCTGCCGGCGAGCGTTCGCCTCCGTTGGCGGCTCTTGGTTCGACGATGAGCGAGCTTCGGCGAGCGTTCGTCTTCATCGGCGCGGCCGCGTTCGAGATCAGCCGATCCCCGTTGTGGGCGCGGCCGCGTCCGTCCCGCGTGCTCAGCCTTCGAGAATCGGGGATGCGCCCACGTGGGTGCGGCGACGCCCGTCCCGCGTGCTCGGCCTTCGAGAATCGGGGATGCGCC
>Ga0164241_10005650_pt1 | contig 11628 bp, 10 predicted proteins | sample OricomyardsoilBY_FD_108780 | JGI IMG/M metagenome (GOLD analysis project Ga0164241, IMG submission 108780) | Backyard soil microbial communities from Emeryville, California, USA - Original compost - Back yard soil (BY) | ecosystem: Environmental > Terrestrial > Soil > Unclassified | place: USA... | reverse complement strand
GTGGCCGAGCACGCGGCGCGGCTCCACGAGCGTGTGCTCGCTGGCCTCCGCGAGCCCCGTGACGACGCCGACGAGCGTCTGGTGCCCGAACGGCACCTCGAGCAGCGCGCCGATGCCGACGCCCTCCGGCCGGGCGTAGTCGAACGGGCCGCGCAGGGAGCGTGCGGTCGTGAGCGGCTCGACCTTCGCCACCGGAGGCATCGAGGCCACGATAGGGTCGCACCACGATGGATCTTCACCCTGGCGAGCACATCCTCTTCTCTGGCCATCCGAGCTGGCGGTCGACGCTGGCGCTCTACATCAAGGGCGTCGTGCTCACCGTCGTCGTCGGCGCGATCGTGTGGTTCGCGGTCGGCCACGGCGCCGGCATCGGCGCGGCGATCGCGGTCTTCGCGCTCGTGCTCCTCGTCGGCTTCATCGAGCGCCTCTCGACGCTCTACATGGTGACCGACGAGCGGCTCCACATCCGCCGCGGGATCCTCTCGCGGCGCACGCAGGAGACGCGCATCGAGCGGGTCCAGAACGTCAACACCGACCAGTCGATCCTCCAGCGGATCCTGCAGATCGGGATCGTCGACTTCGATACCGCCGGCACCGAGGACTCGGACTTCACGTTCCGCGGCGTGGCCAACCCCGGCGACGTCGTGCAGGCGGTCGACCAGGCCCGCCGCGACGCCGTCACCAGGGGTGTCGACGCGCCAGCTCGCCCGGAGCTATAGTCGCGCGCCGATGGTCGAGAACCCCAGCGATCGGCCCGAGACACGCGCGGCGCCGGGCAACGACGCCCGCGACGAGTGGCTCGCCCTCGCGGAGGAGAACTCCGACCGCGAGATGGCCGTCCTGGCCACCGCCGCACGCCGCCTGGCGCCCGTGAACGTCCAGACGCCGCGCTTCCCGCGCACGCCGTCGGGCGACGACGCGGCCTGACACGACCGCCGCGCGCGGTCGGGCGGAACGACGCAGCGCGAGCCGCCGCGCGCGGGAACGCCCGCGCGCGACGGCCAGCGAAGCGTCCTAGACCGCGGCGGCTCCGAGGCCGGCGGCCTCGCGCAGCGCGTCGGCCTTGTTCGTGGCCTCCCACGTGAAGTCGGCGTCGTCGCGGCCGAAGTGGCCGTACGCGGCGGTCTTCTGGTAGATCGGCCGGTGCAGCTTGAGCTCTTCGCGGAACGCGCCCGGGCGGAGGTCGAAGTGCTCGTCGACGAGCTTGGCGATCTGCGCCTTGCCGAGCTTCTCGGTGCCGAACGTCTCGACCGACACCGACACCGGGTGCGCGACGCCGATCGCGTAGGCGACCTGGACCTCGGCGCGGTCGGCGAGGCCGGCGGCGACGAGGTTCTTGGCGACCCAGCGCGCGGCGTAGGCGCCGGACCGGTCGACCTTGCTCGGGTCCTTGCCCGAGAACGCGCCGCCGCCGTGGCGGCCCATGCCGCCGTAGGTGTCGACGATGATCTTGCGCCCGGTCAGGCCGCAGTCGCCGACGGGGCCGCCGATGACGAACCGGCCGGTCGGGTTGCACAGGAACACCTTGCGCAGGGCGTCGGCGTCGTAGAGGTCGGCGGGCAGGACCGGCACCACGACCTGCTCCCAGAGGTCGTCCTTGATCTGCTGCTGCGTCGCCGACTCGGCGTGCTGCGTCGAGATCAGGAGCTGCTCGATCCCGACCGGCTTGCCGTCGCGGTAGCGGACCGAGACCTGGGTCTTGCCGTCCGGGCGCAGGTAGCCGAGCGAGCCGTCGTGGCGGACCGCGGCGAGCTGCTCGGCCAGCTTGTGGGCGAGCGAGATCGGCAGCGGCATCAGCGACTCGGTCTCGTTCGACGCGTAGCCGAACATCATCCCCTGGTCGCCGGCGCCGGCGACGTCGAGGACGTCGTCGTCGCTCGGGTCGGTGCGGGTCTCGTAGGCCTGGTCGACGCCCTGGGCGATGTCGGGCGACTGCTTGTCGATCGCGTTGAGGACCGCGCAGCTGTCGGCGCTGAAGCCGAGGTCGGCGTCGACGTAGCCGATCTTCTTGATCGTGTCGCGCGCGATCTGCTGGATGTCGACGTACGTGTCGGTCGAGATCTCGCCGGAGACGACGACGAGGCCGGTGTTCACCAGGGTCTCGCACGCGACGCGGCCGTAGGGATCCTCGGCCAGCACGGCGTCGAGGACGCCGTCCGAGATCTGGTCGGCCACCTTGTCCGGGTGACCCTCGGTCACCGACTCGGACGTGAAGAGGTATTCGTTGTCTGCGTACTCGCTCATGGGATCGAAAGCTCCAACTGCATGGTCGTCTCGTCTGCATCGCCGGTCGAGACGGCGCCGACGGCACGAACCTTCTCGAGGTCCCTGCGGACGCGCTGGTAGGCGCGGCTGTCGTCGAGGCCGGTCTGCTCGCCGAGGCGCAGCAGCTTGCTGAAGTCGAGGAAGGCTAGCGATGTCGTGGACTTCGACGACCCGTCGCCCATCACGGACCGGTATGCCTCGCTCGGCGCCAGGCGCGGCGCGTCGCCGTGCACGCCCTGGATCCCGGCCACGTTCGTCGACGCGACGACCTTGCCGTCGAACACCGCGTAGTCGAGCTCGAGCCCGGTGGCGAGCCTCGCCCGGTAGACCGTGACGCCGTCGACCTCCTGGTCGGTGAACGTCGGGGTCACCCCCGAGTCGGCGTCGTCGGACGGCGAGAACAGCGACGCCAGCGGCGCCTGGAGGTCGGCCATCGTGCGGCGCGCCGCCGCCTCGTCGGAGACCTTCGCGACCACCGTCAGGATCGGCGCCGGCAGCGCCGGGGTGAGGGTCACCGCGACCTCGCCGGACAGCAGCTCGACCAGGCGCGCCTGGAGGTCGTCGCCCGCGCCCTTCAGCGCCGAGCGGGCGCTCTCGAGGATCGCGCCGACGCCGCCGGTCGCCGCCCCGGAGGAGGTCGCGGCGAGCAGCCGCTGCACGGCGCGCCCGAGCCCCCGGACGCCCACGTACGCGAGCGCGCCCGCGGGGACCTCGGCGTTCAGCGTCGGCGCGAACGCGCTGAACGTGCCGCGCTTGACCTTCGGGTCCAACGCGCTGTGCAGCGTGATCCGCGCGCTCGAGCCCTTCGCGACGAGCCCGAACGCGGTGCCCTGCAGGCCGGGCTGGGCGAGCAGCACGCCGGCGGCGCCGACGATCCCGCCCTGCGCGGCGAGGATCCGGCGGATGCCGTCGGCGGTCGCGTAGCCGTCGACCGCGCGGTCGGCGGGCAGCCCGGCGGTCGCGCGCCGGAACGCGGGGTCGGTGGCCAGCGAGCGGCCCTTGCCGGCGGCCAGCGCCGCGGCCGACTCGACTGTCCCCTTCGTGCCGACGGCCAGGAACCTCCCCAGGCGCCGGACCGTGGTCGGCCCGCACGTCCGCGCGGCGGCGGGCGTCTTCGGGCCGTCCTCGCCGGTGTCGAGCAGCACGAGCGACTCGATCCCCGTGACCCCGTCGACGAGCGCGAGCGCCGCCTCGCGGCCCTTCAGGTCCTTGACGCCCGCCCCGCAGCCCGGCGCGGTCAGGCGCGCCAGCAGCGAGCCGCGCAGGCCCTTCCAGCTCGGGAACCGCGCCGCGAGCTTCTCCGCCGCGGCCACCGACCCGCGGCCACGGTCGGTCGAGACGTGCACGTAGGCGAGCGTCCCCGCCGGGACGAGCCGCGCGGCGGCGTTGGGCGGCGGCGAGGCGGAGCTCCCGCCTCCCGCGACCAGCAGCACGACCACCACGACGACGGCGGCCAGTGCGACCGCCGCTCCTGCCATCGCCCTACGTCTGGCGAAAACGCTCACTCCGGCGTTCCTTGCGCTCGTTGAAGTCGATCACCAGCGGGACCCCGTCGTATCCGTACCGGGCCCGCAGGCGATTCTCGACGAAGTAGGCGTAGTCGCGCGTCACTCGCGTGCGGCTGTTGACCTGGATCGCATAGCGCGGCGGCTTCTCGCCGATCTGCGCCATGTAGAGCATCTTCAGCCGGTGGCCGCGGACGGCGGGCGGCTGGCGCGCCTGGACGACCTCGCCGAGGAAGCGGTTGAGCTCCGGCGTCGGGATCCGCTCGCGCATCCGGTCGCCGAGCATGATCGCGTCGGTCAACAGCCGCGGGACGTTGCGGCCGTTGAGCGCGCTCGCGGTGACGACCCGCGGGCGCAGCCGCAGCTTGCGCCCGACGTGCGCGCGGATCCGGTCGAGCTCCTGCTCGGTGCCGTCGAACAGGTCCCACTTGTTGAGGACCAGCAGCGTCGCGCAGTAGCTCTTCATCGCCAGCTCGGCGATCCGCAGGTCCTGGGCGGTGACGCCGTCGGCCGCGTCGCAGACCACGATCGCGACGTCGGCGCGCTCGGCCGCCCGCTGCGAGCGCAGCGCGGTGTAGTACTCGACCGACTCGGAGACCTTCGCCTGGCGGCGCAGGCCCGCGGTGTCGACGAGCACGACCTTGCGGCCGTCGACCTCGAGCGGCATGTCGATCGCGTCGCGGGTCGTGCCCGCGACGTCGGAGACGATCACGCGCTCGGCGCCGAGGAAGCGGTTGACGATCGAGGACTTGCCGACGTTCGGCCGCCCGATCAGCGCGAGCTTGACGACGTCGTCGTCGCTGTCGTCGTCGTCGGCGTCGCCGGGCAGCAGCTCGACGACGCGGTCGAGGAGGTCGCCGGTGCCGAGGCCCTGCGTCGCCGAGACGGCGAGCGGATCGCCGAGGCCGAGGCCGTAGAACTCCAGCGCGTTGGCCATGTCGTTGACGCCGTCGATCTTGTTGGCGGCGACGACGACCGGGAGGTTCGAGCGCCGCAGCAGGTCGGCCATCTCCTGGTCGCCCGGGCGCAGGCCCGCCTTCGCGTCGACCACGAGCACGGCGACCTGCGCGTCGGAGAGCGCCGCGCGCGCCTGGTCGCGGATCGAGCCGGCGATCGGGTCGAGGTCGAGCGCGTCCATGCCGCCGGTGTCGATCAGCGTGAAGCGCCGGCCGTTCCACTCGCAGGCGATCTCGTTGCGGTCGCGGGTGATGCCGGGCGCCTCGTGGACGACCGCGCTGCGCGAGCCGGTGAGGCGGTTGACGAGCGAGGACTTCCCGACGTTGGGGAAGCCGACGACGGCGACCTTCATACGGGCACCAGCGCGGAGATGCGGTCGACGACCTGGTCGATCGTCAGGCCGCTGGTGTCGAGCTCGATCGCGTCGAGCGCCTTCTCGAGCGGGCTGTGCTCGCGGCCGGTGTCGCGGGCGTCGCGCTCGCGCTGCTCGGCCAGGACCACCTCGACCGGGCGGCCGTCCTGGGCGGCGCGGCGGCGCGCGCGCTCCTCGTCGGAGGCGGTGAGGAAGACCTTGACCTCGGCGTCGGGGGCGACCACGGTGCCGATGTCGCGGCCCTCGGCGACCCAGCAGCCGTCGGCGATCAGCTCGCGCTGCATCGCCACCAGCCGCTCGCGGACGGCCGGGTCGGCGGCGACCTCGGAGGCCTTCGCGGTCACGTCCGGCGTGCGGATCGCCTCGGTCACGTCCTCGCCGTCCATCAGGACGCGATCCCCCAGGTCGATGCGCCGAGGAGGCTCGTCGCCGCGCAGCGCGGCGAGCGCCACGGCGCGGTACATCGCCCCCGAATCGAGGTACGTCCAGTCCAGCGCGCTCGCGACGGCGCGCGCGACCGTTGACTTCCCTGCGCCCGCGGGCCCGTCGATGGCGATGAGCATGAACGTGGCACGATAGCCCCGATGCGGCTGCTCGAACCTTTGCGCGAGCGCGACTTCGCCCTGCTCTGGGCCGGATTGACCGTCTCCCTGCTCGGCGACGGCATCTACTTCGTGGCCGTCGCCTTCCAGGCCTACGCGCTGAAGAACGAGCCGTCGTCGCTCGCGGTCGTCGCGCTGTCGTGGTCGGCGGGCTTCCTCGTCGCGGTGCTGGTGGCCGGCGTCGTCTCGGACCGGATACCCCGGCGCCGGGTGATGATGGGCGCCGACGTCGTCCGCGCCGCGGCGCTCCTGGCGATCGGGCTGCTGTCGATGGGCGGCGCGCTGGAGCTGTGGATGCTCGTCGCGCTCGTGTTCATCTACGGGATCGGCGAGGCGTTCTTCGGCCCGGCGTTCAGCGCCCTGATCCCGGAGATCCTCCCCGAGCGGCTGCTGGTCCAGGCCAACGCGCTCGAGCATGCGATGCGGCCGATCAGCGCGCGCGTCGTCGGCCCGGCGTTCGGCGGCCTGATCGTGGGCCTCGCGGGCGCCGGCCAGGGCTTCGTGATCGACGCCGGGACGTTCGTGGTCTCGTTCGCGTGCCTGAGCGCGCTGCGGATCGTCGAGATCGTCCCCGAGCCGGTGGCCGGTGCCGGGCGCGCCGTGGTCCGCGAGCTGCGCGAGGGCCTCGCCTACGTGCGCTCGCAGAGCTGGCTGTGGGGCACGCTCGTCGCGGCGTCGCTGTCGCTGCTCCTGTTCCAGGGCCCGATGGAGGTCCTGATCCCGTACCTGTTCAAGAACGAGCTGGGCGGCGGCGCGACCGCGTTCGGCGTGTTCATGGCGATCCAGGGCGTCGGCTGGGCCGCGGGCTCGTTCTGGATGGGCCGCCGCGGGATGCCGGACCGGCCGGTGCGGTTCATGATCCTCTGGTGGGGGCTCGGCTCGCTGCCGTTCGCGCTCGTCGCGCTGGTCTCGGCCCGCTGGCAGCTGATGGCGCTCGCGTTCTTCTTCGGCGTGCCGTTCTCGGTCGGCATGGTGATCTGGGCGACGCTGATGCAGTCGCGCGTGCCGCGCGAGCTGCGCGGCCGCGTCAACAGCCTCGACTGGTTCGTGTCGATCGGGCTGCTGCCGGTCTCGTTCGCGCTCACCGCGCCGGTCTCCCAGGCCGTGGGGATCGACGCGACGTTCGCGATCGCCGGCCTCGGGGGCGGCGGCGTGATGCTGCTGCTGTTCGCGCTCGTGCCGGGGCTACGCGAGCGCGGCGAGGTCGTCGCGGAAGCCGGGGTAGGAGACGGCGGCGGCCTCCATGCCGATCACCTCGACCCCCTCGCGGCTGGCGAGCCCGGCGACGGCGCCGATCATGGCCAGTCGGTGATCCCCCAGCGACTCGATCGTCCCGCCCCGTAGGCCGCCGGTCCCGCGCACCGCGAAGCCGTCCTCGGTCGCCTCGATGTCGGCGCCGAGGCCGCGCAGGCCGTCGACGACGCCGGCGATCCGGTCGGACTCCTTGACGCGCAGCTCCTGCGCGCCCTTGACGACGGTCTCGCCCTCGGCGAAGCAGCCGAGCAGCGCGACGAGCGGGAGCTCGTCGATCGCCAGCGGGACCTCGTCGGCCTCGACGACCGTGCCGACGAGCGGGCCGTGGGCGACATCAAGCTCGGTGATCGGCTCGGACGTCGCTACGGCTGAGCCGTCGGCCGGGACGTCCTCAAGGTCGCCGACGACGATCGCGCCCATCCGCTCGAGGATCCGCAGGAAGCCGATCCGCGTCCAGTTGACGCCGACGTTGGCGACGAGCAGCCGCGAGTGCGGCACGAGCACGCCGGCGGCGATCGCGAACGCGGCCGACGACAGATCGCCGGGGACGACGATCTCGTCGAGCTCGAGCTCGTCGGCGTTGCCGACCGACACGCGCGCGCCCTCGCGACTCACCGGCACGCCGGCGGCGGCGAGCATCCGCTCGGTGTGGTCGCGGCTCGGCGCGGGCTCGACGATCGTCGTCGCGCCGTCGGCGGCCAGCGCGGCGAGCATCACGCACGACTTGATCTGGGCGCTGGCGACCGGCAGCTCGTACTCGATCCCGTGCAGCCGCGCGCCGTGGACCGTGAACGGCGGGAAGCGGCCCTCGGTCGCCTCGATCTCGCCGCCCATCAGCCGCAGCGGCACGGCGATCCGGTCGACCGGCCGGCGGCGGATCGACGCGTCGCCGTCGAGCGTGTAGCTGCGCCCGGCCTGCGACGCGAGCCAGCCCGGCAGCAGCCGCATCAGCGTGCCGGCGTTGCCGACGTCGATGACGCCCTCGGGCACGCGCGCCTCGCGCAGCCCGGCGCCGCGGATGACCAGCTCCCCCCCGCGCTCCTCGACGAGCGCGCCGAGCGCGCGGACCGCGTTCAGCGACGACGTCGTGTCCTCGGCGACGAGGTAGTTGCGGACCCGCACGGGCTCGGAGGCCATCGCGCCGAGCAGCGCCGCGCGGTGCGAGATCGACTTGTCCGGCGGCGCGACCAGCGTGCCCTTGAGGCCGGTGGCCGCCGGTTCGAAGCGGACGTTCACGAGACCGCCAGCCCGAGCTCGGCGAGGAGCTCGACCGCGCGGTCGGCGCGGTCGGCGGCGATCCAGATCGACAGGGCCCCGGTGGCCATGTCCGTGGAGGGAGAGAGCGACATGTCCCCGATGTTTATCCCTTCGCGGGCCAGCGTCAGCGCCACCTCGGCCACGACGCCCGGCCGGTTGGGCACCACGAGGTGCAGCTCGGCGTCCTCGCGGCCCGCCTGCGCGCGCTTGCGGGCGACGTCGGCCTGCCACGGCTCGAGGTCCTCGCCGGCGGCCAGCCGCGCGCGCACCGCGCGCAGGCGCTCGACGGTCCCGTCGATCTCGCTCAGCAGCGCCTCGCGGTTGGCGGCGTAGATCTGGCCCCACAGCGCGGGGTTCGCGCCGGCGACGCGCGTCGCGTCGCGGAAGCTCGGGCCGGTGAGCGGGAGGCCCTCGCCGCCGCCCAGCGCGTCGCTGGCGCCCTCGACGAGCACGTTGGCGACGACGTGCGGGAGGTGCGAGACGACGGCCATCATCCGGTCGTGGGCGCCGGCGTCGAGGATCGTCGGCTTCGCGCCGAGCCCGGTCAGCAGCCGGTGCAGCTCCTGGAGACGCAGACCCGCCGTCGCCGGCCCGGGCGTCAGGTACCAGGTCGCGCCGTCGAACAGGTCGGCGCGCGCGTGCGCGGCGCCGCTCGCCTCGCTGCCCGCGAGCGGGTGCCCGCCGACGAAGCGCTCGTCGCTCACCGACGCGACGACCGCCCGCTTGACCGAGCCGACGTCGGTGACGACGCAGCCGGGCGGGGCGACCGCGAGCGTCGCGGCGATCGCCTCGGCCAGCGCCGCGACCGGCGCCGCCACGAACGCCGCGTCGGCGCCGGCGAGCGCCTCCTCGAGCGTTCCCGCGGAGTCGATCGCGCCGGCCGTCAGCGCCGGCCCCGGGTCGGGGTCGACGCCCGCGACCGTCGCCCCGAGACGGGCCTTCGCGGCGAGTCCGATGGACCCGCCGATGAGGCCCGTCCCGACGACGGCGATCTTCATCTAGGCGGTGGCGACGCTGAGCGACTTGCCGGCGACCGCGGCCGCCTGCTCGACGTGCGCCGCGTACGCGGCGAAGTCGTCGCAGCGCAGCTGCTGCGGCCCGTCGCAGACGGCGACCTCGGGCTCCGGGTGGACCTCGACGATGATCCCGTCCGCCCCGACGGCGGCGGCCGCGAGCGACAGCGGCGTCACGAGGTCGCGGCGCCCCGCGGCGTGGCTGGGGTCGACGACGATCGGAAGGTGCGTGAGTCCTTTCAGGACCGGCACCGCCATCAGGTCGAGCGTGAAGCGGTAGGCCGTCTCGAACGTGCGGATGCCGCGCTCGCAGAGCATCACGTTCTCGTTGCCCTCCTTGAGCACGTACTCGGAGGCCATCACCAGCTCCTCGAGCGTGCTCGACAGGCCGCGCTTGATCAGCACCGCGCAGCCCGAGCGGCCGACCTCGGCCAGCAGCGGGTAGTTCTGCATGTTGCGGGCGCCGATCTGGATCACGTCGGCGACCTCGACGACCGCCTCGACGTCACGGGCGTCCAGCAGCTCCGTGACGATCGGCAGCCCGGTTCGCTCCTTGGCCTCCGCGAGGAGGCGCAGGCCTTCAACGCCGAGCCCCTGGAACGCGTACGGCGACGTGCGCGGCTTGTAGGCGCCGCCGCGGAACATCGTCGCGCCGCCCTCGAGGCAGGCGTCGACGGCGGTCAGGACCTGCTCGCGCGACTCGACGGTGCACGGGCCAGCGATCAGGCAGAAGTGCTCGCCGCCGATCTTGCGGCCGGCGATCTCGAGGACCGAGGGGGCGCCGCCGCGCAGCGCGTGCGAGGCGAGCTTGTAGGGCTTGAGGATCGGCACGAGCTTCTCGACGCCCGGGGCGCCCTCGAGGCCGAGGCGATCGACGTGCTCGCGGTCGCCGACGGCGCCGATCACGGTGATCTCCTCGCCGCGGCTCGGGTGCGCCTTCGCGCCGACCGACTCGATCCTCTGGATGACGGCCTCGATCTGCTCTTCCGTGGCCGTCGGCTTCATGACAATCATCATCTGGAGGTCCTCTCTACGTACCTGGCGACAAGGGTAGGAACTGCGAACTACGGCGCTCGGTCAGCCGCGCAGGGCGGCGGGAGGGGTCTTGTGGCCCGAGCGCCTAGCGAAATCGCCAGGCGTACGCGAAGGCGTAGGCGGAATAGCCGACGGCGGGGGTGCTGCTGGTGTGGGCCGGCTGAGCCATACGCGACGGCGAATTGTGCCAGACCCAACCCGGAAAGGGAAGGGACTCAGCCGGCGGTGAGCGGTCCGTGCACCGCGAGCGCCGACGACCCGGGCGTCGCGCGGGCGATCCGCGCGCGCTTCAGCGCCTTCGCCGGGACCTTGATCCTCCGCCCCCCGAGCGTGCCCGTGAGCACGCCCTCGTCGAGCACGAGGCGCCCCGACATGCCATCCGGCCCCTTGACCGTGAGCTTGCCGCTGAACACGCCCTCGCTGGAGAACACGGCCCCGTCGACGGTCACGCCGGGCACGTAGACGACGTGGTGGAGGATCAGGAGGTCGCCGACGCCGGTCGCCACGATCTCGAACCGCCCGCCACGGAGGCCGCCGATCGCCGGGTCCTGAAGGCCGGCGTAGAGCGCCTCGTTGGAGGACGTGCGCGCGTCGCCGACCGTCGCGACCGCGGCGAACGCGACGCGGGCGCGGGTCGCGCCGGGAACGCCCGCGGCGCGCGGGACCCGGGAGAGCGAGCGCGGCGGCACGGGCGCCAGCGGCAGCTCGTTCTCCTTGTTCGTGCACGGGTGGCCGACGGCGCGGTCGCCGAAGAAGCGCTTGAGCGCGGTCGCCGCGCAGCCGGTCGCGTCGGAGCCGAGCGCGTCGTGGCCGACGCCCGGGACGGTCACCAGCGACGCCCGCGGCAGCTGCGCCTGCAGCGCGCGGTCGCCCTCGATCGAGGTGCGCAGGTCGTCGCGGCCGCCGTAGATCAGCGTCGGGACGTCGGGCAGCGGCGCGGTCACCGGCGCGAGCGGGCGGCCCTGCGGCCACTGCAAGCAGATCTCGGGAGCGCTGGAGCGGTCGACGACCGCGCGGCTCCACGGGGCGATCGTGCTCTCCGGGAGCGCCGCGAGCGCGGCCTGCGCCTTGGCGGCGCGGCCGGCGAGCGGCTCGCCGATCGAGTACGGCAGCGGGGCGTCCGAGCAGGTCGTCGTCAGGAACAGGCCGGCGCTGAGGTCGGCGACGCTCAGCGGCCCGCCGGCGCTGTCGCGCCGCAGCCGCAGCAGCGGCACCGGGTCGCCGTCGCGGGCGGCCTTCAGCGCCGCGGGCAGGCGGATCCGCAGCCACGGGTTCAGGTCGCTGCCGACGAGCGTCGCCAGCAGGTCGAACTCCGAGAACGTGACGTTCCGGCGGCCGCCGTCGCCGTCGCGCACGACGCCGTGGAG
>Ga0164241_10005649_pt1 | contig 11628 bp, 7 predicted proteins | sample OricomyardsoilBY_FD_108780 | JGI IMG/M metagenome (GOLD analysis project Ga0164241, IMG submission 108780) | Backyard soil microbial communities from Emeryville, California, USA - Original compost - Back yard soil (BY) | ecosystem: Environmental > Terrestrial > Soil > Unclassified | place: USA... | reverse complement strand
GCGCTGCCGCTGTCGGGCGCAAAGGCAATGTCGCGCGGACGCTGCCCCACCGACACCGACCGGACCGGCTCGAGCGTACGCGTGTCGATCATGGAGACCGCGTGATCGGACTCGTTGGTGACCAGGACCCAGTGGCCATTGGGTGCGAGGACCACGCCCTCCGGCTCGGTGCCGACGGGAATGCTGGCGATGACCTTGCCGCTGGCGATCTCCACCACGGAAACGCGCCCGGTATCCTCGTTCGCGACATACAGGCGCGTTTCGTCCTTGCTCAGGGCGAACTGCTCCGGATCCGAGCCGGCGGCCAGCACGCCCAGCACCCGGTGAGCCGCGGTGTCGACGATGGCGATGCCGTCGGCGCCCATGTCGCGCTTGAGCTTCGCGCATTCCTCGTCGGGCACCGTGGGCGGACACTTGGGCAGCCCGCTCACCGCGACGAACAGGCGCTTGCCCGCGCGATCCACTTTCATGCCTCGCGGCCGCTTGCCCACGTCGATGGTCGCGATGGCCTCGGCGCGCTGCGTGTCGATCACCGTGACGCTGTTGCCATCCTCGTTCGACACGTAGGCCCGGCCACCCCACGCGGCCGTGGCGTACAAGAGAACCAGCAAGCCGAGAAGTTCAGAACGACAGGTACGCTCCGATGTTGAAGTTGCTGCTGTCGTTCTCGGTGCCATCGTGCGCCTCGGCTTTGGTATCGGTGAATTCGGCCAGCAACGTGAGATTCTCAGTGAGCGAATAATATGCGCCCACGGTGAATTTTTTGTTCGTCTCCACGAGCGCCGATGGCGCCTCGCCGGAGGCCAGATCCAGGTTGCTTTCGCCGTAATTCACGCCGAGCTTGAGGTCGCCGAATTTGTACGTGGCCTGGGCCAGGAACCCGTCGGAATCGCGCTCGTTGCCCAGGCCGTCGCTGCCGAACAGGAACAAGGCGGTGGTCCCCATGCCTTCTCCCTGGTAGTACCACGCCAGGAATTCCGCGGGGCCGAAGGTGAACTTGCCGCCGATGTCGAAGCCGGTGCTGTCGAAGTCGGAAACATCCGTCACGCCGTTGTGCTTCTGGGTGATGAAAGTGGCGGAGAGATAGACGGTGTCACCGCCCTTGTAGGCGATCTTGGCGTGAAAACCCGGACTATCTTCCGGGGGTGCCGTCCCGCCCGGCGGGATGAACTGGTCGATCGGCTCGACCGGATCAAAAACGCCCACGGTGATTTTCAAACCGCTGAAGTCGCGCGTCGTGTAATTGATCTGCGCGAGCCAGTCCGTGTAGATGTACCCGAGCCCGATCGAGCCGAGTGAGGTATTGGACGGCGTCGCATAGTTGCCATTGCCGGCGCCCACGCCTGGCAGCGTCATGTCGTTCAGGATCGCATCGGCACCGAACAGGCCGATGTTCCGCCCCATCAACACCTGGCCCATGCGGTCGTTCCCGAAGGTGAGAAACACCTGGCGCATGTCGATGCCGGCCGTGCCCAGCGCGGTGTTGCGCAGCGGGGCGCCTTGCCCGAGATTCGGGCTGCCATCGTTCGTGCTGATGCCTGGATAAAAGCCGAAGGTCACCGCGAGGTCGTAGCCCTTCTGCGTGGTCGACGCGCTGAACGCGAGGGCCGCGGGCAACAACCCGTTGCTGACACTCGAGGTGCGGTCTTCTCCGGCACTGCCGCGACAGGCGAGACCGCCGATCACGGCGGGCGTCGTCTCCTCCTCGCAACTCGAGCCGATGTAGTGCACATTCACGTTGCCGTTGGCCGTGAATTTCCAGTCGCCGGCGGTCATTTCGACACCTTGCGCGGTCGAAACCGCGAAGATCGTGAGACCGAAGGCATTTCGCCATGTAGTTAGTTTCGGCATGACACTGTCCCTCGTCGCGCCGGGTAGGCCCACGATCAAGCAAGGGACGTGCCACGGGCCGCTGCGGCACTGCGGCAACTGCCTGGATACAAGACACTGTTGCAGGAGACTGTGTCACGGTGGTACAGCTTCACCTGGGACTCAGCCTCGCAACGATCAGGGGGAGGCGCGATGGACTCGAGTGTGGTGCAACACGCCGCGCATGTGCTCGCCTTCGTGAGCGGGCAAGCCAATGCGCTGGCCGGAAAGTCTGAAGAGCTGAGTCCCGCGATCGCGCTGTCGTGGCGCCGCTGCGCGCTCGATTACTCGATCGATCCTGGACGCCACTACGCGCCCAGCGTGATCGACGCGGCCTCGCTGGCCCTGCGGCGCGAACAGTACGCCGATCTCGTGCAGATCGCGTCGGCCGAAATCGACTGGTTACATGGTTACATCGCCAAGTCCGGCTATGCGCTGGTGCTGACCGATGTCAGCGGCATCATCCTGTACGAAAAAACGGACCTGGCCCTCGCGGATACATTCCGCAGCGCCGGGCTCATGTGCGGCGCGGACTGGAGCGAACGTCGCGAGGGCACCAACGGCATCGGCACGTGTATTGCGGAGGATCGGCCGATCACCGTGCACCTGGACGAACACTTCCGCGCCTGCCACATCGGCCTGTCCTGTTGTGGCGCTCCCATCCGCGACCCCGCCGGTTCGCTGGTGGCGGTACTCGACGCCTCCAGCCCCAGCGCCCAAACCACTCGCGCAGGAGTCGCGCACACGATGGCGCTGGTGAACCTGTCCGCGCGGCTCATCGAAAAATGCCTCTTCCTGAGACACTTTCAACACAGTGCCGTGTTCCGCTTCCACGCCCGTCCTGAATTCGTCAACCTGCAACACGACGGGGCCATTGCACTCGCGCCCGATGCCACGGTGGTGGCCGTCGATGAGACCGCGCTGCAACTCCTGAACGCCAGTGATCGCTCGACACTGATCGGCCGCCCGATCCACGACATCTTCGACGTCAGCGCCGCGGAATTGATCGAGCCTGCGCAGGCCGATCGTGGCGAACTGCGTCCGGTGCGTGACCTGGCGATCGGCAGGCGCTTTTTCGCCAGCCTGGATCACGGGGCGGCCCAGGCTCATCGGCGGACCCACAACCAACCTCAGGAGCTGATCCCCTCGCAGCCCACGGGCGTCATGCAAGTGGAGCCCCTGGCAGGCCGTCGTTCGCTGCTGACGCTCGAGGAACTCGCGGGCGAAGATCCGCAGATGCAGCGGAATGTGCGCAGTGCGCACCGCATCGCGAAAGTGGCCGTCCCGGTCATGATCCAGGGCCCGACGGGCGCCGGCAAGGAAGTGTTTGCCCGCGCACTGCACGCCGCGAGTGATCGGGCGAATCACCCCTTCGTGGCGCTCAACTGCGCCGCGATTCCCGAGTCGCTCATCGAAAGCGAATTGTTCGGCTACCGCTCGGGCGCGTTCACCGGCGCGCGCCGCGAGGGAATGCGCGGCAAGATCCTGCAATCCTCGGGTGGCACCTTGTTCCTGGACGAGATCGGCGACATGCCGCTGGCGCTGCAGACGCGGCTGCTGCGCGTGCTCGAAGAGCAGGAGGTGGTGCCGCTCGGCACGGAGACCCCGGTGAAAGTCGACCTGCGTGTCATCTCGGCCTCGCATCGCAACGTGCGCGACATGATCGGGCGCGCCGAATTCCGCGAGGACCTGTATTACCGGCTCAATGGCATCACGCTCGAACTACCGCCGCTGGTGGCGCGTACCGACAAGGAACGGTTGATCCGCGAATTTCTCGCGGCGGAAACCAGCGACGGCCGCCCCGCGGCCATCGAAGTGGCGGCGTTCAAGCGGCTGCTTGCTTATTCCTGGCCTGGAAACGTGCGCGAATTGCGCAACGTGATCCGCACCGCGCTGGCGATTTGCGATGGCGGTGTGGTGAGACTCGGGGATCTGCCTAGCGAATTGCGCGGCGTGGCCGACTCCGCGACGCCACCTGTGCCGTCGTCGTCCACCGCCCGGGACGAGCTGCTGAGATGCATCGACGAATGTGAAGGCAACATGTCGCTGACCGCCAAGCGGCTCGGTATCAGCCGCAACACCCTGTATCGCCGTTGCAAGCGTCTCGAGATCGCGCTGTCGCAAAAGCCGGGCCTCCTGGTCTGACTGGCACGCAATCTGCAACGCATGACCCGTGAGCGGCTTGAATGACAGCGCGCCGCGAGGACTGATCTGCCTCGCCCCCGGCATCCGCCTGGATGGCCGTCGGGAGAGTGATGCGACGCTGGTGCTGGTGTGTCCCGAAGGCAACGTGCAGTTGAACCGCATCGCCGCGGCCATTCTTCAGCTGTGCGACGGCTCGCGGGACCGCGCGCAGATCGTCACGGAAATCCTGCGCGACACGAGCAACCAGGCGCGCTCGTCGGACATCGAGGAATTCCTGGACGCAGCCGCCGCGCGTCACTGGATAGGCAAGGCGTGAGTCTCACCACGCGGACGCGAATCGCAGCGAGTATCTCTGTCTGTCTGACAACGGTCGCGGTCGCCAGCGCGCAATCCAGGTCCGCGGACAACCCCGCCGAGGCGCTGGAGCTGCCGACGGTCGAGATCGTCGGCACCACACCGCTGCCTGGCATCGGCACGCCGATGCGGGACGTGCCCGCGAACGTGCAGATCTACACCAGCGAGGATCTCGCCGGCCAGCGACAGGCGAACGTCACCGATTACCTCGAACAGAATCCTACCGGCATCACCTCGAACGCCGCGCAGGGCAACCCGTTCCAGCCGGACATCAATTTCCGCGGCTTCAGCGCATCGCCGCTGCTCGGCACGCCACAGGGCGTGTCGATGTTCCAGGATGGCGTGCGCATCAACGAACCCTTCGGCGACGTGGTGAACTGGGACCTGATCCCGCAGTCGGCCATCGCCAGCATCCAGCTCATTCCCGGCAGCAACCCGGCGTTCGGCTTGAACACGCTGGGCGGGGCTGCCGCCATCTATACCAAGAGTGGTGCGCAGTATCCCGGCGGCCACGTGGAGTTGTCCGGCGGCTCGTTTGGCCGCAAGAGCGCGGAGCTCGAGTGGGGCGGATCGCGCGAGGTTCTCGATTACTTCCTCACCGGCAACTTCCATGACGATGATGGCTGGGCCATGCACAACCCGAGCAAGGTGCGGCAATTCTTCGGCAAGGTCGGTTGGCAGAACGAGACCAGCGATCTCGACGTGAGTTTCACCGGGGCCGACAACACGCTGCAGGGGACGCAGACCATACCCATGTCCTTCATGGACGACATTCGCCAGGCGTACACCTTCCCGGACGAGAACCAGAACCAGCTCGCTTTCCTCACGGCGAAGGGCAGCCACTTCGCCACGGACGATGCGTTGATCGGCGGCAATCTCTATTACCGCCGGTCCAGGAATCGAAATGTCAGCAGCAACGTCAACGACGACTTCGATGAGGACGGAATCCAGGCCACCAACGACGCGTCCGACATCGACCAGGACGGTTTTGGCGGCGGAGTGCAGCTGGTGCTCACCAGCAAGGTGGGTGCCCGCAAGAATCAGCTCACGCTCGGCGTGACCGGCGACGTCGCGGGCTCCCGGTTCGAGCAGCATTCACAGGACGCCATGTTCACCGCTGAGCGTGACACCGTCGGGATGGATGACTTCGAGCTCGAGACCGACGCGGACACGCGCACCGGGTACTACGGCGCCTTCATCGCCGACACGTTCCACCTGGATGAGCGGTGGACCTTGACCGCCTCGGGTCGATACAACCACGCCCGCGTCCGCATCGAAGACCGCACCGGCCAGGCACCCCAGCTGGATGGCGAGCACACGTTTTCCCGCTTCAATCCCGCGGCCGGCATCAACTTCAACCCGGTTCCAAACCTGACGGCCTATGCCAGTTACAACGAGGGTGTGAGAGCGCCCACGGCCATCGAGCTGACCTGCGCGGATCCGAACGCGCCCTGCAAACTACCGAACGATTTCCTCGCGGATCCGCCACTCGACGAGGTGATCTCGAAAACCGCGGAAGTCGGCGCGCGCGGCGTCGTAGGTGTCTCCTGGCGCTGGAGCGCCGCCGCCTATCGCACGGCCCTCGACCATGACATCGCGTTCATCAGCTCCGGTGCCGGTGCGAGCAACGCGGGATTCTTCGCCAACGTGGGCACGACGCGCCGGCAGGGCATGGAGCTCGCGTTGCAAGCACGCCTGCAGCCGGTGTCGTTCGCGCTGCGGTACACGTTTCTCGATGCCACCTTCCAGTCGGCATTCACCGAGAGCAGCCCGGCGAACTCCGGCGCTGATGAGGCTGGCGTCATCGAAGTTTCCGCTGGCAATCGCATCCCCGGCAATCCGCGCCACATCCTGAAGCTGCGCATCGACTGGACCGTCACGCCGCGGCTGTTCCTGGGCGCGAACCTGCTCGGCAGCGCAGGTGTGTACGCGCGCGGTGATGAGAACAACCAGGACGTGAACGGCCAGGTCCCCGGCTACACGGTGGTGAATCTCGACGGCCGCTATCTCGCCACCAGCCGGCTCGAGATTTTCGCGCGCATCAACAACCTCTTCGACCGGCGCTATTCCAACTTCGGCGTCGTCGGCGAGAATTTTTTCTCCGGTCCCGATCGCAGCTTCGGACCGGCCGTCGGAATCGATTCGGCGGCGGAGCAGTTCCGCGGCCCGGGCGTGCCCTTCGGCGCCTGGCTCGGTGTCAGATATTCCTTCGGTGAACCGGGGTCTGAAGACGACTAAGTCGTTGATCCGCCAAAGCGCTGTTGGGCGAGTTCCCGCGATTTGAACTTGCTGTAATAGCGCGCATCCCTTGGTATTCGCCGCTTTGAACGGAGTACGCCCATGTCCACGCCAGCCCGACAGACTGTTCAAGGAAACTTCGCCGACCTCGAGCGGATTTTCGCTCTCCAGCAGGCGCATCAGTGGGAGATCAAAGCCACCACCGCCGAACAGCGCAAGGCGAAGCTGAAGAAGTTGAAGGCGGCCGTGGAAGCGCATGCCGACCAGATCATGGCGGCGGTGAAGCAGGACACCCGCAAGCCCGAAGGCGAAATCAAGGTGACGGAGGTGCTCGGCGTCCTCGGCAATATCCAGAAGAACATCGACAGTCTCGATGAGTGGATGAAACCCGTTGACGTGGTTCCCTCCATGAACCCGAACGACAAGGCGCGGATCGTTTACGAGGCACGCGGCGTGTGCCTGATCCTCGGGCCCTGGAATTTTCCGCTCGGCTTGACGATGGGACCGCTCGCGGCGGCCATTGCGGCGGGCAACTGTTGCATGGTCAAGCTGACCGATCTGTGCCCCGCGACCGCCAGTGTCGCCGCGAAAATCATCCGGCAGGCCTTCGATGAAAGGGAAGTGGCGCTGTTCGAAGGCGGAGTCGACGTGGCCACGGCGTTGCTGGAGCTGCCGTTCAGTCACATCTTTTTCACGGGCAGCACGCGCGTCGGCAAGCTGGTCATGGCGGCGGCGGCCAAGCACCTCGCCACGGTGACGCTGGAGCTGGGCGGAAAGTCGCCCGTCATCGTCGATGAAGGCGCGGACGTGAAGAAGGTCGCGGGTGATCTCGCGGCCGCCAAGCAGTTCAATGGTGGCCAGGCCTGCATCAGCCCGGACTACGTGTTCGTCAAGGAGTCGCAGAAGCGCGCGCTGATCGACGAATTCCAGGCCAGGGTCAAACAAAACCTGTACCGCGACGACGGCAGCATCAAGAAGGAGAGCATCGCGCAGATCGTCAACGAGCAGAATTTCACCCGCATCAAGAAGCTGTTCGACGATGCGGTGGCCAAGGGCGCGAAGGTGGCCGTCGGCGGCATGCTGGAGCAGGGCGATCGCACCATCCACCCGACGCTGCTCACCGAGGTCACGCCCGACATGCAGATCATGCAGGAGGAGATCTTCGCGCCGATCGTGCCGGTGGTGACGTACAAGAGCCTCGATGAGGTCATCGGCCACATCTCGGGGCGCGCCAAGCCCCTGGCTCTTTATATCTACAGCAACGACAAGAGCAACGTCGACAAGATCCTGAGCCGGACTTCATCGGGCGGTGTGACCATCAACGGGTTCTTCTCGCACTACCTGGAGAGCAAGCTGCCGTTCGGTGGCGTGAACCAGAGCGGCATGGGCAGCTACCACGGCGTGTTCGGCTTCCGCGCGTTTTCGCACGAGCGGGCCATCTATGTGCAGGAGGGTCAGGGTCACTGATTCTCTCCGCCCGGAGGGTGTGTTACTAATCCTTCGCCAGGAGGAATCCCACCCACGTGAGCCGCAAGAACAGCGAATCGGCGCTGGCGCCGCTGCGCTACCCGATATTCCGCAATGTCTGGATCGCCAGCACGCTCAGCAATCTCGGTGGACTCATCCAGTCGGTGGGCGCCGCGTGGTTGATGATTTCCATCGCGGGATCGCCCGACATGGTGGCGCTGGTACAGGCGTCGCTCACGCTGCCCGTGGTGCTGCTGTCGCTGGTCTCGGGTGCCATGGCCGACAACTTCGACCGGCGCAAGGTGATGCTCGGCGCGCAGCTCTTCATGTTCGTGGTGTCGGTGGCGTTGATGTTGTGCGCCTGGTGCGGATGGATCACGCCCTGGCTACTCCTGGTGTTCACCTTTGCGATCGGCTGCGGCGCCGCGTTCAACGCCCCGGCCTGGCAGGCCTCGGTCGGGGACATGGTGCCGCGCACCGAACTACCGCGCGCGGTGGCGCTCAACAGCATGGGATTCAACATCGCGCGGAGCCTGGGACCCGCGGTCGGCGGCGCCATTGTTGCTGCTGCCGGCGCCGCCGCGGCCTTCGCGGTGAATGCGGTCAGTTATATCGCGCTGATCGCCGTGCTGGCGCGATGGAAGCGGCCGATACAGCCGCAATTGCTGCCGCGGGAGACGCTGGGCCAGGCGGTGGGCGCCGGCGTTCGTTACGTCGCGATGTCACCGGCCATCCGCACCGTGCTGTTGCGCAGTGCCGTCTTCGGTATCTCGGCGGGCGCCGTCATGGCGCTGATGCCGGTGGTTGCCAAGCTGCTGCTCGGTGGCGGCCCGCTCACCTATGGCCTCTTGTTAGGCGCGTTCGGGCTGGGGGCGGTGGCTGGCGCCCTCGCGAATGCGCGCTTGCGCGAGGCGCTGTCGACCGAAGCGCTGGTGCGCGGGTCGAGCATCATGTTTGGCGTCGCGGCGGCCATCGTCGGGCTGAGCAGCAGCCTGGTGGCGACGATGGCGGGATTGTTCATGGCCGGCGCAGGATGGCTGCTCGCGCTGTCCACGTTCAACGTCGCGGTGCAGATGTCGGCACCGCGCTGGGTGGTGGCGCGCGCCTTGTCGCTCTACCAGATGGCCACGTTCAGCGGACTCGCGGCCGGAAGCTGGTTGTGGGGCGAAGTCGCGGCCGCCGTGAGCGTGCACGCCGCGTTGTACATGGCGTCCGGCACGATGCTGCTGGGTGCCTTGCTCGGGCGCTGGTTGCCGCTGGCCCAGACCGAGGCGCTGAACCTGGACCTGCTGCGCACCTGGAAGGAGCCGACCACCGTCGTGCCCGTCGATGCGCGAACGGGTCCGGTCGTCGTCACCATCGAATATCTCATCCGCGAGCACGACATCGTGGATTTCCTTGACGCGATGACCGAGCGGCGGCGCATCCGGCGTCGCGACGGGGCGCGCAACTGGAGACTGCTGCGCGACCTCGCCGATCCGCAGCTGTGGATCGAGCGCTACGAGGCACCCACGTGGCTGGACTACGTGCGTCACAACAACCGCATCACCCACCATGACGCGGTGATTCCGCAGCGGCTTCGGGCGCTGCATCACGGATCGGAACCTCCGCGTGTCCGGCGCATGATCGAACGCCAGAGTTCGCCGCCTCCCACCGAACCGCCACGAGAAACGCTGATCGATCCTGCGCCGATTCCGTAGGTAGAATCAGCGCGCATGAAAACTTCACCGAGTCTCTGCCTGTTCGCCGGTATCGCCGGCCTTTTCCAGGCCACGGGCGCGTTCGCGACCAACCCGCTGATCATGGATCAGTTCACCGCCGATCCCACCGCGCGCGTGTTCGACGGCCGGATCTACGTCTACCCGTCGCATGACATCCCGGAGCCACCCGGATACAACGGCCGGCCGAACTGGTTCGTCATGGAGGACTACCACGTCTTCTCATCGGACAATCTCACCGACTGGAAGGATCACGGCGTGATCCTGTCGCGCACCGACGTGCCCTGGGCCAACCACGACGTGTACGCGATGTGGGCGCCGGACGCGGTGTTCAAGGACGGCAAGTACTGGTTCTACTTCCCGGCCATGGCCGCGGGTCTATCGAACGGCGGCGGCATGCGGATCGGCGTCGCGGTCGCGGACACACCCGTCGGGCCGTTCAAGGCGCTGCCGACGCCGATCGAAGGCGTGAAGGGCATCGACCCTGGCGTCCTCATCGACAAGGACGGCGCGGCCTACCTGTACTGGGGCATGAACAAGCTGTTCGGCGCGAAGCTCAAGCCGAACATGACGGAGATCGAGGGCGAACCGCAGTCCTTCGACAACCTGCCGAAGAAGGGGCTGCAGGAAGGGCCGTTCGTGTTCGAGCGCGCCGGGACTTACTACCTGACCTATCCACACGTCGCCAACAAGATCGAGCGGCTCGAGTACGCGACGAGTTCGTCGCCGCTGGGGCCGTTCAAGTGGGCTGGCGTGATACTCGACGAGTCGGCGAGCGGTTGCTGGACGGTTCATCACTCCATGGTCGAGTTCAAGGGGCAGTGGTATCTCTTCTATCACGACCGGGATCTCTCACCCTCGTTCGACAAGCACCGTTCGATCCGCGCCGACAAGCTGTTCTTCAACGCCGACGGCACCATCCAGAAAGTGACGCCGACGCTGCGGGGCGTCGGTCTGGTCGACGCCGGGAGTGAGATCCAGATCGATCGCTACAGCGCGGCGAGTCCCTCCGGCATCGCGATATCGTTCCTGGATGACGCCAACCCGCACGCGGGCTGGAAGACCACGTTCAGCGGCGCGAACTCGTGGCTGCGGTTCAACGAAGTCGACTTTGGCCGCGGCGGAAAAAGAACAATTGAAGTGCGGGCCAAGGCCTCGCGCAACAGCGTGCTCGATATCCGGCTGGACAAGCCTGACGGACCCGTGCTCGGCCGCGTGAAGTTAGGCCAGGGTACCGAATGGAGCGTCGCAAAGGGCGCCGCGAAGAAGATCCCCGGCGGCGTCCACGATCTTTTCGTGACGGGTGCCGGACCGGTGGAAGTGGATTGGGTCAGCTTCCGCTGACCCCAGACTACGGCATGCATCGACGAAACTTCCTGGTTCGTGGCAGCGGCTTGATGGTGACCCTGGCGATGGGCGCGGTTCGCGCGCCCGCCGCCGCGGGCGATCGGCTCGGCATGGGCACGGTGATCTTTCGCAACCGCTTCGAGCAGACCAGGCCGAAGGGGGTCGAGAAGATCGAAAACCCGCTGACGCTGCTGGAGGTGCCGGCTTACTACCAGAAGCGCTTCGGCATCCACAATCTCGAGTTCTGGAGCACCCACTTCGAGTCGCTCGAGAAATCGTACTTGGTGGATCTGCGTGACCGCGTGAAAGCAGCCGGTGCCTGGCTCATCAATGTACAGGTGGACGCGGCCTACGATCTGGCGAGCACCCATGAAGACGAGCGTCAGCGCAGTCTCGAGACCGTGCGCCAGTGGATAGACGCCGCGGCGCTGCTGCGCAGCCGCGCCATACGCATCAATCCAGGACGCGCCAACGGCTCGGTCGAAAAGAG
>Ga0164241_10005648_pt1 | contig 11629 bp, 10 predicted proteins | sample OricomyardsoilBY_FD_108780 | JGI IMG/M metagenome (GOLD analysis project Ga0164241, IMG submission 108780) | Backyard soil microbial communities from Emeryville, California, USA - Original compost - Back yard soil (BY) | ecosystem: Environmental > Terrestrial > Soil > Unclassified | place: USA... | reverse complement strand
GTGGTCGAGGCGCGCGAGCGCTCGGGCGCCTTGATCACCGCCGACTTCGCGCTCGAGGACGGTCGCGAGGTGCTCGCGGTGCCCGGGGAGATCACGAGCGCCCTCAGCCACGGGACGAACGGGCTCCTGCGTCAGGGTGCGACGCCGGCGACCGGCGTCGCCGACGTTCTCGAGGCGATCGGCCTCGAGCCGCGCGCGGCTCCCGCGGCTGGGCCGGACGACCCTGCCTGCACGGCGGTGCTCGACGCGCTCGGCGCCGGCGCGGGCACAGCCGACGAGCTCGGCCGCGCGACGGGCCTCGACGCGGGTCGGCTCGCAACCGCGCTGACGCTGCTCGAGCTCGCGGGCAGAGTGGCGGTAGAGGAGGGAGTGGTGCGCAGTACGATCGCGCGGTGACGAAGCCCTACTGGCTCGACGAGCCGACCGAGGAGCTCCCACGCGGCGATCTGACGAGGCGCGTCGACATCGGCATCGTCGGTGCCGGGGTGACCGGCTGCGCGTGCGCACTCGCCCTGGCCGAGGCCGGGCTGAGCGTCAGGGTCGTGGACGCACGGCGGGTGGCAGAGGGGGCGAGCGGCCGGAACGGGGGCTTTGCGCTACGCGGCACGGCGTCCCCGTACGACGAGGTCGTCGCCTCGCTCGGACGCGAGCGCTCGCTCGCGCTGTGGCGCTGGACCGAGCAGGAGCTCGACGAGATCGAACGTCTCGCGGGGGACGCGTTCAGGCGCGTCGGCAGCCTCAGGCTCGCCGCCGACGCGGAGGAGCGCGAGGATCTGCGCGACGAGATCGAAGGACTGTGGGCCGACGGTCTCGAGGCCGACTGGATCGATGCCCCCACGGGGCCGTTGGCCGGCCGCTTCTCCGCCGCGATCCGCCATCCGACCGACGGCGTGCTCCAGCCAGCCCGCTGGGTGCGGCACCTGGCGGCGCTCGCGGTCTCGGCCGGCGCGGAGCTCGTGGAAGGACACCGCATCTCCGATCCGGAGGAGGTCGGAGCAGACACCGTGGTCATCGCGACGGACGGCTACCCGAGCGGTCTCCTCGGCGAGCTCGAGGGCCTCATCGTCCCCACCCGTGGGCAGGTGATCGCGACGGAGCCGCTCGAGGAGCGGCTGTTCGAGATACCCCACTACGGGCGCCACGGTTTCGACTACTGGCACCAGTCGGAGGGCGGGCGCCTCGTTGCGGGCGGTTTCCGCGACATCGCGGTCGACCAGGAGTTCACGGCGGACGAGGACGTGACCGAGCCCGTGCAGCGCTCGCTCGAGCGGTTCGTGAACGACCTCGTCGGGCGCGAGCTGCGGGTCGACTACCGCTGGGCAGGGATCTTCGGCCTCGTGCTGGACTTCCTTCCCGTCGTCGGCCCGCTGCCGGACCGGGACGGGACGTGGGTCGCAGGCGGCTACTCGGGGCACGGCAACGTCCTCGGGTTCGCGTGCGGCCGCCTCGTCGCCCGCGCGATCACCGGTGACCGCGATCCGCTGCTCGACCTGTTCGAGCCGGCACGGCTCCTGGGCGCCTGAGGCCCCTGGCTAGGGTGGAGGAGTGTCAGACGAGGCGAAGCTCGAGCGCGCGGAGACGGGTCTCGTGCCCGCGGACGACGGCTGGTTCGTCCTCAACCTCGCGGAGATCGGCTGGGAACGCGTCGAGGGAGGGGGGACGTGGTGCAGCTTCGAGTCGCCCTCGTCCCGCTCGCCGCTTCTCGGCATCGGCGTGCACGTCCTCTGGCCGGGCGAGACGCCGGGCTTCTACCACGCGGAGTCCAACCAGGAGGGCTTCCTCGTCCTCTCGGGCGAGTGCATCGCGATCGTCGAGGGCCAGGAGCGCAGGCTAGGGCCCTGGGACTACCTGCACTGCCCACCCGGGACGGCGCACATCACGATCGGCGCGGGAGACGGTCCGTGCGCGATCCTCATGGCCGGCACCCGCGCGCCCGACAGCACGATCGAGTATCTCGTCGAGCCGGCGGCGGCCGCTCATGGCGCCTCGCTCGAGGTCGCGACGAGCGTGCCGCGCGAGGCGTACGCGAATCGGCCGCCGATCGAGCCGGCGCCGTCGCCCTGGCCGCTCGAGCGCTAGAGCTCGAGCGTCGGCAGGTCGAGGCCCGATGCCTCCTCGAGGGCAGCGCGCGCGATCGCGAGATCCTGGATCGCGAGGCCCGTCGAGTCGAACAGCGTGATCTCGTCGTCTCCCGTGCGACCCTGAGCGTCGCCGGCGAGCACGTCCCCGAGCTGGGTGACCTCGCCGTGTCGGAGGACACCGGCCGCAACCGCTGCGGCGAGCTCGCCGCCGTGGCTCGCCTGCTCCCAGTCGTCGCAGAACACGCTCGCCCGGGCGAGCTCCTCGACCGCGACCTCCGCCTTCCCCGGCCCGTCGGCTCCCATCAGCGACACGTGCTGACCCGGCCGGAGCGAGCCCGACCGGAAGAGGATCTCGCGCCCGGGCGTGACGGTCACGACCGCGTCGGCGGCGAGCGCCTGCGCGAGGCTCTCCGCGGGACGAACGCCGAGCTCCTCCGCCGTCGCGGCGAGGCGGTCCGGGTCGACGTCCCACACGAAGGGGTCCGCCCCTCGCGCCCGCAGCAGGCGCGCGGTCTCCGCGCCGTTGACGCCGAGCCCCACCACCGCCGTCGAGCCGTGCGGTCGGCCGAGCGTCTCCACCGCGATCACCCCTGCGGCCGCGGTGCGGAGCGCCGTCACCGCCGCCGCGTCGAGCACCGCCTCCAGCGCGCCGGTCTCGGCGTTCGAGAGCAGCACGAGCCCTGCCACTGTCGGCAGCCCCCGCGCAGGGTTGCCGGGGAACGACGTGACCCACTTGAGCAGGGCGTGGCCGCCGCCGAGCGCCGGCATCGCGCGGAAGTCGCCGGCGGGGTAGTTCGTGACGTAGACCTTGGGTTGCATCGTCCACTCGCCGCGTGCGTGACGGACGAATCCGTCGCGCACGGCGTCGTACGCGCGCAGCGGAGGGATCGCCGCGACCACCGCGTCGCGCGACAGGACGGGGACGCGCACCTAGTAGAAGCCCTCGCGGCGCTCGTACCGCCCGGCGCGCTCGGTGTCGTAGGCATCGGCGTCGAAGGACGGGTCGCGAGCGTGGTGGATCTCCCCCGAGGACGGGAGCTCCGAGCGCTCGACGTACCGGGAGGGATCCCACAGCGCCGCTCGCAGGAACGCTTTCGGGCAATGCGTGAAGACCTGGTCGATCTCGACCAGAAGCCCGAGCCTCGGCGCCTTCCCCCCGACGGCGGAGTCGGCGAGAAGCTCCTCGTCCGAGACGAGCGTGGCACGGCCGTTGACCCGCAGCGTGTCGCCCACGCCGGGGATCACGAAGAGCAGCCCGACGTGGCCGTTGCCCAGGACGTTGCGCAGCGAGTCCGCGAGGTGGTTGCCCGGGCGCTCCGGCAGCAGCAGCGTCCGCTCGTCGAGGACGCGCACGAACCCCGGCGGATCGCCCCGCGGGCTGACGTCACAGCTCCCGTCCGGGGCAGAGGTCGCGAGGAGAACGAAGGGCGACCGCTCGACAAACTGACGCGTGAGGTTGTCGAGCCGGTCGCGGACCTTTGCCCGCACGAGGTCGCTCGGCATCCCGAGGATGCTTCGCAACTCGGCCTCGTCGCGGATCGCGTGCGCCTCGGCGGCCGTGAGCGCACCGCCGTCGCGCCGGTCTCGTTGCGGCGCCTCGCTCATTGCGCCTTCACGGCGCCGATCAGCTTGACGACGGACTCCTTCGCGTCGCCGAAGAGCATGGTCGTGCGGGGGTCGAGGTACAGCTCGTTGTCGATGCCGGCGAACCCGGGGTTCATGCTGCGCTTCATCACGATCACGCTCGCTGCCTTGTCGACGTCGAGGATCGGCATCCCGTAGATCGGGCTGGAGGTCTGGTCGCGCGCAGCGGGGTTCGTCACGTCGTTCGCGCCGATCACGAGCGCGACGTCGGTCTGCGCGAACTCGGGGTTGATCTCGTCCATCTCCTTGAGCTGGTCGTAGGGGACGTTGGCCTCGGCGAGGAGGACGTTCATGTGCCCGGGCATCCGGCCCGCGACGGGGTGGATCGCGTACGCGACGTCGACGCCGCGCTCCTCCAGAACCTCCGCCAGCTGGCGGACGTCGTGCTGCGCCTGCGCGACCGCCATCCCGTATCCCGGAACGACGACGACCTTGCGGGCGAACGAGAGCTGGACGGCGACGTCCTCGGGCGTCGTGGCACGCACGGTGCGGCCGTCGTCGGCGCGCTCGCCGGCCGGCCCCGCCTGCACCTGCCCGAACGCGCCGAAGAGGACATTCGCGACGGAGCGGTTCATCGCCCTGGCCATCATCAGCGTGAGGAACGTGCCCGAGGCGCCGACGAGCATCCCGGCGACGATCAGCACGGTCGAGTCGAGCACGAAGCCCGTCGCAGACGCTGCGAGGCCTGTGAAGGCGTTGAGCAGCGAGATCACGACCGGCATGTCCGCGCCGCCGATGGGGAGCACGAACATCACCCCGAAGAGGAGCGCGAGGACGATCAACGCGACGAGCGCCCACTGTGCCTCGAGACCCGCGATCAGCGCGATCCCGAGGCCGCCCGCGCCGAGGAGGATCGCCGAGTTGACGACGTTCTGGCCGCGGAAGACGATCGGGCGTCCCGAGAGGAGCTCCTGGAGCTTTGCGAACGCGATCATCGAGCCCGCGAACGAGACGGAGCCGATCAGGCTCGACAGCACGATCGAGACGATCTCGTCGCTCGAGACATCGCCGTTCGAGACGTGGAACTCGGAGAACGCAACCAGCGCGGCCGCGCCGCCCCCGACCCCGTTGAACAGGGCCACCATCTGGGGCATCGCGGTCATCTTCACCGTCCGCGCGCCGACGAGCCCGATCGCCGTGCCGATCGCGGCGGCGATCGCGAGCAGCGCCCAGTTGCCGATCCCCTCGAGCGCGAGCGTCGTGCCGATCGCGACGAGCATCCCGACGCCGCCGATCCAGTTGCCCCGCCGAGCGTTCTTCGGCGAGGAGAGGAACCGCAGCGCGAGGATGAAGCAGACGATCGCGACGAGGTAGAGAAGCCCGACGACGTTCGGGTCGGAGATCATCGGACCGACACCTATCTCTCCCGGTCGGTAGGTCGCCGCTTGAACATCTCGAGCATCCGGTCGGTGACGAACCAGCCACCGACGACGTTCGCGGTCGCGAGCACCATCGCGACGAACCCGATCGTCTTCGTCACGCCGTCGTCCGCGAAGCCGAGGACGACAATCGCGCCGACGATCACGATCCCGTGGATGAAGTTCGTCCCCGACATCAGCGGGGTGTGCAGCATCGTCGGCACCTTCGAGATCACCTCGAAGCCGAGGAAGATCGCGAGCACGAGGATCGTGAGCTCGATGACGAGCGGGGTGTGGGTCATGCGCGACCCTCGCCGGCGAGCGGCGCCTGAGGAACGCGCATCATGCTGCTGACTCCTGCGGACGGCCGGCGACGCACGCGCCAGCCGTGATCTCGTCGGAGAAGTCGAGGTGGAGCTCGCCGCCCGGTGCGAGGTGCTCGAGGAGCGAGACGACGTTTCGTGCGTAGAGCCGGCTCGCGTCCTGAGGCATCAGCGACGGCACGTTCGTGAACCCGACGATCGTCACACCGGTGTGCGCGATCTCGTGGCCCGGCGAGGTCAGCTCGCAATTGCCGCCCGTGTCGGCGGCCAGGTCGACGATCACCGAGCCCGGCTTCATCGACTCGACCGCCGACGCCGGGATCAGCCTCGGCGCGGGCCGCCCGGGCACGGCCGCCGTCGTGATCACGATGTCGAAATCGGGGATCCGCTCGTCGAGGGCGCGCTGCTGCGCCTCCTGCTGCTCGGCGGTCAGCTCGCGCGCGTAGCCGCCCTCCGTCTCCTCGCCCCGGATCCCGAGGTCGAGGAACGTCGCGCCGAGCGACTCGACCTGCTCGGCGACCGCGGGACGCACGTCGAACGCCGAGACGACCGCCCCGAGGCGTCGTGCGGTGGCGATCGCCTGCAGGCCGGCCACGCCCGCGCCCAAGACGAGCACACGCGCCGGAGCGATCGTCCCCGCCGCGGTCATCATCATCGGGAAGAGCTTCGGGCTCCTGTCGGCCGCGAGAAGCACGCCCTTGTAGCCGGCGACCGTGGCTTGTGACGACAGCGCGTCCATCGACTGGGCGCGCGTGATCCGCGGAATCGACTCCATCGCGAACGCAACGACGCCGCGCTCCTCGAGCCGCGCGATCCCGTCCGCATCGGTCAGAGGCTGGAGAAACCCGACGAGCACGGTGCCCGCCGGGAGTGCCGCGATCTCCTCGACGGGCGGGCGGCCGACCCGGAGCACTCCCGCCGCGCCGTCGAGATGCTCGGGCCGGTCCGCGAGCTCTGCTCCGGCGTTCTCGTAGAGGTCGTCGGGGAACCCCGCCAGCACGCCCGCACCGCGCTCGACGACGATCTCGAAGCCGTTCCCGGCGAGCTTCGTCACGGTTTCGGGAGTCAACGCGACCCGGTGCTCACCGGGCCCGGACTCCCGGGGCACAGACACGCGCATTCCCGAGAAAATACGGGAAGGGTTCCGGCTGCGCGGCGGGAACGAGACATCCCGTGGTTCGACTCGCCGCCTTTGCGACCGCGATGGACGTATGCGACCCCGCGCTCGCCTCGCATGCCGCCCGCGTGGGGGCGAACGCCGAGGCGGTCGCGCGCCGCCTCGGCTGGAACGACGATCGGCTCGAGGCGCTGCGTCTCGGCGCGGCGCTCCACGACGTCGGCAAGGTCAACGTCCGACCCGAGGTGCTCGGCAAGGCGGGGCTGCTCGACGAGGGCGAGCTGGCGGAGATCCGCACGCATCCCGTCGAGGGGACGTGGCTGATCGCCGGAGTGCCGTCGCTCTCTCCGGCGCTGCCCTACGTCTTGTTCCACCACGAGCGCTGGGACGGAGACGGCTATCCGACGCGCCGCGCAGGCCCGGCGATCCCGCTCGAAGGCCGGGTCCTCGCGGTCGCCGATGCGTTCGACGCGATGACGTCGCTCAGGCCGTACCGCCGCTCGCTCTCCGCTGCCGAAGCGGCCGCCGAGATCGCGAGATGCGCCGGGACCCAGTTCGATCCCGAGGTCGTCGAAGCGTTCCTCGAGGCGCTGGACGCCGGCGAGATCCTCCCCGGCGAAGCCGCCGTCGCCGCCTGACGCCACCGGGCGGCGGGCTCCCGCCGGGCGGAGCCCGGCTCCGCCCGCCTGACGCCGCTGACCGCGCCGGTCTCTACGGGTCTGTGCTTATCGCACTATCCCCTCCGGCCCGGCACGGTCAGCGGCGCCCCGGAGGCGTCAGAGGCCGGAGTGCGGACGGGCTCCCGTGGTGGAGCCTCGTTACAGCGACGCCCAGACGTCGAGCTTCGTGCGCGTGCGGCGGATCACCTCGTCGGTGAACGCCGTCGTGCCGTGGTGCCCGCCGAGGTCGGCGGTGCGGACGCCCTCGGCGACCGCCTCGAGCGTCGCCTCGCGGATCGCGCGGCCCGCGTCCTGGCACGCCTCGTCCTCGGTCTGCGTGAGGAGCGCGGCTGCGGCGAGGATCATCGCCATCGGGTTCGCGACGTCCTTGCCCTCGAGCGCGGGTGCGGTGCCGTGGGCGGCCTCGGCCATCACGGCGCTCGGCGTGTCGAACCCGTGGTCGCCGAACGCGACGAGCAGCGACTCGGAGCCGGCTATCGAGCCGAAGAGCGGGAGCACGAGGTCGGAGAGGATGTCGCCGTCGCGGTTCAACGCCGGGATCACCATCGGCGCCCCGCTCGAGGAGATGAGGAGCGCGAACGTCGCGTCGATCAGTTGAGGCTCGTACGGGACCTCGGGGTGCCGCGCGGCCGCGGCGTCCATCTCCTCCTTGAACATCCCCTCGTAGACCGGGCTGACCGTGTACTTCGGCCCTCCGAAGACCTTCGCGCCCGTTCGCTCGGCCTGGCGGAACGCGAACTCCGCGACCGCGCGGCAGATCTTCCGCTCGATCCGCTCGGTCCGGAACGCGATCTCGCCGTCGCCCGATCCCTCTCGCCATTCCTCCGCGCCGTAGGCGTCGCCGACGGCCATGCGGACGACCGAGATCGGCGCGTGCACGCCGCCCACGGGGAGCACGCCGGGTATGCGTCTCCCGGTACGGACGATCACCTTGCCGCCGACGTCCTCGCGGAGGATCCGGTTCGGCGAGCCGACATCGTCGATCCCCTCGGGCGTGACGGTCGCCGCCTTCAGGCCGAGCCCGTGCTCGACGATCGCGCGGGCGGCCTCGTGGACGACGCCGTTACCGGTCGCCCGACGGCTCTCGAGCGAGAGGTCGAATTGCAGGAACGAAAGCTCGAGGCCGACGACGTCCGGCTGGAGCACGCGCAATGCAGCTTCGAGGAGCTCCTGGCCGGTCTGGTCGCCGCCGAGGATCACGATCGTGCGCGCGTCCATCGGCGCAGTGTAATGGCGGGGATGCTCGCGCATCCGCACTAGAATTACGGCGATGCTATTGCGTATCATCGTGATGTCGACATAGTCCAACACCTAGGGAAATCCCCCCCGGGATTTCCTCAATGGAGGGTCAACACGTGGCACGAAAAACGGTTCTGGTTTGCGACTCGTGCGGTAAGGAAGTCGAGGAGGGAAAGGGCGCGGTTCTTCGCGTGACGTTCAACGACGCCCGCCGCGGCGCAAAGGCGGCCGATCTCTGCGACTCGTGTGCCGGCGGGATGCCCGGCGCGGCGGTCGCGCGGCGCGGGCGCAAGCCCAAGTCGCTCGCCTGATCTTCGCTGCGAGCGCCTTTTCCGGTCGATTCCCGTCCCGGCCGTAAGCCGGGGCGGGAAGTCGGCCCGATTACCATGCTCCGGTGGGTCTGTCCCTCGTCGTCGGTCCGGCGCATGCCGGCAAGGTCGCGCTTCTGCTCGACCGGTTCGTCGACGAGGTCGACCGCGATCCCTGGCTGATCGTCCCGAACCGCGCGGAGGTCGATCGCGCGGAGCGCGAGCTCGTCGCGCGGTGCAACGGGCTCCTCGCCGGAACGGTCGGGACGTTCGACTCGCTGTTCGAAGCTCTCGCCGTCGGAGACGGCGGCGCTCGGAGGCTCCTCGGTGAGACGGAGCGGCACGTCCTGCTCCGCCGGGTCGTCGACGACGCGGACCTGCCGACCGGACGACATCCCGGGTTCGCGGATGCGCTCGCACGCGCCCTGGTGGAGGTCGACGGCGCGCTGGTCGAGCCAGCCGACCTCGGAGAGCCCCTCGCCGGCCTCGTCCGCCGGTTCAGGGACGAGCTCGAACGGCTCGGCGCGTGGGATCGTGGCGCCCTTCGCAGGTACGCGATCCGGCGCCTGACCGGCGACTTCGACGCCTGGGACGGGCGCCCGGTTCTCGCGCACGGGTTCGAGGACCTCACCGCGGCCGAATGGCGTCTCCTCGAGGCGCTCGCGGCGCGCGCCGACGTCCACGTCTCGCTGCCGTACGAGCCCGGGCGCGCGGTGTATGCGTCACTGGCGCGGACGGCCGGCGACCTCGCCGCGCTCGCCGGCGGCGCGGTGCTCGAGCTGCCGGCCCGGGCCGCCGAGTACCTTCCCGCCTCCCTGGCGCATCTCGAGCGGGAGCTGTTCGCCGACGCGCCGGGGAAGGCGCCTCTCGACGGCTCGATCCGCTTCCTGGAAGGTGCCGGTCTCCGGGGGACGCTCGAGCTCGTCGGCGAGGAGATCCTCGCGTCCGTTCGCGCCGGGACCGCGCCGGAGGAGATTGCAGTCGTGTGCCCGTCGGTCGACACGATCCGGGTTCCGCTCGAGACGGCGTTCGCCTCGCTCGGCGTGCCGGTCGCGTTCGAGGGTCGAGCCCCGCTGCGCTCGACTGCGCTGGGGCACTCGCTGCTGTCGCTCCTCCGGTTCGCCTGGCTGGCCGGCGAGCGGCCCGCACTCTACGCACACCTGCGCTCGCCCTACTCGGGCCTGTCGCGCCGCGACGTCGACTGGGTCGAGGGCAAGCTGCGCGGACGCGGGATCGTGCGCGGCGACCGGGCGGTCGAAGTCACGGTCGAGCTACGTGGTGGGCGCAGCATCCCCACGTTCGACGTCGCCGCAGCGGACGAGTCGCCCGTGGAGGTCGTCCGTTCGCTCGTGGACCTTCTCCTGAGGAACGCGTACGGGACGCTCTCGCCTCCTGTCGGCGGGCGGTCGCACGCCGATCTCGGGGCCCATGACGCGGTCTCCCGAACGGTGCGCGAGCTCGAGTCCCTCGTCGCCGCAGGGACCGAGGTGGGCCGGCGCGACGCGCTCGCCGCGCTCGAGCGGGCGACCGTGCGGGGCGACTCCCCCGGGACGCCCGGGCGCGTCGCCGTCCTCGATTTCCTTCGCGCGCGCACCCGTCGCTACGACACGGTCTTCGTCCTCGGGCTCGAGCAGGGCTCGCTCCCGCGGCGAACCCGCGTCGAGCCGTTTCTCGACGAGGACGCGCGCCGTGCGCTCGACGAGCAGCACGGTGGGCGACTCGTCCGTCCCGACCAGGCGAGCCGTGACCGCTACCTGTTCGCGACCGCCTGCACCCGGCCGACGCGGCGCCTCGTCCTCGTGCGCCAGGCGGTGGGGGACGAGGGGACGCCGCGGGAGCCCAGCCCGTTCTGGGAGGCCGTCCGTGACGTCTTCGACGAGGACGACGTCAGGCATCACACGATCCGAAGGCCGCTGTCCGCCGCGACGCGCGAGCTCGAGGCGGCCCCGACCGAGCGCGAGCGTCTGCGCGCCCTTTCGCGGTTGTCCGCCGTCGCGCCGATCGAGGCGGCGGCCCTGGCACGCGAGAACGGGTGGGAGCGCCGGCTGAGGCGGGCGACGAACGCGTTCGACCGGCCGACCGGGCTGACCCACGAGCGGGCGCTGCTGCTCCTCGGCAGTCGCGATGCGTATTCGGTCTCGGAGCTCGAGCGGATGGCGTCCTGCTCCGCGGCGTGGTTCGTCGAGCGGTATCTCCGGCCGGCGACGATCGACAAGGAGATCGACCGGATGATGCGCGGGTCGATCCTCCATGCCGCGCTCCAACGCTTCTACCAGCAGCTGCCGAGCGCGATCCCCGGTGCCGATCGGGTGGACGAGCGCAACGTCGAGGCGGCGGTGGCGCTCGTGCACGAGTGCGTCACGCAGGCCGTCGAGACCGGGCTGCGGATCGACGCGGGCGACCTCGACCGGAGAGAGCTCGAGCAGGGGCTCCAGCGCGATCTGGAGCAGCTCGTGCGCGACGAGGCGTCCTCTCCGTCGCCATTCGTCCCCCGTCACCTCGAGGTCTCGTTCCGGTCGTACGAGCTCGAGCCGGGCGTCGTCGTCAGCGGCAAGATCGACCGCGTCGACGGCGACCCGATGGGGGCGAGAGGCATAGTCGTCGACTACAAGTCGGGTGCGGCCTCCTCTGCCGCCGAGATCCGCGAGCGCGATCTGCTCCAGCTGCCGCTCTACATGCTCGTGCTTCGCGACCAGCTCGGCCTGGAGCCCGTCGGGGGGATCTACGTGCCCGTCGGCGGCGGCCGCCGCGCGCGCGGGATGCTGCGTGCGGGGGACGAAAGCGTCCAGGGCTTCAGCGCCCGCGACTACCTCGGGCCGGAGGAGTTCGCCGAGGCGATCGAGCGCGCCCGCGGGACCGCGGTTGGGCTCGTCGAGCGG
>Ga0164241_10005647_pt1 | contig 11632 bp, 13 predicted proteins | sample OricomyardsoilBY_FD_108780 | JGI IMG/M metagenome (GOLD analysis project Ga0164241, IMG submission 108780) | Backyard soil microbial communities from Emeryville, California, USA - Original compost - Back yard soil (BY) | ecosystem: Environmental > Terrestrial > Soil > Unclassified | place: USA... | reverse complement strand
TTATTGATTTACTGCTATAGTGCCCCGCTGATGTTGGCGTTAATATCGTTTATGCATAGAATATAATTTTGCCAAAACATTCATTATTTTAACAATGATTCAAACTTGTCATACCGAATTTCCAACCGGAACAATTTTAAAATTACCCGCCCGGCTGAACGCCCCGCCAGACTGATCTTTCGGGCCGGCGTTCGAACGGGGAGTCATTTATTAGTTTTAGGAGACAGGGATTAAAGACTTTGATTTCCTTACACATTTCAATGTTTTTTAAATAAGAAGTTTGAAAATGAAGGAACTGTTGGCGGGGACGCCAACAGCAGCAGGAGGGATGCCAAAGATGTTTTCACTGCGGGCAACACGTTTACGTTAGAGGCGCTGTGAGGCACTACGGATAATTTCCTGGTGTATGCGACGCCCCCGGGAAGCTCAGATCCTATGTCGCAATGGACATCTGTTTATGACTATGACACTGTGAATGAAAGTTTTCAATACACGATTACACAGGCAACCTCTTCCGGCATTAAAGAAACTTTCAGCGGTGTGATTTAGAACAAATTAAAAAATCATTATAATTCCGATAATTTTTTTAAGAAATCATCTTTTCGGCGTTGCGACACTTCGATCTCAGTTCCATCCTTCAATACTATAGAGCCGCCCTTTCCTTTATTATAGCTTTTAATAAAATCAAGATTTATAAGATGGGAATTATGAACCCTGAAAAAAGAATGATCAGTAAGTAATTCTTCAAATTCTTTTAAAGTTTTAGCTACTACCAATTTCTTTGTGTCCCTAAAGAAAATAGTAGTATAATTAATATCACTTTCACATCTGACAATATTAGCGATATCTACAAATTCAAAGCCACTTATTGTAGGAACGATCATTTTTTTGGGAACGAAATTATTTTTCTGAGTATTATCAAGGAGAATATCAATTTTACCCGATATTGTTTTTTGGGCTTTCTCATTATTCAATTTAAGAAGCGCCACATTCAAATCTCCTTCATCAATAGGCTTCAATAAATAATCTATTGCACTAAATTTAATTGCCTGGATGGCAAATTTCTCAAACGCGGTTGTAAAAATAATAGCAAAATTTATGGCAGGCAATGCTCTTAATAAATCAAACCCTGTTTTTTCTCCTAATTGCACATCAAGAAAAATCAAATCTGGTTTTAATAAAGTTACAGCCCCGATAGCTTCTTCTACCGATTGGGCACTTCCTGTAATCTCAATTAATTTTTCCTGCGAGGGAATCAAAAGCTTATAAAGACGATCGATACAGTGTTGTTCATCATCAATAATTAATACTTTGATCATTCTAATTTGTTTGGTTACAATCTAATCCTTATCATAAAGCAAAGTAGTTATTAGATTGGGTGGCTAATTCTATTATTGTTTAGAAAAGTAATGCCTCGGGCAATTTCACTTCTATTTTGGTACCTTCTTCCAAATAGGAAGTTGTTACCGCAGCATTGGATTTTTTTAAACTGTTGATAATGTCAATTCGTGCTTTTGTAATTTTCATTCCCAAAGATTTTTTCCCTGTGTTGTCACCAGCTTTAGTATAAGCCGATTCGTCTTTGCCATTACCGTTATCTTCTACAATACAACTGATCATATTTCCATCTTTGTGTATGTAAATCAGAATTTTTCCTTCGCCTTGCTTTTGTGCAAAACCATGCCATATACTATTTTCTACAAATGGTTGTAATATCAGGGGCGGTATAAGGGTATTATCCTGATCAATATTTTCGTCCACTTTTATTTCGTAAGTGAATTTATTATTCATTCTTAAAGCCTCGAGCTGCATATACAATTCAAGGGCTTTCAAATCCTCTGCAATGGGAATTTCTTTTTGTTCGGAGTTCTCAAGGATCATCCGCATGAGCTTTGCAAACTTGGTGGTGTATAAAGTGGCTTTCACTGAATCATGCTTATCAATGTAATCATTTATGGAATTGAGGGAATTAAAAATAAAATGAGGGTTCATTTGTGCCCTGAGCGCTTTCATCTCGGTATCAGTAACCAGTACATTAAATTCCGATTCCCTCTTTTTTTCCAGTAGCTCTTTTCTTCTTTTGTAAAGAACAATACCGGCAACAGCTATAAGCAGCAGTAAGCCACCAAGGCCAATGGAGGCATTGCGTATCACTTTTTGCCTGTTTATTTCAGCAGCAGCAAGAGCCCGGTTTTTATCAGCCGTGGCCTTGTTTAATGCTTGTTGCTTATCAAATTGATATTGCATTTCCATGCGGGTAATCTTCTGTGCCTTGATATTACTTAATCCGCTATCTTTTAATATAAGCGCTTGTTTAAAAGTGTTCAAAGAATTTTTATAGTTCTTTTCTTTTTCATAAATTTCGCTTAATGTTTCGAGGGCATTCACCTGCCACGATAAATCATTTACTTCTTTTGATATTTGTAACGAGCGTTTACTGTAATCTTCAGCCTGGCTGTATTTATTTTGATTTAAATAAATTTCCGCTATACCATTTAATGCAGTCGCTTTTATATTTTTATTTCCCGATTCATTAGCCAATTCATAACTTTTTTCGAAATTATTAAGCGCCGAAGTATAATTTTTACGCTTTAAAAATATCGCTCCGAGGTTGTTATAAATAGAAGCACTCATACTCTTGTTACCCATTTCTTCTGATATTGCAAGCGCTTCGTTGAAAAAAGAAATACCAGACGCCTCATTGTTTAATTCAAAATAAACATTGCCCATGTTATTAAGCCCTCTCACCTCATCAATTTTACTTTTAAGCTTTCGTGAAATGGATAGGTATTTAGAATAATAATCCAGCGCTTTATTATAATCTTGTAAATCAGCATATATGTTTGCTATATTATTATAAAGGGATGCATCGAAAATTTCACTATGGATTGTACGGCCTGCTTTTAAAGCTTTTAAATAATAATCCATTGAATTTACATTATCCGAAAGCGTATAATAAACCAATCCCTTTTGCCTGAAGGATCCCGCAATTCCTTTTTGCCACTTCAGTTTTTCAGAAAGCTCCATTGCCTCATCAGCATAATTCATTGATGAATCAGGACGATCATAAACTATAGTATAAGACAGATTCAGTAATGTTTTTACACGATTTGTGTCTTCGGCTTTATTATGTTTTAAAACAGCCATAAAAGAATCCTTCACCGCAGCGTATTGGGCCACGCCTAATTGGGATAAAAAAAGACTAAAAGAAATAAAAATAATCTTTCTCATAAGCAAGATGGATTTTTTAGGTAAATTCTACTGTTATTTTTATGAATATACGTTACCGGTACAATCAACTTTTTTTTAATTTTTTAAAATCATCAGCCTGCATAAGCAACTAATAGTTTCAATGAAAAAGGTACGGTAATCAACAATGATTTCAAATAGGAAAAGATAAAATTAGGAAAGAATAAATTAATAAAGTACTTCTTTCTTGGATACGTTCCCGACTTCTCACAAAGGCCGATTTTCTCCGCTTACAGATGAAGCTTTTTTGATGCCCACACTGGCATATCCCCTGAGTACAGCAAATAATAAATGAAGTAGCGCGAATAATAAATGCCGGTTGACGTTCGGGTGTTCGGCATAGTATGTTTACATAATGAAATAAAAACAATTAAAAATTTAAAAGCAGCATTGATGCCCTTAGCTGTAACAAAAAAAATAGTGATTTCATTTTTGTTTTTTAAAGTGGAGACCAGCAACCACTAAAAAAAACGGGGCGAAACCGAAAAGCCTAACGAGTAGGAATTAAACTTAAAAAAAATGAAAAAATTTATCGCACAAAATTGGTACAAACTGATGACCGGTTCTTCATTGGTAATGGCTTCTTTTGGATTTATGGTTTATTCCATAATACCTGCAACTGCAAAAAACCTGCATAGCATCCCCAATTCGAATTATAATGTGATTCCGGTAAATAGCGATGGAACCATATCGGTTAAATTATCTGATGAACAATTGAATAAAATTATTCCAAAAAATGAGGACGGAAGCATCAATATAAAACTATCTAAACAACAATTGCAGGCTTTAATTCCAAATGCAGTTCAAGAAATAGATATCCGGGAAATAGATGGCTATCCTGTATGGGCCGGAGATGTGGGAGATGGTAGTGGTAAGGCATTACTTGGAGTTGGAAACCCCTAAGTAATTTTTTTAAGTTTAGAAAAGCTTCACTATTTTATTGGACTGGCGCGAACTGATTCTTGCGAAAAATAAATGAAACACCGCGAATAATAAATGCCAGTTAACACGGGACTTTAGGCATATTTATTTACATAAAAAAATATTTTATGAATATTCCGGTAAAAAAAGCGAAATGGAAATTTATTTTCATAGCCATCTTTACAGCTATCATTATTTTTATTTTCCTTTTATTAATTATTATATGGGTGTTTAGGGAGGCTACAAAAATAAATGATTTTGATAATTGGATGGCCCCTTTGGTAATAACTTTTATCGTGTTAACAGGTATTGACTACGCCTTTCTTCTATTCCTGGTTATTCATAAAAGAAATAGTAAAAACGAAAAGGATAAACCACCAGGATTAAAAAAGAGTATCTCCATACCGGTAGTTTCTATTAACAGATCCATTTATAATGCAAAACCTTCCGGCAGCTATATCCCCGATCTGGAGAAATTAATAAAATTGAAAAAAACCGGTATCATTTCAGAAGAACAGTTCCGGCAGTTGAAAGCAAAACTGTAGTGGTCAATTTGATTTTTGCATTAATAAAAAAACAGCAACAAACTTAATATCCCAAAAAATTATCATCACTATAAAAATTAATAAAATGGAAACTTTTGTAATAATTATTATTGTCGGCGGCTTCATCTATCTGAAGTTTAAATCAACTCCGTACCAACCTAAAAACTTTTTCGGAGGATATTCAGAGACGCAATTAGCGGTTGACATGTATCGGGTAAAATTTAACGGAAATGGGAATACCAAAACGGATAGAACCATTGATTTTTGTATGCTTCGCTGTGCTGAGCTAACATTGGAAAAAGGATATAAATACTTTTATATCATAGATAGCAATACTGGGACAGACGGGCAAATCATTAATCGCCAACATGTATATATACCATCGCATCCTACAAGTAATAATACCATTACAATGTTGAAGGAAAAGCCGGCAAATGATAATACGCTTTATGATGCAGCTTTTATTGTTCCATCTTATAAGGCGAAGTATCATATAAAAAAGTAACAATGATGAGCGCGAATATTTTCTGAATTAAAAAATACTAATTAACACTCATGCGCACGCCGGGAAGCCTGCGCCAGAGAAAATCTTCACAATAAATAAAAGATTTAATCATGACAAAAAATTTATTTCTTATTAGAACCTTGTTATTATGTGTATTATCCATCACAGGCGTTGTTGGCAAATTAAATGCACAAACCGCTCCCGCTATTGAATGGCAAACAAGCCTTGGGGGTAGTGGCGAGGACCGGCCAAGTGCAATCCAACAAACGACCGACGGGGGTTATATCGTAGTTGGATACACTAATTCTGATAATGGTGATGTTACTGGAAACTCCGATGGACATCCAGGAGCATGGATAGTAAAATTAAACGGCACCGGCAATATCTCGTGGCAAAAATTCCGGGACAGCTTTTATGTTTCATCCGTTCAACAAACTACAGATGGGGGTTATATTGTTGCAGGGGACACAGGTGCAGTCACTCCTATGGGGAGTGGCATGGTTATTAAACTTGATAATTCAGGCAATATACAGTGGGAAAAAAGTATTGGTGGGACGACGGGTGTCGATGTACCCCAAGCTATACAGCAAACTGTAGATGGAGGTTATATTGTAGGGGGATATACAACCTCTTATGATGGTGATGCAACGGGAAAACATGGAGGTTCAGATACTAGATCAGATTATTGGGTTGTAAAGTTAAACAGTGCAGGTGAAGTACAATGGCACAAATGTTATGGAGGTTCAGGCGATGAGTATGCATACTCCATTCAGCAGACTGTTGACGGAGGTTATGTTATTGCAGGACGTACTGATACCAATAATGACGGAGATGTATCAGGAATGCATGGTGTTGCAGATTATTGGGTAATAAAAATAGATGGTACAGGGAATATTCAATGGCTAAAATGCCTTGGAGGGTCTGCCGGAGAAGAAGCTTATTCAATTCAACAAACTTCCGATGGTGGCTACATGGTGGCAGGATACACGGCATCAACGGATGGCGATGTGACCAATAATCATGGAATAACAAATTATTGGGTTGTAAAACTTGATAACACTGGTAATATTCAATGGCAAAAATGTTATGGAGGAAGCGTCTATGATTATGCCTTTGGCGTACAGCAAACTAATGATGGCGGATACGTAATCGTTGGGCAGGGTAATTCCAATGATGGCGATGAAACAGGTAAACCGAGCTATAACTCAGATTGTTGGGTGGTAAAAATTAACGCTCTAGGTAATATAATGTGGCAAAAAAGCTTAGGTGGTACTGAGGCTGATTACGCCTATGTTGGTAACACCATACAACAAACCACCGATGGAGGATTTATTATAGCTGCAACATCAGACTCCGACGATGGAGATATAACAGGCCACCATGGTTATAGTCTGAATAATGATTTTTGGATAGTGAAGTTGGCCGGTGATGGTGCTTTGCCTCTTAATTACATCAATTTTTCCGGAAAATTAATTGATAATAATGTTCAATTAAGTTGGCAAACTGCCCAGGAGCAAAATACTAATTATTTCACTGTTGAGAAGAGCGCTGATGCCGTGGGTGCATTCCAAATTGTCGCAAAAGAAATAGTAAATTTAGGTAACTAAAACCCGTTATCATGACCAAAGAACAATTGATTGAAGCTGTATCAGCCCATTATGATGAGCTAAATGCCTTAAACAAGACCGACAGTTTTTATGATTATGAAAATGATTTTATAAAAATATGGAAGAAAGCGGGGCGAGAGGTTTTTGAAAAAAATTTAGGTGAACTTCCTGGCGACAGGAGAAAAAAAAACTCTAACCGTGTTTGGAGAGGTGACGATATCCAAAAAACATCCCTATAGTGAATCGGTAAATGAATTTCAAATAAGTCCCCGAATGCAACAATTAATGACCTACTGTGGCCAGTTAGACATCTATGAACAGAGTAGTGAGGTCCTTAAAGAAATGTTGCAAATAGATATAAGTGAAACACAGATTTTCAGAGTAACCGATTTTTATGGAAAAGCCGTTGAGCCGCAGGTAAATGCAGAAGCAATTTTACCTGCAGTTAAAAAAGAAGAAGTCCTGTATGCAGAAGTGGATGGTTCTATGATATTAACGAGGGAAGAAGGTTGGAGCGAAGTAAAAGTCGGTAGGATTTTTAAAAGTAGCGATTGCATCCATGCAGAAGGAAAGCCAGGCTGGATAAGCAATTCACAATACGTAGCCTATTTAGGAAACCATAAAACATTTACCGCAACGATGGACAACATTCTTGATGAACAAGGGGATTTAAACAATCGGCTGGTGTTTATTTCAGATGGTGCAACCTGGATAAAAAAATGGATAGAAGATGCTTTTCCGAAAGCAGTTTCCATTTTAGATTATTATCATGTTTGTGAACATTTACATGAATTTTCCAATAGTGTTTTCAGTGATAAAGTAAAAGAGAAACTATGGACGGACAAACAAAAAGAATGGTTATTAAAAGGGAAAACAGACACTGTAATAAAGAATATAAAAAGGATAGGGAAGGGAAGAGAGAAGGCGCAGGAATTAATCAATTATTATGCAAGCAATAAAAGCCGGATGAATTATCCTGAATATCAAAAAATAGGATGTGGAATAATTGGGTCTGGCGCTATAGAATCAGCTCACAGAACTCTGGTACAAAAGAGAATGAAACAATCCGGTCAACGGTGGAGTCGTAAGGGAGCTCAGAACATGCTCAACTTAAGAGTGGTTAGGAAAAATAATGATTGGAATAAGATTATTGAATTAACAAAAACAAAAATTAAATCCGCCGCTTAGGTGCGACAATTTGAAATGCACCCGATGCCGTCCAATTTGAGCCAATTGGAAAAGTAACTGCTGCTGGTAATTCTTCTTCTATAAACACGTATAATTATATAGACTACCTATCGGGTAACCAATTTAAAGACGATTTATTTTATAGAATAAAAGAAACCGATAAAGATGGAAAAGTAGCCTTAAGTAAAACTGTTAGTATAAAAATAAACGACAATCCAAACATTTCTATTTATCCTAATCCTGCCCATAATTATTTTGTAATAAACAATTATCAGAATATAGATGTAAGGACGGCAAAGATTTTAGTAAGAGATATGACAGGCCGCACACTTATAATACAAAAATTCAGCAACAGTACAGAACAAAGAATCAATATAACTTCCTTATCAAAAGGGATGTATATGGTAAATGTAATTACTAACGGTAAAATACAAACGCAGAAGTTGCTGGTGGAATAATACACAAAGACAAAAAAATAATCTTAAAATAAAAAACCATGAGATCGCTTACGCTTAACCTGTGGTTCGATCCCGTTTCAAAACTGGCTTATGCAACTAAATTTAAGGAAAGCTAAAACTGGTAAAGTGCTTATCAGAAAAGAATATATTAACGAAGACGGAATCTTTGTAACAGTTAAAGCTGAACGTTCAAAATGGTAAGAGTAATAATAATTCATAAAATAATAAGCCATGCATGAAAAGCTTAAAAACAATTTTTGTCCTTACTCATTCTATGACAAAAAACAAATAATTTCTAATCAAGCAACTTTAAATCTATTTAGCTGGGTGATGTAGCCGAAAATTTACATTAGTCTGAGGATGTTATGGCGCAGTGGCAACAAACCGCCTACGATAGTTTTTTCTCTATTTGCCAATAATGTCCAAAAGGGAAAATGCATCCGAATTTCTTTAGCCAGAAATAATAAAAAGAGATACCTCCCGGAGTTTGAGAAAGGTGATAATAAAAAATAAAGGTGAAAGCAGGAAAGAAAGGCGCATTGAAAGCAAAAGCGAGACGCTTGCTCCAGACGACGCGGAAAACATTCTTATCTCAACTTACCAAAATAAAAATCTTCCCTATTTATTGATTTACTGCTATAGTGCCCCTGCTGATGTTGGCGTTAATATCGTTTATGCATAGAATATAATTTTGCCAAAACATTCATTATTTTAACAATGATTCAAACTTGTCATACCGAATTTCTAACCGGAACAATTTTAAAATTGCCCGCCCGGCTGAACACCCTGCCAGACTGATCTTTCGGGCCGGCGTTCGAACGGGGAGTCATTTATTAGTTTTAGGAGACAGGGATTAAAGACTTTGGCTTCCTTATGCATTTCAATGTTTTTTAAATAAGAAGTTTGTAAATGAAGGAACTGTTGGCGGGGACGCCAACAGCAGCAGGAGAACTGTTGGCGGGGACGCCAACAGCAGCAGAAAATGAGAAACAGGCTTATCCACGATTATATTGGTACCGACCTACAGGTAGTATGGAATATTATTATAAATGAATTGCCTTCTTTTGCCCAAAGACTGCAACAAATTTATACCTCATTGCTTGATGAACGGAAATAAAGGAACGATCATAAAAGGTTTTTAAATACCAGCCATATCCTTCACGCGTTCTATATTTCTTGCGATAGTCGCTTTCTCGGAATTTGAATTTGTAAGTGACAATGCCTTTTGATAATGAGCCAATGCTTTTGCGTTATCAACATCCGTGTAAAGATTTCCCAATAAAGTATAATACAAATGATTCTCCGTAAGGTTGAATTTTTCAGCTTCTGCAATGGCTTCTTTTTTCCCGTTCGCCTTGGCAAGCGCAAAGGTGCGGTTCAGGGCGGCGATAGGAGAATATTCTATTTGCAATAATTGATTGTAGAGCTGCAAAATATTTTCCCATTTTTCCTTTGTGTCTTCTTTGTGGGTATGCCAATAAGCAATCGCGGCCTCCAAATGGTAACGGGATAATTTTTCGCCGCATGATGCGAGGTTTAAATAATATTCACCTTTCTCAATCAGTTCTTTATTCCAAAGCGTGGCGTCCTGGTCTTCATATAAAATGGAGCTGCCGTCTTCATTAGTTCTTGCTTCAAAACGGGAGGAATGAAAACACATCAATGCAAATAATGCATTCACAGCCGGCTTGTTGGCGTGCCCGTTTTCTATCAGCAAATAAGTAAGTCGCATGGCCTCGAGGCACAGGTCTTTTCTCAAACTGACATCCTGGTTGGAGGAATAATAGCCTTCGTTAAAAACAAGGTATAGCGTGAGCAAAACAGCCGGCAACCGTTCGTTTATTTCATCCAAAGCCGGTTGCGCTATTTTAATCTTTTCCGTTCTCAACTTTTCTTTGGCCCGTTGCAATCGTTTGTAAATAACCTCTTTGTTGGTTAAAAAAGCGTTGGCAATTTCTCCGGCTCCAAAGCCACAAAGCAGATTCAACGCCAGCCCTATCTGCGCTTCCGCCGGATTACAGGGATGACAAACCGCAAATATCATGGCCAACTGGCTGTCATTAATATTTTTAACGGATAAATCAATCTCTGTTTCTTGGAATGTTTCCGCGCTGTATCTTATATCTTTTGAAATCTTTTGAGTAAAAATTGAATTGTGTTTCAGATAATCTTTGGTCTTGTTTTTTGCAACGGTATAAAGCCACGCTGTTGGATTTTCGGGCAGCCCTTTGAGGCCCCACAATTCAGAGGCCGAAAGAAAAGTATCGCTCGCAATATCTTCCGCAATTTCAATGTGTTCAATGCCAAATAATTGATACAGTACAGAAACAATTTTTCGGTATTCTGTTCTGAATAAATGAGGTATCAGTTCTGTGTCTTTCATAAAAATAGTTGCCTTTGCAAAAATACAAAAGCAAGAGGTTAAAGGTTGCCAACCTTAAATGAATGCTCTCAAACGAACACGAAATTATTGAAGGTTGGCAACCTTGCGAGAATCTTAATGAAAGGTTGCCAACCTTAGGTGAATGCTATGAAATGAACACAAAATTATGGAAGGTTGGCAACCTTCTATAATTACATTCCGAGAATCTCTCTCACTTCCACGCTTCCACCAACGGTAAGTCCGGGGCAGCCCTTTGCCAGCTCCGTTGCTTCTTCCAGGGAATTTGCTTTTACAATGCTGTAGCCTCCGATGGATTCTTTAATTTCTGAATAAGGACCATCGGTAATAATGTTACCGGGCTTTAGCACTTTGCCTTCAGAAAAAAGGCGGTTGCCGCGGTCTGTTAATTTGTTTTGCGCTGCGATGCCGCCTATCCAGTCCATCCAGCGTTTGGTCATGGCCTGCATTTCGTCGGGTGAAGCATTTGGTGTGCTGTTGCCCCTGAATAAGAATAAGAAATCTTTCATTTTGTTTAGGTTTTAATGATTAAAAAATAATAACGATTGAGTTGATAGAATCGGACAAATTTTGTAAAAAAAAATAGAATTAGGCGTTTAAGTCGTGAATCTGTTATAATCTTGAAATTCATTTCAATTTCAGTTCTGTTTCTTTTCTTTTTTGCTTGAACAGTCGAGTAGGCAAGGGCATTTCAGCCCAAGCCGCTCACGGAACCGTACGTGATACTCTCGCATCATACGGCTCTTGTTATCTAATCT
>Ga0164241_10005646_pt1 | contig 11632 bp, 8 predicted proteins | sample OricomyardsoilBY_FD_108780 | JGI IMG/M metagenome (GOLD analysis project Ga0164241, IMG submission 108780) | Backyard soil microbial communities from Emeryville, California, USA - Original compost - Back yard soil (BY) | ecosystem: Environmental > Terrestrial > Soil > Unclassified | place: USA... | reverse complement strand
GGCGCTGATGGGGCCGGGGTGCTCGAGCGCGATCGACACCTCCACCTCGTCCGCGTGCGTCCCGAGCCCGTACGCGATCAGCTCACGATTCATTGGGATCCCAATGATTGGGATCCCATCGATGTCGCGCAGCGGCTGCTCGAGCCACGCGGGCGTGCAGCGCTGCCCGTGGCAGACGACCTGATCGGTCGCTGGCGCGGCGTACGGACCGCAGCGGCCGAGGCCGCCAGCGGCCTCGCTGATGCCGCCGCACAGCAGCGCGCCGTCGCAGTCGCGGTCGCTGCGGCAGTCGGCCAGCACTGGGCCGGGCGCGTGGCACTCGCCCATGATGTCGCCGTCGTGCACGTCGATGACGAGCTCGTCGGCGCCGAAGATGCGGCCGTAGGTGTTGTCGCCGGCACCATAGATGTAGGCCACGAGGCGACCACCCGCGCTGACGTCGGCCAGCTCGTAGCGATCGACGACGCCCTCGTCGACACGCGCGAACGCCTCGGCCGCGGTGGTCACGTCGGTGTGCGCCGAGGCCTGCACGGCCCGCACGATGAGCTCCTGCTCGTGCGGGTCGAGCGGCTGTGAGCGGTCCAGCCGCGTATGCGTGAGCACCCGCACCCACGGTGAGCGCACGAGCTCGTACCATGACGTGCCGAGCGCGCAGTCGTCGTAGCTGGCGAGCTGCAGCGCGGCGTCACGACAGACCGGCATCACCTCTTGATGGAAGCGCTCGAACGGCAGCGTGCAGTAGCTCGGCGCGTCGCCGCTGTCGCAGACGGCGTCGTGAACACGCCCGAGCAGCTCGTCTTCGGCGCACGCCGCGGCCGCCGCCCACGGTGTGACCTCGGCGTCGGCGGCGGAGGCCATGAGCTCGTGCGCGCAGCCTCGCAGCGCGGCCAGGAGCGGCGCGTCGCAGGGCCGCGGCACGGGCGTGCAGGCGCCGCTCACGCAGCGCGCGACCAGCCGGTAGTGGGCCACCGACGCGGCCTTACGCTGGACCGCGACGAGGTGCTCGCCCGGCTGCAGTGCGACGTCGCGCAGGCGCGGCAGCTTGCCGTAGCCATCGTCATCGTCGCTCGCGAGCAGCGCGCGGTTGCCGTCCGCGTCGACCGGCCCGTACAGCGCGAGCGCCAGGTCGGCGCCCTGTGCGGTGCCCGCGTGCGTGACCTCGAGGTCGACGCGCGCGCCGTCACCGACCACGAGCGTGAAGCCCTCGATGATGGGCACGACGTCCCGCTCGAGCGGCACGTCGAACCTCAGCGCGCCGCCGATCGGCACGCCGTCGGCGCGGTCGGCCTTGCCCGCGAGCACAGGCCAGTGGACCGGCGACGTCGCGGCGTCGCAGGCGGACAGCAGACACACGAATCCCAAGCACATCCATGAGCGCATGACAGACCTCCGGTGAACAAAGCCCATGTTCCGGCGAGGCCCGTTTTTGATCCGCTTTTCTGCGAGTGCCTGACGATTTCCACAGGGCAGCTCTCCGCGTGACGGCGCGCGCCCCGAGGCCGACCCGCTGGCACATGCCAATAGATCGGCTCGCCGTGCACATCGAACACCATCGCGACCTCAGTAGCTGTCGCCCCGCTCATGGGTGTCATGGTCGGTCAGGCACACACCCGCGTCGACGACCCGCAACGTGCGCGCGTCGACCACACACTCGAGGCGACGCCCGCGGAAGCGATAGGTGACGACCAGCTCTTCGCGCCCACGCGCCGAGGTGGCGAGCGGTGTTTCAACAAAAACCAAGGTCTTGCGGCTTTACCAGCTTGCCTACACCCGCATTTCAGACGTTTTTGTCACATGCGACAGACGAGAGGAAGCCCCCGGAGCCGCCGTCACTCGGCTCCGGGGGCGGCGCTGTGGCTCTGGGACGAGCCGCGCGCGAGCGACGTTGGTGGACATGCGAGGACTCGAACCTCGAACCCATGGCTGAAGCTTGTGTGCTCGGCTGTGTTGGCGCAGTGCGCCGAGCTGTCGAGCATCGTGCCGAAGCACGGACGTGGCTCATTGCTCTACCCGATCGAGCTACATGCCCATACCCGTCCCAGCGAGTGACAGCGCGTCCGAGCGGCGTGTACGCCGCGCGTGGAGCTGCACTCGACGGGATCCCGTCGTCTCTTTTTGTCAAACGTAATACGCCGCGCTTTCGGCACTATCGTGCCGGCGCCGTCGCTTGGATGAACGATCTCGGGCCCCGAAACGCCGAAGGCCGGGTCCCCTCTCGAGGAGCCCGGCCTTCAGTGGCGCTCACGCTGGAAGCGGAGAACCTCGTCAGTCGGACCCCTCGTCACGGCCGTCGCGATCGTCGACCGACGGCGCGCAGAGGCGCACCAGCGGCCGCTGCACGGCGCACGTCCCGACGGTCGTGCCGGGCTTGGTCTGGTGGTCGTTCGAGTGCGAGTGCACGTTCGGAGTCCTGGTCGTCGTCGGTCGTGTGACCGCGGAGGTGAACCACCCCCGGTCGGAGCTGCGTCCTGACGGGGAGAGTGCGTTATCCATTCGTGTCACTCTCACGCGTCAAACAGAAGTTCCGATTTATGCAATTCGGGGTTCCGCCGATCGCGCGGCGCGTGCCCTCGACCTGGCCCGCGACCGCATCGGCATTGGCTTGCACCCACGAAGACACACATTTAGTTTGCATGCAAACCATGCCGTGCTCATGCTTGCCGCGGTGTCTCATGGAGGGGAGCGATCATGTTGCGTCGAAAGGCAGTCTCGATTCGGAGCCGCGAGCAAGAAGGCAACACGCGCACGATGGAGGCGTACGTCGATCGGGACGAGCCGCTGCGCGGCCGTAGTGGCGCCGCGGATGAGCTGCCGGAGGGCGTCGTGCGTGGCCCGGACGACATGATCGAGGCGTCGCCGAGCCTGTGGGGCAACGAGCATCACCAGCGCGCGACCGAGCGAGCGCCGCGACCCCATCAGGTGTTCGAGCCCGAGCCGGAGCCGACGTTGTACGAGCTCGAGGCCCCGGCTCCGCGGCGGCGAGGGACGCTGAAGTGGATCGCGATCGGCGGGCTGATGGCGCTGGGTGGGGCGGGCCTGGCGTTTGGGCTCTCGGCGCTGAAGGGAGGCTCTCAGCCCATCACCGCACCTGCGCCGATCGCCGTGGCGTCCCACGACGAGCCTGATGATCAGGCGAACGAGGCGGCCACCGAGGACGGCGATCGAGCCGCGCCGCGCGACGAGGAGCACGCGTCCACGAACCACGACAGCGGTGCTCACGAGGGCGCAGCGAAGCCGGCAGAGGCGCCCGCCGCCACCGTCGCAGCGCAGCCCGCCGCCAAGGCGCCTGCCCCACCGCCTGCATGGGTCGCCGCGGTCGAGGCCTCGAACCCGTGGCAGGCGATCAGCGGCGCGACGACCGATCGCCCGCTGGGCGTGACCTCGGAGATGCTGCGCATGACATACGCGGATCGCATCACGGGGCTGTCGCCCGAGCGCCATGTGCTCGCGCCGCGCAGCCCGTACCAGCTGCAGCAGCACGAGGTCAGCTGGGGTGAGCTGGAGGCCGCCAGTGGCTCGGTCGGTGGGCTCAGCTCGCTGGTGATGCCAGCGTGGGTGCCGAAGGCCGCGGCGCGGCGCGCGAGCCTGCCGGCGACCGGCATCCCATGGACGATGGCGCGCGCGTTCTGCCGCACGATGGGCGGCGAGCTGCCGACCGAGGCCGAGTGGGAGTGGGCCGCGCGTGGTCCCGACGACAACTACTTCCCGTGGGGGCGCGAGGCCCTCGACGCCAACAAGGTCCGCATCTTCGCGCGCCGCCCCATTCCGGTCGCCGCCGTCGGCACCTCGTCGCAGGACGTGTCGGCCTTCGGCGTGCACGACCTGCTCGGCAACGCGCAGGAGTGGACGCGCGACGTGTGGGCGCCGAGCCGCGCGGGTGCGGGTGGCGAGGCGCTGAAGCTGCGCGTCGTGCGCGGCTGGCCGCTCACCAACCACGGCAGCGACGTGCCGTCCGAGGGCTCGACCTTTCGTCAGGGCGAGTGCGCGGACGTGACCTGCGAGCCGTCCGCGTCGCTCGCGCGCATCGGCTTCCGCTGCATGAAGGCCGTGCCCACGCCCTGATGTTGGGTTAGCGTGCGCGCCATGGAACATTCGATCGAAGCCGGCTTCGGGCGTGCGGACATCTCGGTGTACGAGCCCGAGATGACCATGATGGGCTGGGGCGTGCGCACCAACCGCGTGCGTGGGGTGGCGGTGCCGCTGCACGCGCGCGCCGTGGTCGTCCGCGATCGGGCAGCGGGCACACGCGTCGCGTTCGTCGCGCTCGACACGCTGCTGGTGACGCAGGGGCTGTGGTTCGGCGTGCTGGATGCGCTCGCGCGCGAGCCGGCGCTGGGGCTCGACGCGCACAACGTGATCCTCGTCGCCACGCACACGCACAGCGGACCGAGCGGCTACGGGCACCACTTCTGGACGAACCTCAACGCGCCCGGCTTCGCGCCGACCGTGTACGACGGCATCCGCGATGGCATCGTGCGCGCCGTGCGCGCGGCGGACGCGACGGCGCAGCCGGCGGTCGCGTCGATCGCGTCGACGACGGTCCCGACCAGTGAAGGCATCGCGTTCAACCGCTCGTGGTTCGCCTACAACCGCAATGTGGACGTCACGCCGGTGAGCGAGGCGCGGCGTGACGAGGCCACCGATCGTACGCTCACGGTGCTGCGCTTCCGCGGCCTCGACGGCGCGCTGAGGGGCCTCGTGAGCTGGTTCGCGCTGCACGGCACGACCGTGCACGCCGACAACACGCGGCTGCATCCAGACCACAAGGGGCTGGTCGCGCTGGCGCTCGAGAGCGAGGGGCTGGGGGTCGTGTTCGCGCAGGAGTGCTGCGGCGACGTGTCCCCGAACTATCGTTGGGATCCCAAGCGTCGCCACAACGTCGGTCGCTTCGACGACGACCTGGCGAGCGCGGCGTTCGTCGCGGACTCGCAGCTCGCCTGGATCCGACGGTTGCTGGCGACGCCGGAGGTGCCGCTGGTGGGCTCGCTGCGGGTCGCGACGCGCTTCGTCGACTTCGCGCGCTCCGAGGCCGAGGCGCGCTTCACGCACGATGGGCGCACGCACCACACGACGCCACCCGAGCTCGGGCTGTCGATGGCCGAGGGCACCGCCGAGGGGCCTGGTCCGCTGCGCGACGTGCGCTGGCTCACGCGTGGCTTGAGCCGCGTCGCGTCGCTCGTGCGGGGGGACCCGAAGGTGCCGTTCATCGATCTCGCGCGTGGGCTGGAGGGCAAGCTGGCGGGTCTGTGGCCGCTGCGCCGGACGCCGCCGCTGGACCCCGTGTTCGCGTGGGTCCGCAAGGCGATGGACGCGGGCGGCGTGCATGCGGGGCCGTGGGTGCCGGAGGTGGTGCCGCTGAACCTCGTCACGCTCGGCAGCTTCGCGCTGGTGGCGGTGCCGTTCGAGATGACGACGGTGGCCGGGCGGCGGCTGCGAGGGGCGTTGCGGGCGGCGCTACCGGAGCTCGAGCACGTCGTCGTGAGCCCGTACGCGAACGCCTACGTCGGCTACATGACCACGTTCGAAGAGTACCAGGTGCAGCACTACGAGGCGGGCTACACGCTCTTCGGAGCGCACTCGCTGGCCGCGCTGCAGACCGAGGTCGTGGCGTTGGCGCGCGCGCTGGGACGTGAGCGCCTGGCGGGCGGGGCGCCGCCGCGGGTCGACGTCGGACCGCTCACGCGCATCGCGTTCGAGCGGCCCTGGACGGCTTAGGGGCCGCCGCGAAATAGGCGCAGGCGGATCGGCTTCGACGCGCCGCGGCAGCTAGGAGCGGTTCCGAAGCAATATCTAGATTAGATATTGCGAGGAACCGCGACGACGCTGGCGTGGATGCGTCGATGCCGAGACGACCCACTTATTGCGCGGCACGCCCTTGGCTCAGTTGACGCTGATGAGGTCGACGACGAAGACGAGCGTCTCGTTGGCCTTGATGACACCGCCGACGGCCTTGTTGCCGTACGCGAGGTCGGGCGGGATGGTGAGCTGGCGGCGGCCGCCGACCTTCATGCCGGCGACGCCCTGGTCCCAGCCCTTGATGACCTGACCGCCACCGAGCTTGAACTTGAACGTCTGGCGGCGGTCCCACGAGGAGTCGAACTCCTTGCCGGACGACCAGCTGACGCCGACGTAGTGGACCTCGACGGTCTTGCCCGCGACGGCCTCGTCGCCGGTCCCGACGGTGCGATCGTCGGTCTGCAGCGTGGCGGGGGCGGCGGTGTCTTGGGGGATGGTGATGGTGGGCTTGCTCATCATGGACTCCGGCTTAGGCGCGGAGGGGGTCGGCTCGGCTGCCAGCGCAGCAGAACCACCGAACAGGGTGACGAAGGCGAACAAAACGAACAGACGCTTCATCGACATCCTCCAAGCGGCGCGGGGCGAACCCTCCGCGGGCGCACCAAGGTTGTCAAGCGCCTCACCATTCCCTGCGCGCCCGTCGGCCCCGTACATGCCGACCCGAGCGTCTCCGGTGACCATGTCGCCTGCCGTACATGCCGACCGGAGCCTCTCCGGTGACCCTGTCGACTGCCGTACATGCCGACCGGGGCCTCTCCGGTGACCATGTCGCCCGCCGTACATGCCGACCGGAGCCTCCCCGTGAGCGCGTCGGCCGCGCTCGCGCGTGGCGGGTGCATGTCAGCGCTCAGCGGGCGCCTGCTGGGCCGCGTCGAGGAAGCGCAGGTCCATGAATGCCCGCGGGATGCTGTCGACGTCGAGCCCCTCGTCCGCGAGGTAGCCGCGTGCGTGGGCTAGGTGAGCGGGCGTCTGACAGACGCCGCGCAGCAACGCCAGGCGGGTAAGCGCCTTCAGAACCGCCACTGGGCGACGAGGCGGATGCTCCGCTCACGCAGGCGAGGATCCTCATCCTTCGGCTTCACCAGGCGATCGGTGTAGATGGCCGAGAGCACGCCGACGTTGCGATAGAAGTAGTAGTGCGCGCCGAGGCGCCACTGCAGCTCGTAGTCCTGCCGATCGATGTCGGTCTGCTCGATCTGCGGGGGGTTGTCGATGTCGCCCGGGCGGTACTCGCCGACATCGGCGGCCAGCAAGAGCGTCTTGTCGATGGCCAGGTAGCCGGCCGAGAGGTTCCACGCGAGCTGCCACGAGCCGAACTCGAGCTCGCGCTTGCCGTAGGCCTCGGCCGTCGCGATGAGGCCAGCGCTGCGGAACGTCAGGTTGATGTTGGCCGCCGGGTAGCGCTCCTGCGGACGCTGGTCGTACTTGGCGCCGACGGTCAGGCCGAGCGCGGTCGGCACCGGCGTGTACAGCATCGGGTTGTCCCAGCGGGTCATGTGGCCGATGAGGTCGAACGCGACCTGCGCGCCCGCGGTCCAGGTGTAGTTGTCGTTGTCGTACGAGAAGAAGCGCCCGCCCACGTTGCCCGTCGAGCGACCCGAGCCGCCCGCGGCGAACACGCGGTAGTCGATGAGCCCGCTGCTGCCGATCGGACCGCCGACCTCGACGGCCGCGCCGTTGCCCTGCTCGAACGCGTTGTAGAGGTAGAACGGCTGCTCCAGCAGCAGCTGCTTCGAGGCCGAGCGGATGAGCGCCGAGCTCAAGCCGCCACCACCCGAGTTGATGTTGAGGTAGTGGCCGCCACCGAGCGGCACCTGGAACATCGCGAACGTCAGGCGCGGGGTGCGCTCGGCACGCATCGACACCAGGAAGAACGAGTCCTGGATGAACGGCATCGGCCCGAACGCGCGCAGCTGGAGCACGCTGAAGCGCGTGTCCATCTTGTCGTTCTCGATGTCGTACTCCTGGGTGATGTGCGAGACGACCGAGAAGCGGATGCCCGCGTTCTCGCGGCACACCGACACGGTCGGGTCGAAGCGACAGCCGAGGTCCGCGCAGTCGGTCGCGCCGTCGCCGTCGTTGTCGATGCCGTCGGCGCACACCTCGTCGCTGCGCTCACCGTCGTTGTCGTTGCCCTTGCCGAGCAGGTCCTCGACCGAGCCGCCCGGCGGCAAGCCCGGCAGGCCATCGTCGTCGACGCCGCTGCCGCCGATCTTGTTGGCCGCGCCGTGGCTCTTGTCCCAGCTGCCCTGGCACACGGTGACGCCGTTGCCGAAGCACGCGTCGTCGTCGCAGTCCATGTGGCCGTTGCCGTCGTTGTCGATCCAGTCGCTGCAGCGTGCGTCGGTGTTCTCGCCGCCGCCGTCGGGCTGGCAGGTCGCCGCCTTCGCGCAGTCGCTGTCACCGCAGTCGATGACCGTGTCGCCGTCGTTGTCGACGCCGTCGGTGCAGTTCGTCTCCTGGGCCCAGGCGGTGCCGAGCCCCAAGGTCAAGCAGCCCGTGAGGGCGAAGGTGATCGTCTTCAAAGCACGCATCTCGACCTCACTCACACACGCGGCCCACATCGGGGCACACGGTCACCAGCGGATTCCACGAGCAATCCCAGTCTTCGCAGTCGACGAACCCGTCGGCATCGTCGTCGTCGCCGTTCGAGCACGCCTCGTTCGCCTCGGCCTCGCTCCCCGCGCTCTCCTGGCAGGCGCGGCGCACCGCGACATCGGCGGCCTGTGAGCACGAGAAGTCGGCGCAGTCGATGAAGCTGTTGCCGTCGTTGTCGATGCCGTCGCTGCACTTCGCGAACGTGGCCTCGGACTCCTCGGCGCACTTCGCGACCACGGCCTGGTCGGTCGACCGCGAGCACGAGAAGTCGGCGCAGTCGATGAACCCGTTGCCGTCGTTGTCCTTCTTGTCGCTGCACTTCTCGAGCGTGTTCTCGGCGACCTCCGTGCAGTGCGCGATGACGTCCGGGTCGGTCGACAGCGAGCAGGAGCGGTCGGAGCAGTCGGTGTAGCCGTTGCCGTCGTCGTCCTTGCCGTTGCTGCACTGCACGAGCGTCGTCTCGGCCGCGGCCTTGCAAGCCGCCACGACATCGGCCGGGCCGGTGACCTTGCACGAGTTGTCGTTGCAGTCGGTGAAGCCATCGCCATCGTCGTCGATCTTGTTGAAGCACTTCTCGAGCGTGTTCTCGTCGCGCGCCGCGCATGCCGCGAGCACATCCGGCGGGCCGTCGCGGCCGCACGAGAAGTCGTTGCAGTCGGTGAAGCCGTTGTCGTCGTTGTCGATGCCATCCGTGCAGGTCTCGACGGTGTTCTCGGGCTTCTGGCACGCACCGATGCCACCGCAGTCCGGGTCCGCGCAGTCGGTCTTGCCGTCACCCTCGTTGTCGATGCCGTCGTCGCACACCGTCTCGATGCAGCCCGGCGCGCCCTCGCACTCGTCGTCAGCGCAGTCGGTCTTGCCGTCGCCGTCGTTGTCGAAGCCGTCCTCGCAGTCGATCTCCTGGTCCTGGCACACGGTCACGTAGATGCCGCGCGAGCAACCGAAGTCGGCGCAGTCGACGAAGCTGTTGCCGTCGTTGTCGAGGTGGTCGGTGCACGCCTCGTTCGTGAACTCGCGCGTGCAGCACGTCTCGGGGATCGCCTGGCAGTCGCGGTCGCCGCAGTCGAACGAGCCGTCGTCGTCGTTGTCGATGCCGTCGTGGCAGAGCTCGACGCTGTTCTCGCGCTCGCGCCGCGGCGGCAAGAGCGGCACGTACTCGCCGCACAGGCTCGACGTGTAGAAGCAGTCGGGGTCTTCGCAGTCGACGAGATCGTCGTCGTCGTTGTCGATGCCGTCGCTGCACGCGACGGTGTTCGTCTCGTAGCCAGTCACTGGCGCGAACGGCTTCTTGTAGTCACAGCTCGCGAGCCCGAGCCCGACGAGCGCCATGCCGACGAGCAGCGTGCCGCCCGCTCCGCCTGAGTCTCGGCAGGTCATTTGAGGCACGCCGCGCGGCCGCCACCGACGCGGCGCGCGAAGTCGACGTAGATCATGCAGGCCGGCATCGGCGGGGTGCGCCCGCCGAGCTGCCCCTTGGCGGCGAGCCCGTCGAGCAGCGCCTTGAACGGGGCGAGGTGCTCGGGTCGCTTCATCAGGTGATCGAGCGGCTTCTTGCGCGCGTAGTCGCTCGCGATGATGAGCAGCTCGGTCTTGTCGTAGGGCCGTGCGCCCTCCGAGCCCTTGATGATCGGCGACAGCGCGGGGTCGTCCTTCATGGCGGCCAGCGCCGCGTCGAGCCGCGCGCCGTCCTCGGCGCCGTCGTCGCAGACCGTCTGGCACTCGACGTACTTCTCGTCGTGGATCCACTTGAGCGAGTGGCCGTCGTCCGTCGACACGAGGCGGTTGTAGGTGCCGTCCTCGGTCGCGCTCTCGTCGATCGAGTGCAGCGACGTGAGGATGAAGTCGGGGATGCCCTTCGACCAGATGCCGCGCTTGTTCTTCTGCGCCTCGTGCTGCGCCGCGATGTACTTGGGATCACCCGGCCCCGAGACCGACAGCACGTGCGCGAGGCCCTTGAGGAGCTGGTCTTCGACCAGATCGGGGCAGATCCACAGCGTACGTCCGTAGGTGTCGGTCTTCATGTCCGAGCTGCAGTGCCAGACACCCCGGCGCGCGTTGTAGGTCGACATCTTCGCGATGACGTACAGCTCCTGCGCGGTCCAATCGCCCCACTGGTGGGCCTTGCCGTAGCTCTCGAGCGTGTTGTAGCCCGCGAGGCGCGTCTTCATGCCGTCGTAGGGCCCGCCGACCACGCGGAAGCTGTCGCCGTCGTTGAAGAACACCGGCGTCGGTGTGCCGTTGAGGAACACCGTGGTCGCCGGCTCCGCGAGAGCGGTCGCGCCGAGCGAGACGACCCCGAGCAGTCCGACGAGCACGTTGGAGATAAGTCGCGTACCCCAGGCCATGGCGCCTCCGTGGAAGTGAGAGCGCACCAATACGGAGGCGCGCCGAACGCGTCACGCTGGGCGAAACTCCACGCCCAGCCCAGCGGCGGGCGGACTATGCGCAGCGCCCCAGTCGATTGCAAGCGGAAAGCCGGCATGGTCATGCGCGTCCTCCGCATCGCTGACATGCGCCCGTGCATGGCTTGCGGAGCGGCCCCCTTACGCTGATAGTCGCTCGTCGTGGCCGCGTCGTCTCAGCACTTCGAGCTCAAGCCCTGGCAACGTTTCCACGTGCGCCTGTCGCTCTTCAATGGGCTCGTGGTCGCGGTCTTGCTCGGGGCGATGAGCGTGGCGTTCTATGAGACCGCCTATCAGTCCGAGTTCACCGGGCTGCAGGAGCGCCTGCGCTCGACCGTGACCATCTTGGCGCAGAGCGTCGACGTCGATCGCCTGGCGGCCATCGAGCTGAAGGACGCCAAGACATCGCCGTATTGGAAGCGCCTGCACGATCGGCTCGAGGCGCTCGTGTGGGACGACGAGAACATCGGCACGGCCTACATCCTCGCGCCCACGACCGACACCTCGAAGCTGCGCTTCGTGCTCGACACGGCCGACGCGGACGACGACGCGCCGCCGGGCGAGCCCGGTGAGCTCTACCCGGTCGACACCAAGGACATCCTGCTCGGCCTCCAGGCCGTCACGGTCGAGAGCGAGCTCACGAGCGACAAGTACGGCCAGTCGCTGAGCGGCTACGCGCCACTCCAGAAGTCGGACGGCACGACCTTCGCGCTCATCGGCGTCGACGTGTACGCGCAGCACATCGACGCCATGCGCGCGCGTGTGCTGGTGACCTCGCTCGTCCTCTACGGCTGTGCGTTCGTGGCGCTCGCGCTCGTCGCCTGGGTGTTCGGGCG
>Ga0164241_10005645_pt1 | contig 11632 bp, 12 predicted proteins | sample OricomyardsoilBY_FD_108780 | JGI IMG/M metagenome (GOLD analysis project Ga0164241, IMG submission 108780) | Backyard soil microbial communities from Emeryville, California, USA - Original compost - Back yard soil (BY) | ecosystem: Environmental > Terrestrial > Soil > Unclassified | place: USA... | reverse complement strand
TGACGCGCCATTCGCCGCGCAGGAAGCCGTCGACGAGGAACGTGCCGGGGAACACGCCGTTCTTCACTCCGAACAGCCGCTTGCGGAACTCCTCGGTCATCACCCGCGTGCGGTCCGCGTGGGACAGCAGGAGGTTGTCGAACTCGGGCAGGAACCGCACCGGCACGGGCAGGTCGGCGGGCGGGCGGGGCGCGTCGGGCAGGTCGAACAGCTCGCGGCCCGTCTCGTCGGCGAACATCCGCAGCCGTGGCCGCAGCGGGTCGACGACCTCGCGGAGCCGGGTCAGGCCCGACCACGTCTGGAGGTCGGCCACCGACGCGGGCCCGAACGCGCCGAGGTAGCGCAGCACGAGCCGGGCCGGGTCCGGTTCGGGGTCCAGCGAGCGGCCGAGCCAGTGTTCGACCGTGCGGTAGCGGGTCTGCCCGGAGCGGCCCCACACCGCCCGCGGCGGCACCTGCACCAGCGTGAGCAGCCCGCGTGCGGCGTGTGTCAGCGACTGGGGCGGCACCGAGGGCCATCGTGCCGCGAGCGCCGCGCCCAGTTCCTTGCCGGTCAGCGCCTCGTCCTCCAGTACGGACCGGGCGGCGCCGGCGACCGTGCCGGCGTCCACCTCGGACAGGTTGCGGGCGTGCTGGACGTTGGTCCGCAGGTCGCGGTCCATGATCACCTGGACGAGTGGGCGTAGGAAGCACGCGTCGGCGGCGGTGACGAGGTGGACGGTGCCGCGCATGAGCACGACCCGCACCACCCGCCGCTCGAGCAGCGCGTCGGCCAGCGCGGTCGGGTCGAAGCCGGCGAGGCGGGTCCACAGTCCCGTGTAGGGCGGGAACGGCGCCTGCGCCTGCAGGCCGACCAGGTGCTCGACGGCCGACTCCACCGGCCGGTCGTCGCGTTCGATCAGCAGCTGGCGGGCCAGCGTCGCCCGGTTGATCGCCCGCAGGCTCAGGACCTCCACCACAACCTCCTCAGCGCAGCCCGCGGAAGAACTCTCGCACGTCGCCGACCAGTAGGTCCGGCACCTCCATCGCGGCGAAGTGGCCGCCGGTGTCGAAGTCGGTCCAGTGCGTGATCGTGTTGGTCTCCTCGGCGTAGCGGCGGATCGCGATGTCGGCGGCGAACACGGCCACGCCGGTCGGCACGTCGGTGCGGTACGGCCACTCGCCGCCGTGCATGGTCTCGTAGTAGATCCGCGCTGCCGAGCCCGCGGTGCCGGTCAGCCAGTACAGCATCACGTTGGTCAGCAGCCGGTCGCGGTCGACCGACGCCTCGGGCGGCGCGTCCGCGGGGTGGGTCAGGTCCTTGAACAGCTGGGTGATCCACGTGAGCTGGCCGACGGGGGAGTCGGTGAGCGCGTAGGCGATCATCTGCGGGCGGTGGGCCTGGACCTGGAAGTAGCCGTTGCGCTCGTTCTGGAACTCCTGCTGGCGCGTCCAGCGGGCCTTTTCCACGTCGGTGAGCGTGTCCTCGTCGACGCCGCCGCCGAGCGGGATGAACCCGACGGTGGCGGCGTTGACGTGCACGCCGGCCACGTGTTCCGGGTCGACGCGGCCGAGGTCGGGGGAGACGAACGCGCCGAAGTCGCCGCCCTGCGCGCCGTAGCTGTCATAGCCGAGCCGCGCCATCAGCTCCGCCCAGGCCCGCGCGATCCGCGTCGAGTGCCAGCCCGGCTCGCGGGTCGGGCCGGAGAAGCCGAAGCCGGGCAGTGTCGGGATCACCAGGTGGAAGGCGTCCGCGGCGTCGCCGCCGTGCGCGACGGGGTCGGTGAGCGGCCCGATCACGTCGAGGAACTCGACGATCGAACCGGGCCAGCCGTGGGTGAGCACGAGCGGCAGCGCGGTGGGCTCGGGGGAGCGGACGTGGACGAAGTGGACGCTCGTGCCGTCGATCTCGGTGACGTACTGCGGCAGGTCGTTGAGCAGCTTCTCGTGCGCGCGCCAGTCGTAGCCGGTGCGCCAGTACTCGGCCAGCTCGCGCACGTAGCTCAGCGGCAGGCCGCGTTCCCAGCCCGCGCCGGGCAGCTCGTCGGGCCAGCGGGTCGCTGCGAGGCGGCGGTTCAGGTCGTCCAGGTCTGCCTGCGGGACGTCGATGCGGAAGGGACGGATCTCAGGATTCGTGTCGCTGTCGGTCATGGTCACGACGCTAACGACCATTGGTGACAGCTTCGGTCACCAATGTCTGCGAAGATTGTTCCCGTGTTGGAGACCTCGGCCCGGCTGCTGCGCCTGCTATCACTGCTGCAGGCGCATCGCGAGTGGACCGGCGCGCAGCTCGCCGACCGCCTGGACGTCACGCTGCGGACCGTGCGCCGCGACGTCGACCGGCTGCGCGACCTCGGCTACCCGGTCACCGCCACGCCCGGCACGGCCGGCGGCTACCGGCTGGAGGCGGGCGCGGCGATGCCGCCGCTGCTGCTGGACGACGACGAGGCCGTCGCCGTCGCGGTCGGCCTGCGCACCGCGGCGAACGGCACGATCGCGGGCATCGAGGAGATCTCGGTGCGGGCGCTGGCAAAGCTCGAACAGGTGCTGCCCTCCCGGCTGCGCCGGCGGGTGGCCGCGCTCGGCGAGTCGACCGTCTCACTCGCCGCGCGCGGGCCGCGGATCGACCCGGCCCTGCTGACCGTGCTCGCGACCGCCTGCCGGGACCGGGAGTCGCTGCGGCTGGGATACACCAGCGCGGACGGCACGCAGAGCCGCCGGCTCGTGGAACCGGTGCGGCTGGCCTGCACCGGCCACCGCTGGTACCTGCTCGCGTGGGACCGCGAACCGGCCGACTGGCGCACGTTCCGGGTCGACCGGATCGCCGGCACGCCGACGCCGGGCCCGCGCTTCCCGCCGCGCGACCCACCGGAGGAGGACGTCGCCGGCTACATCTCCCGCGCGATCTCGACCTCGCCCTACCGGTACCAGGCGACGGTGCGGCTGCACGCGCCCGCCGAGGCCGTGGCCGAGCGCGTCGGCCCGGCCGCGGGCCTGGTCGAAGCCGTCGACGAGCACAGCTGCCTGCTGCACGTCGGCGGGCCGTCGGTGGACGGCTTCCCGGTCTACCTGGCCCAGATCGGCTTCGACTTCGAGGTGCTGGACCCGCCCGAACTCGTCGAGCAGGTCCGCGTCCTCGCCGAGCGCTTCGCCCGCGCGGTCGGCGATTAGTCCACGGGCTGCCACAGGCGGAAGTGCGTGCCCTGGTCGTCGGTGCACTCGGTGGCCAGCCCGTACCGGTGGCGCTCGGGCTCGCTCGCGCGGCCGCCAGCCGACCGGACGCGCTCGACCGCGGCCGCGAGGTCGTCGACCCGGAACGTCAGCTCCACCTCGGGTTCGACGCCTTCCGGCGACCAGATGCCGAGGCGCGGGGTGGTCAGCTCGGTGTTCCAGGAGCCGGAGTGGCCGGGGGAGAAGGGCAGCTGCAGCACCGCCGCGTAGAACTCCTTCGCCCGCTCCGCGTCGCGCGCCACGATCGACACGTTCGCGACGTCGCCCTGGCGGAACCGGGTCGCCCGGGCCGGCGGGCGCAGCAGCATCCACCGGTGGCCGAACGGGTCGACGATCACCGAGCCGCGGCCGTAGGGCTGGTCGGCAGGCTCGCGTTCCACGGCCGCGCCGGAGCGGCGGGCGCGCTCGGTGGTCGCGTCCACGTCGTCGACCTGCAGGTGCAGCGTGTGGCTGTGCTTCTGGCCCTGCGGCGCCTGCACCGGCACGTCCGGCCACAAGTCGGAGGCCTCGGCGAGCATCAGCACGGCGTCACCGATGCCGACCTCGGCGTGGCCGATCGTGTCGTCGTCGTTGACGTACATCTCGCCGCGCTGCTCGGCGCCGAACACGTCCACGTACCAGGCCAGCGCGCGGCGCGCGTCGGACACGACGATGTACGGGGTCAGCGCGGGTGGCCAGGCCTGCTCGCGCGCGGTGGTGTCCTTGTTCAACTGGGTGGTCATCTCTCCTCCTGGTTGTCCGAGCACGGCGCGGGCCAGGCGGTCGCGCAGCCGTGCGGCGAAGTCCGGATCCGGGTCGACCGGCGTCACGGGCTCGCGCAGGACGTCGAACGGGTCGGTCACGACGAGCCCTCCTCTCCCGCGTAGACCCGGCGGAACGCACCGCGGGCCCGGACCAGCAGCGCCTCGGTGGCGTGGACGGTGCGGTCGAGATGGCGCGCCACCTCGGGCACCGGCAGCCCGTCGAGATAGCGCAGCGTGAGTGCCGACCGGTGGTGCGGGCCGAGCGCGTCGAGCACCTCACGGGCGCGGATCTTGTCGACCGTGACATCCCACGGGTCCTCGACCGGTTCCGGCTCGCCGTCCAGCAGCCGCAGCCCGCGCTGCTCGCGCTCGATGCGGCGCCAGTGGTCGGCGAGCTTGTGCCGGGCGACGCCGATCAGCCACGGGACCGACGGCTCCGGCGCGTCCGGTTTGCGCACGGCGTGCACCGCGGCTAGGAACGCCTCGGCGGTGAGGTCCTCGGCGAGCGTCGCGTCGCGGCAGCGGGACAGCACGTAGCCGTAGACGTAGGGCAACGCCTTGTCGTACAGCTCCAGCAGCCCGAGTGCCGGATCGGGCGCGACGCCCGGTTGCGGCTTCACACCCTGATCGTCGTCCCAGCCACCGACACTCCGACGCCCAGGTGCCGAAGTTTTCACCCGGACGATCGATATGGTCGCCCGCGTGAGCTACGACCGCTACGGACCCGACATCCTGTCCCGCAAGCCCAACCGGCGCGCGGTGCCCGAGGTGGCGGCCGAGCCCGGCCTGGTCGTCGAGGACCCGGCGAGCGGCTTCTGCGGCGCGGTCGTCCGCTTCGAGCAGGGCAACGTGGTCCTCGAGGACCGACACGGCCGCCACCGGCTCTTCCCGCTCACCCCGGCCGGGTTCCTCGTCGACGGCAAGCCGGTGACGCTGACCCGGCCCGCCGCGGCCCCGGCCTCGAAGGACACGGTGTCCGCGTCCGGTTCGGTCCGCGTCGCCGGCCACACCGCGCGCACCGCGCTGGACAGCAGGATCTGGGTCGAGGGCATCCACGACGCCGAGCTCGTGGAACGCGTGTGGGGCCACGACCTGCGCGTCGAGGGCGTGGTGGTCGAGCCGCTGCACGGCATCGACGACCTGCCCGGCCGGGTCGCCGAGTTCGGCACCGGCCCGGGCCGCCGGCTCGGTGTGCTCGTCGACCACCTGGTGGCCGGCAGCAAGGAGTCCCGCATCGTCGACGACCTCCGCGACCCGAACGTGCTGGTCACCGGCCACCCGTACGTGGACGTGTGGGAGGCGGTGCGCCCGGCGTCGGTCGGCATCGCGGCCTGGCCGTCCGTGCCGCGCGGCACGGACTGGAAGCAGGGCGTCTGTGCCGCGCTCGGCTGGGGCGAGCCCGCCGACGGCTGGCGCCGCGTGCTGGCCCGGGTGCGCAGCTACAAGGACCTCGAGACACCGCTGATCGGCGCGGTCGAGCGGCTCATCGACTTCGTCACGACCGGTGAACAGTTGTGACCCTGCGGGCCGAATTCTGAGATCATGTGTCCATGGCCCCGCTGCTCTGGCTCATCGGCGGTATCGCGCTGATCGCCGCCGAGGTGCTGTCCGGTGACTTCTTCCTGCTGATGGTCGGCGTCGGTGCACTCTTCGGAGCCGCCGCCGACGCGATCACCGGCAACACGATCATCGCCGCGGCGGTGTTCGCCGTGGTGTCGATCGGCCTGGTGACGTTCGCGAGACCCTGGCTCAAGCGCCGGATGCACGGCGAGCTGATCCACACCAACGCGGACGCGCTGATCGGCCGCAAGGCGGTCGCGGTCTCGGCGGTCACCCAGCAGGGCGGCCAGGTCAAGCTCGACGGCGACCTGTGGTCGGCCCGCGCGTTCGACGACCAGAAGGAGATCTCGCCGGGCGCGTCGGTCACCATCGTCGAGATCTCCGGCGCCACCGCCGTGGTGCTCGCGGACAGCGATTGAGGCGCATGAGTGAGCAGCATTCAGGTGATCGCGGCCAACTTCTCGAGGGACGCGGCGCCGGTATGAGCAGGTTCGGGGTGATCTTGTGATCTACTTCCAGCGCTCCGACCAGGAGACGCCAACCCGAGCCGGAGTGGAGGCACGTTGACCATCCTCATCATCGTCTTGGTCGTGGTTTTGTTCGTCGTCACGATCGTGGTGAAGTCGATCCTCGTGATCCCGCAGGCCCAGTCCGCGGTCATCGAGCGGCTCGGCAGGTTCAAGACGACGGCCGAGCCCGGCCTGAACTTCCTCGTGCCGTTCCTCGACCGGGTGCGTGCCCGCATCGACCGCCGCGAGCAGGTGGTGTCGTTCCCGCCGCAGCCGGTGATCACCCAGGACAACCTGACCGTGTCGATCGACACCGTCGTGTACTTCCAGGTGACCAACCCGCGTGACGCGGTCTACGAGATCTCCGACTACATCATCGGCGTCGAGCAGCTCACCACCACGACGCTGCGCAACGTGGTCGGTGGCATGAGCCTGGAGGAGACCCTCACCTCCCGCGACTCGATCAACGGTCAGCTGCGCGGCGTGCTGGACGAGGCCACCGGTCGCTGGGGCATCCGGGTCGCCCGCGTGGAGCTGAAGGCGATCGACCCGCCACCGTCCATTCAGGACTCCATGGAGAAGCAGATGCGCGCAGACCGGGAGAAGCGCGCCATGATCCTCACCGCGGAGGGCACCCGCGAGGCGGCCATCAAGACCGCCGAGGGCCAGAAGCAGAGCCAGATCCTGTCCGCCGAGGGTGCCAAGCAGGCGGCCATCCTCGGGTCGGAGGGCGAGCGGCAGTCGCGGATCCTGCGCGCCCAGGGTGAGCGCGCCGCGCGTTACCTCCAGGCGCAGGGCCAGGCGAAGGCCATCGAGAAGGTGTTCGACGCCATCAAGGCCGGCAAGCCGACCCCGGAGGTGCTGGCCTACCAGTACCTGCAGACGCTGCCGCAGATGGCGCAGGGCGACGCCAACAAGGTGTGGATGCTGCCCAACGACTTCGGCAAGGCCCTCGAGGGTTTCGCGAAGGCGCTGGGCGCGCCGGGCGACGACGGCGTGTTCCGCTACGAGCCGCCCGCCTACGAGCCCCCGGCCCGCAAGGACGAGGACGAAGAGGACATCAAGAGCTGGTTCGACACGGCGTCGGACCCGAAGGTCGCCGAGGCGGTCCGCGCCGCGGAGGCGGTCGCGCGCCAGGAGGTGCCGAGCCCGCTCGCGCCGCTCGCGCCGCACACGGCCTCGCCGGTCCGCCCGATCGCGCCGCCCGCGATCACCGCGGCACCCGAGCAGCCGCCCGCGCCGCCGCTCCCGCCACTGCCGCCGTTGCCGAAGCGGGAGCCGCACACCTCGGCGATGCCGCCGGCCACGCCCGAGGAGCCGGAGCCGCCGCAACCGCCGAGACCGGCCCCGGGCAGGCCGTCGGAGTCGACCGAGCTGTCGGACGAACCGCCGCGGTACTGAGTCCGCGGTACCGAGTCACCGCCGATGCCCCCGCCCACCGGGCGGGGGCATTTTCTTTCGCCGTGCGGTAGATCTGGGCGTGGGGCGTTCGTCGGGAAGGTGTGCGAACCGATGAAGGAGAAGCCATGAAGTACCTGCTGCTGATCTGCGCCGACGGTGTGTTCGACGCGGCCGAGCACACCCCGGAGGAGCTGGACCCGGAGCCGTGGGTCGAGGAGATGACCCGTCGTGGCGTGCGGCTGACCGGCGACCGCGTGCGCGCGGCGAGCGATGCGACGACCGTGCGGGTCCGCGGCGGCGAGACGCTGCTCACCGACGGCCCCTTCGCGGAGACGAAGGAACAGATGGCCGGGTTCGACATCATCGAGTGCGCCGACCTGGACGAGGCCATCGAGGTCGCCGCCAAGCACCCCATGGCCAAGCTGGGCATGGTCGAGGTCCGCCCGTTCTGGACGGAGTGACTCGCCCGCGAGGTTTGCCTTGACCCGCGCGTCAATGTTTACGCTCGGATGTATGCGAATCGGCGAGCTCGCCCGGCGTGCGGGTACCACGACCCGGGCGCTGCGCTTCTACGAGTCCCAGGGTCTGCTGACCGCCACGCGGACGGCCAACGGCTACCGCGACTACGGCGAGGACGACCTGCGGCTGGTCACCGAGATCCGCACGCTGCAGACCTTCGGGCTGACGCTCGACGACACGCGGCCGTTCGTCGAGTGCCTGCGGGCCGGGCACGACTCCGGCGACGCGTGCGGCGACTCGATCGAGGTGTACCGGCGCAAGATCGCCGAGGTCGACGCCTGCCTGGCGCAGCTCGGAGCCGTCCGCGCCGAGCTGGCCGGCAAGCTCGCCGACGCACTCACCCGGCACCAGGACGGCGCCGGCTTCGTGGCCGACCCGTGCATGGTTGCTCAACCGAGCAAGGAGCTCCCGTGACCACCACGTCCAGCCTGTCCGCCGTCACCGACGACACCTTCGCCGAAGAGGTGCTGCGTGCCGGCACCGCGGTACTCGTCGACTTCTGGGCGCCCTGGTGCCCGCCGTGCCGGATGATCGAGCCGGTGCTCGCCGAGATCGCGGACGAGCGCGCGGACACGCTCGCCATCCGCAAGATCAACTCCGACGAGAACCAGCGAACCGCACTGGCCTACCAGGTGCTCGCGCTACCCACGATGATCCTGTTCCGCGACGGCGAACCCATCGCCACGTTCGTGGGCGCCCGCCCGAAGTCCCGGCTCCTGGCCGACATCGACGAGGCACTCGCCGCCTAGGCCGCCTGCATCTCGGCCACGCCGACCACGTCCAGGCCCACCGCGGGAGTCGGCGCCGCCGAGCAGCTGGCCGGACGGGCGGGCGCCACCAGGCGCTCGGCCACCGTCACCCGCCACCGTGCGCCGCCGCGGTGCGCCACGCTGACCTGCCACCGCCCGTCCACCTGGTCGACCGCGGTGACGGTGAGCGCGTCCGGGTCCCGCTCGCCCGTGCGGTCGCGGACGGCCAGCTCGGCGACCTGCCCCGCGGGCGGCCACGTCGACCGGCCACGGCAGTTCTGCGTCACCACGCTTGCTCGCTCGAGCAACCGCGCGCCCGCCGCCGCGTCGAGGTGGCCGTAGGCGTATCCGGTCGGCAGCAGCACGGCGGTGGGCGCGAACCGGTGCCCGCCCAGGTGCGTGCTCTCCCACACCGCTTCGCCGCCCGTCGTCGCGAGCGCCGCGGCCAGCGGGCGGCCCCGCAGCGCGCAGCACACGTCGCGCCTGCCGTTCGTGCACACCAGCAGCAGGGAATCGGTGACCCGCTCGCCGAGCAGGCCCGGCTCGCCCGCGCCGGCGCGCTCGAAGTCCAGGTCCAGCAGCGCCTTCGGGTCGCCGATCATCGCCCGTTCCAGCCACGTGCGCCCGGGCGCGGTGTGCGCCAGGTATACGTGCCGGGGGACCGGCCGGTGCCGATCGGGGTGGTGGCCGGGCCGCCGGATCAACACGATCCGCACCCCGGTCCCGGCCGCGAGCGCGGCCAGTTCCTGTGACACGCCGGTGTCGAGGTGGCTGGCGGACAACGCGTCGCGGCCCCACGGGCCGGGCTGCTCGACGCACAGCCAGGAGCGCGCCGTGGCGGCGGTCCCGGCCAGCGGCTCGCTGATCGCCTCGGCCACCGCCGAGCAGCGCAACCCGTCCATCCACTCCAGACTCTCATGCCGGATCGCGATCGCGCGTCCCGCTCCAGGCCCAGCCGAGCGAAGCACGGCCCAGCCACGTCCGCGCAACGTACCGCGAAGCCGTGACGCTAGAAGCGAACAGGCTCATTCGGTTAATGAATGACGGGCCGGCGGCACCTCTCCATATGGTGGAGGCATGCGTCGTCTAGCGGTTCCCTATGCCGATCCCGGCGAACCGGACGCAAGGGGCGGCCTTCGCTACCTGCTGTGGTTGGTCAGAAAGCAACCGGGGAGGGTGTGCCTCGGCGTCCTGTTCGGCAGCACCTGGATGCTCATCCTCGTCGTGCCGCCCTTCCTCGTCTCCCACGCCATCGACGACGGGCTGCGCGCCAAGGACATGGCCGCGCTCGGCCTCTGGGTCGGCCTGCTCGTGCTCGCCGGCATGGCCAACTCCGGCATCGGCATCCTGCGCCACCGCACCATGACGTTCATCCGGCTCGACGCGGGCTTCCGCACCGTCCAGGTCGTCATCCGCCACGCCGTCCGCGTCGGCGCCGAGCTGCCGCGCCGGGTCAGCACCGGCGAGGTCGTGTCCATCGGCGCCGCCGACCTCGACCGCATCATGCGCACCATGACCACCACCGGCCCCGGCGTCGGCTCGGTGGTCGCCTACGTCGCGGTCGCCGTCCTGCTCGTCCGCATCTCACCGCTGCTCGCGCTCGTCGTGCTGCTCGGCGTGCCGGCCCTCGTGCTGTCCATCGCGCCGCTGCTCAACCGCATGCGCGACACCGAGACCGCCTACCGCGAGCAGCAGGGCGCGCTCGCCGCCCGCGCCGGCGACATCGTCACGGGCCTGCGGGTGCTCTGCGGCATCGGCGGCAAGGACCGCTTCGCCGCCCGGTTCCACCGTGAGTCGGCCACGCTGCGCGACCGGGGCTACCGCGTCGGCGCCGTGTCCAGCTGGATCGAAGCCTTCACCGTCGGCGTGCCGAGCCTCTTCCTCGCCGGCGTCACCTGGCTCGCCGCCCGCATGGCCGCCGCCGGCACGATCACCGTCGGCGAGATGGTCGCCGTCTACGGCTACGCCGCCATGCTCTCCGGCCCGGTGTACTTCCTCATCGAGGGCGCACAGGACATCAACCGCGGCCTCGTCGCCGCCCGCCGCGTGATCCACATCCTCAACCTGCGCCCGGCCGTCCCCGACCGGGCCGCGACGCCGTGCCCACCAGAGCCCGCCGCCCTGCACGACCCCGCCTCCGGCCTCACGATCCGGCCGGGGGAGCTGCTCGCCGTCGCCGCGGCCCGGCCCGCGGACGCGCTCGCCGCCGCCGACCGCCTCGGCCGGTACGTCAGCTCCGACGCCACCTGGGGCGGCCGCCCCCTCGCCACCATGCCCGCCGGCGAGGTCCGCCAACGCATCCTCGTCGCCGACAACGACGCCTACCTGTTCGCCGGACCGCTGCGGGCGTCCGTCGCCACCGAACGCGACCACGACGACCACGAGATCCGCGCCGCCGTGCACACCGCCGCCGCCGAGGACATCGTCACCGGACTACCCGACGGCCTCGCCGCGCACCTCGAGGCCCAGGCCCGCGACCTCTCCGGCGGCCAGCGCCAGCGGCTGCGGCTCGTCCGCGCCCTGCTCGCCGACCCCGAGGTGCTGATCCTCGTCGAGCCCACCTCCGCCGTCGACGCGCACACCGAGTCCGTCATCGCCGCCCGACTACGCGAGACCCGCCGCGACCGCGGGAACAACAACGGGCACAGCACCGTCGTCATCGGCACCTCGCCGCTGCTGCTCGACCGCGCGGACCGGGTCGCGTTCCTCGTCGACGGCCGCGTCGCCGCGACCGGCACCCACGCCGACCTCCTCGCCACCGAACCCGGCTACCGAGCCCTCGCGTACCGCGGCAGCGAGGAGGAGCTCGTATGACAGACACCTGGCGGCTGCCGGTGGCCGGCCGGGCCGCCGTGCGGCAGGCCAACCGCGAGATCGTCACCACCGAGCCACGCGGCACCGCACTCGTCCTGCTGATCACCGCGCTCGCGGCCGTCGCGGGG
>Ga0164241_10005644_pt1 | contig 11633 bp, 6 predicted proteins | sample OricomyardsoilBY_FD_108780 | JGI IMG/M metagenome (GOLD analysis project Ga0164241, IMG submission 108780) | Backyard soil microbial communities from Emeryville, California, USA - Original compost - Back yard soil (BY) | ecosystem: Environmental > Terrestrial > Soil > Unclassified | place: USA... | reverse complement strand
TTCGAGTCTGCGTTCGAGCCACCACCGGGTCGCATTGCGCGGTGCGCTAGCTTAGCAAGTTCGAGGACCGACACGGGAATCAAGCCGAGACCCAAGGCGAGGGCACAATCATCAAGCGGGAGATCTCCCACTTGGAAGAGCGCCTGGGTCCAGGGGATGTGGTGCAGGCCGAGCTGCAGGAAAATCGATACGGCCACGACTCCAAGCAGCCGGAGGTTCGTGAAGGCGCCCACCTCCCAAAAGAGGCGCGTCTGGCTTCGCGCCGCGAACGCTCGGAACAGCTCTCCGAAAACAAGGACCGAGAACGCGAGGTTGCGTGCCTCCGTTAGGTCCCGGGCTTGCAGTGCCCAGGCGAATACGCCCAATGTCACCGTCGCCTCCAGAAGCCCGGTCAAGCCGATGAGCGTCCACTGCGAACGCGCCAGCATCGGCTCATCCGGCTTGCGCGGTGGCTTGGTCATGACGTCCGGGTCGACGGGATCCATCACCAGCGCGAGCGCCGGCAGCCCGTCCGTGACGAGGTTGATCCACAAGAGATGCAACGGCAAGAGCGGCAGCGGAAGACCGAGCAACGCTGCGCCGAGCATCACGGCCAGCTCGCTCGCATTTCCGGCCAGGAGATAGACGATAGTCTTGCGGATGTTGTCGAAAATGCCCCGCCCCTCGCGAACCGCTGCGATGATGCTGGCGAAGTTGTCGTCGGTCAGGATCATGTCCGCGGCCTCGCGCGTCACCTCCGTCCCGGTCCTGCCCATTGCGACTCCAATGTGCGCCTCGCGCAGAGCCGGCGCGTCGTTGACGCCATCGCCGGTCATCGCGACGACCTCGCCGCGCGCTTTCCACCGCCGAACGATCTCCAGCTTGTCGGCCGGGGTTGCCCGCGCGTGGACCACCTCGTCAGCTACTTCGCCAGGTCGCAGAATCCCGAGCTCCTTGGCAATGGCCTTTGCGGTTACCGGGTGGTCCCCGGTGATCATCACCGTGCGAATGCCGGCCGCGCGGGCCGCGGCGACCGCTTCGATCGCCTCGGTCCGCGGCGGGTCGGCGATGCCCACCAGCCCCAATAGCCGTAGCTGCTCCTCCCGTTCGCCCTTACCCGTTGCCACGGCCAGGACCCGAAGCCCACGCTCCGCCATCGACTGGTTGGTCGCGTGTGCCTCCTCGGTGCCCGAGACGCAAAGCGAGACGACCGATTCGACCGCTCCTTTCACGTAGAGGACGCCATCCGCGCGGAGCACCGACATGCGCTTTCGCTCGGAGTCGAAGGGGTTCACCTGCACGCGACGATTCGACTCCTCTAGCTCCTTGCGGGTGATTCCGCTTTCAGCAGCACGGAGGAGTAGAGCTACCTCGGTGGGGTCGCCGGTGCCTTGGCGCTCCTCAGCGTCGAGCTCGGCGTCACAACAGGCGGCGGCAGCACGAAGGACCGCGTCATGGCTGCTGCCCCAAAGCTCGCGGACCTTCATCACGCCCGTCGTGAGCGTCCCAGTCTTGTCCGTGCAGATGACCGTGGCGCATCCGAGCGTCTCAACCGCCGGCAACCGCCGGACGAGGACATGGCGTGAGACCATGCGCTGCACGCCGAGCGCCAGCGCGATGGTCACGACCGCAGGTAAGCCCTCGGGGACCGCCGCAACCGCCAGTGACACCGCCGAGAGGAAGACCTCGATTGCGGACATGCCCCGCAGGAGTCCAAGGACCGCGACTGCAGCGACAATCGCCAGGCACAGAAACAACAGCACACGGCTCACCCGCGCGAGCCGCTTCTGCAGCGGCGTGTCTTCGTCCTGTGCGGTCGCGAGCAAATGGGCGATCTTCCCGAGCTCCGTCTTCATGCCGGTGGCAGAAACGATGGCGCGCCCCGTGCCGTTCGCGATGGCCGTGCCGGCGAAGATGGAGTCGTGGCGCTCCGCCAGGGGCGCATCGCTCGGCGCCGCTGTCGTGCTCTTCTCCACGGGTGCGCTCTCGCCCGTCAGCGCCGCCTCGCTAGTCGAGAGTACATTGGCCTCTACCAGCCTGGCATCTGCAGCAACGACGTCACCTGCGTCGAGCAGGAGCATGTCTCCAGGCACGACCTCCGCGGCGGCGATGACCACCGCGTGGCCGTCGCGGAGCACGCGAGCGCGGGGCGCCGTCATGGCACGCAAGGCCAACACGGCGCGTTCGGCGCGGTACTCTTGGAAGAAGCCCACGAGCGCGTTGATGATCACGATCGCGCCGATAGCGAGCGCGTCAATCACCTCGCCGAGCGCAGCCGCAATGACTGCAGCGACGAGCAGCAACCACACGACAGGGTTCTTGAACTGCCGGAACAGGAGAGCGAGAGGCGAGGCCGTTCGCTCTCGCTCGACCACGTTTGGGCCATGGTGGGTTAGGCGCGAGGCCGCTTCGACCGCCGTGAGACCCTCGGCCGCCTGCGCTAGAGTTGCGGTCTCAATCACGTAGCACCTTCCTGAGCGGCAGCGGCCGCGCGCATTTCGAGTCCGATCTGTCGCCGCCGCCAGATTGTGTATGCAGCCGGGATCACCAGCAGCGTGAGGAACATGCAGGACCAGAGGCCTCCGACGACCGGCGCTGCGGTTCGTGCCGAAATGTCCGCGCCGACGCCTCCTTCCCAGAGCAGCGGCATGAGCCCGAGCACCGTGGTTGCGACGGTCATCACCATCGGGCGCGCGTTACGGCTCGCCCCCTCGATGACCACCGCGTCCACGTCCTCAGGCTTTTGCAGACGGCCCTCGCTGCGCGCGCGCGCAAACGCTTCATCCAAGTACACGACGATGATGATGCCGGTCTGCGCGGCGACGCCGCCGACCGCGATCAGTCCCACCCAAACGGCCGTCGACAGGTTATAGCCGAGGCCTGCCAGCAGCCACACGCTCCCTGCGACAGCGAATGGAAGGCTCATCAGGACGAGAAGCGTTTGCGGCCAGCCTTTCAGCGAGAGGAAGAGCAGAACCACGATGAGCACCAACGTGAGAGGGAGGACATACTTCATTCGCTCCTCCATCTCGGCCATGAACTCGTACTGACCCGTCCACTCGAGCCGCGAGCCTGCTGGGAGCGTCACCTGCTCGGCGACTAGCGTCTTCGCATCCCGGACCCAGCCACCGAGGTCGCGCTGCGAGCTGTCGATGTCCGCGAAGACGTAGCCGACGAGCAGGCCATTCTCGTCCTTGATCATGGGCGGGCCGGTTACCACCCGCACGTCTGCGATGACTCCCAGCGGAACCACCGCTCCAGGTTGTCGCCAGCGCTCGCTCGGATCCGCCGCGAAGCCATTTCCGCCACCCATGGGAGGCGCAGCGGTGGCCGGTCCTGCGCCCATCGGCATGCCTCGGCTTGCGGCGCCAGAGCCCGTGGCCCCCATGCTCCCCATCGACCCACCAGCCCTCGATGGCGACGAGCCACCTGCCATGGCTCCCATCGACGCCGAGGTACCTGTCCCGGAACCGGTCGGTTCGACGCCAGCAACTGATTCGGAGACGGAGACGGGTACGAGAATGCTGCGGAGCGCTTCCGGATCTGCCCGGTACTCCGCCGCATAGCGAAGGTTGATCGAGAAGCGCGAGCGGCCGTCGATGACCGTGGACACCGTCATGCCTCCTATCGCGGCCTCGACGACGTCGTGAACGTCGCGGACGGTCAAACCATAACGCGCGATGACTTCCCGGTCCGGCACGACGTCGATGTATTCGCGCCCCGTTTGCCGCTCGGCAAACGTACTGCGCGTGCCGGCCACCTGCCTGAGCAGGCCTTCGAGCTCCACGGACAGGCGCTCAATTTCGCCGAGATCCGCTCCAAAAACCTTGATACCTACCGGAGTCCGCACGCCGGTCGGCAACATGTCGATGCGCGTGCGAATGGGGGGCGAAATGGCCATCTGGTAGCCCGGCATACGCAGCGCAGTGTCCAGATCCCGCGAAAGCTCTCCGAGCGTGCGTGTGCGCCCTTCCGGCCACAGCCAGCGGAGTGGGACCTTGACCCAGTCGGGTGCGCTGCTGTGCCAGCGCCGTTCGAAGCGCCTCGGCCAAAGCTCTCGCGGCTTGAGGGCCACGACGCTTTCGATCATGTCGAGTTGAGCCGGATCCGTCGCGGTCTCCGCGCGACCCGCCTTGCCGTGCACCGATTCGACCTCGGGGAAGCTCTTGACGATGCGGTGCTGAGCGGTCAGCGCCTGGCGTGCCTCCTCGATGGAGATGCCGGGAAAGGTCGTCGGCATGACCAGAAGGGAGCCCTCGTCGAGCGGAGGCATGAACTCCGAGCCCAAGCGGAGAAACATGGGCACCGTGCCCGCGACCACTGCCAACGCGATGACGACCACCAGCACTCGAAAGCGCACGACGAAGCGAACTGCTGGACCGTAGATGCGACGCAGGACTCGACTGGTCGGGTTCTCATCCTCGGTGCGGAAGCGCCCGCGCAAAAGCAGAACCATCAGAGGCGGCGCCAGCGTGACGGACAGAATCGCCGCGGCGAACATGGCGAACGTCTTGGTGTACGCCAGGGGGGAGAAGAGACGCCCCGCCTGCCCCGCGAGCGTGAAGATGGGCAGAAAGCTCACCGTAATCAGCAGGAGCGAGAAGAAGATGGGCCTGCCCACCTCTTTGCACGCCTCTACGATGATCTCCTTCCGATCGCCCTCCTTCCCGGCGGCGGCCAGGCGCACGTGCGCGTTCTCGATCAGCACGATCACCGCATCCGCAAGCTCGCCTACCGCGATCGCGATGCCGCCCAGCGACATGATGTTGGCCGAGAGGCCCAGATAGCGAAGCGCGATGAATGTCGTGAGCACCGATAACGGAAGCACGATCATCGCGACCAGCGCTGACCGAACGTGGAAGAGGAACACGACACAGATGAGAAAGACGATGATCCCTTCTTCGATGAGGGTCGTCTTGAGCGTGTCGATCGCGCCCAGGATGAGCTCCGAGCGGTCGTAGGTCGGAAGGATGCGGACGCCCTCAGGCAAGCTGAGGCCGGTCATGGCCTCCTTGACCGCCTCATTCACCGCGAGCGCGTTCGAGCCGATGCGCATGACGACGATACCGCCGACCGCTTCCCCCCGTCCGTTGTAGTCGGCGGTCCCGCGGCGGATCTCAGGGCCGAACTGAACGCGCGCAATATCCCTGACTCGAATGGGATTTCCACCTGGACCAACCGTGACGACGCTCGCTTCGAGGTCTGACAGCTTTTTCACGTAGCCGCGGCCGCGCAGCACGTACTCGCGGCCCGCGAGCTCGAGCACTCGGGCGCCCACCTCCGAGTTGGCGCTCTGCACCGCGCGCGTCACGTCCCCGAGCGAGAGGCCGTAGCTCGCGAGCCGGTTGGGATCGAGGACGATCTGGAACTGCCGCTCGAAGCCGCCGACGGAAGCGACCTCCGCTACCCCCGCTACCGCTTGCAGCGCTGGCCGGATCGTAAAGTCCTGTAGCTCGCGGAGCTGCGCGAGATCGAGCTGACCGGTCGTATCCTCGAGCACGTACTGGTACACCCAGCCCACACCGGAGGCATCGGGGCCCAGGACCGGAGAGACATCCGGTGGCAAGATCTGTTGCGCCCGCCCGAGCTGTTCGAAGACCCTCGTTCGAGCCCAGTAGATGTCCGTGCCATCTTCGAAGATGACGTAGATGAAGCTCATCCCAAACATCGAGTAGCCACGAACCGTTTTGGCGTGGGGTGTGCTCTGGAGTGTACGAACCAGCGGGTAGGTGATCTGGTCCTCGACTAGATCCGGGCTTCGCCCCATCCAGTCAGTGAAGACGATGACCTGCGGATCCGAGAGGTCCGGGATGGCGTCGAGCGGTGTCTTACGCATCGACACGACCGACCAGACGATGAGCAGTACCGTAGCCCCAAACACGAGCCAGCGGTGCTTGGCGGAATACTCGATGACGCGTTCAATCACGGTCAGCTCCCTCAATGACCCGCATGGTCGCTAGCTGCGGGCGGTTGGTGACCGCTATGGTCAGCAGATGGGGGCTGTACTGCCGGAGCTGCCGTTGACGCGCTTGCGGTTGCGTCCCGGCTCCCTGCGGCACGGTCCTGGTTGGAGCTGCCGTGTGCATGTCCGGTGCCGCCACCTGAAGCGCGCAGCCGGCTCTCGGAATCGATCAAGAACACACCCGATGCCACGATGGCGTCTCCTGCGACTAGGCCGTCGAGAACCTCCACGCGCTTCTCGAATCGGGTGCCCAGCCTGACCGCGCGCGGCACGAAGCGACGTTGCCCAGCGACCATGAAGACGTGCTGAGCGCTGCCCGTATCGACGATCGCATCACGCGAGACGGTGAGAGCCGGGCGAGGCGTTACCCGGAATGTCGCGCTGCCGTAGATGCCGGGACGCAGCGAGCCGCTGGGGTTTGCGACCGCGAAGCGGACGCGCAATGTGCGGGTTCGCTCCGAGAGTGTCGGGTAAAGGAACTCGACCTGCGCCTGCAAGGGCTGGTGGCCCGAAGCGGGGAATTCGAGCTGCGCCGGGGTACCGACCTGGACGCTCGGGATGTCGCCCTCAGCGATCTCCGCGAGCACCCAGACCCGAGAAAGGTCCGCTACCGTCACGATCTCCGTGGAGGGATCAACGGCAGTTCCGACCGAGATCCCGCGATGCAGCACGACGCCTGATCGAGGCGCGCTCACGGTCACCAATCGCCGAGGTTCGCCAGACTCTTCGACGGCGCGGATCTCCTCGTCCGTCATGCCGAGCACCTTGAGGCGGGAACGGGCGCCATCGGAAACGGCGCTACGCGGACCCGTCGCTGCCGAACGGCGCGCAGACAAGTACTCGGTCTGGGTCGACAGCAGCTCCTGGGAGAAAATCCCAGCGAGCGGCTGACCGGCGCGAACACGCTCGCCGGTCGTGTTCACGTAAAGGCGCTCGATCCAACCGGATACGCGCGTGTGAACGTGCGAAACCCGCGACTCATCGGGGACCACCGTCGCTACGGCGCGGATGGGCTCCGTGATGGTCTCTTGCTGGACCTTCTCGAAACGAACACCGATTGCGTCGAGCTGGTCCTGGGGTATTTCCACGGCTGTTCGCGGATGCGAGGTGGGGGCGCTGCTGCTACTGGGCGCCGCAACCCTTTTCGAGGGTGCGGCGGCGCCCATCCCGTGATGCAAGGAAAAAGGCCATCCATGACGAAAGTGCTGGATCAGTAGCGTACCGACGATGAGCACGAGCGCGGAGCCTATGACGACCGCCAAAGCGTTGGGACTCTTGAGCTTCATCGCCGCAAACCTCCGTCAAACTGGCCCTGCGCGCGTTGGAACCGAACCCATGCCAGACCTAGCTCGAACTCGGCAGAGACCAGCTCGGCCTCGATGGACCACAGGGCCTGCGCGGTATCGATGACGCTGACGAGCGGCGCCGTGCCGGCTGCGTAGGCAGAGACCGACGGGTCAATGGCTTGTCGAGCTCGCGGAAGAATGTCGTCGCGAAGAGCCAGCAGGCGCTGCCGGGCCGCGAGGACCTGACCGCGTGCAGTTGCAGCCTCCCCTTCGGCCATCCGAGTCATCGCCGCAAGATCTGCGCGCGCCATCTCGGCCATGGCTTCTGCCTCACGAACACCCGCATTCAGGCGGCCGCGCTGGAGCGGGATGCTGACTCCGACGGTGAGCATCCATCCCCATCCATCCGCCATCGTATAGGCCGGCCCCGTGCGGACCACTCCCATTGGCCAGTACATGGACTTCATCTCCGCGATTTCGGCCTGGCTCCGGCTGATTTCCGCCCGCCCTACTTCGAGCTCGGGGCGCCGGCGCAGCGTCGCGCTACGCACCTCGGCCCAGTGGCGTGGCAAGTTCGTCACGGGCGTGGTTTCGAGCGGCGGCACCGGCGCGTCCGGCGGTCGCCCCAAGCTCGCATTGAGCATGGCTTCTGCGGCAGCAACCTCTTCTGCAATCGTGCGGATCGCGCCCTCGAACCTGGCCACCTCGAGCTCGGCGCGCAGCACCTCCGGTTGATTCCCGGTCCCAGAGCTGTAGCGCGCGCTCGCGGCCGCGACGAACTGCCGAGCGAGCGCGACCTGCTCGTCGAGCACGCGAGCCATCGCGCGGCGTTCGCGCAGCATGAGGAAGGCGCGAGCCGCGTCGAGCTGCACGTCTTGGGACACACGTTCTGACTCCGCCCGCAGCCGCCGCGCGTCGGCCTCCGCCGCTTGCTGACGATGGCCGCGAACTCTCGAAAGCGGAAAGCTCTGCTCGACCATCAGACTCGCGTCCACGCCATGCAGCATGAACGGCAAATGATCGATCGATGGCATCAGCATCGGGTCCTCCAGTGCAGAGACGATTGCAGGTCTCTCGCTGGCAGCCCGAGCCCGAGCGCGGGCGGCGACGATCTCCTGCCGATGCGAGCGCCCATAAGCGAGAACGTCCTCGAGTCGGAGCGGGTTTGGTAGCTCGTTTCGCGCTTGCGCGTTTGCCGGTGACGGCAAGACGAGCAGCAGGACCGTGAGGCTCGTCGCCGCGAGCCGACAGCCCGCATGGCCCAGAAGCTTTCGCCATATGGAGCGGCACTCGGTCAGGCGAAGGTTCGGGCCTGATGTCGTGGGTAGGGCAGTGTTCATGCAAACGCCTAATGCGCCGCTCTGCAATCCGAGGGCCATGAGTGACTCGGTACTCCGGTAGGGTATTGCGAGGTGAACGAGCGCACGGTCTGCGCTTAGCGATTCATCGCCGCGCAATTCCTGCGCTCGCGGATCGAGGGCAGACCACGTGAGCACACCAAAGATCAGCGTGACGACGAACGAGTAACCCAAGCGGTCACAACGGCACGAGGCGTGCACCGCGTATGACGATGGACGACCAATCTCGTGGCGACGCGGCTGTGCGCCTCAGCCGAATCGCGGGGCAGGTGGCCGGTCTTCAGCGAATGGTCGCCGAGGATCGCTACTGCGTGGATGTCTTGCTGCAGGTCGCAGCAGTCCGGGCCGCACTGGCAGAGGTCGGAAAGGTCGTCCTCGCCAACCACGTCGAAACCTGTCTGACGCAGGCGCTCAGAAGCGGGAACAGTGCCGAACGACGCGTTAAGGTCGACGAGCTCATGGAGATCTTCTCCCGCTACTGCGCGCTCGGAGCGGCGCCGCGAGCGTCATCCAGCGCCCGGAAGTCCTTGAAGAGCAAGTGAGGTCCTGCGCCAATGGCACAGGCATTGCTTACCGGCTCGGCAAACTCGGTCGAGGTCCCTAAATCTCGCCGAGTAAGATTTTCCTCAGCGCGCACACCCCAAGACGCGCGGAGCGAAATTGTTTCCGAAGCAAGGAGTTACCGAAATGAAGTCTCTGAACATTGTCTTGATCATTGCTTTCGCTGCTTGGGGAGTTGGCTGTGCTAGCGATCCAGGCACCAAGCCGCACGACGCGAGCGTGGCCCAACACGAGGCAATGGCCCAGCAGGAGGAAGCGGCTGCCGCGGGTCACGCGGACCAGCACGATCCCAATGCCAAATCAGCAACAGCGACCTGCGCTGGCAAGGGCGGTTGCTGGACGGCTCTCTCCAATCCGACGGCCCAGCACAACGACGATGCCAAGCGCCACGCGGAGCTTGCCCAGAAGCACCGAGCTGCGGGCAAGACGCTGACCGACGCGGAAGCTCGCGCTTGTGCAGGCATCTCGGAGCACGACCGAGATATGAGCCCTTTCTATCATCGTGAGGACATTCAATCGGTCGCGCCATTGACCGAAGCGGTCCAAGCTGGAAAGGTCACGACGCAAAAGCAAGTGGGCGCGACGGTCGTGTTCAAGGCGTTGCCAGGCATGACTGCCGAATGGCTGCAGCGGGTCGTCGACTGCCACCTGGCTCGCGCTTCGGCGGTCGGGCACGAGATGCCCGAGATGAGCTATTGCCCCCTCGTGCTCAAGGGAGCGAAGGCCAAAGTCACATCGGCAGGCAATGGCTTTGCCATCAACGTTTCGTCCGATGACCCAGCCACGGCTGCCGAGATCAAACGGCGGGCCCAAGCGCTGGTGGGCGGCGCGGCCAACCCATGAGCTAGTCGTGCAGGGACAGGCGACCTCAGCTCGCCTGTCCTACGATTGGATTTACTCCGTCACCTGGAGCTCACCCATCATCCCGTGCTCGGCGTGCTCCAAGATGTGGCAGTGAAACATCCAGGTCCCCGGATTCTCTTCGAGCTGAACGCGGAAGCGCGTGGTCGTTTCCGCGCGAACGTTGATGGTATCCTGCCACGCGCGAAAAGCGGGCACGTCCCCATCCTCGGACGTCACCTGGAATCGAAAGCCATGGAGATGGAACGGGTGATCCATCTCGGTGGTGTTGACGATTGCCCATTCCTCTACGGCACCGAGGTCGCCCCGAAAGTCCTCGGCATCCGGATAGACGTAGCCGTTGATCGAGAAGACCGGTCCCATAGCGGTCCCTCCCTGATGGCCGGAGTGCCCACCGCCCATCGGATTCCTCGAGCTCGAGCCTGCGCTCCACGGTCGGCTCGGGGAGCGCATCGATGGTAGCCAGCACCTCCGGCACAAGGGGCGTGGGCGCAGCGTCCTCGGTCGTAGGGCGCAGGTCGAACACCGCCGCGGCGGGCAGTGCTCCGGTGCCATGGCCTCTGTCATAAGGCAGGGTCTTCCAGGTTCGCGTTTCGGCCGAATCCGCTGCGACGAGGACGTCTGCTCGCTGACCAGGGACGAGCAGGATCTCGTCCACGTCGCGCGCGGCTTCTAGCAGCCCGCCGTCCGTCCCGATCAGGCTGAACGAGCTACCCGGCAGCGCGAGCCGGAAGTAGCGGGCGTTGGACGCGTTGATGAAGCGGAAGCGATGCAGGCCACCTGGGCGAACTTCGGCGATGGGGTGGGCCCGACCGTTGGCGAGAATGACGTTTCCCTGCCGCCCGACCATGCCTTGCATCATCTCGTCGAACGCCGCCAACTGCCAAGTCGAGGGGTCAATCAGGACATCATCCAGAACGACCACGCGCTCGCTCGTGGTCTCGGGCTCGTCGGCGCCTCGCACGACGATTGACCCATAGAGTCCGCGCTCCACTTGCTCGTCCGAGCGGACGTGCGGGTGGTACCAGAAGGTACCTGCGTCGGGCACGACGAACTCGTACGTGAACTCCTCGCCAGGACCGATGGGTGTCTGGACTCGCGCGACGCCGTCCATGGCATTCGGAACGCGCAAACCATGCCAGTGTATGGTCGTCTCCTGTGGCAGGGAGTTGCGAAACCGCACGCGCACTGTGTCACCGACCTTGGCTTCGATGCGAGGGCCCGGTAGGGACTCGTTGTACGTCCACATCCGCAGCTGGCGCCCTGGAGCGATCTCGATCTCGGCCTCGCTAGCCTCGAGCTCCACCTCGACCACGTCGTCGGCATCGTCCAGGTCGGGCGCGGCGCCGGTGTCGGGCAAGCCTTCCGAGGCCGGAAGCTCGATGACGTCGGGGAGGCTCATCGTGCTGCTGTGGTCCATCTCGCCGTGGTCCATGCAGCCGCTGAGGAACGCAAGGGAGGTCGCCACGCTGCCGAGCAGAAGTGCGCGCGAGGGGGTTGGGCTAGAGCGCCGATCAGTTTGAAGCAGCTGAATTCGCTGGGGAATCCCTGTGCTGCCATACGTGATCATACGTGATCCCACGTGAGCTTTTGGTTGCTCCACCCACGGGGGTCGTGATCGTGTTG
>Ga0164241_10005643_pt1 | contig 11637 bp, 11 predicted proteins | sample OricomyardsoilBY_FD_108780 | JGI IMG/M metagenome (GOLD analysis project Ga0164241, IMG submission 108780) | Backyard soil microbial communities from Emeryville, California, USA - Original compost - Back yard soil (BY) | ecosystem: Environmental > Terrestrial > Soil > Unclassified | place: USA... | reverse complement strand
CGACTGCCCCTGCTTCAACAGTTTGAAGCCATCCGGGTTCTGCTCAAGTCGCAGCAGGCCATAGTTCATGTTGGCCGCGGCCGCCCTCACAACGCCATCCGACCCGGCCTCGCCAGTGTACGAATTCAGGTTGTCGTAGAAGCTGCGGTCAATTGTTTGACCAGTGAGCACGAACTCATAAAGGCCAGCGCCTGCGAGATCGAGGTCCATCCAAGCCGTATTGAGATCCCAGCTCTGTTCACTGCCCAGTTCCAGCCAGTTCAGCACGCCCACGCCGGGCGGGACCCCGCCCATGAAGAACTTCATGCGGGCAAGCTTGCCCTTGCCCAGCTGCGCCAGCGCAGAACCATGGTTCGCCGGCGCCAGCATCACAAGATGTTCGAGCGGGCACTTCTCCAGCTTGCTGCCGTAAAAGAGATGAATCCAGGCTCGTACCACCGGCCCTCCGGTGGAGTGCGTTACGCAGGCAAAGCGCTCACCTTTGGTGAGCTTCGGGACGATCTGGGCCTGAACCGCCGCTTCCATGCCGCGGGCGATGTCATCCACCATCACCTCGTCCGAAAAGCTTATGTACTTGCTGAGGTAGAGGTGATCAACAGTGAGTTCAAGGCTCTTTGGGGCATTGCGACAAAGGGCTTCCGGCAGCCCGCCATAGGTATCGGTGTTGGTCACGCTCCATCCATGGACGAACACAAGCCGCATTGATTTCCCCTATGGAAGTCAGCATGCCCTCTGGCGCCACAACCGTGTGGCCCTGGGCTCCAGAGGAGATTCTACAACATGCTGACGGAGGGCCCTTTGTCACCGAGGCACCAGGCAATGGTTGCCTGGCTTTAGCGGTGTCGGGAGAAATCAGCTAACGCAATTCGCGCGATTTCTCAGCCGCATCGCCCGCCATGAGCTGCATGCCATACAAGCGAAATTGATACCGGGCGTCGGGATCAAATGCAACATCAGCCGAAAGCAACCGCCGCCAGACATCCAGGCGGCTTTCCCAGCGTGGCCGCAGATGGTGCGAATTGTCCTCCGCGATGCGCTCCAAATCAGGGAGGCGAAGCTTGGCTATCTGATCATTCAGCGACGGATCCAGCCCGAGCAGCACGCCAGCGTGCGCCGGATGGTGCCGACAGATGGTCTGTGCCTGGATCAATGCGCCGCGGGCCAGACCCGCGGCGTCCGTTGCCGGCAATAACCCCCGGGGACTAGGGAAGCGCAGGGGCGGAGGGGCTCTGGTTAAGAGGTCCCCTAAAACTTTCGGCTTGCCGAAGGCGAAGTCCATCAGCAGAAACGGCTGGCGGGCGATATTCGCCAACGCCCTCGCATCCAGTTCCCGAAAGTTCGGCGCCAGGCTGGCGAGGAATTTGGAACCTTCCGCCGCCTGCCCCAAGGCGATCTTCTGTAGGACAGTCAGTGAACGCTCGTTGAGCTGATGGAGAGACTCCAACGCCGAGGACAACAGGTCCTCCTCACCTGTCCTGATCCCTCTCTTTTCGGCGTCCCGGAGTGTTTCAGTGACCATCAACGACCTCTCGAAGGTCTAAACAGAGTGACACGGTGCCTTTTCGGTTGTATTTTCAAAATATATGAATTTGGTCAATTTTTCCCATTCTCACATTTCCTGATTTAAGACATTTTCTCCCATACCGTTCTGCTGACAGACAGGAAGGACACATGCGGATCTCAGACCACCGGTATACAAGGGATCGCCGGGCGCTGGATGTCGCGACCCGGCTGATCGACTTTGAGGTACGTACCAATACGATCCGTCAGCTCACTGGACTTGCGGACGGAACGATCCGAAGCCTGAGCAAGGTCTGCGGGGTCAATGGGCGCACTGGAGTCAGATTGCGTCATCGCGGCGCTCCTCCTCGCTGCGTCACAGTGCTGTTGAGAAAGGCCCGATTAAAGAACGAGGCGGCCGCGCTTCTCGGCGTGTGTCAGCTCATGGGCATCAGAACTGAGGCCGACGTCGCTATAGATCGGTGGAATCGCGTGGCGCGCACGGAACGCCTTTGCGACGCATTCTGGACGTTTCGCTATTTGGTGCCTGAAGCCGCCATCAGCTTTGAGCAGATGCTGTTGATTCTGTCTGAGGCATCAAGGGGCGAGGAACTGGCGACCACCCGCTGCCGAAAGTGCAAGGCTCTGCTCGTGGTGGATCCCCTCGCCTTGTACCGGAGTGAGTGCCCTCACTGCGCTCAAGATACCGTTGCATGTCGCATGTCGGCCGAGCCTGCGTCGTACCGCTGTGTGGCGGAGGAATCACCGGCGTATCAGTAGCCAGGACCGAACGACACAGTTTCCAGATCGGCAGCGGTCTGGTCGGTCCTTGTTCAGTCCTCGGCCAGGTCAAGCACCGCCCGCAGCTGAGTCTCCAGGACGGATGCCAGCAGCAGTGCATCATTAAGCGCATCCACGGGATCCCGCAGTAGTGCCCGCTCGAGCGATTCCCTGAGCCAGTTGGAGGCGGCCAGGTCCGAAAGGACCTCGGCAACCTCCTGCACGGGCACTACAAGCTGCGGCGCCCTGCTCATCTTGTCGGCTCATCCCGGCGGGCGGGTCTTCGCTCGGGGCGATGCTCTTGCTTGCGCAGATTGACCTGCGGCAACGGCTCGCCCTTCTGAATCGATCCCGCCAGTGCGCCTTTGACCAGCTCCAGGAACCTCTGCCGATCCTGGGGATTGGCGATGCTCCTGCTCGCGAACTCCTCAGCCGCCCGGACACTGAGGAACGTCGACTTCAGTTCAGGGTGCGCGCGGACGGTTTCCCGCACATCCACATGATCCTCACGGACATGGCGCGCCAAACGCGAGCGCTCGGCGAAGAACTGCACCTTCTCCACCACCCAGCGGGTCCGGTGTGCCTGCTGCTCCTCCTGGCGTACCACGCGCCCCTCACCGTCCCGTTGCCGCGACACCAGCGTGACCGCCTCCCGTGCCATGCGGCGTGCGCCGATCAGGTCCCCAGTCTTGGGGTTCGTCTCGCCCTCGCGGAGCGCGCGCGCCAGATCCTTGCCCCAGAGCACTTTCTCACCCTGGCTGGTCAGGAGCTTCAGGTAATAGGACGGATCCTCTTCGGTCCGGAACTGGTAGTTGGCCACTCCATGAGCGGCCAGCCTGCCGATCACTAGTTCCCCCAGGCGACGCCTACCGGACTGCTCGGCCATCCCGCGTGATCTCAGCCGCGTCCGTGCGCCGGCTCGGGCGTTCGAGCCGGCCGTGAACGTGTCTCGGGCGCGCGCTCCTCGCGCAGGCGCACCGGTGGCAGCGGTTCACCGCGCGCCACGGAGGCCGCCAGCGCCTCACGAACTTTCTCCACGAACCGCTTCTGGTCCTGCGGATCGCGTATCTGCTTCGACGCGAGCTCCGCCGCACGGACCTGCACGTAACTCCCCGCCAGCTCCGGATGCTGACGTCCGCCTTGTTTCGGGTCGATCGACGCATCTCTCAGGGTTCGTGCTGCCTCGGCGCGCTCCTCGAAGAACCCCTGCTTCTCCACTATCCAGCGATTGCGGTGGGTCTCCAGCTCCGTCTGGCCTACTTCCTTCCCATCTCGGTCCCGCTGCGCTGCCTTAACCTTGACCGGCTCCTGACGGATGGCGCGAAGTCCCACGGCATCCCCTGCCACCGGCTGGCTGAGGGACTCCTTCATCGCCCGCTCCAGATCCACGCCCCAGATCGTCCGATCTCCTTGCGGCGTCTCGATCTTCACGTAGTAGGACATGGGCTCCTTCATGTCATGCCGATAGGGCGCCCGGCCTTGGTCCACCAGCTTGCCGGTTAGCAGTGCCTCGGATCGATCTCGGCGGGCAGGTCCAGACCGTCCAGAATCATCCTGCTCCTGCTCCTGCTTCTCCGCTCGCTCCGACCTGGGCTGTTCCGGTGCCTTGGCCGAGCGGCTCGCCACCGAACGCACCAGCCGGCTCTGCTCGAACTCGGTGGGTTTGTAGCCGCGCACCTCCAGGCCTGCCGTGCGGGCAGCCGCCCAGGCCTCCCGCCGGAATCGCTCGGTGCCACGGACCACGACCTCGCTCCACCCCCGCGCCTCGGCTATAGCCACCAGACTGCGGACGACCTCCGTGTTCTCACTGGGGGTTGTCAGTCGGTCGCCTTTATCGGTAAAGGCTTTGGCGCCATCGGCAAAGAAGTACGCATTCTTGATCTGCACGAACCGCTTGCGCACCTCGTCTGGCACGGGAGCGGGCTCAGAGCGCTTCCCACCACGCTCCTTCCTGGGCGGCGGAGCTGCGGCAGCAGCCGCTGCTGGTGCCACTGCTTGCTTCCCCCGCCGGCGGGCTGGACGGAGAGAGTTCTCCTGATCGTCGGGGGAGCCGGGCCTGGCCCGGCCCGGCGATACGCTGTTGACCGCTTCGCTCATCGCGTCCTGCCCTCACCTTTGAGACTGGCCAGAAAACTCTCCACTGCCCCATCCAGCTGCTGCTCACTCAACCGCTCTCCAGGCGCTGTCGCCGGCACCTCCACCTTGGAGAAATCCACTGCAAAGTCCTCCAGCGTCAGCGTTTCGATCCGGTCCAAGTCCTCCACCGTCGCGGTGCGGGTGGCCGGTCCTGATTCCAAACTGCCACTCACGTTCTTCTTTACGCCCTCCTCCGCAGGAGCTGCAGAGGGAGTTTCCCGGTCAATTGGCGCAATACCCGCCACCCGGGGTGGTGGCAACAACCGCGCCCTGAACCTTGCGTCCTCGAAGTAGCGCACCTTGCGGCAACGGATTGGCCGCAGCCCCTCGTAGAAGATCAGCGCCTCCTCCGATCCCAATTCCTTGACCTCCTGAGGCAGCAGCAGCGCCCGCCGCTGCTCGGACACACTGACACTCCGCTGCCGCCGTCCCTTGGCGTCCGAGAAGTCGAACACGGGTTTGGACATCGAGCTCACCTTGACCGTGGTGAACCCCAGCTCGTCGGAGATCTCCCGCGCGTCGGCAAAGTCCTTGGGAGCGAACACGATGCGGGCGGCCAGCGTCTTGAGCATGGTCTCGGCGCCATTGGGTCCATACACCTCCCGCAGCTGCGCCGGCGTCTGGATCACCAGCACCACCCGCACGTTGTAGCCCGGCAGGTAACTCACGGCCTCGGCAATGATGGGTATGCGGCCCAGTGCCGTGAACTCATCCAGCATCATCAGTACCTGCAGCCTGAGCGAGGGGTCATGTTCGGGAAGCGCACGGGTCTGCAGGCCGATGGCCTGCTGGAAGAACAGGCTCAGCACCGGCCGCAGCCGGTGCAAATCATCCGGATTAACGCCCACGTAGATGGACATGGGCTGGCGACGTAGCTCCCGCAGGTCAAAGTCATTGTCCGCGGTGGCCGCATCCAGGATCGGGTTCAGCCACAGGTCCAGCCGACTAGTGAACGTCTTGCGGATGGAGCTCGCCGTCACCGGCGCCAGGTCGATCACGTCATACAGCGCCCGCACGCATTGCGGCGAGAGCGGATAGCGGCCGCTGTTACGCCCCTCCACCACGCGCTTCCAGTGCGCGCCAAACCCCTCATCATCCGAAGCCATCCCCTGTCGCAGGACCTCACCGATGGTCTTCACCATCGAGGGCGTCTCGAACAGGTACAGGGCAATCCCCATGAACAGCGAACGGGCACTGGCCGTCCAGAACGGATCCACATTGGGTGGATCCGGATAGAGCATCTCGGCAATACGCTGCAGGTCGTTCACCCGGCGCAGCGGATCAGTGGATACGTAGAAGAAGGGATTCCAGCGCGCGGTGGCGCCGTCCTCCGCAAAGGGATCAAACAGGAAGCAGGCCTGTCCCGACGCCTTGCGGAACCCCGCCGTCAGCGTCCAGTTCTCCCGCTTGATGTCGATGCAGATGACCGAGTCCGGCCAGTTCAGGAGATTCGGTACCACGACGCCCGTGCCCTTGCCGGCGCGAGGCGGCGCGGCCAGCGCCACGCCCTGCTGACCCGGCAGCATCAGGCAGCGGCCACCAATCCGGCCCAGGATGATGCCGTGATCTCCCAGCAGGCCCGCGCGGCGGATCTCACTACGGCCGGCAAACCGCGCATCACCATGCAGCGCCCGACGGCGCGGCAGCACAAACACCAAGGTAGCCGCCAGTGCTGCCCCGAGCCCGAGCGCGGAGCTCATCACCGCGCGACGTCGTATGTCCGCCCGCTCACCGTAGTAGTAGGCATAGCGCGCCACGGTCAGCGGGGTGGCGCTCCGGGGACTCTGGTGCAGCGACCACAGCAGCGCACAGCCCGCCAGGTACTGGGAGACCGCGAGCGTAACCAGTCCCACCAGGATCCACTGCGCCGCAAGCCGCCAGCCTCCAGAGCGGCTAGCGGGTGGCCGCCAGACTCCGGCGCTTGCGTTCGGGGTCATACCAGATTTCCTTCACGAACCGCTCGTGCTGCTCGACGCCAAACTGGATCACCACATCCACCAGCAGGTACAGCAGGTTCTTGATGTCCGACCGGGCGAGTTCCTGCCCGCCGCGACTCTGCTTCACCAGCAGTACCATCTGCTCGAACGCCAGCTCGGCACTGGCTGCATGCACGCTGGTGATGGATCCGGGATGACCGCTGTTCACATTGCGCAGGTAGTCGAAAGCCTCCTCGGCCCGCAGCTCCGCCAGCAGGATCCGGTCCGGCTTCATGCGTAGGCAGGACTCGAGCAGCTGCTTGGGCGTCACCCGCGCCAGCCCCTGATCATCCTTGCTGTAGAACAGCCGCACATGATTGGGATGGCGGTCCAGCATCAGCTCCTTGGCATCCTCGATCGTGATGAGTCGTTCTTCGCTGGGAATCTCCCGGATCAGTGCCTTGGTATAGGTGGTCTTGCCGGAGCCCGTCGGGCCTGACACCAGAATGTTCTTGCGGCTCCTCACCGCAAGCTGCATGAACGTTGGGTATTCCTCGGCGGCCAGCAGCCGCAGTAGCTCGCTCTCCGTGTCATCCAGCGCGTCAGTCGCCCTCCGTGTACGCCGGAAGATGCCGCTCTGGTTCAGCTCCTCGACGCTCCAGACCTGATCCGAGGGCCGGCGAATGGTGATCGCCACGCACCCGGCCGTCGTGGCGGGCGGCAACACGATCTGGATGCGCTCTCCGCTGGGCAGCGAAGCGGACAGCAGCGGGGATTCCTCCTCGATGCGCTGACGCGTGGAGTTGGCCACCAGCTTTGCCAACCTCCTGCACCAGTCGAAGTCTGCAAATGGCAGCGACTCCCGTCGCCAGCCGGAGCGAGTCTCGACGAACGCCTCACCGGGCCGGTTGATGCACAGCTCCGTCACTTCCGGATTGTTCAGCAGCGGACGGAGCGCCCGCAGGGTGAGCTCCAGTGCTGAACTCTCCGCCGCTGCATTCACCGCATGGAGCACCTGTGCTGCACGCGATAGCGGACGATTCGATACCCCGCTATCGGGCATGGCTCACTGCCCGAAGCTCGTAGACGGTACGGAAATCCAGATCCCGTGCTACCAGCACCTGGATGCGGTCTCCATTAGCCTTTGTCACGGTCGGCGGGATGTCCGCCGTGCTCTTCAGCACCTCGGTCATGATGTCCGCCGATGAAGACGGGTTGTAGATGACGGTCCCGGTACCGGAGGACTGGACCATCCCCTGCACCACGCCGTCGATCATCGAGATCAGAATCGCCGCCCCAAAGCGTTCGAAAAAATGCCGGTTCACGTGTCCGGACATGCCGGAGCGCCCCAGTTCATCGGTGCCCGGCGACGCCAGTGGAATCACCACACCAGTCGGCGTGCGCGCCTCGTTCCAAAGCACGAACACGCGCGCCGCGCCCTGCGCCACCTGGCCGCGGGTTTCCCCCACCAGCTTGGTGCCTCGTTCCAGCAGCACGGTGGACCCATCGGCACCGAAGGTATCGGTGGCCGTCACACAGGTGGTCATACCCGGCAGCGTTGAGTCAATGGCGGTTTCCAGTGTGCAGTCGATGAACGCGCCCTTGGGCAGCAGCAGCCTCTGGGTCGGCAGCGCCCTGGCGCGCACCGCCGCCGTAGTGGCTGGCTTCAGCAGAGCGGACAGCTCCGAGCCTGCAGCCTCACCCGATGACTCATCGCTTCCGTCGGACTCCGCGGCATCCGCACGTTGTGTCAGCGCGCCGGTGGCCGGAATCGACCCGCTCTCTGCCATCCTCGAGAACGCGCCACCCGAGAGCTTTCGTTCCAGTGCAAGTGCCTCGGGAGACTTGATCGGTGGGGGCGGAGGACCGTAGGCCGCAGGTGGCGCATCCGTGGCTGGCCGCAGCCAGGCTTCCGGGATGTCCTCCGGCGGTGGCTCCTCGGGCGCCGGTCCCAATGCCTGCCCCAGTAGAGAGGACTCCGTCCCTCTGGGCGTTTCGATTGGGCCCAGAGGCGGCAATGGCATATCGCCCTGCGCCTTACCGCGCGATTCGGTCTGTGCGGAGCGCCGTGCCTGCGACTTCGCAGCGAAGGTATGGACGTAGTACCAGCCGAGGAACCCTACAGCCAGGACTGACAACAGACCCACCGCCAGTACATTGCTGACCCGCGACTGCAGTGAACGGACGCGATTAATGGAACCAATGCGCCGCTCGCCGACTACGCGGTCTTCAGTCTCCGGCACCGCAGACCCGCCTGCCGGCTCCACACTCGCCTCCTCTGAGCCCGCCGCGCTCATGGCGTCGCTCCCTTGCGGTCGCGGAGCACTTCCGGCGTCACGGTGCCGGATTCCAGCCGCACACCACTGCCCGAGAACCCCTTGTTCACCACGCAGGCCGTAAGCTTGCCCCGACGCAGAATGAACCGCTCCGCCACGCGGTGGATCACCACATCACCGGCATCGATATTGAAGTTGAGGAGGGACTCCGTGCCGTCGTCATTGCGCACGAAGACCGCCGGCAACTCGCTGTTCGGGGCGAACGTCAGTCGCGTATGCACGCCGTCGTCCGAGGCGGCGATGGGTTTCAGGGAGTGGGTGCCGCAGAACCAGTAGTCGACATTGCGAGGTCGGCTCTGCGCGGCCCTGGCAAGTTCCAAAGCGATCCGATCCTCCGGACTCAGCGCATCGCCCTTCGGTGCCGGATAGGTGAACCGCACCGCATACATGACATCGTCCAGGGCGCGACTGGGACGCCGGGCGGTGGCGGAGTACTCAAAGTAATAGCGCCGCTTAGTCGTCGACACCGTCAGGTTCATCTGCACGAGCTCGGCCCTGGGGCGCAGCGTGAGCACGTTGTCATGCGCGCTATAGGTCAGAGCCTCCGGATCCCCAGCGCTGATGCCGGTGAAGGATTCCCCCGGCTCGAATTCCAGATCCAGGTGATACCCCACAAATCCGACGAGCCGGTAGATCTCCTCGGCGTTGTACACAGCGCTTCGTATCCGCGAATCCACACTGCCGCGTGTGGGTACCGTTTCCGCAAAGATTGAACCGGCGAACAGCAACAGAATCGCTGCCGCGGACTTGCCTGCCGGTGCCTTCATGGCTCACCTCCGGTCGGCATATCGACAGACTCCGTGGCCTCAGGCTCCGGACGAAAATCGATGACCTTGAACCCCAGAGGGTTCCAGCGACGCGTCTTCGGATCCTTTGCCGCCTCGGCAAAGGCGTACTGCACGGTCGCGATCCAGTGGCTCTTCTGCTCCTCGGTACCACCGCCGGAGCGCTTGGCCTTCACGTAGCGAACCTGCGCCAGATCCGTCACTCCGTTGCCGCGCTTGAAGAAGCTCACGGAAGTGACCTGTACCCGGACGCTGGTGCCATCCCTGTAGATGTTGAGCGGGGACAAGGGATTGTTCTTGTTCCACACCGCGTACCAGGCCTGATTGCGCTGCGGTGTATGGAACGCGCCGCACTCCTCGTAGTCGCTCTCGGCCGTGGCGAAGTTGAACCGTTCGCACACCGTGACGTAGTGATCCAGGAAGTACCGCGCCACCGTCTCGGGCATCTCAGCGCTACCGGCGTAGACCGGCACCACGTCGACGAGTCCCGTGGTGTTGTCCACCCGGATCACGAACGGCTCGACGCGCTTCAACGGCATCAGTGCCATCAGTGCGACAGCGCTGGCCACGGCACAGCTCCACCCTGCCCCTGCCACCCACCACGCGGACCGATGGCTGCGCCTGATCTGGGCAGCGCGATCGGCATCCCACGATGCGGCCTCGGTCAGGTAGGCAGTCAGTGCTGCATCCTGCGTCATGGCGCCGCCTGCCTTGGCGATGAGGACTCTGACCCTCCGACCGCCGCAGACTGAGGAGCCTTGGGTGCAGGGAGGTTGATCGGCTCCAGATGTCGATCGCAGTTCACCTGCCGCGGCGCGCTAGCGCAGCCCGCCAGCAACGTCAGTCCCAGTGTCGCGACCAGCCAGCCCTTTCGCGTGTTCATAGGCTCCCTGAACGAATGGTGTTTTCCCGCCAGCCCGAAGAAATGCGTCCCGCACCAGAGAGGATTCCGCGCCTGAGTTGATAACCCGACCGGCGCGCCAGCGTGTCGGTCGGGAGGGAGGCCCGATCAAGCAGCGCGCCCCGCGAGAACTGCCGCGAGCCCCGCATCGCACTACCCATCCCCCAGGCCAGTGCCGCACTCACAGCCCCGAATGTGCTTAAGGCCAAGCCACTGGCAAGCCCCGCGGACATGGGCATCACCTGGCGCATGACCAGGAAGGTCAGGCCCGCCGCCATGCACACCCGCACGGCATGGGCGATGGTGATACCGCCTCCGGCACTGACGGCCTGCTGGGCCGCCGTCGATACCAGTGTCAGCATCAGCGTCGCCACCAGCACGGTCAGAATGGTGATGAAGGCATAGTTCGCCATCTGCGCGATCCAGGATTCGAAGAACCGCTTCGTGGTCTCGAAGAACAGCAGAGCAATGAACAGCGGTCCCAGCACCAGCAATATGGACAGCGCGATGCGGGAGAGCGTCAGCAGGAAGATGGTGTAGATCGCCGTGAGCCCGACGATCAGGTACACGGCAAAGCCAGCGATGTAATAGGAGAAGTTGCCATCCAGGATGCCGCCCTTCTGCAGCAGCAGCGAACCGGCGTCATCCCCTGCCAGGATGATCCGGTCCACCACTCCCACCGAGTCCGGCGCCCCCACTACACCGGCAGCCAGCTGCCCGGGAGCCGCAAAGAACGTATCCACGATGACCGAGTTGTACAGCCACAGCTGTAACGCAGATCCGAGGATCAGGGCCAGCGTCAGGATGCGCTTCACTCCGGTGATCAGCGGCTCCTCGATCCCGCCCATCAGCTGCAGGTAGCCCCAGACCATCACGTACAGCACCGCCATGGTCACGACGGCGGGCTGCAGTACCCCCGCCACGCGCGCCGTGTTGTCACCGATATAGGTGAACAGGATGGAATTGAGCCAGGCGTTGAATTCGGCGAAGAACCCCATAGCGACTACTTCTTTGGTTCCTGAGGGGTGGTCGGAAGGCCCATAGGCGGCAGATTCCGGAGGGATCCAACGCCCTCCATCCGTGCCGCCTCGCGGGCGTTGACGCAGTCAGGTTTGGCGCCGAGGGAGCCGGGATCATTCGCGCACAGCAGGAGCTGGCGTTCCCTTTCATCTGTGTGCTGCCGGTAGTACGCAACATCATGTCGCGGCTGATCCGGCGCCGGCGCACAGGCGACGACGGTGCAGGATGTGACAACGATCCCCAGATGTATCCGTCGAACCTGT
>Ga0164241_10005642_pt1 | contig 11640 bp, 9 predicted proteins | sample OricomyardsoilBY_FD_108780 | JGI IMG/M metagenome (GOLD analysis project Ga0164241, IMG submission 108780) | Backyard soil microbial communities from Emeryville, California, USA - Original compost - Back yard soil (BY) | ecosystem: Environmental > Terrestrial > Soil > Unclassified | place: USA... | reverse complement strand
TGTCCGCCGGCGTCGAAGCGTTCGCCAAGGTGCACCGCGATTTTGCCGATTTCTCGGTGCTCGCTAGCAACGTCGCGAGCAACGGTTCCAAGCTTGCTTCCGCCCTCGAACCCAGCGTCACGCTCGACGCGCAGGGGATTCGGGTAGGAGTGATCGGCGTGGCCAACCCTTCGAGCCCGAGCGGCCTGAGTCGAGCCGATAACCCTTATGGTATAGAGCTTCTGCCCACCGCTCTCGCGGTACAATCCGAGATCGATCGCTTGCGGCCAAACGTGGACGTTTTGGTCGCGCTCAGTCACCTCGGTCTGGACGGCGACCAGCGGCTGATCGCCAGCACGACTGGCTTGGACGTCGTGCTCGGCGGACATCAGCACCTAGCCCTCGACGCTGCTCTCGAACGCACTGATTGTGCGGCAGCCCTTCAGGCGGACCGCGGTTGTAGCCCGCGCAGGGTGTTCCTGGTGCATTCCGGCGCGTTGGGCCGCTACGTGGGCGAGCTCGATCTCGAACTTTTTCCCGAAGCCAACGGCGCCGTCACTGGCCCGAACTCGCTGACCGTCGCCTCGGCGGAACACTCGTTGATCCCCATTTCCGCAGAAATCACGGACGAGCCCGCGTTGGCCGAGCTACTCGCGCCCTATCGGGAGCGACTTACGAAAGCGGGTTATGATGCACCGCTTGCGTTCGTTTTGGATGCCATCGATCGCTACGCCTCGGACGGCACCGATTCCGCACTCGGGGACTTCGTTGCCGACGCGATGCGCGCACGAAGCGGCGCTGACTTCGCATTGCTGAACTCGACAGGCATTCGAGCTGACCTCCCCCCCGGTGAGCTCACGCGGGCAGGGTTCACCGCGGCGCTGCCGTTCGACGACGCACTCACCGTGCTGACGCTCGGCGGAGCGCAGTTGCGCGCTTTGTTCAATCAGCAAGCGCGTGCCGCAAGCGAGCGGGATTGCCAAACGCCCATTCAAATCTCGGGGCTCGACCTGGCATTCAAATGTTCAGGCTCTACGTCGACCGCGCTAGCGCGCAGGTCGAGTTCGGGCCAAGAGCTGATCTCGACCAACGCTTACACGGTGGTGACCAGTGCCTACCTGGCTGATGGAGGCAGCGGCTTCGAAATGCTGACCGAAGCCGTTACACGCCGAGCACTCGACGTCGACGTGCTTGGCGTCGTGCTCGACTCGGTGGCCGACTTGCCCAGGTGCACTCAGTCGCGCTTACCGTGTCTAGAACGGTCCAGACTGCGGGACCACCGGATTACTTTTCAGTAGCACTGATCCGGGCCTATGCCGGCCGTCAGGCCGCTCTTTGCCTTTAAGGATCGACATTCCCCCGCAATCCATACTGAAAGTGAAGCGGGCGGCCAGCGGACCAGATGCCTCGGACTGCCGGGCAGCAAGGGTTGACCAAGAAAAGACTGCGCGTATAGTGTCGCCGCGCCGGCTCAGCCGAGACGGCTATTCGAAGAAAGTTAGAAAGATGCCTCAGGACGCGGACGTCAAAAAAGACGTAATTTCCAAGTATCGTTTGCACGACTCTGACACCGGTTCGTCGGAAGTGCAGGTTGCTCTGCTCAGTCAGCGGATTGAGTATCTGACGGAGCATTTCAAGACGCACAAGAAGGATCACCATTCCCGCCGCGGGTTGCTCAAGCTCGTCGGGCAACGGCGCCGCCTTCTCGACTATCTGAAGCGCTCGGACGTCGAGCGTTACCGCACGGTCGTGAGTTCTCTGAACCTACGTAAGTAGTCGTAAAAGCCCTCTCTCTCTACTCCCGGGTAGGTGAGGGGGCTTTCGTCTTTTGTTTCCGAACGCGAGGAGCCTCTCCTTCGACTTCGCTTCGTGTCCCGAACGCGCTAACCGATGAGTGCGACGTTCGAGCCAGGAATCGAGGCTGAAGATCGGGCGCTCGTCTTCGGCGTTTACCGCACGCAGCGGCACCCATGCGCCAGGGGGCGCTAAAACCCATGTTTGTTCGTGAATCCGTTAATATCGGCGGCCGTCTGCTCACGTTTGAGACAGGTCGTCTGGCCAAGCTCGCCCACGGCGCAGTGCTCGTCACGTTCGGTGAGAGCGTCGTGCTCGTCACTGCAGTTTCGAGTGAAGAGCGTCCGGGCCTCGACTTCTTCCCGTTGACCTGTGAGTACGTCGAAAAGACGTACGCCGCTGGCAAAATCCCCGGTGGCTTCTTCAAGCGCGAAGGCCGCCTGCGTGACTATGAAGTGCTCACCTCGCGCCTGATGGATCGTCCGCTCCGCCCCTTGTTCCCCAAGGGCTTCAAGAAGGACACCCAGGTCATTGCCACCGTGCTCAGCGCGGACAAGGTCAACCCCACCGACGTGTTGGCGATGACCGGCGCCAGCGCGGCGCTGCACATCTCCGACATCCCGTGGGCAGGCCCCATCGTCGGCATCCGCGTATCGCGCGTCGACGGTGAGTTGATCGTCTACCCGACCTTCGATCAAGCCGCCGCGGCCGATCTCGATATCACCGTCGCCGTCAGCAAAGACGCGATCATGATGGTCGAAGGCGGCGCGGACGAATGCAGTGAAAAAGAGCTGATTGACGCGCTTTTCTTCGCGCACGAGCAAGCCCAGCCGATCCTCGCGTTGATCGAGAAGATGCGCGCCGCCGTCGGCAAGCAGAAGCGTGAGTTCGTCACGCCCACGCTCGACGCAGGCATCGCCAAGCGCGTGGCCGAGCTCGCCGACGCCGACCTCGGCGCCGCCAGCGTGATCAAAGAGAAGAAGAAGCGCTACGAGCAGTACGCCGTCGTCAAGAAAGCCGTCGTCGAGAAACTGACCGCAGAGCTCGGGGCGGATGCGTTCCTGGCCGCGGAAAAGCTGATCAAGGGCGAGATCGAGCATCGCAAAGCCGAGGTCGTGCGCACGATGGTGCTCGACACGGGCAAGCGCATCGACGGCCGCGACGGCAAGACCATTCGCCCGATCAGCTGTGAAGTGGGGCTTTTGCCCCGCGTGCACGGCTCGGCGTTGTTCCAACGCGGCGAGACGCAAGCCATCGTCACCGCCACCTTGGGCACGTCGACGGACGAGCAAAAGATCGACGCGCTCACCGGCGAGTCGTGGAAGCGCTTCATGCTCCACTACAACTTCCCGCCCTTCAGCACCGGCGAAACCAAGCCGATGCGCGGTCCGGGTCGTCGTGAAGTGGGTCACGGTGCACTCGCCGAGCGCGCGGTGCAGCGCTTGATCCCAGGGCACGAAGAATTCCCGTACACGATCCGCATCGTCAGCGAGATCCTCGAGTCGAACGGCTCGAGCTCGATGGCATCGGTGTGCGGCGCGTCACTCAGCTTGATGGACTGCGGTGTTCCGCTGCGTCGCCCGGTGGCTGGTATCGCCATGGGTCTGATCGCAGAGGGCCCCAAGTTCGCCATCTTGAGCGACATTTTGGGCGATGAAGATCACCTCGGTGACATGGACTTCAAGGTCTGTGGCACCGAGAAGGGCATCACCGCCATCCAGATGGACATCAAGATTGCCGGCCTCGGCCGCAACGTGATGGAGCAGGCATTGGAGCAGGCGCGCGAGGGCCGCTTGCACATCCTCGGCCGCATGCAGGAGACGCTGCCCACGAACCGCACCGAGATCAATCGTCATGCGCCGCGCATCACGACGGTCAAGGTCAAGCCGGATCAGATCCGGATCATCATTGGTCCCGGCGGCAAGACGATCAAAGGCATCGTCGATCAGACGGGCTGCGCGGTGGACGTGAAGGACGACGGCACGGTGTCGATTGCCAGCTCCGATTCGGAAGCGGTCAAGCGCGCGCTCGCGATCATCGAGGGCCTCACGGCCGAGCCTGAAGTCGGTCGCATCTACCACGGCGTCGTGAAACGCTTGGTCGACTTCGGGGCGTTCGTCGAGATCTTGCCCAACAACGAAGCGCTGTTGCACGTGTCCGAAATCGCGCACGAGCGCATCGAATCGCCCGGTGACGTCCTCAAAGAGGGCGAAGAAATCGACGTGAAGGTGATCAGCGTCGAGCGCGACGGCAAGATCCGCCTCACTCGCCGCGAACTCTTGCCCTTGCCCGAGGGTGAAGAAGGCGAAGCCGCCAAAGAACGCATCGCGCGCTCGCGCGAAGCCGGCCCGCCCCAACGCGGCCCGCGCCGCGACGGCCCGGGCGGCGGCGGTGACCGCGGCGGACGCGGTGGTGACCGCGGCGGCCCGCGTCGTCGCTGAGCGCTGAGTCGAGCCCAATCGAGGCATGACCGAACGGCCGAGACGAAAGTCTTGGCTGTTCGGCTTTTGTGCATTTGGCGGCAACTGGCGTGATTCACGTGCCGACAAGCGCTCATGAACAACGAGGCGATTGGGCGTTCCGCCATCGGAAATAGGGTTGCAGCAGCGTGTGTTTTGGCGACCTTCGTATCGGGCTGCCTCTCCGAGGTGAGCACCAGCGTGCGTGAGACTGCAGGGCCTTCGGTGGAGCACTTTCGATTGGTGCGCCCCGGTGTGGTGCCCATCGCGGCGCAGTTTCACCAAGTCGGTCACTCAATCGTTGGCCAACTGGCGTTGACCAATGCCTGCAACACCGAAAGCGTCCAGAGCATCAAGCGTCAGGAGGTGACGGACCGCCATACCAATCGCGGCGCCGCCATCGGTTGGCTGTTGGCGGGCGGGGTGGTCACCGCGCTCGGCACTGGGCTGATGGTGGCTTCTGGTGGCGCTGACAAACGAGTGACGTGCGGGGACTACAGCGACGGCGACGAGTGTCACAGCATGTCAGGCGCAATGCTGGAGACGGGTCTGCTTGCCGCGTTGAGCGGACTCACGGTAGCCGTCCCGGCCGGCATATCCTTGGCTCAGAAACCGAAGATCGAGACGAAAGACCTAGGAGAAGAGCAGATCTCGTTCGTGACCTCCTCGAATGTACCCTGCGCTCCGCCGACGAATCTCGAAGGCATCGTCGTGGCGATCGATCTGCCCGGAAACGGGAACTGGAGCGGACGCAGCGCCGCGGACGGAACGGTGCGAATCGAGGTTCAGCCAAGCATCCCCATGCCTGAAGGTGAGTCTGTTTCTATCAGAGTTCAGTCTGTGCCCTCGACGCTTGCAAGCAACGTCGTCCCCGGCGCGGTTCTGGCCGCAGTCACCTTCGTCAAGCCGCAGGCCTTACAGGAAACTAAGTTGAAGCAGAAGCAAGCCAAGCGATGACACTCGAGAGCTGAGTCACGTGCGGTCCGGGTGGCGCTGATCTTCGTGATGGTTATGTGGCAAGTAGTTGAAGAGTGGGCGCTCCCTCGATGGCGGCCCGAACACGCGAGTAATCTCGCTCCAACCTGGTGCAACGCTCGAGCCGATGCGGAGGGACCGCTGTGTCAGTCCTATCGTCACTCGACGGAAGCTGCATGGAACGCGGATTGGCGCAAGGGCTGCTATCGCCGGGGCTTGGTCGTCAGCACGTCGTTCGATCCGGACTGACTGCGGGCCGATGTCGCCTTATGCTCGAGGGCATGCCTCGTTATGCAGCGTTTCTCCGCGGAGTGAGTCCGATGAATCTGAAGATGCCGGCGTTGAAAGCGGCGTTGGAGGAAGCTGGATTCAGTGACGTGAAGACGCTGCTTTCGAGCGGAAATGTCGTATTTTCGGCTCGGCGGGCGACAGACGCCGCGATCGAGAAGAAGATCGAAGCGGCACTCGAGAAGAACGTGGGCAAGAGGTTCGGCACGATCGTGCGGTCGATCGAGGAGCTCGACGAGCTGATTGAGGCGGAGCCGTATCAGGTGTTTCGTTTGCCGGCGGGGTCGAAGAAGGTGGTCACGTTTTTACGTGCGAAGCCCGAGGGCAAGCTCGCGTTGCCGCCCGCGCTGGACGGTGCACGCATTTGGACCGTGCGCGGACGCGACGTATTGAGTTCCTACGTGCGCAGCGACAAAGGCCCAGTGTTCATGACTCTGATCGAGAAAACGTTCGGCAAGGACGTGACCACGCGCACGTGGGACACCGTGCAAAAAGCGGCTCGAGCGGGCGCAGAGTAGCCGCGCTCGTGACGCTCACCACTTGCCGGTATTTGCCATGGAAAGCCACGGCTCTTGCGGCGGAAGCGCGTTACCGGCTTGGAGCAGCTCGATCGAAATCTGATCGGGCGAGCGCACGAAGGCCATGTGCCCATCACGCGGGGGACGATTGATCGTCACGCCGGCGTCCATCAGCTTCTGACAAGTCTCGTAGATGTTGTCGACGCGGTAGGCGAGGTGACCGAAGTTGCGGCCGCCGGTGAGCGTTTCGGGATCCCAGTTGTAGGTCAGCTCGACCTGCGCGGAGTCGTCACCGGGGGCGGCCAAGAAGACCAGCGTGAAGCGGCCTTTTTCGTTTTCGATGCGGCGCAGTTCCCGCAGGCCCAGCGCGCCGACATAGAAGGCGAGGGACGTCTCGAGGTTTTCGACGCGGACCATGGTGTGCAGGTATTTCATCTTGGGATCCCAGTGGCGAGACGCGCGACCGAAACGCGCGGTGAACGTTCGACGTCAAACGATGCGCAGCGTACGCCCCACCAAAACCTCGTTGTGGGAACCCGTGCGGTAGCCCCCGAGGTCGAGCGTGATGTACTGAAAACCGCGCTTTTTGCCGGCTGCGACGGCGGCTTCACGCACGCCGGGAGCGAGCATGATTTCGAGCTCGGACAAGGCGACCTCGATGCGGGCAATCTGGTCGTGCCAGCGCACGCGCAGTTGGCGGAAGCCGAGGGCTTTGAGATCGGCTTCGAGTCCGCCGATTTGCGCGAGGCGCTCCGTCGTCACGCTGGTGCCGTAGGGGATACGGCTGGAGAGGCAAGCGGCGGCGGGTTTGTCCCAGACGTCCATGCCGATGGCGAGGGCCGCTGCGCGGACGTCGCTCTTGGTCATGCCCGCTTCGACGAGCGGGCTGCGCGCGCCGGCGTTTTTGGCGGCTTCGAGCCCGGGCCGATAGTCGCCGAGATCGTCGCGGTTGGTGCCGTTGACGACCACGGCGAGCTGCCACTCACGGCGTTTGGCCTCCGCGATGTCGTACAGCTCCGACTTGCAGTGAAAACAGCGGTCGGGTCCGTTTTGAACGTAGCCGGGGCGCTCGAGCTCGTGGGAGTCGACGAAGCGGTGCGCGGCGCCGAGTTTTTGCGCGATGCGCGCGGCGTCCGCTTTTTCGCCCTCCGACAAGCTGGGGCTGACGGCGGTCATGCCGACCGCGTTTTCGCCGAGCTCCGCGTGGGCGACGGCCAGCACGAAGGCGCTGTCGATGCCGCCGGAGTAGCAAACGAGCACGGACCCCAGATCGCGTAAGATCTGACGCAGGGAGTCGAGTTGCCCAAGCGTGGTGGCGGTCGCGGTCACGGGCGAGTCATACCATTTCAGCGGGGGGATGCTCTGGCGGCGCGAGTTGGCGAATCGGCGCAAGCGGCGTGCAGGGCCGCCTCGAATGGCTTTTCATTGCGCTGAGTTGGGGCGAGATCTGGGACATTGAATGTCCGAGGTAGGGGTTAGGACCACTGGCGTCGGGGCATCGAGCTGTTATTATGTTCAGTATCCGATGGCGCTTCCCGCACACCTCCTCGAACGCTTACCCACCGCTTCTTTGCGAGAACACGGTGTCAGCATCGGCTCGGGAGCCGGTCAGCCGTTCTCCCCGGATGTACCGGGGGCATTCTCGCTGGGGGTGGAAGCGCTCAATCGGGTTTTGCCCGACCAGGGCCTGCCCCGGGGCGCGGTCATCGAGCTCAGCATTCATGGCGGTTCTGCGTTGGGCACCAGCCTAGGCTTGGCTGCTTGTCGTGCCGCACAGCAAGCCGCCGTGGCGCGCGGGGGCAGCGTGCCGTGGTGCGCCTTCCTCGATCCGTCGGGCACCCTCTATGGTCCGGGCGTCGCTGCCGCAGGGGTCGAGCTCAATCGCCTGCTCGTGGTGCGCCCCTCGGTCGAAGCGCTCAGCCGCGTCGCCCTGCGCATCGTCGAATCCGGCGCATGCGCCGTGACCATCGTCGATCTGCTGGGGGTGCCCGGTAAAACCTTGTCCATCAACCTCACCGCCTGGCTGCGCGTCGTGCGCCGCCTGGCCATGGGGGTAGACGGCACGCCAAACAGCGTGATCTTACTGACTGACGCCGCCGAGCAACGCCCCTTGCCGTTGCCCGTGGCGCAACGCATCGAGCTCGAACGCCCCAGTGAGGGCAAGCTCAGCGTGCGCGTCGTGAAAGACAAACATGGCCGCGTCTCATCGCCGCGCTCCATCGCCTGGGCCCGCACTGGGCCTGCTTGGAAGAGTGACGAGCAAACACGTAGCCCAGTCCGGGAGCTGACCAATGTCCGCCGCCTCGCTTGAACACGCAGCAGTCGAACGCACGGCGGCCGTCGCGTCCGAGCGGCGGGTGCTCGCGTTGGTGCTGCCCGAGCTGCTCTGTGAATTGGCAGAAAAACGGCTGCTTTGGGGGGTGCAGCGCAGCAAATCGAAGCCTCCCTTGGGGGTCGTGCTGGTGGCCAATGCCGAGGCAAAACCCAATCAGTCGGGCTCAGCCGAGCCCTCTGTCGAGTCCGAGCGCATCGACGCCACCGCCAAACTGAGCGCCGTGAACGAGAGCGCCAAGCGTTACGGCGTGCGTGCCGGGCAAACCATTGCCGAGGCTTGCGCACTCGTTGCCAACCTGGTCGTGCGTGAGGTCACCCAGGCTGACGTGCATGCGCTTTTGAGCTGCGTCGCCGAGGTCGGGCTCAGCTTGGGTACCACCGTTTCGGTAGAAGCGCCGGATACCGTGTGCGTCGACATTACCGGGTCAGCCCATTTGCAGGGTGGGGAGCTCGCGTTGGGCTCCGAGTTCGCCAATCGCGTGCGCGCCATGGGTCATTCGGTGCGCCTGGCGATTTCGGATGGGCCGCGTTTGGCCAGCGCCTTCGCGCATTGGTTTTCGCCCAGCGCGGCGGATCCGGAAGATCGCGGGGTCTGCGTGGTGCCCTCGGAGCACACCCGGCACGCTTTTGCTGCTTTGCCGATCAATGCCCTGCCGCTCTCGGAAGAGTCCGCGAGTTGGTTCGTGCGCCTGGGCGTGTTCGCGATCGGTGAGCTGAGCGCGTTGCCTCGTCAAGCGTTGGGTAGTCGTCTGGGTGAAGCCTCCGCCAGCGTGACCGAACTGTGTGCGGGCCGTGACCGCGCGCCGCTCATCGCCTTCACCCCCGAGCGCACCATTAGCGAGAGCACCACTTGGGATGAGCCGGTCACCGGCACCGAACCCCTGTCATTCGTGCTCGCAGGACTCGTTTCGCGTGTCAGCGCGCGCCTGACCGGCCGCGGTGAAGCCGCCCAATCACTCTTGCTCACCATCGGCTGTGATCCAGCGATCGCGCGCTTTCGCGGTGAAAAAACCGAGCTCACCCTGCGCTTCAAGCTGGCCTCTCCGTTGCACCGGGCGGATGAGCTGAGGCGCGTGCTGAGCGCTCGTTTGGCGCGCACCAAGCTCGGAGCGCCGTCGCTCAGCATGCGCTTGTCCGTGCCCAAGATGGTGCCTGCCGTTGCCCGTCAATTGGAGCTCGCGCAGGTGCTCAGCGGTGCCACCGTCAGCATCGACGCTGACAACGAGATCCCGGTGCTCATCGCTGAGCTCTCCGCCGAGCTGGGTGAAGAGCACGTGGGCACGCTCGAGCTGTGTGATTCCCATCGCCCGGAAGCCAAGAGCAAGCTCAGCCCCGCGTTGGCCGAACCGCCCGCGGTAGCCGTCTCCAAGAAACCGCGCTTGCGCAAAACCGAGCCCTCTTTCGCGGAGTTGCCCGGTGCGCCCACGCGCCTGTTGCCCGAGCCTTGTGAGCTGCACGGTCCGCTCCGCGTCGGCAGTAGCCTCGCCATCGAGCGCAGCCTGTACACGATAGACCGCCTCCGTTTCGAACAACGGCTCGATGCCGTGGAGTGGTGGGGCCACGCGCCGGTCACTCGTGATTACGTGCGGCTTTGGCTACAAGGCGCTTCAGGCGGCTTCGAAGCACTGGCATATGTCGATCGCTCGACGGGCCGTCGCTATTTGCAGGCACTGGCGGATTGAGTCGTTCAATCGGCGCCATGCTGGCCTCGGAATTGCACTGTTCCCAAGCATGCTGCGCGCTGTCCCTGTTCTTCGCGATTCGTTGACTCAAACCGAGACAATGCATCGCGCGCTTGCCCGTGCCAATGCGCAACGGCTGCGCCCGCGCCGCACTGGGACAACGGTCGACTTCGAAGTCGAGCTGGAGCGTGAAACCTCGAGCCGACGCATGGAGCGACAGTTCGTCGAACAACAGCGAGCGTGCGTGAAAGCGCAGGCTTGCGCGGTGCCTATGGATCCCGCCCGCTTCTTGGATTGGTTCGTGTCGCTTCGACAATCCCCATTGGGCCAGACCGACGCACTCTTTCCCTGGCTCGCCGAGCAAGCCAACCAGCAGCAGATGTGTTGGTTCCTCGAGCAAGAACGCGCCAATGAGACGAGCTTTGGCGATCTCGTCGCGCTCACCCAGGTGAATATGCCTGCGCGCCCCAAGCAAGAGTTGGCGCGTAACTACTGGGACGAAATGGTGCGTAGCCACGCAACTGACACGCCTCGCACGGCGGTGCAGTGCCCCAAGCACGCGCCCCAACCTGACGGCGCAGTCTGGGAGTCGCTGGCACTCGGCAATCTGATGGTCGCCCTGGCGACGACACGCCACTACGCTTATCAGTCATTGGGCGCTCTGGGTGTGGCAGAGCTCACCGCTCCTCGGAGCAAACAATTCGTGCAAGCTGGTTTGCTGCGGTTAGGGCTCAGCGTCGAAACCCTCGATTATTATTCATCGAGCACTCGCTTCGATGCCCTCCACTCTGCAGCCTGGCAACGAGAAGTCATCGAGCCGTTGATCGCCAACGACCCGACGCTGGCTCGCTTGATCGCCGAAGGCGCGTTGATGCGTCTCAATGCTGCGTTGCGTTGCTTCGAACGCTATCGCAAAGAACTCTGGTCGCCGCCAAGGTGGGTGGCCGACTTCGAATACGCGGACGGTCCTGTCGAACCCAGTAAGCCGTCGCTCGTGCCGCCCCTTTCGCCAAGAAGCGGACTCCGCGGCTGGTCCGTCGAAACGATGCCTTTCGAAACAGCGACCATGAAGTCATCAGCGCGCGCTGAGCTGGCGGTTCGCGCGGTGCGCTGGCCGGAAGTGAATCGCCGCGCTCATTGAGCCATCCACCTCCCATCGGCTTGAGCAGTCCAGATAGATGAACGATCTCCATCATCTGGCAGACGAGCTAGACGACCGCGCGATACTGAATATACGTTCAGCGTCAGATGTTCGCGGAGCTGCTCGCTACCACTTGTTACTCGTTCCTGCGCGGTGCCTCGCAGCCCGAGGAGTACGTGATGCAAGCGGCCAGTTTGGAGCTTTCGGGCATCGCCATTTGTGATCGTGATGGGCTGTATGGCGTGGTGAAGGCCTTCAATCAGGCCAAGATCTCGGGACAACGCTTCATTACCGGCGCCGAGCTGACTCTGACGTCGGGGGTCAAAAAGAAAAAGCGAGCAACGGTCGAGCGCGAACTGCCCACGCTCGCGCTGCTTTGTGAAACCCATCAGGGTTATCGGAACCTGTGCCAACTGCTCACGCTGTCTCACGCGGATCAGCCGAAGGGCGAGAGCGCGCTCGAGCTCGAT
>Ga0164241_10005641_pt1 | contig 11642 bp, 5 predicted proteins | sample OricomyardsoilBY_FD_108780 | JGI IMG/M metagenome (GOLD analysis project Ga0164241, IMG submission 108780) | Backyard soil microbial communities from Emeryville, California, USA - Original compost - Back yard soil (BY) | ecosystem: Environmental > Terrestrial > Soil > Unclassified | place: USA... | reverse complement strand
TTCCCCGTCATTCTCAATCAACAATATTTCTTCTACCATCTTTCTTTCATTGCTTAACCTCGGCACTTTATGCTGGCCTCCCAGTTTCCCTTTACTCTTCAACCATTTATTAAAAGTTTCTCTTTTTAACGAATGAACGATGGGAAGGCCGAGTGCGATATTTTTGTGTCGTTTGGCCTCATAATCGCTGTTTAATGATTTCAGTGCGTCATCCAATTCAATGGTAAATTTTTTTAAATCGGCGGGTGGCGTTTCAAATTCAATAAGCCATTCATGTGTTCCGTTTTTGTTTTCGCTGAAGTACACAGGAGCGGCCGTGTAATCCTTTACCAAAGCGCCTGTCCTTGCAGAAGCTATTGCTAAGGCTTTATCCGTATTGTCAACAATGACTTCTTCACCAAAAGCATTCATATAATGTTTTATTCTTCCGGTTACTTTTATTTTGAAAGGCTTTAAGGAAGTGAACTGAATCGTGTCGCCGATAAGATAGCGCCAAAGTCCGCCATTGGTGCTTATTACCAATGCATAGTTTTTATTTAATTCCACCTCTTTGAGCCCTATTGTTTTTGGATTTGAATTTTTATATTCATCCGCCGGAAGAAATTCATAAAAAATGCCATGGTCTGTAAAAAGCAATAAACCATCATCCTCCGGTTTATTTTGCGCAGCGATAAACCCTTCGCTGGCATTATAAATTTCCAGGTAATTAATGGGCGATCCTATTAGTTTGTTCACTTGCTCACGGTAAGGCGTAAACGAAACGCCGCCATGCATATACAACTCCAGGTTGGGCCATACTTCTTTCAACGTTTTTTTACCGGAAATTTCGAGAATACGTTTTATCAGGATAATCGTCCAGGTGGGCACACCTGCAAGTGACGTCACATTTTCGTTGATGGTAGATTTTGCGAGCTGCTCTATTTTGCTTTCCCATTCGTCCAGCAAGGCAATGCTAAGATCCGGCGTGCGTATCCAATGTCCCCAAAATGGCGTGTTCTGCATCAATACGGCACTTAAATCGCCATACTGAATGTCTTCATCGATACTGTGAACCTGGTGGCTTCCGCCCACTACCAAACTCTTTCCTGTAAGCAATTCGCTGTCCGGGAAATTTTTATAATAATTAGTCAGGACATCTTTTGAAGCTTTAAAATGAATATCCTTCAGACTTTGTTCGCTTATCGGAATGAATTTACTTTTATCCGATGTGGTACCACTACTTTTAGCAAACCAATAAATGGGCGTGTTCCAAAGAATGTTTTCTTCGCCCGCCATCATTCTATTGATATAAGGTTTCCAGTCGTTATATTCATGAATGGGCACGCGTGTTTTAAAATCCCTGACTGTAAATAGCCTTGAGAAATTATATTTTCTTCCAAACTCTGTGTATTGTGCCTGCGTTACCAAATGCTGCAACACATTACGTTGGGCCGATATAGGGAAGCTGATCCAATTTTGAATACCCCATAAGCGCATCCTTGCTAAACGTGATATAACGGGGCTGAGAAGTTTCAAATGGTTTATTGGTTAATTTGTTTATTGCCCGCCCGGCTGAACGCCGGTTCGAACGGGGATAACCGGCTTTCTGAACCATTGGCATTTGTTTCTTGGTTCTTGTTTCTTGTTTCTTGTTTTTTGTTTCTTATTTCTTATTTCTTATTTCTTATTTCTTTCCCCCCACTCACTTCAACACATCTGTATGCAAATAATCTTTTCTTTTCAATTCAAAATTTCTACCGAGATATAGCCGCTTTACTTGTTCATCTTTGGCCAATACGTCGGCAGTTCCTTCAATAAATATTTTACCTTCAATCAACAGGTATGCGCGATCGCAAATGGAAAGCGTTTCGTTTACGTTGTGATCGGTAATCAATATCCCGATGTTTTTATATTTCAGCCTGGTAACGATTGATTGAATATCTTCTACGGCAATAGGGTCAATGCCGGCAAAAGGTTCGTCTAATAAAATAAACTTAGGATCAACAGCCAAAGCCCGGGCAATTTCTGTGCGTCGTCTTTCGCCCCCGCTTAGCACATCCCCATTGCTTTTGCGTACATGGGCCAGATTAAATTCCGCAATCAAAGTTTCCAGTTTTTCCTTTTGCTCTTTTTTGGAAAGTTTAGTCATTTCCAACACTGAAGTAATGTTATCTTCTACGGTGAGTTTTCTGAAAATACTCGCCTCCTGCGGTAAATAACCTAATCCCATTTTTGCTCTTTTGTACATGGGTAGCTTGGTGATATTCTGTTCATTCAAAAAAACATTTCCACTATCAGGCTTTACCAATCCTACTACCTGGTAAAATGAAGTTGTCTTGCCCGCGCCATTGGGCCCCAGCAAACCAACAATTTCGCCCTGGCTTACCTGGAACGAAACTTCGTTGTTTACTGTACGTTTTCCGTATTTTTTTATGAGGTCTTTTGCAAAAATCGTCTGGTTCAAAAAGTCTTATTTTTTTATAAAAATACGTGAATGAAAATGAAATTCAATTCTTTTAGCTTTTTGCATACAGCAACGTCTTTACTTTTAAAATGAAATTCAATGGTTTTTGCGGGTGTACTAAGGACTAACCAAATATTATCAGGTCTATATTATTCCCTCTAAAAACAAGCGCATACAAAACTATGTTGCGCAGTGAACAAATAAATAGCAACAATTTCTATTTTTTATAAATCATTTGAAATCACTGATTCAACATCTCTGCAAAAAAACTCAACTTGATTTAGAGAAGAATTCATACATTCATGCCTTATTTTTAAAACTTATTAATATTATCATGGGAGATCTTCAAATTAAAGTTCAGCCAAAAAAATACGATGCAGTAATAATCGGATCTGGTGCAGGTGGAGGTATGGCAGCATACGTTTTAGCCAACGCGGGTTTAAAAGTTTGTTTGTTAGAAGCTGGTCCTAATTTTAATCCTGCGGTAGATTCCAAGCAATTGCAAAATCCATGGGAATCGCCACGAAGAGGCGCCAGTACAAAGTTTCGCCCGTTTGGCGATTTTGATGGATGCTATTGGGGATGGGAAATTGACGGTGAACCCTACACGAATGCAAAAGGCTCTAACTGGGAATGGTGGCGCGCAAGAATGTTAGGAGGCAGAACCAATCACTGGGGAAGAATTTCTTTGCGGTTCGGCCCAAAAGATTTTAAACATAAAAGTATAGACGGACTTGGCGACGATTGGCCAATAGGATACGAAGATGTAAAACCTTATTATGATAAAATAGATAAACTGCTTGGTGTATTTGGTACGAATGAAGGATTAGCGGATGATCCGGATGGGGTTTTTCTTCCGCCACCAAAGCCACGTTTGCATGAATTGATGATAAAAAAAGCGGCGACTGGAATTGGCATTCCGGTAATTCCTTCCCGTCTTTCTATTCTTACAAAAAAAATAAATGATACCCGTGGCCAATGTTTTTTTTGTGCACAATGCGGGCGCAGTTGTAAAATATTCGCTGACTTTTCTTCATCGTCAGCTCTGGTAATGCCTGCTCTTGCCACCGGAAATGTAGATTTGGTGGTAAATGCTATGGCGCGGGAAGTACTTACAAATAAGGATGGCCTGGCAACCGGCGTATCTTATGTAAATAAAGAAGACATGCAGGAATACCAGGTAATGGGCCGAACAGTCATCCTTGGTGCGAGTGCCTGTGAATCAGCCAGGTTATTATTGAATTCAAAATCTCCGCGACATCCAAACGGATTGGCTAATTCGAGTGATGTGGTTGGCCATTATTTACACGATTCTACCGGTGCAGATATGGGTGGAATCATTCCTGAATTGTTTGATCGGAAACGATACAATGAAGATGGTGTTGGCGGGATGCATGTTTATACTCCATGGTGGCTTGATAATAAAAAACTCGATTTCCCACGCGGCTATCATATTGAATACGGCGGAGGATTTGGAATGCCATTGTACGGATTTCAGTGGGGCATTGAAAATCTGAATGGAACTTATAAAGTAAAAGGAAAACAAAAAGAAGCTGGTGGATATGGCGCATCGCTAAAAGAAGATTATCGTTATTTCTTCGGTTCTCATGTAGGCATGGCGGGACGCGGAGAAACGATAGCGCGCTATGATAACTTTTGTGAGATAGATCCATCGGTGGTAGATGTTTATGGGATTCCCGTTTTGCGTTTTAATACCAAGTATTCGGATTATGAAATAAAGCAGGCAAAGCACATGAAAGAAACGTTCTCTGAAATTTTACATTCAATGGGCGCTGTTTCTATTTGGGGTGGCGATGACGGCCCTGAGGATAATTATGGCTTACATGCTCCCGGAAATATTATTCACGAAGGCGGTACGATACGCATGGGAAATGATCCTAAAAAAGCACCGTTGAATAAATGGGCACAGGCACATGAATGTAAAAATCTGTTTAATGTTGACGGCGGACAATTCGTGTCGCAGGGGGATAAAAATATCACATGGACTATACTTGCATTATCCATGCGCACATCAGAATATATCGTAGATCAGTTGAAAAAAAATGAAATATAGTTTTTAGAAAGTTGTTTTACTATTTGAACGATTCGATTTCCCGCAAAACATCAAGGGCTTCGCTTATTGAAATACAGCAAATAGAAACCCGGAACATTTATTTCTTTACTGTGGTTCAATTAGCACTTTTTGTTTGGGGATTTCGCTCAAATAAATCAGAGAGTTGATCAACTATTTTCCAACAACTGCTGCCGGTCTTACTTCCGTACCTATCGTATTTGTAAGACCGTCGCCCAGTTCATTACGATATTTATCTGCGATTTCATTTAACTGTTTTACGATCTCAGGATATTGGGCTATTACATTTCTGTCTTCACCCGGATCAATCGCAAGGTCATACAAACCCATCGGCACATCTACAATCGCAGATTTTCCGGGATATCTGTCGCCACCGATTGTAGCGGGTGGCCCATAGGTTTCTGACTTGCAGGGAAAAACTAATTTCCATCTTTGGTTACGAATAGCTTTTAAATTATCCTTATCATAATAATAAACAAATGTTTCTCTTGGATTCGCATTTTTATCGCCGAGCAGAACTTTTTTAAAATCTACACCATCAATTTTTTTTACCGGCATTGGCGCATGACATATATTCATCAGCGTAGGCAAAATATCCATTGTTGTAAGCAGCTTATTACAAACCGTTCCCGGATGCGTATTGCCGGGCCAGCTCATAATACACGGCACTTTTAAGCCGCCATCCCATGCTGTGGCTTTGCCTTCACGCAGGCCGCCGGTATTGCCGGCATTGTTGCCAAACGTAAGCCAGGGTCCGTTGTCGCTGGTAAAAATTACGATGGTGTTATCCAATAAATTGTTTTCTTTTAATGCTTTCATCACTTCGCCCACAGACCAATCCACTTCTTCCATCACATCGCCAAACAAACCTGCACCGCTTTTCCCCTTGAACTTATCGGATACTCCCAACGGCACATGTACCATGGAATGCGCGAGGTAAAGAAAGAATGGATCGCTCTTATTCTTTTTTATAAAATCAACTGCTTTTTGAGTGTATTCTGTAGTCAACTGGTCCTGGTCATCAAAAGATTTTATAATTTTTATCGTTTCATTTCCTTCTATCAGGGGTAAAGGTGGATACTTTGCACGCCAGAAAGAAGTGTCTTTCCAGGGCTTGCCATCATAGTCATAAGGCCACATGTCGTTAGAATAAGGTAATCCGTAAAATTCATCAAATCCGTATTGCAATGGAAGATGAGGCACTTTGTGACCGAGGTGCCATTTTCCTACTATAGCCGTTCTATAGCCTACCGGTTTCAATAATGCTGCGATGGTTTGTTCTTTTGGGTTCAAAGCGATTTTTGCGTTTTGGTCAATCGCTCCATGTATTCCAATCCTGGTCGGATAGCAGCCGGTAAGTATGGCGCTTCTTGACGCAGTACAGATGGCCTGCGCTGCATAAAAATCAGTAAATCTTACACCGTTTGCTGCCAGTGCATCTATATTCGGAGTTTGATAAGGGCCTCCTCCAAAACATACCGGATCGCCATAGCCCATGTCATCCATGAATATGATAACTACGTTTGGGTGAGTTGAATTTTTTTCAGTTTCGTAATTTTTATTAAAATTCCATGATACCAACATAATGGCCAGCAAAAGGAAAATGCCGGATGAATAAAGGATTTTTTTTGTCATTTTTTTTGAAATTTAATTTTTTTGGAATAATGCAGCTGATTTCACACTTGCGTGGCTCAAGCTCTGTCCGAACTGGTTCATCCCCGTCCGACCGAGTCATCCGGGAGGGTATTCAGACAGGCATTCACACGGATTTTTTTAACCGGTGAACAAGCTTTATTTTATTAAAGGAAGAAAATAAATACCCCAAATGAATCATGTGGATTTTTGCTGAATTTTTAAAATTGAATTCTTATTGCTTAAACAAAATAATTTCCGCATCGTTTTTTTGAAAACTTCCAGGTGTGCTTCTGCCGTCATTGATGATTTTTTTTGTTTGATAAGTCAGTGTTTTTATCACATCCGGATATTTATCTTCCAGATTTTTTGTTTCGCTTATATCATTTTCAACATCATATAATTGTAAGGAAGGCAATTTCAATTCTTTGGCTATTTTTTGCGTAGGATACCCCCATCCACCGGAACCTCCACAAAATTCAAGTTTCCATTTTCCCTGCCTGATAGCAAAATAACCATCACCTGAGTGCATGATAAGATATTTTCTTTGGTAATTGCCTTTATTAGTAAGCAAAGGCATTAAATCATAACTATCTTCAGCAGCAGTAGCGGGTAATTTTTTTTGAATGATATCAGCACAGGTTGCCATAAAGTCTGTGAGGCAAACCGTAGAATCGCACGCACTGCCGGGCCTGATTTTTCCGGGCCATTTTACAATAAAAGGAATTCGATGGCCACCTTCAAAAATATCAGACTTGGCGCCTCTGAATACATAACTTGGGTTGTGGCCATATTTTGCCAGTTCCTTAAAATTAGCCATAGGTGAACAACCGTTATCGCTGGCAAAAATAATGATGGTATTATTTTCTATACCCGCATCATGTACCGCTTTTGTTATTTTTCCTACCATGGCATCTACCATCAACACAAAATCGCCGTATGCATTCATGCCACTTTTTCCTGCAAATTCTGTGGTAGGAAGCATAGGCGTGTGCGGTGCAGTCATAGCAAAAAATAAAAAGAAGGGTGATGCAGATTTGGACTGGGTGGTAATATAATCAACTGCTTTGCCGGTTAAGGTTGGCAAAACTTCTATATGATTAAAATCATTTCCTATCGGGCCTTCTCTCCAAAAACCCTGGCCGGTAGTGGCGTTAATAGTGTCTATACTTGTGGCGGTAATGTGATCATTTTTTATGTACAAATAAGGAGGAATATCGAGCGAAGCAGTGATCCCGAAAAAATAATCAAATCCTTTTGTTGTAGGGCCATCAGCAATTGGCAAAGTATAATTAATCTTTCCTGATTTATCTTTTCCCCAGCCAAGCCCCAAATGCCATTTACCAATACAGGCCGTATGGTATCCATTTGACTTTAGTAAGGATGCAACAGTCATCCGGTTTTTTGCTATCAACGGAGTGTCGTCGCTCCATAATACACCGTGCTGCAAACTTGTTCTCCAAGCGTACCTGCCGGTTAAAATTCCATAACGCGTGGGGGTGCAAAGGGCAGAGTTGCTGTGGGCATCGGTAAATTTCATTCCACCGTTTGCAAGCGCATCAATATGCACTGTATTTAATTTTGAGTTTTCATTTAATGCGCTCACATCACCATAGCCCATATCATCGGCCAGAATGTAAATGATATTGGGGCGCTGCTTTTGAGCATACAAAGTAGATGTTATAATAAAAGCAATAATCAGGTAAACAAACTTTTTCATGATTTTTTCTTTTATGAATTTATCAGCAATGTTTTATCAGCAATTGTTTATAGTGAAAATCTATAAGGGTTACCGGGCACTGCAATGCGCTGCTGCAAGTTATAGGTTTTCCACTTTTATTACCCAGACATGATTAGAAACAGATTTTAAATTTTCAGGAACTGAAATTTCAAGCCCGTCATCTGTTTGCTTCCATTTTAATTTTGTTTTTGAGCCAATCATCTGCAACCGGCTTTTCTTGGTTAATTCCATATCTTTTAATAGAATTTTATTATCGGGGAATTGCATTAAAAATATAAATTTTGTTTTGCCATCTTTGGTCTGTGTGTACCTGATATCATCTTCTTCTCCAAAAATTTTATACATCCTTGTTCCATAAATGGCCTCGCCGTTTTGTTTTATCCATGTGCCTATTTCTTTTAATCTGCTATAAGCTATAGGGTCCCATTCGCCATCAGGGCCGGGGCCGATGTTCAGCAAATAATTGCCGCCTTTACTTACAATATCCACCAATTTTTTTATCAGCTCATCAGCGGGTTTATAAATATCGTCCTTTACATAACTCCAGCTATTGCCCATGGTCATGCAGGTTTCCCACGGATAAGGCAGACCTGTCTCAGGGATATGCTGTTCAGGAGTAAGATAATTTTGCTGCGGCCCCGGAACGGCTCTGTCAACCACTATCAAACCGGGCTGTTTTGCTCTTGCTTCTTTTGCCAATAAAGGCATGTCGATATCCTGGCTTTGGGAATTAAACTCAAAAAGATTGTCCTTTCTGTTTTGTAAATATTCTTCGTTTATTTCTTCATCCGTTTTTTTGCGAACCCAACCACCATCCAGCCAAAGGATATCTACTTTTCCATAACCAGTCATCAATTCATTAATTTGATTGTGCGTGTAGTCAACAAATTTTTGCCATTGTTCCGGATGCTGCTTAATAGAATAATTTACATTCCGGTCCAGCGGTGGAAATCGTTTCCACCAATAATAATCGCTGTGCCAGTCGGGTTTCGAAAAATAGGCGCCTATCCAAAAATTATCTTTTCTGAAGGCGTCAAAAATTTCTTTAGTCACATTGCTGCGCGGGTCCGTGGAAAAAGGGCAATCTTTATCCGTGATTTTATAATCGGTGTATTTTGTATCGAACATACAAAAACCATCATGATGCTTGGTGGTAAAAATCATATACTTCATCCCTGCATCTTTAGCCGCCGCAGCCCATTCTTCCGGATTAAACTTCGTTGGATTAAAAGTCTTTTTTAAATCTTCATAATTTTTTAAATACTCAAAATAGTTTTCAGCTCCCTGTTGTACTCTTGCGCCCGTTGCCCAGCCTACATCTTCGGGACAGATACTCCAACTCTCCACAATACTACGCTGACTGTAAGCGCCCCAATGCATCAGCAGGCCAAATTTCAGGTCCTGCCACTGTTCCAGTTTTTTCTGAACCAACGTGTCAGGGTCGGGGTAATATTTTTGTTCCTGTGCAAATACATTTATATTACTGAGAAAAACAATAGCAATTAAAATCAGCAAAGGTTTTGGAAATGGTTTTGTTAGTTTCATGTTTGAGTTTTATGTTTTTAATTTTCCTTATTTGAGCAAAATAGAATTATGAAAAAGTTGTTTATTTTCTGATTTTAAAAATACGTGTTGTTGATCAGAAACTCTGTGACAGTACTGTTTCGGTATTCATATTGAAAACCAAAATTAGCGCTTCTAAAAAGAAATAACGTTGCTATGTAAATGTTTGAATCAATCTTAGTTTTCTTGTGCTCAAGATCAAAGCATTTTTTTTAAAAAACTTCCTGCTACGACGATGCTACGTTTCATACCATAGCAATCTTCACAAAGGAAAGCAACTTTCTAAAACTGTTGTTGATGTATTTTACCATTTTCTTCTTCGATATTCTAAATTGGACGATAAAATCGCCACGCTGTATTGGAAGAATCCAAAACGTATGCTGTTATATTCTGTATAAAATACGAAGTATTTTCCTTTGTGTTCTCCGTCTGCCGACCAGGCAGGTTAGTGATTTTGTGGGATTTTTTTTGTTCCCACTAAGACACGAAGACCACGAAGTATTTATTTCTGCGAAATAATTTTATGAGATGCCAATTTTAAAAATTGTTTAAAAGCAAAATAAGCATTCTGTCTGCAAATCTATTTTTCAAAAGAAGGCTTTTAAAAATTCACTGATTTGCCCCTTGTGAATTATAAACGATTCAAAAAACGAATGGTCGACAAGTCGCGGCAGGCAAACAAATAAGAGAGATTTTTATTTCAGGTCAAAAAAAACCTCATAAAAGCTAAAGTTTTATGAGGCTAAAATATATTCTTGTAAAATTCCCCTATTTATATTTTCCCATCCGCTATCAACTTAGCAGCAACCAATCTTCTCGCCTCTTTGCTATTGAAAGGGGCTGTTTTTGTAAACCGTTTCAAACCAAGCAACATCATTCTTTGTTCATCGCCTTCGGCGAAAGAATTGATGGCTTCTTTGCCCGCTTTTGCCAATGCATCCACCGCATCATTCAGATAAACATGAAGCATCGCCAATTGAATTTTATTATTTTCTTCACCTGTTGTTTCTACTGCTTTCATCACACGAAGCAACATGCTTTCTGAAACAAAAGTCTCAATAGCCATGTCTGCGATGTTCATGATGATTTCCTGTTCTTTGCTCAACGTTGTCATTAGTTTTTGTACCGCTGCTCCCGCTACCATTAAAATGCTTTTCTTCATGTTGGCAATGGTTTTTAATTCGGTTGCAAAAGGACCATCGTCTCCATCGCCGAATTCAGGAATGCTCATCAATTCTTTTTGCACGGCCATTGCGGGGCCCATCAAATCGAGTTGTCCTTTCATCGCACGTTTAAGCATCATGTCCACAGAAAGCAGGCGATTGATTTCATTGGTGCCTTCAAAAATTCTGTTGATCCGGCTATCTCTATATGCGCGACTAATCGTGTATTCATCACTGAATCCATTGCCACCATGTATTTGTACGCCTTCATCTACCACATAATCCAATACTTCACTTCCGTGTACTTTTAATATGGCACATTCAATAGCAAATTCCTCTGCCGCTCCCAAAAGCGCTTCATTAAAGGGTTTGCCTGTAGATAGTAATTCATGCTCTTTCTCATCAATCCATTTGGCAGTACGATATAAAGCGCTCTCATCTGCATAAATTTTGATGGCCATTTCTGCCAGCTTATATTTTATGGCGCCAAATTTTGCAATCGGCATGTTAAACTGCTCGCGTGTCTTTGCGTATTCAATTGAATCGCTCAACGTCATTTTGGAACCACCAATTGCGGCGGCATCCAATTTTAGTCTTCCTATATTCAAAATATTAAATGCTATGATATGACCTCTTCCAATTTCACCGAGCACATTTTCTACAGGTACTTTGCAATCCTGGAAATACAATTGAACGGTAGAAGAACCTTTGATTCCCATCTTATGTTCTTCCTGTCCTTGTGTAAACCCTTCCATGCCACGCTCGAGTATAAATGCCGTAAACCCTGCCTGTCCGGCAGGCAGGTTATCGCCATCAATTTTTGCAAACACGGTAAAAACATCTGCGAAACCTCCATTCGTGATCCAGCATTTTTGTCCGTTTAACAGATAATATTTTCCGTCCTGAGATAGGGTTGCCGTTGTTTTGGCGCCCAATGCATCGCTACCACTCCCGGGTTCGGTTAATCCATAAGAACCTTTCCACTCGCCGCTTGCGAGCTTTGGAATA
>Ga0164241_10005640_pt1 | contig 11643 bp, 9 predicted proteins | sample OricomyardsoilBY_FD_108780 | JGI IMG/M metagenome (GOLD analysis project Ga0164241, IMG submission 108780) | Backyard soil microbial communities from Emeryville, California, USA - Original compost - Back yard soil (BY) | ecosystem: Environmental > Terrestrial > Soil > Unclassified | place: USA... | reverse complement strand
GGCAATAAAACCCAAGTGTATGTGATTAAATATAGTGGAGCCTAAACCATAATATGAAACTTTATCGAGCCCCATGTAGGTAACAAAATACCTGTCGCTTTGGTAAGTAGCTACTATTACTAACGATTGCAGCCATATCCACCAACCATAACTCAACTCTTGTTGTGCAATTGATTTATTTAACCCTAACCTAAACTTTAAAACAGGAATGGTTTTGCGTGTAAAATAATACTGCAACGCCATGTTTGCTACTAAAAATAAAACATTGGCCAATAGCATTTCCATTAAATGAAAACCCGATAGTAATAGCGCCATACCTATTACTAAATTACCAACCCTTAAAAAGCTATTAAGCAATGCCGACAGTTTAAACTTTTCGAACCCTTTAAATGTATTTTGAAAAATTTGCTCGCAAAATTTCAATCCCCCAATAAAAGCTGCCAACAAAACACAAATGGCAGTGTAGCTTTTTAAATCAGCTTCAATATTAAAAAGCCCTGCATACAACACAAGCAGCATTAAAACTACACCTATTAATAAACACAATAGCAGTAGTATAAGTGATATTAACAGGTTAGTATTTACGGTATCGGCTGCCCGCTTTATATCATTACTACCCCTGTATTTGGCTACATTGCGAAAGGTGGTAGTGCCTAAACCCAAATTAAGTACTTGAAGGGTAATGGTAATAGTTGTTGATAGCATGTAAATACCAAAAACCTTTTCGCCCAAATGATTAATAAAGAATGGAGTAAATACGAAAAACAGTACCGGGTACGTAAACGTATCCAGTAAACTCCAAAGGGTGTTATTTATATTCTTCGATTTAAAAAGCAAAATATATAAATCAGTCTTTCAGAAAAAAATGAGTTAAAACCGAGGCAACCATACCACCTGCAAAAAACACCCCCATCCATTTAGCAAGCAAAAACCACAACGGTTTATAGGGCCATTTACCTGTTATTTCGAAAGGCTGAACCAACTCAACAGGCTTATATATTTTTAATGAGCTAACTGCATCTTGCAATTTATCGTTTATTACCTCCGTTTGTTTAAATAGCTCCTCGGGTGCTATGTTTAAGTTGGTAACGGCCGAGCTGGCAGCACCTTTGCGCAAAAACTGATTATAGCTTTCTTTCATTTCATCCAACTTGGCAAGTTCGGCACGCCAATGCTCAATTTCGGCATTTAACTTTTCCACTACTAATTCATTACGCGATACATTGTATGGATTGCTATTAAAGTATAGCAGTATAGCTTGCTGCAGCTTCGGGAAAACTTCTTTAGTTTCAGCAGCGCAGGTTAGTTTAATAATGCCGGGTTTCATGGCGTTATCAAAATACAAGGGTTGGTCGTACTCATTAACCCCTTCAAAACCGGTTACATTTTTTATATCCGCAATACTCATTTTCAGCATTAAAGCCAATTGGGCATCTTCCCCCTTATCTTTTAAATACTGCATGTTGTTTATTAACTCGCCATAGTACTTTCGGGTAAGTTCGGTATTATTAATTACCATAGTGGCGTAGTACCACTTATGCTGTATGGTATATTTGTAATATCCATATCCCGCACCTACTACAATTAACAGTAGCCAAATGTACCACCGCTTACGTAGTGCCTCAAAAACAAAGCTAACAGTATTAGCCACCAAAACACGTATTTCAGCTGCTGTCACCATCATTTCGCTTACCGAAATTTCGTCTTTTAGCTCATTACCTTTGTTATCAGTATCCATTCCAATAATTTGCGTTGCCCGAATTTAATATTAGCCGTTACAAGTTCAATTAAGATGAATGACTTATTTTCGGAAAAATTTTGCACTGTTTGAATAAGGTACTATTATTTAATCCACGCTCGGCCAATTATAAAGCTCGTATACCCAACTCGGTGTTACAGGCAGCGGCATCTATTGATGATAAATATGAATGGGCGATAGTGGATGGCAATTTAGAAACAAACCCACTTGAAAAAATAATAGCCTATTTAAACACGGGCGAGTATAAATACTTTGGAGTGACCGTTATGCCCGGGCCGCAACTAACACAGGCAATACCTTATACCCAATATGTACATACCAACTACCCCGGTATAAAAATAATATGGGGAGGCTACTTTGCTGCCAATCAGCACAAAAGTGTAATAACATCGGGGTATATTAATGCAGTAATAAACGGACCCGGCGATCGTGCCTTTCCGATGTTGTTAAATGCCTTTGAAAATAACTTACCATTAGCTGCTGTACCTAATATTATTTATTTAGAAAACGGCGACATAATAACCACCCAAAAAGATTCGCTGTACGACCAAGATACATTACCCGATTTGCCCTATAACAAGTTGAATACTTTTTATAGCCTAAACAATTATTTAGGCAAAAGCTATTTGGGTACACGCACCATAGCCTACCACTCAAGCTTTGGATGCCCGTTTACCTGTTCGTTTTGCGCGGTGGTGCCGTTATACAATGCCAAATGGAGAGGACAAAGTGCCGAAAAAATATACAGAAATATTAAATACCTGATAGATAAGCACGGGGGTAATGCCATTGAGTTCCACGACAATAATTTTTTTGTAAATGAGAAACGAACGGTTGAGTTTGCAAAACTGATAAAGAACGATAACCTTATTTGGTGGGGAGAGGGCAGAATTGACACTATAGACAGGTATAAAGATGAATCGCTGGCATTGATGCGCGAAGCCGGTTGTAGAATGATATTTTTTGGTGCCGAAACAGGCAACGATGCCATACTTAAAAAGATGGATAAAGGGGGTACGCAAACAGGTGAGCAAATATTACGGTTTGCCGAGCGTATGAAAAAGTTTGATATAATACCCGAGTATTCGTTTGTGTTAGGTACACCTGCTGATACTGATGAGGAAGTGATGAGCCAAATTGATGGCGATATTGATTTTATACTAAAGGTAAAAAAGGTAAATCCGGCTACTGAAATTATTATGTACATGTACACGCCGGTGCCTACCGAGGGCTCGGATATGTACGAAGAGGTATTAAAGGCAGGGTTCCATTTTCCTGAAAAATTAGAAGATTGGCTGAATTTAGAATGGCAAAATTTCGATTTGCGTAAAAACCCGTTAACGCCGTGGCTAAAACCTGATATGGTTGATAAAATAAAGAATTTTGAAACGGTACTTAATGCTTATTATCCTACAGTATCTGACATAAAATTGAAGCCATACCACCGCAAAATATTACGCACCCTATCATCGGTAAGGTTTAAAAATAAATTGTACAGGTACCCTTATGAATTAAAGGCCTTACAAAAAATATTACGTTACCGACAGCCAGAAACCGAAGGCTTTTAACGAATACCCAATGAGGAATTTTATAAAAAAGGTAATATTCAGGCTATATAAACCTTATGCTATGCGCATTATAGCTAAGGATAGACAGTATAGCTATCAAGCTTACTCAGTTTATGTGCCTAAGGGCATATTCCACCCAGGGCTATTTTTTAGCACCAAATGGATGTTGCATAATACACTAACATACAACCTGCAAAATAAGGCCCTGCTTGAAGTAGGCTGCGGTAGCGGTTTAATTAGTATAGCGGCTGCAAAAGCCGGAGCTGTGGTAACGGCTATTGATATTAACCCCTTGGCTGTGCAAACCGCGAAAAAAAATGCTGTCACTAACTGTGTAAATATTGAAGTTGTTGAATCGAATATGTTTAGCGCATTAAGTGGCAGGACTTTCGATTATGTGTTAATTACTCCCCCTTATTACAAAAAGGACCCCAAAAACGATGCTGAAAAGGCGTGGTATTGCGGCGAAAACATGGAATACTTTGAATTATTATTCAAAAGCCTTGCCTTGCATATAAAAGCAGATAGCACCGTACTTATGATTTTGAGCGAAGACTGTGACATTAAGGGGATAACTCAAATTGCAAATGCCAATCATTTCAAACTCAGCCTTAACAAAACCAAGGTAATATGGCTTGAAGAAAACTACATTTTCAAGATCTTACTTACTCAATAGGAGCTTTCCCCTATCTTACCCTATTGATTTAATAGATTATTCTATTTTAGCGTTTTAAATAGAATAATGACTGAATCTCATTTTAGAAGTATTATTAAAGGTATATCTTGGCGTGTAGTAGGTACTTTCGATACTATTATACTATCGTTTTTACTTACCGGGCATATTGCCGTAGCGCTTAAAATTGGCTTCACCGAAGTATTAACTAAAATAGCGCTTTATTATTTACATGAACGAGTATGGCTATTCTTTATAAAAGATAAGGCGCAAACTTCAATTATATCGCTTATTAAGGCAATAACCTGGCGTACAGTAGGTACTATTGATACGATGCTGTTAGGTTGGTTTTATTCGGGCAACCCTCTTACAGGTTTAAAAATAGGCTTGGTAGAAGTGTGTACCAAAATAGTACTGTATTACATACATGAAAGATTATGGAGCAGAGTACCTCTTGGCTCGGTGCGCAAATGGTTTGGCTTAAAACCCTTACCTAAAGATAATCAAAGCACTTCGGCTACCACAAATACACTACCCGAAACCAACACCATATCGGAGCTTTGAGCATTTAGCTTAGCAGCCTTAAAGGCTTGCCTTACCGTTTTATAGCTTTTACCCTTTAACTTGTATTTAGCGGCTTGTTCTGCCAATTCATCGGCACTTAATGCACGCGGCATATCGGCGTTGCAAAAATAGTAAGTTGCCTTTTGGGGTAACACACTCAGGTTTTTGCTTATGTCCTTATCCCCTACCGTACCATATACAATATGCAGTTTATTGTACTTTGTAATTCGTAATTGCTTTACCAATTGTTTTAAGCCACCCTCGTTATGTGCGCTATCAAAAACTACGGTTGGCTTTTTACTAACTACCATCCAGCGGCCAATAAAATTGGTATTGCTGCGCACATGCAGCAATCCGCTTTTTAACGCGCGTTCAGTAATATTTATTCCTTGCCCCTTCAACACTTTAATTGCAGCTAAAGCGGTGCGTATATTTCTTTGCTGGTATGTGCCGTGCAAATCGCTATTGTATTTGGCAAACCGCATCTTATCAGCAAAGTGTATTTCAGCTTTGTTGCGTTTGGCAACTTTCAAAAATACGGGCTTAGTTTCCAATTGTGTTTCGCCAATTACTACGGGGGTGTTGGGCTTAATAATACCTGCTTTTTCGCCTGCAATTTTTGCAAGGGTGTTGCCCAAAAATTGTGTATGGTCGTAACTGATGTTTGTAATTACAGACAGCAGCGGGGTTATAACATTGGTAGAATCGAGCCTACCGCCCATGCCCGTTTCAATAACTGCATAGTCAACCTGTTGTTGCTTAAAATATTCGAAAGCCATAACGGTTGAAATTTCGAAAAACGAGGCGTTGATGTGGGCAAACTTTTCTTTGTTCTGCACTACAAATTTGGTTACAAATTGTCTACTGATAAGTTTGCCATTTATTTTGATGCGCTCGCGGTAATCTTTATAATGCGGCGATACAAACACCCCCACTTTGTACCCCTGTTGTTGCAATACCGATGCTATAATATGTGTTACCGAACCTTTGCCATTAGTACCTGCTACGTGTATGCATTTTAAGCCCTGCTGCGGGTTATCCATTAAATTGCAAAGGGCGGTTATGTTATCCAAATTATTACGATATGCAGCAGCCCCCATCCTTTGAAACATGGGCAGTTGCTGTAACAGGTATTCTAAAACTTGTTGGTAGGTCATGCTAAAGCAAAATACAATTTAAATACATTTCACGCAGAGGGCGCTGAGTTTTTTACGTAAAGAACCGCAGAGAAATAAATTTGTATTTATTACTTAACCTGGAAGATATAAGTAATGGTTCCTTTCTGCTCAGATGGTGCTTTAGGATCAGGATTAAAAGTGGCACGGCGGGCAGCATTAATGGCGTTAGTTACATTGCACTCATCAAACGTTGTTGACGAATACCTAACCTGTGTGGCATTAGTTACTTTGCCTTCGGGGTTTACAGTAATAGCAATAACTACCTTACCTTGCGTACTACATTTTACCGGGGGAGGAATACTTACTTTGTTCCTTCCTGACAAGCTATAACCACCGTTTAAATCTCCTTTACCGGGACCACTACCATCACCGCCATTACCGGTATAGTTGCGCGAATTAGGGTCACCATTGGGGTTGCCTTGGTCGCCGTTTCCGCCACCCGTTCCATCGCTGGTGCTGCCGTTAGGTTTGCCATAAGTGCCTTTCTGAAAAGTAGCATTAGGGTCGGCTACTTGCTTAGGCTCGGTATTCGTTGTTGTCGGTTTATTGCTTGTATTATTAGTAGTTGTATTCTTAGTGGGTTTAAATTGAGTATTTGGATCAACCGTTGGCTTAGGTTTTTGTACAGGCTTATCCTCCACCTTTTTAACTACCACATCATTTTCATTATCCTCTTCGGTCATTACAGGGTCTTCGGTATTTTGTTGTGGTGCCGAAGTGGCTGCACTTGCAGGTGCACTTTGCATAGGGCCGGGGTTGTACGACGTAGGTTGTTCATCGCCTGTACCTGCATCGTCAAAACCAAGGTTAACGGTCATACCACCTCCGTTTTCTTCAAAAGGCGGGTTGGGGGTTTCCAATATTTTGTAAATGAGGAAAAGCAATATCAGGGCATGAAATACCACCGTAGCTACTATAGCAATGGTAGTTTTCTTTTGCCTGAAAGTTTTTTCTTCTGCCTCAAACGATGATACAAACATCTATTTATCTCTTAGTTATACTGCTATGATGCACCAGCACCTTAAATTTCACAAATTCTATGTTATTTATTGGTAGTAGCCAAACTCATTTTCATTTTCAGCTTGTTAGCTATTGTCATTACATCTACCAAATTTTGTACCGAAATATTTCTATCGGGTTTTAATACAATGTTTGGTTGTAGGGTTGTATCGGGGTTGCTGAACGAAGCTAAAGCAGGCTCTAACTCATTAAACTGCATTTGCTTATTATTAAGGTAGTAGTTTAAGTTACTATCAATAGCCAAAACTAAATTTTGCTTACTTACCGCCTTACCTGCATTGGTTTTAGGCAAATTAACTTTTATAACCGATGGTGCAACCATGGTTGACATAATAAGGAAAAACAGCATTAAGAAGAACATGATGTCGTTCAGCGAATGCGTACTAACTTCCGATGTCATTCTGCTTTTTCTTCGTAACTGCATATTATTAATTAATTACACTGATTTAAAATGATTCCACCGATAGGGTGGTGATTTCAAATATTACTTGGTTGGTTCCTGTATCAGGTCGATAAACTCAACGGTAGTATTTTCTAACTGAAAGCTAACGCGGTCTATCATTGTGTTTAAATAGTGGAAACAAATGTGGGCAATAATACCCACCAACAAACCCGCTGCCGAGGTTATCATTTTTTCATACAAACCACCTGCTATTAAGCCAATGCTAATGTTATCGGCTAAGGATATGTTATAGAATATTTTAATTACTCCGCTAATGGTACCAATAAAACCAAGCATGGGGGCTATACCTGCTATAATACCCAGGTAGCTCATATTTTTTTCCAGTTTGTATATTTCCAGTTTACCTGTGTTTTCAACGGCACTTTCAATTTCCTTAACGGGTTTGCCCAAGCGCTTAATACCTTTTTCGAGCAAGCGGGCAATAGGGCTATTGTTGGCGCGGCACATGCTAAGGGCGGCATCCATTTTACCATCTAACAGCATGGTTTTAACATTAGCCATAAAATTAGTATCTACTTTCGATGCACGGCTGATGGTAATAAACCTTTCGATAGTTAGGTACACAGTAAAAACCGAAAGTATACCAATAGGTATCATTACCCAACCGCCTTTCATAATCAGGTCTAATAAACTCATGCTTGGCTGTGTGGCGGCAGCGCCTGCTACTGAAGCCGTATCTGCTACTATTTGAAGAAGGGTCATTATTAAATGGTTTTAAGGATAACGAATGGTTTACCCATTTTAGTATTACAAATCTGTTTTACTTACGCCTTAATACGTACCCCACTATTAAACCTTTTACTGTTGATTGTGTTGATTTAAAGACGTAAACAACTGATATAAATCATAGCGCATGCCCGATTGGGACTGTATTTAGCGTTTTTCATTACATTTGGTGATATAGCTTAAACACCGGGGCAATAAATGCACACAAGAAAACTTTGGATACTTCTAACATTTGCAGTTATTACGGCAAGTACTTTACTACTATCATCGTACAGGCCTGCCGAAAATAATTTCCATACCGAAGCGGAGTTACAAAACCTTAGAGGGGGCGCCCGCTCGCCAATTGATAGTGGTGAATATTTTTTAGGCAGCGTGCGCTGCCAAGGCTGCCACGGGTTCGACACACTGCACCAAGCCAATGTAGATGAAAATGGCAAGGACGTAAACCTTTACGATGACTGGGAGAGCACCATGATGGCGCTTTCGGCTAAAGACCCTTTGTGGCGGGCTAAAGTAAGCCACGAAATAATGGTTAACCCGGCACATGCGAATGAACTGCAAACCAAATGTACCAGTTGCCACGCACCTATGGGGCATTACAGCGCCATGTTTAAAGGCCAACAATATTACACACTTGCCGATTTGTTGAATGATACCTTAGGCTTAAACGGTGTGGCCTGCGGTGGCTGCCACGAAATAGGTTCCGATAGTTTAATACCACTTGAGTTTTCGGGGAATGTACATTACGATACTAACCATGTTGAGTACGGGCCATTTACCAACCCCGATATTGGCCCTATGCAATTATACGTGGGCTTAATACCTACACACAGCCACCACATGAGCACCAGCAAGGTATGTGCCGCCTGCCATACTTTGCAAACCAAAACTGTTGACTTAAACGGAAACTATACAGGTAACACTTTTACCGAGCAAGCTACTTACCACGAATGGCTGAACAGCAGCTTTAACGATAGCCAACCCTGCCAGCATTGCCACATGCCACAAATAAACGACCCTGTTGTGCTTGCTAATGGCTACCAAAACTTAACGCCGCGCAGCCCTTTTAACCTGCACAAGTTTATGGGTGGCAACGCTACCATGTTAAAGCTGATAAAGCAGAATAAAAATGCATTAGGGATTGAGGTACCTGATATGAATTTCGATAGCACTATTAATGTTACTTTGGATTTACTTCGCCATTCGAGCGTAGATATGAATTTGGGTATAGATTCAATAACTACCGATACGCTGTTTGTTAGCGTGCAGCTAACGAATAAAGCAGGGCACAAATTCCCGAGTGGGTACCCAAGCCGCCGCGCATTTTTGCAGTTTGCGGTTACGGCGGGTAACGATACTGTTTTCAAATCGGGTATGCTGCAACCCGATTACGAAGTTGAGGGCCACGATGCGCAAGTAGAGCCGCACTATAACACTATTACCAACCCTAACCAAGTACAGATTTATGAAATGGCCATGGGCGATGTAAATAACAACCGTACTACAGTTTTGGAACAGGCTGCCGTTGAGTTGAAAGATAACCGCCTACCCCCTGCCGGGTTTACTACTCAACATTATGCATACGATACTACACGCATAGTAGGTAACGCCGAAACCGACCCCGACTTTAACAGCAATGGCAGTAACGAAGGAACAGGCAAGGATATAGTACATTACCACATACCGCTTAATGGTACAACAGGTAACCTAAACGTGCAGGCAGCTTTGTACTACCAAAGCATAGCGCCGGGCTTTTTAACCAACATGTTTAGTATGCATAGCGCGCAAATTGACAGCTTTAAAAACATGTACCAAGCGGCTGATAAAGCCCCTGTATTAATTGCCAGTGGCATGGCCGATAGCGTACTAATACCTACCGGAATAAATACTATTACAAGCGATAACTGGAACGTTTTCCCGATACCAAGTGCCAACGGGCAAGTTATATTAACAAGCAAAGGCAACCCAGTAATTAACCGTATTGAAATATGGGACGCGGCAGGCCGAAAAGTGAATGAATATTATTTTAATACACACAACAGCCAATACATTGTAAACCTGCCGGTTAATAGCGGAATTTACTATCTTAAAATATATAGCGGCAATAGCTACGCCGTTAAAAAAGCGGTGCGCCAATAACCAAATGGGGGCAACGTTAAAAAAAGGTTTATTAATTGGTAATAAACTACATTTGGTAACATTTGCTCATTAAAAAATTGCTATCATGAAAAAAGGTTTTTACCCGTTTTTATTAATGCAAATTTGTACCATGGGTTTAGCAGCCCAATTAGCCCCCTTCTCGTTTACCAATGCTAACGCAAAATTAACGAACCCTATTTTTCATAGTGGTTGTGCGCTTAGTGTAGTTGATATGGATGGCGACGGCATGGACGACATAGCCCGCCTAAACAATGGCAACGATTTGTATTACGAAATACAGCGCACCGATAGCACTTTTAAAAGCATACACATAGGCCAACCCGGAGGTGGTAGTGCATGGAGTATGGTAGTAGGCGATGCTAATAAAGACGGCGTACGCGATGTGGCAGTTGGCTTTAATGGCAGCGCATCGTTATTAGTACCTAATACTAACTTAGTGGGTGCTAACATCAGTACATTGCCTTCAAGCGGTTTCTTTTTGCAAAACATGAACTTTGCCGATATTGATAACGATGGCTGGGCAGATATTTGGGGCTGTAATGATAATTCCACCAGCGTAATGTGGAAGAATAATAACGGGGTATTTAGTGTTAACCAGTTTTTTGATCCTACTAGTACTCCACCATTAGACAATTCAGGTAACTACGGAACTATATGGACTGATTTTGACAACGATGGCGATATAGATTTATACGTAGCACATTGCAGGCAAGGGGTTAACTCATCTTCGGACCCAAGGCGTATTAACCAGTTGTTTGTAAACAACGGTAACGGCACTTATACCGATGATGCAAGTAACACTTACGGCCTGCGTAATGGTGCACAAACCTGGACCAGCAGCTTTGAAGATATTGATAACGATGGCGACTTAGATTGTATAATTACCAACCATGATGTACCCAGCCAAATATTTGAAAACGATGGCACGGGGCATTACACCGATATTACTGCCGGAAGCGGATATGTAGTAAACATAACTGCTTACCAAAGCAAAATGGCCGATTTTGATAATGATGGTTTTGTTGATATTATGATTTCAGGGTCAAATTCAACCCCGCGTATATTCCATAACAACCATGATAAAACATTTACACTGTTAACCGATCCGTTTAATGGCGCCGATATGCAATCGTTTGCAGTAGGCGATTTGAACCACGACGGGCGTATGGATATATATGCAGGTTATGCAACAGGCTATACCACCCCAAGCGGCATTAACGATGTAATATGGATGAACACTACCGATAACGGCAACCACTTTGTAACATTCAGTTTACAGGGTACTACCAGCAACCGCGATGCCTTGGGCGCACGTGTTGAAATATATGGTGCGTGGGGCAAGCAAATACGCGAAGTACGTGCAGGCGAAAGCTATGGTACTACAAATACCTTTATGTGTCATTTTGGTTTAGGCACAGCAACCATGGTTGACTCAGCTATTGTACGTTGGCCATCGGGTTTGGTAAGTACCTTGTACAACCGCCCTGCCGATCAGTTTATTAATGTTATTGAAGGGGTATGTTCTTCGGAAG
>Ga0164241_10005639_pt1 | contig 11646 bp, 6 predicted proteins | sample OricomyardsoilBY_FD_108780 | JGI IMG/M metagenome (GOLD analysis project Ga0164241, IMG submission 108780) | Backyard soil microbial communities from Emeryville, California, USA - Original compost - Back yard soil (BY) | ecosystem: Environmental > Terrestrial > Soil > Unclassified | place: USA... | reverse complement strand
CACCGTACGCATCGCCAGGACGCAGGATGCGTCGGCCGTCGCACATTTCAGTCTCGAATTGCAGGACCTTGCCGGCGAGGACTTCTGCCTTACTGCGGTACGCTACTGAGGCGTTGGGCCAGCGCGACGAGGCCTGCACGAGCGCCATCGTCGCGTCGAGATCCGCATCCGTGGCCGCGTTTGAGTTGTTGTTCCCAGGCGCTTCGCACTTGTTGGTCTTCCAATTCATCAACCCGTTCTTGTCGAGATGATCTTGGTAAAACTTCCAAAGCCCGTCGAATAGCGACTGATCGGCCATCGCTACCGAGAGCAGCATGCCGTAGCCGATGCCTTCGGACACGACCGCGCCCTCGTTGACGACGACCAAGGAACCGTTCGAGCACGCCTCGACGTGCGCCGCCTTCCACGCGGCGTACTCTGCTTGCAGTCGAGCTTCATCGATGCTGGCGGACTTTGCGCCATTCCAGATCGCTGTCGGCGCAGTCCCCAGGCCATTCGAGCCGCCCGCACCTGCCGCGGTCGTCGGAGCGTTGGCGCTGGCCGCGGTCCCGCCAACTTCAGAGAGGGAACCCGCGCTGCCTTGCGTGCCGGCTTTTCCCCCGGCGCCTGCGCCTGCACTTTGGATATTCCGCGAGCCCGCGGGGTCTGCGCTGTCAGCACCGGCGTCGGCGCAGGCCGGCAGGATGGCCGAAATGAGCGCTAAAAGCGGCAATAGGAGGCGGGTTGTCATCGAAGCAAACACGCAAACGTTAAGGGTAAGCCTTACTGTGGCGCCAGAAGCTCACTCTGGCCACAGCAATCGGCATGACGCCAATTTGCGGTGTGGTGAAGCCCGATACTCTGTCGTACCCGGGGACCCACCGCTGTTGCTCGCGCGCAATCAGCGACCAAGCTGAAACAGTTCGGAAGCTTGCGCTGCTATTCGGCGGAACGAGCCAGCTCGACGACGGGCGGCGGAAGGGCCGAGGTTAAGTTGCTCGGCAGCTTTTGCACGATGCCCCAGGTGCGCACCTGTGCGTCCATGGCGGGTGCCGGTTCCACGGGAACGCGACGTCGGTAACCGCCATCCGGCTGCATCTCGTACACGCGTTGGTTGTCGAGTTCGAGTGGCAACACGCATTCATTGCGAATGCGCGTGCGAATCGCTTCACTCGTCACGGGAAACATCACCTCGACTCGGCGATCGAGGTTGCGCGGCATCCAATCAGCCGACGACAAGTAGAACTCTTCCTCGCCCTCGGGACCGAACAAGAACACGCGTTCGTGCTCCAGAAACCGCCCCAGCAGCGAATACACCCGGATTCTTTCCGAGATCCCGGGCAGCCCCGGACGCAAGCAACAAACCCCGCGCACCACGAGCTCGATTTCGACGCCAGCGCGTGACGCTCGATAGAGCTCACGGATGATTCCGGGATCCACCAACGCATTCAGCTTGGCGACGATACGGGCGGGCTCCCCAGCCAACGCGCGCGCGACCTGCTTCTTGATCAGTGAGAGCACGGTTTCGCGCAACGTCACTGGCGCGACGGCGAGCTTGCGGTAATTGAAGCTCGTAGAAAATCCGGAGAGTGAGTTGAAGAGCTCGGAAGCGTCCTCACCAATTTCGCTGTCGATGGTGAACAGGCCCGTGTCGGTGTAGAAGCGCGCCGTACCTGCGTTGTAGTTGCCGGTCGAGAGGTGCACGTAGCGGCGCAGCTCGTGGCCTTCACGGCGCACGACGAGCAGTACCTTGGCATGCGTCTTCAATCCCGCTGCGCCGTAGAAGACGTGAACTCCCGCGCGCTCGAGCGCGCGCGCCCAGCCGATATTGTTTTCTTCGTCGAAGCGCGCCTTGAGTTCGATCGAGACGGCAACCTGCTTGCCGTTTTCTGCGGCGTGCATCAGCGCCCGCACGGCTTCCGAGTTGGAACCCGCGCGATACAGCGTCATTTTGATGGCCAGCACGTTGGGATCTTCGGCGGCGCGACGTAGGAACGTGAGCACCGGCGTGAACGCCTCGTACGGGTGATGAAGTAGGATGTCGCCTTGGCGGATGGCCGCAAACGGGTCACCCAGTTCGCTCAACTCATGCGGGACACGCGGGACGAGTGGCGCGTCGTGCAGATCCGCTCGCGGGATCTGCGAAAGCGCGAGGAGCCCAGAAAGACCCAACATGCCGGCGGTCTCGTAGACGTCGTCTTCGTCGATCTCGAGTTTTTCGAGAAACAGCTTACGAATGCGATCGGGAACTCCCGGTGACAATTCCAGCCGCACGGCGGCCCCGAAGCGGCGCTGACGCAGTTCGCGATCGATGGTCGCGAGCAGGTCGGCGGCTTCGTCTTCGAGGATGTCGAGGTCCATGTCACGAGTGACGCGGAACGGGTAACAACCAACCACGTTCACCCCCGGGAACAAGTCCGAGAGGTTGCCCGCGATCAGCTCCTCGAGCGCCACGTAGTCGGAGCCTTCGGCGCCGCGCGGGGAGCTCTCACCCTGTGGTGCAATCAGCACGAAGCGCGGCAGGCTCTCCGGCACTTTGATGCGCACGAAACGCCGTTCGGAGGTGAGCGGATTTTCGGCCTCGACCGCCAAGGAGAGCGATAGATTGGATAGGAACGGGAACGGGTGCACCGGGTCGACCGCGAGCGGCGTGAGCACCGGGAATACGGAGCGCCTGAAATACGCGCGTGCCCATGCTCGCTGTTCTTCCGACAGCTCGGCGAAGCTGCGCACGCGGATTTCGCTCTTGTGTAGTTCCGGCAGGAGCTCGTTCAACCACAGCGACACCGCCGCTTGTGTCAAGCGCACGACCAGCCCGCGAATTCGCGCGAGCTGCTCGACGGCGGACAAACCGTCCGGAGCCGTCCCTGGCGCTTGCGACTGCAGCTGCTCGTGCAGACCAGAGACTCGAATCATGAAGAACTCATCCAGATTCGAGCCGAAGATCGCCAAGAACTTGAGGCGTTCGAGCACCGGCCAACTGCGATCACGGGCCTGATCCAAAACGCGCTCGTTGAACGCGAGCCAACCGAGTTCACGGTTGAGATAGAGTTCGGGGTTGTTCAGTTCCTGTTCGTCACAGGGAGGCTCTGGTGGATACATAGTCGAGTCAGCTGCTGAGTGCGGATTCAGTGCGACGAGTGTCTCGCATTCGTGCGTCATTCGTGTCACGCGTTGGCGGCGTGAAACGTACGTCAAAACGAGCGCTGTGTGTGAATTGCCGGCAATTCGTCACACGTTCGTCACGAAGCGCTATGCTGAGGGTCCGCGTGATCAGCCATCGAATTCACCGAAGTGTGTTGCTGTTGCTGGCGGCGTTCGCCACCGCGAGTCTTTACCCGCGAAATGTGCAGGCTAACGGCGCTTTTCCGGCGGTCAGTCAATTGGTGGCTGACCCCTCGGATCCGACGCACCTCGTACTGCGATCCAACTTCGGGCTCCTGATCAGCCACGATCAGGGTGACCAGTGGGATTGGGTCTGCGAGGCTGGCGTGGGCTATCAAAACGTCGAACCCGCGATTGCCGTCCTTAGCGACGGCACGACCATCGCCGCGCTACCGAACGGCATTGCGCGTAGCACGACGGAATGCGCGTTCGACCTGGGCGCTGGCGTCGAGGCTTATGTCGCCGACGTCGCGCGGATTCCCGACGCGCAGGGTGCAGCAGCCGCCGTCGCGGTGAGTGTGGATATCGACGCTGGGGTCTCGCAGGTCTGGCGCACGCTCGACGCTGGTCGTTCTTGGAACCAGCTCGGCGACACGCTTCCGGATTTGAACGCCACGACGCTCGACGTCGCAACCAATGATCGAGATACACTATACGTGAGCGGCATCGCACAGAGCGGGACAGTCAAGGGCGTGCTCGCGCGGAGCTCCGATGGCGGACGCACCTGGACTCGTTCGGAAGTTCCGGGTGCGAGCAAACTGAGCGCGCCATACATCGCGGCCATCGCGGCTGAAGATTCGAACACCCTGTACGTGCGCCTAAGCGGGTCACCGGGAAAGCTGCTGGTCTCCCATGACGGTGGCCTAGGGTGGGCAACCATTCTCGATTTCTCGGGACCTCTCGACGGCTTCGCGCTCTCGCCGGATGGTCGGTTTGCGCTCGCCAGCGGGCGAGTCGACGGGGTTTGGCGCGCGAGCACCGCAGAGCTCGCGTTCGAGCGTGTTTCCTGCACGAAACTCCGGTGCTTGAGTTGGACTCGCGCCGGCTTGTTCGCCTGTGCGGACGAGTTCCAAGCGGGCTTCCTCGTCGGCGAGTCGACCGATTCCGGCGCCAGCTTTCAAGCGCGCCTTCATCTGTCGTGCGTGCGCGGTCCGCTCGCTTGCGCCGTCGATAGTGCCGTCGCCGACGCGTGCGACGCCAACTGGCCGGCACAGCGTGAGGTGTTGGGCAGTGACTGCGCGAATGCCGGTTTCACGCCGAGCAATGATTGTTCGAGTGCCGGCGACGCGAACTCAACCGCGGGCGCGAACTCAACCGCGGGTGCAAATGCCGGAATGGCGGGCGCAAACGGCGAACGGCGTGCTTCAGGCGGATGTTCGTTCAGCGGGGGAACTGAAGCACATTGGCTTGGCTTGGGCGCACTCGTCGCATTGTTCGGCAGGACGCGCCGACGCCGGTCATTGAGCGGAAAAGGATCTGCTTGACCGGATGAAATAGGGTTATTTCGCCCCGTGTAGACTTGTGCCCCGACCTTTTTTTCGCCCGTTGCGAAATCCTACGGCAAAGACGGCCTGGATCCGCGACAAGGTGCAACAATTAACGGTGGCACGCGGCGTGCGTTAACGTTGGGTTACATGCTCGAGCGCTTACTGGACTACTCCCTCTCCCATCGAATCGCCACGTTCGTTCTGACTGTCGTACTGCTCGCCGTAGGCCTGTTCGCGTTCAAGAACCTCACGATCGAAGCGTTTCCGGATCCGACCGACACTCAGGTTCAAATCATTACGCTGTTCTCCGGACAGCCGACTGAAGAAGTCGAGCGACGCGTCTCACTACCTTTGGAGCGCGCACTGAACGGAACGCCGGGCCTGACGCGCCTGCGTAGCATCTCGCTGTTCGGGTTGTCGTTCCTAACGATGACCTTCGATGACGCGACCGATCCGATGCGCGCCCGCCAGCAGGTCACCGAGCGGATGGCCGACGCCGCGCTTCCGGAAGAGGCACACCCGACCCTCGGACCGTACGCCACGCCGATTGGCGAGATTTATCGTTACACGCTCGAGAGCACGAAGTCCGATCCCATGACGCTGCGCACCTTGCAGGATTGGGTGATCTCACCGCGCCTGCTGCAAGTGCCCGGCGTCGCCGACGTGGTGTCCTACGGCGGCTTGGTACGTGAAGTCCACGTCGAACCGGACGTGAGCAAAATGGTCGACCTGGGCGTCAACTTGAATGACGTCTTCGCCGCGTTGAAAAAGGCGAGCTCCAACGCCACGGGCGGCTATGTCGAGCGGGGTTCCGAGATGTTCGTCATCCGCAGCCTCGGCATCTTCAGCAGCATCGACGACTTGCAGCACATTCGCGTTGGCTACAACAAAACTCGCCCAGTCGAGCTGCGCGACGTCGCCAAGGTCAACGAAGGCTACGCGCCACGCCAGGGCATCGTGACTCGCGACTCGAACCTGGATGCGGTCGAGGGCATCGTGCTGATGCGCCGCGGAGAAAATCCCACCGTCGTGCTCGACGCGTTGCGCGCACGCATCGAAAAGCTCAGTCACACGCTGCCTCCCGACGTCAAGATCAAGCCATTTTACGATCGCACGGAGCTCGTCAACACCACCCTCAAGACCGTATTCGAGAACTTGGCGGAGGGCGCCACGCTCGTCACGCTCGTGCTGTTCGCGTTCATGCTTTCGCTGCGCGCATCGCTGATCGCGGCAGCGGTCATTCCGCTCTCGTTGGCCGCATCATTTGCATTTCTGTACTCGCGCGGCATGTCGGCGAACCTGCTGTCGATGGGCGCCGTAGACTTCGGCATCATCGTGGATGGTGGCGTGATTCTGGTCGAGCACTTGTTCCACAAGTTGTCGCCGCACGCGCACGGCGGGCACGCCGAACTGAGCGACCCGTCCAAGTCGCTGTTCGAACGCGTGGGTGCGGCCGCGAAAGAAGTGGCGCGTCCCACGCTGTTTTCGCTGCTGATCATCATCGCCGCGTACATTCCCATCTTTTCGCTGCAGCGCGTCGAGGGCCGAATCTTCTCGCCCCTCGCCTACACGGTGGTGAGCGCGTTGGTCGGCGCGCTACTCGTCAGCTTCACCTTGGTCCCGGTGTTGTGCGCGATGGCGCTGAAGAAGCCCAAAGTGATGCGCGACTCGCCGCTCTTGGTTTGGGCGCAGCGCGCGTTCGATCCCACGATTCGCTTCGCGATGAAGAACGTGGTCATCGTGCTGATCTTGGCGGGCGGCGTGTTGGGCGGCGCCATCGCGCTCATGCCGCGCTTGGGCAGCGAATTTTTGCCCGCGTTGAACGAAGGCGCGCTCTACGTGACCGTCGCGCTGCCCGGCAATATCTCACTCAGTGACGGGCGCGCGCTCACGCCGCGGCTCGCCGGGATCCTGCGCAAGACGCCGGAAGTGGTGTCCGTGCTATCGCAACTCGGGCGCCCCGAAGACGGCACCGACACCAAGCTGCCGAATAACTTGGAGCTATTCATCAAGCTCAAGCCGATGTCCGAGTGGCGCCACGACAAGCACACCATGGGCGATCTGATCGAAGAGATGAGCTTCGCGCTGCAGCAGATCCCCGGTATCGACTACAACTTCTCGCAACCCATCCGCGACAACGTAGAAGAGAACGTGTCCGGCCAGAAGGGCCAGGTCGCCCTCAAGATCTACGGCGAGGACCTGGACAAGCTGACCACTGCCGCGGAGAAGGCGCGCGACGTGATCGCCAAGATCCCAGGCGCGGTGGACGTCGGGATCACCAAGTCGGGCAGCACTCCGCAGATCGCAGTTCACCTCGATCGCCAAGCGCTCGCTCGCTTCGATCTCGATCTCGGGGACGTGCAGGACTACATCGAAACCGCGATGGGCGGGCACACGGCCAGCGAGTTCTGGGACGGGGAGAAGCGCTTCGACGTGACCGTGCGCTTGCCGACCTCGACCCGCGAGGACATTGGCGCCATCCGCAAGATCATGCTTCCGCTGAAAGACGGCACTTTGCTCCCCCTGTCCGCCATCGCAGACGTCTCGATGGCCACGGGCCGCGCAGCGATCACCCGTGAAAACGGGCAGCGCTACATCGGTGTGCGCATGAACGTGCGCGGCCGTGATCTCGGCTCTTTCGTCGCCGAGGCCCAACAGAAGGTTTCGACGCAGGTCCCGGTTCCGCAAGGCTACGAGGTCACTTGGGGCGGCGAATTCGAGAACCAACAGCGCGCCATGGCGCGCCTTCGCATCGTGATTCCCTTGGCGCTCACGATCACCTTCTTGCTCCTGTTCTCGGCCTTCAACTCGATCTTCGACGCAACCTTGATCTTGTTCAACGTACCCTTCGCCCTGGTCGGCGGGATCTTCGCGCTGGCGGCAGCGGACATGCCGCTCAGCGTGTCGGCTGCGGTAGGCTTCATCGCTCTGCTCGGACAAGCCGTACTCAACGGCGTGCTGGTCGTCGCCGCGATTCGCGGTCGCTTGGCCAACGGCGAGCCGTTGCAGGATGCCGTTGTCCAAGGCACGCGTGACCGGCTTCGTGCCGTGCTCATGACCGCGCTCCTGGCATCGCTCGGTCTCCTGCCCGCCGCCATGTCACACGCCATCGGCAGCGAGACTCAACGACCAATCGCGGTCGTTGTCGTCGGCGGGACGATCACGGCCGCAGCGCTGGCTCTCGTCGTGCTACCTGTCACCTTCTACCTAGCGACCCTCGTCCAGGAGCGATTTCGGCGGCGCGCGTTGACCGAGCTACCGGCCGAGTAAGCGTTCGCCACTTTTTCAGCGATCCTTTCGGTAACTTGGGCGTGCCTGGCACGCCCGGTCTAACCTGATGTCCGCGCGCCTGATCTCTCGGCGTGCGGTTGACCCTGATGGATCCCAACACAATCGCTCTTTGGTTCGCCGGGATTCAAGCGCTGAGCATGTTCTCGCGCAGCGCGCGGACGTCACGACAGAGTCTGGGCTGGGCGGCAGTGAGCGGATTCGTGTTGCTCGTTGGCGCGGTCGGCTGGCTGCGCTTTCGTGACTACGTTGGGTACGTCACTTTCGTGCTGACACTGCTGTTGATCTCATTGCCTTGGTGGGCGCACAGAGTTGCTGCGCGAGCGCTCAAACGTTCGGACTATCGCCGAGCCTACCGCTTCGCGACACTCGCAGCGCTGCTCCACCCAGCCGACGGCTGGCGACAACTACCGAGTCTATTTCTCGCCTTCGAGCTCGCACAGGCGGGAAAGATTGCTGCAGCCGAAACGCGGCTCTCGGCGCTCGAACGACCCGAAAGCGGCGTGGCCGCGACGGCTCGAGCACATCGGCTTCGGCTATTGGGGCGTTGGGACGAAATCAAACAGTTGGCCGAGCGAGGCGGTCTGCCCTCGCTGCTCCACGATCCGAGCCTGCTCGTGCTCTATCTGCGGGCGCTCGGTGAACTGGATGAAAGCCACAATTTAGCGGAATTCATGCTCAGTCAGGAGCCGTTCCTGCTCAATGGGGAGGTCCTCGAGCCGGCCTTCCTGTACTTGTTCGTGTACACCGGGCACGTCGAATTGGCCCGCCAAGTGCTTGCCGGCGCAAACCCCAGCTATGACGAAGAAACGCGCGACGCTTGGCTCGCGCTGGCCAGCTTGCACGCCGGCAACTTCGAGCAAGCGCGGCACGCATTTACCCAGCTGCGCCAGAGCAAGAATGCGTCGATCCGCGAGCGTGCCGAGCGCTATCTCGCGATCCTGGCGCAGGCACCGGCATATCAACCGCCCAGCGCGCGCACGGCGTACATCGTCACGCATTTTGCGCGCGTGTTCGCAAATCGACAAAATCTGATTTTGAATCACCCAGCGCAGCGAGTTCAGCGTCGCGTGACGACGACGCTCGTGCTCGTCAACGCGCTCATCTACGCCTGGGGCAGCTACCCGCTGATGCTGCTCGCAACCAGCGATGACTTCGGTAGTCGTTGGGCGTTCATCGCCCCGGAGATCCTGTCCGGCGAGTGGTGGCGCATGTTCAGCTACATGTTCGTGCACGCCAACTGGCTGCACTTGGTGATGAACCTGCTCGGTCTTTGGGTGCTCGGACCGTTCGTGGAGCGCGCCTTCGGCTGGCTTCGATTCGGCCTGATTTACCTATTTTCCGGCTTCACTGGCAGCGTCGTGTACCTGTGTCTCGCGTGGTACCAAGTCGGCAATCCGCAAGCGGAACCACAAGCATTGGTCGGTGCTTCGGGTTGCATCATGGGGCTTTTGGGCGCGACCGGCGCCGTTGTGCTGCGAGCGTGGCTCGTGCAACGCGCCCCAATGGCGAAACAGATCCTGTTGCGCCTGCTCGTGGTCGTCGCCTTGCAGATCACGTTTGATTACAACACGCCCCAAGTCGCCGGGCTCGCGCATGCGTTGGGTCTACTCGGTGGCTTCGTCGCCGGCCTATTGCTTCGCGAACGCGTCAGCGCGCACCGCTCCGTACAACCGCTCCGTTAGCCGCGCAGCTGATCGCTCGCTCAGGGCGGCGGAAGCTCGCGAAAGCCATCCCTAGTCCAAGTCAGTAGTGATGGCGAGACCGGACGCGCCGCTCGCGGATACGTGTTTTGCACGACGACCGAAAGCTTCTGCAGAATTTCCGGCGTCGGGTTGCAGGCGACGAACAGCGTGTCGTTGCTGGGAACGGCGACCACGACGGTGCCCGCGCTGGCGGCCAATTTTTCCCACTGCTTGTCGAGCAATAGGCGACTCGACTCATAATAGTCATGGTGTGCGGGCTCCGTCACCGCGTGGCTCGTGCAGCTCAGCGGCTCGCTCAGCACATGCGCCAGGTTCCACTCGACCACTGCGCGTAACGCCTCGCGCGTGACGCCGCTCTCCTCCAGATCCGTGGTCTGTGCGCCACGAGCAGCGCCGCGATCATCGACCTGGTACAGGACCACCATGCGCCCGGAAAACGGCTCGGAAATCGTCGTGGTGCGCACGGCATCAGACAGGCGATCGACGAACGCCTGATCGCGAATCACGGCTCTCAGCCGAGCGCGCGCCGCGTCTCGGTGCGCGCCGTCCGTCGAAGCGCTCGGCGCCGCGAGCGGGCCCGATGGCGCCGCCGAAGAAGTCTGCTGCGCGGCGCAACTGTCGAGAGTCAGCATCGAGCACAGCGCTAGAACAATCTTACGCCAAAACATGGCCGCATTTCTCCCGAGTTGAGCTTGGTTCTAGGCACTTCACAGCTGCTGGAAGGCGTCTCGGACGCTTACGGATTTGTCCAGAAACTTCAGATCCAATAGTTGATCTGCGAGTGTCTGCCAGCGCGCCTGTTGCATGCTGCCAAGCCCTTGTTGTTTGCTCTCGGCGTTCTCGACGAGTGGCTTCTGTGCTTCTGCGGCAGCGCTCAGCGTGGCGACGTCGAGCGCGGGATTCAGCTTCACGAGCAGAGTGTTGGTTGCCTCGGGGTGATCGAGGTAATTGCGCCAGCCTTCGCGCGTCGCGAGCACGAACTCTTTCGCCAAGTCGGGCTGCTTTTGCAGCAACTCGCGACGTGTGACGACGACGGTCGCATAGGGATTGAAACCAGAATCAGCGATCAGAAAAACCGTCGCGTCCGCCCCCTTTTGCCGCGCAGCGATCGGCTCGGAGGTCACGTAGCATTGCTGACCAAAATTCGGATCCGTGAGGAAGTGCGCGACGCCGCCGTCATACGGAACGATCTTCACGCCCTCCCAAGAAAACTTCTTCTTCAAGTAAGCCGCGTACGCTTTGCCGGTTTCGAGCGCGAGCGTGCCCGAGTGAAAGGCATCTTCCAGCTTCTGAAGCTTGCGCGAAGCGTGCACCATGATGCCCTGGGGCGAAGTTTGAAATACGGCGAACAGCGCCACCAAGTCAGCACCGCGGGCACGCGCCGTCAGCAACTCATCCGCGCCGACAGTGCCGAAATCCGCACGCCCAGTAGCCACCATCTGCAAGACAGGGACGCCTGCGCCCCCGCCCTGGATCTCGATGCCAATGCCATGGCGCTTGTAGGCGCCGCTCTCGCGCCCCGCGTAGAAGCCTCCGAACTCCGGTTCCGGCACCCAATCGAGCGCCAGCACGACCTTTGCTTCTTTCAGCGGATTCGCATTCGCGTCAACGCCACCGGCAGGCGTCGATTTTTTGCCGCAGCCTGCGGCAAAGCACAGCGAAAGCCCAAACAGAATCGTGGAAAGGCAGCGGAGAGAAAGCACGCCCCCTTTTACCACCTCTCGCACGAGCCTACGGATAGGCTCTTAGCCAGGTACTCGCAGACGTCGCAGCAGTACCGCGCTCAGGCCACTAACCAGGGCAAATAGCAATAGACCCAAGAGTGAGGCCAAAAGCACCGCAGCAAACAACAAGTCGGTTCTGAGCTGCCGATAAGCGGCCAGCACGGTGATGCCGAGGCCCGCGCTGCCCTCGGAAAAACCCGCCACGAACTCACCGACGATCGCCCCAATCACGGACAGCCCCGACGCGACTTTGAGCCCAGTCATCATGCTGGGGATCGCGGTCGGCAAGCGCAACTT